>Ga0180435_10001369_pt1 | contig 25499 bp, 25 predicted proteins | sample SS_ome_3_FD_132467 | JGI IMG/M metagenome (GOLD analysis project Ga0180435, IMG submission 132467) | Hypersaline lake sediment archaeal communities from the Salton Sea, California, USA - SS_3_S_1 metaG | ecosystem: Environmental > Aquatic > Non-marine Saline and Alkaline > Hypersaline >... | reverse complement strand
TACTGTTGGCTCAAATCGCCCAGATACCCTACCAATTCAGCCATCCGGCTTTTAGGGACGACAATATCTTCACTGATTTTGTGAGGTCTTAACTTATAGAGGGCGGGCGAAATATTTCTCCTGGCATCCCATAACCTGTCTGCCTCTGTCTTATCTTTTGCAGCTTCAAATTTGAGCGCCCCTCCATGTTCGCACACGTCCCGAACCTTTTCTGCCTCCAGCGCTACGAGCATATCATCACCATCGATCTCAATCAGGAGCATGGCTCCGGCTTGAGCTGGAAAAGAAAGATGCATCTCTTCTCTGACACATTCCAGACAGAGCCTGTCCACACATTCGAGGATGGTTGGAATCATCTTGTTTCGGATGATGTTAGAGACCGTCTTAACGGCCACGGAAACGTCTGGAAAAAATGCAATCATGGTTTTTCGGGCCATAGGTTTGGGGAGCAAACGAAGGATGACGGCAGTAATGACCGCAAGGGTTCCCTCAGATCCTGTGATAAGCCGGGTCAAATCATAGCCTGCGACGCCTTTCATGGTCTCTACACCGGTCTCAATGATCTGACCCGTGGGAAGCACAACGGTCAACCCCAAAACATAATCTCTTGTAACGCCATACTTTACAGCCCTTAATCCACCTGCACACTCGGCCACATTACCCCCGATGGTGGAGATGTCTAAACTGGCAGGATCCGGTGGGTAAAAAAGTTCAGCTTTTTCAACGGCTTCCTGGAGATGCCCTGTGATAACACCTGGCTCCACTTTACAGATAAGATTGTCCTCATCAATGGCTAAGATCCGGTTAAAACGGCTCATGGCCATAACAAGACCCCCGTGTACGGGCAGGGCACCACCGCTCATACCACTTCCCGCTCCTCTGGGGATGACAGGGAACCCTTTTTCAGTTGCTAACTGCAGAATCTGGGAGACTTGCGGGCTGTTTTCAGGAAAGGCCACCGCATCCGGCATGAACGCCAACTGTGTGGCATCGGTGGCATAGTCGGCCATATCTTTTTCAGCCGTCATCAGGTATTCGTGGCCAACAATATCCGCTATTTCACTGAGAACGGCTTTGGATATCATGAGCAGACCGGTATCCGGCTTCTCAAGGCGTGTTCAAGGGTCATACGGTCCATATATTTCAAATCCCCCCCCATGGGAACACCGAGGGCAATTCGGGTTATTTTCAAGTCTCTGTTTTTTTGGGTCAAAAGGTTGGCTAAAAACGAGGCGGTTGCTTCACCTTCCGTGGTGGGATTAGTGGCCAGGATCACCTCCCGGATCTCTTCACGATCGATCCTGCTGAGAAGGGCCCCAACATTCAAATCCTCTGGCCCAATCCCATCTAAAGGAGAAAGGACACCATGGAGGACATGGTATCTGCCTTTAAAGGTCCCGGCTTCTTCCAGGGCCAGTTGATCCCCGGGGCCTTCAACGACGCAGATGGACCCATTTGCCCGACTTTCGTCCCGGCAGATAGAGCAGCACTCATCGTCGGTCAGGTTAAAACATATGGAACAGAACCTGATTTTTTCTTTTACCTCCATCAGGCTTTTGGCCATGCCTTCAGCCAACGCCTTGTTGCTCCTCAGAACAAACAGCGCCATGCGTGTGGCAGATTTCTGCCCAATCCCTGGAAGCCTGGTAAATTGCTCAATTAAGTTTTCGAGAGATGACGGATAGATTCCCATAATTTTAGCCTAACAAATGGCAAAAAGCAGAATTTCTACAATAAATACTTATCATTGTAACAAATTACAAAGCTGGCCCGACGTTACATGAGGCCGGGCATGCCGGGGATATTCATACCTTTTGTCAATTTTCCCATTTCCTCGTTCACCATGTCTTTGGCCCGGGTCAATGCATCATTAACAGCCGCCATAATAAGGTCCTGAAGCATTTCCGCATCGTCCGGATCTATGACTTCCTGCTCTATCTTTATGGAAAGGACCTCCTGTCTGCCATTTGCCACCACGATGACCATGCCCCCCCCGGAAGAAGCCTCCACGGTTCTATCCCCCAGATCTTCCTGGAGCTTTGCCATTTTAGTTTGAATTTGCTGAGCCTGTTTCATGAGTTGGCCCATATTGGGCATCCCTTTCATTCTGTTACCTCCTGTTTTTTATGAAGTGCGTCCGGATTGTCATCTCCTTCCCTTTTGGCGGGAGACCCGCCAATGATCTCACCCTGGAACATATGCAAGATATCCTGAACAGGGGAAGGAAGATCTGAACGGCTTTTGGCTTCCGGTTTGTGTTGCTCTGTATCGGCCGGCGATTTTGTTTTGGAAAGAACTTCGCTATTCCCAATGATTCTCACCTTGATATTCCGCCCAAAAAAATCCCGGCAATAATGGGTTAGCTCATTATATCTGTCCGTATCCTCAAAGTAATTTGACGAAAATGAATGGCTCCCCTTGGCAATTTCCAGGGTTTTTTTATCCAGTTTCCGGAAATGCCAATCCTTGAGGATATTGAACATGGCCTTACTTTTTGATGAAAGATAGGTCAAAAAATCATCCCATGTTAAAGCATTTTCATTCACATCTTCCGGGTGCAAATTATTTTCTTGCGGACTGTCTGAAACCCACCGGGCACGGGTATCTGACAGGCGGTTTATATTCGGCGATTCAACGCCGCCCGGCGCCCCTATCAACCTCTTTTCAAGAGATTCAATTTTTTCTAAAAGGTCTCCAAATGTGAGGACCTCCCCCAGACGGCACAACTTGATCATGGTGGCTTCCAGGATCAAGCGCGGATGGGACGTAAACCTCAAATCTTCTTCACGACTAATGAGAAAATTCACCAGAACCTGAAGCTTTTCCAATCCAGCCTTTTCAGCCAGTCGGGAGACTTCCGTCTGATCGCTTTCGCTCAGATCAAGCATGCTATTTTGAGGGACAATAAGGCTGATCAGGAGATTTCTGAACTGACCCATGAGGGCCTTATAAAATTCCTTAATATCATAACCGTAGTTGTAAATCTGGTCAACGATCTCAAGACATGCTTTAGGGGAGCCTTCAATAATAGCGCGTGTCGCCCCCATCATAGTATCCCTGTCAATAATACCCAGGATCTCTATGACATGTCTGTCTTCCACCTTTTGGCCGGTAAACGAAACCACCTGGTCAAGAAGGCTCTCTGCGTCCCGCATGCTCCCTTCTGCCTCTGTTGCGATAAGCGCCAACCCTGATTGACTGATCTCAATCCCTTCCGCGGCTCCGATTTTCTCCAGTTGGCTGATTAATTGGGCCACAGGGATCCTTTTAAAATCGAACCGTTGGCATCGAGAAAGGATCGTCATCGGAACCTTATGATACTCCGTGGTCGCAAAGATAAACTTTACATGGGCTGGAGGCTCTTCGAGTGTCTTGAGAAGGGCATTAAAGGCTGGGAGCGTCAGCATATGCACTTCATCTATGATATATATGCGATACTTGCTCGACGAAGGCATGTATCTGGTATTTTCCCTCAGGTCCCTGATCTCATCAATCCCCCGGTTGGAGGCCCCATCGATTTCCTGGACATCTACAGACGACCCGTCTATGATTTCCAAGCATGACTGGCATTGATTGCAGGGGATTCCGGGTTCGCCTTGCTCACAATTGATGGCTTTGGCAAGGATTCGAGCAACAGAAGTTTTGCCCACCCCCCTGGCGCCGCTGAAAAGATAGGCATGGGCAAGCCTGTCGGTCTTTATGGCATTGGTCAGTGTTTGTGTAACGTGCTCCTGTCCAATAACATCCTTAAATACCTGTGGACGCCATTTTCTGGCTATCACTTCATATGGCATAATATCATGACCAGAAATTTTCAATGGCGGAGAGAGAGGGATTCGAACCCTCGGTACCACGATTAGTAGTACACGCGATTTCCAGTCGCGCTCCTTCGGCCAGCTCGGACATCTCTCCGTAAATACATTTAGACCGACTATACCCCGTCAGGGGATACTTCACAAAAATTATATCCCGCCAATGGCGGGAAAATTAAAGCAGGGTTAAATTGAGGTTCTGGCGGAGAGGGTGGGATTCGAACCCACGTGCCCCGCTCTTCACGGGACAAATCGATTTCGAGTCGACCCCGTTACGACCACTTCGGTACCTCTCCGGGCTATCTTGCTTTTACACGACGGACCTGAAAAAAGTCCTGGATCATAGATCGGCATTCCCTTTCCATGATTCCCGAAACAATTTCAATCCTGTGGTTGAGACGTATGTCTTCAGCAAAATGATATAGGGAGACTGCCGCACCCGCTTTCGGATCAACGGTACCGAAAACCAATCGGGCTATCCTTGCATTGATGGCAGCGCCCATACACATGATGCAAGGCTCAAGCGTCACCACCAGTGTGGTGTTGTTCAGCCTGTAATTTTGGAAAAACAAACCCGCCTTTCTGATGGCCAGGATTTCAGCGTGAGCCGTGGGATCTTTGAGGGCGATGGGCTGGTTGTAGGCCTTCGCCACAATATCACCTTCCGGGCCTGCCAGAACAGCTCCCACGGGCACTTCTCCCCTGGAAGAGCCCTTTTCTGCCTCTCTCAAGGCCTGTTTCATCAGATGAAAAAGATCTAACGACATTTTTTTATACTTTTACACATTCCCTGTTTTCCGTCAACAGCTTATCCAGCTATTTCTATCAGATGCTTGACATAAAAGTGGTTCCTATTCTATATTTTTTCAAGAAAAATTACGGCTCTTGAGAAAAATATTTATTGTTTTGTCATTTTAAGGAATAATGATATATAGTGATGATGTAAGTGTAAAGGTAAGACCCTATCGTGCCGCGGCAGGGAGTATAAACAGATTTTTACGGGGCATAATTTTTGATTCGATACAGGGAATAATGGGCTGAATCGTTATGAAAAAAGTTGTAAATTTATTAATTATTGATGATGATGATTTTGTTACCGCTTCTCTATCTGACTTTCTTATCAGTAAAGGATTTGGTGTCCGGACTGCAGCTAATGGAAAAGATGGGATCGCAAGTTTTGAACGCGAGCAACCCTCTCTGGTTTTATTGGATCAAAAACTGCCGGATATGGAAGGGGTTGACGTCTGTCAAAAAATCCTGGAAATAAACCCCAACGCCAAGATTATTTTTATAACTGCATATGCGACTGTTCAATACGCCGTTGAGGCTATGCAAGCAGGGGCGTTTCACTATCTTTCCAAGCCATTTGAACTGGACGAACTTTCAATTACGATAGATATGGCCTTGAAAAACGTCCATATGGAAGGAAAACTCCGGGTTCAAGATTACGAAAGGGAAAAAGGCAGACGAGAAAAAAAACTAATCGGGTCTTCCGAGGTCATAAATAGAATCAAGGAACAGATAGAATTAGCCGCCGGTTCTGAAGCGACCGTATTAATCACGGGTGAAACGGGGGTGGGGAAAAATGTTGTCGCCGTTACCATACACGACCTTCAGGCCAAGCGTGAGACCTTTCTTACAATAAACTGCTCCGCCATCCCTGAAAATCTGATGGAGGCCGAATATTTTGGCCATGAAAAGGGCGTTTTTACGGGGGCCGAAGCCCGCAGGGAAGGGATTTTTGAACTTTCAGATGGCGGAACCCTTGTCCTCGACGAGATCGGGGACATACCGATGCACCTTCAAAGCAAACTACTCACCGCACTTGAAGACAAGACCATTAGAAGGATTGGAAGCGGCAGGGCAATTCCTGTTGATGTGAGGGTCATTGCTACGACGAATGAAGACCTGGAAGAAGCCATCCGCGAAAAAAGATTTAGACAGGATCTCTATTACCGCCTGGCCGTCTTGAACATACACATACCGCCATTGAGAGACCACCCGGAAGACATTCCTGAAATATCTGAATACTTTGTAAAACGGTTTTGCAGAAAGCCTGTGAAAATCCCTGACAGCCATATCAAAAAGATGATGAAATATCAATGGCCCGGTAATGTGAGAGAGCTTCGGAATGTAATCGAAAGGGCGGCTCTTTTGCTTCAGGGGGATGAGATCAGACCAGCAGACTTGTTACTTCAGGAGAGCCTGAGTTCGCCACTGGAACAAACCAGCCAAAAATCCATGAGCATTCGTGACATCATCCCCCTTGAAGAAATCAAAAGGCGACATATCCTTTCCGCCCTCAGGGCATGCTCGGGCAACAAAAGCCTCACCGCAAGAAGCCTGGGGGTTTCGCTTTCAACCCTGAAGCGAAAGCTACGGGAGATGAATATCACTTAGTTAGTGCCCGGCCGAAATCTGTTATTTTTCCCAATCTCTGCGTCAGGTTCATATTATAATCCTCGAAATACTTAATGTATTCCTGTGGTTATAATTTTCGCCTTCCTTGATCTTGGAAAAAATCCCTAGTTTTCGTTCAGACACTCCTTATATAACCTATTTTGACCCATCTAATTTGAGCTTAAACCTGCCCAATTTTACGCCTCTATCACTCAATTACGCAAAACAATCAGACAGTTAAGACGATCGAAAAAATAGATGGCACCCGTGGCACCCGTTTTGCATTTCATGCACATTGAGTGCTTATGTTATGGGGCCTTTTCGCCTCACGATATTTCCAGATCGTTTATCAAGGAGAATCCTTTAGGGTGAATAAAGCAATAGGCGATATCCTGTGGACAGAAAATTTGGAAGAGATCCTTTCAATCTTATGTCACGAATTGGGCAACCCCATTAATTCGCTTAAGATCACACTCGATGTTTTAAGAGAAAACTACGACCTGTTTGATGATGCTAAGAAAAAAAATTACCTGAAAAGGGCAACCGAACTTTTAGCACGCCAGGAAAAATTGATTGGTGTCATGAAATCTTATTCGAAATTTAAGGTTAAAGAGCCAAAAAAGATTGCGTTTCTTCCTTTCTGGGATAATTTTTCGAACATGGCCATCAACAAATTGAAGGATGCAAATATCAGATTGATCCATAATCTAGAGACAGGGCCAGGTCATATTAAGGCGGATAATCTCGCACTTAATAAAACGTTAGCCATCATCCTCGACAATGCCATTGAGTCGCTTGAAGATGTAACTGAACCTGAAATTGAGATGATGGCTTCGCGTAATAACGGTTTTATTCTGATACGGATAAAAGACAATGGTCCTGGTATTAAAAAAAATGACATGTCGAAGATATTTATACCCCTTTTTACGACCAAACCGGGGAAAATGGGGATGGGTTTGCCGATCGCCCGAAAGCTCTCCCTGGAGATGGATGGACGGATGGAGATAGAGAGCCTCTTTGGCAATGGTACCGAAGCCAGACTATGGTTCAAAACTATGGGTCATCAGGAAACTGAAAACAAGAAATAACAATAACCTGTCAGGAGGGAAATCATTGGAATATTCACTTGGCCAAGAGGAACTTGACGTCATAGAGGAAGTATTGCAGGAGGATCTCATTGATCTTGGGGTTAATTGTGTTTTTTTGATCGATATGGCCGGAAATGTCATTGCCAACCTTGATAATGGCCAAATAGAACATGACATTTACTCCCTTGCGGCCTTGGCCGCCGGTAATTTTGGAGCGGTAAGTGAGATGGCCAAGATCATAGGAGAAGATGAGTTTTCCTTACTTTTCCATAAGGGTGAAAAAGAAAGTATACACTTCAGCAAGGTAATGCCGGATTTCCTTTTGGTCACCATATTTGGAAAGGAGACATCCTTGGGTTTCCTGCGTTTAAAGGTCGCTGAGGCAGCCGGGAAAATAAAAAATCTTTTAGAGCCATGAACCGTATGATGGCCTTCTTATCATGCGCTTTCCCGGGAAAGGGCATAGATCACCTAGAAAACATTGTCCTGAGAGGTATCTTATATTGGCATTTGTAAATCTGAAAAAAAAAGAGGTTCAGGTAAAGGTCGTTTATTATGGCCCCGGAAGGGGAGGAAAGACAACCAATCTGGAATATATATACAAGAGATTTAATAAACGTATCAAAACAGAAATGGTCACCATCAAAACCCATGGAGACCGGACACTGTTTTTTGACTTCCTTCCTTTTGATATCGGGAAAATTAAGGGGTATGACGTCAAAATACAGCTCTACACCGTGCCCGGGCAAGTCAAGTATGATTCCACCAGGAGATTGGTCTTAAGAGGGGTTGATGCAGTTGTTTTTGTGGCGGACTCCATGAAAGTAAGAAGAGAAAAAAACATACTTGCCCTTAAAAACCTTCAAAAGAATTTGCTCTCATATAAAAAGAGCATTTTCAAAATCCCGCTTGTACTGCAATACAATAAAATAGATCTGGCAGATCAGGGCATCCCCATCTTGTCATATGAAACACTCGAAAAGGACCTTAACAGCCAATTGAAGGCCCCTTCCTTCGAGGCAAGTGCTATGAGTGGAGATAATGTCGTGCAAACCATGAAGCAGATCATATCCATGACCATGCGTTCCCTGCAAAGGGATTTGAAATAGGAGGTAGTTAAGTGGCCGAAAAAAATGATGGCACTGTAACGGTTGAGGTTGAGAAACGCCTGGAAGATCTTTTTAGAGAAGAGGGAGAGTCCTTTGATTTTTTGGAGGAAGCCGGCGATTCCGAAGACTCTTCAGTCGAGTTAGAAGTCTCTCCTGATTTTCTGGAGGACAATGGCAACCTTGATCATTCTCCTCCGAGAGAGTTAGAAGAAACCTCCGGTTTCGAGGAGGATGGCAGCGGTCTCGATCCATCCCCCTTAAAAGACCTAAAGACCATCGTTCTCTCAATCGACTGGGAAATCAACGATGAAGATATGACCCGATTTATTGAACAAGTGGAAACCCTTAAGCTTGTATACGAAGAGGATCGGGTAATTCTGCTGTTCCTCCAGATCCTCGGGTCCCTGGGTAAATATATCAAAGCCAACAAGGGCAATTCCCATCCAAATGCCATAAAAGTTCTCAATTCAGTGTATACGAGTTTGGAAAAAGTTCTCTTGCAAAAGGACATGACTGCTGCGGAGAAGGAAAAAATACTTCTTGTGGAGGTTCAACGATTCAAAGAACTGGAGGAGCAAGTCGCTCTTAAAAGAGCCGCCGCACAGGGGAAAAAGGCTTCAAAAATGGCTCAAGAGGCAAAAGGAAACAACATGGTTCCAAAAGAGAAAAGCAGGCCGGCCGATAATAAAGCGGAAGGGGTATCGCGACCCGACATCAATCGCATGGCTCCCCACGAGGCATTTGCCTACGCCTTAGAGGAGATCAAACAAATGATAAAGGCCGAATTTAAATCCCTGAGAGCAGAATTGAAGCTATGGAGAGAGGGACAGTAAATCCGGGTTAGTGGGCACAGCACAACCCTTCGGAGGCGATGCAATGGATATTTCATCGGGTAACATTCTCGCTTTGGTTTTTAGACGTGTAGTCAAAGAAAATATTGGGGAGATTTCTCTTGACAGCAGCATGCTGCGTGTACTCATGGAATTGGATGGCAAGCGCAACCTGAGTGAAATTGCGAAAAAAACAAAAGTGAATATGAGTGAGATACGAAAGGTCGTATCGAAGCTTTTACAGCTAAAACTTGTCGAGCCCGTCCACGTTACAGTTCCAGTGCTGGACGAAGATTTTTTCGAATATCTCCAAGCTAAACTCTCCCTTGCCCTTGGCCCCATCGCTGAAGTCATCATTGAAGATGCGCTAAATGATCTTGGGCACAAACGCAGTCAATTTCCCAGTCACCGGGCAGCAGAACTGGTTGACTTAGTGGCTCGAGAAATCCAGAGGGACGAAAAAAAGGGCCCTTTTAAACAGGATATGGTGAACAAGATTAAGGAAAAGAGATATTAAGGGCTTACAAAAACCCTGAAGACGTTAAACATTTTACTAAATCTCAACTTAAGTTAGGAGTTTAGCCATGATAGTCATTTGCGAAGAATGCGGCAAAAAGTACCGGATAGATACGGCCAAGATCCCGGAAAAAGGGGCAAAATTCAAATGCAAATCTTGCAGTCATGTCATTACGGTGTCAAAACCGGTGGAAACCGTCCCGGGGCCACCCCCTCCTGCACCAGACCCGATGCCTGCGCGGGACAGTGAGGAAAGCCCCGGAGCTCCAGAACCTGCTAAGCCGGACAAACCAACCAAAACAAAAAAATCAAAAAAACCCAAGCGGGAAACCAAAGGGATCGGATTGAGGACAAAAATGACCCTCCTTTTTGTCTTCATTCCTATCGTTTTAATAGCTGCCGCAGGCGCGCTCTATCTATGGCAGTTAAACACACTCGCCTCTGATATCACAAATGTGAGCTCTAAGGTGGTCACTCAAATGGCCGAGGATATCATACAGGAAAACGCAAGGGCCGTTGCAAAACAGTGCGCACTCTTTATCGCGAATCATTCAAAGTTAAAAAAAGAGAACTATAACAATGATCAGGAATCTCGAAAGACAGCTGTCCAGAAGGTTGGAAAATCAGGCTATACCGCCCTATATGAGCTACCGGATGGCGACGGGGTTTGGCGAACATGGGCCCATGCCAATCCCAAAATAATCGGCATCGATATGAGCAAATTAAAAAAGCCGCTTGGCAAAAACTTCCCTGGTTTCTGGAAGGTCTTTACGGGTGTAAAAAACGGTAAGGAATCCAGAGGCTATTATAGCTGGAAAGATGCCGATGGCCGTGTGCGTGACAAATTCATGGTGTGCACACCCGTTGAGGGGACTCGCTATATTATTGCCTCCACAACATACCTCGATGAATTTACCCAACCTGTGACCCATATGGAAATGCGGGCTGAAAAATTCCTTACCAATACACGGAACATTGTCTTTGGTATTATGGGTGGCACACTAATTCTTATTATTTTAATCGTTTCCATTTACGGCACTCAATTGACCGGGAGGATAAAATCACTGACTGACGTGGCTGATCGAATCAGTGTCGGAGAGCTTGATGCTGAAATAAAGATCAAATCAAAAGATGAGCTCGGAGATTTGGCCGAAGCCATTTCCCGAATGCAGGACAGTATCCGTCTTTCCATAGAAAGGCTACGCCGACGCAGATAATTGAGAGACCGTTTAAATCTTAGCGGTCAGTCAAAGGGAGTGTAAAATGCTCATTATTCCCAAAGAGAACCCTGATATTGGAAATCTGAACAGCTATTATCTAGACATCACAAAACTGATTGAACACTATCAAGGAGAGCTGGGCTCAGGGGCTATCTATTTAAAAGGTCCCGGAGAAGAAGGCGCCATTTTCTTTGATAAAGAAGAAATACTGGACGGTGTTCTCCAAGATAAAGACGGAGAGGTAGTCGGAAAAACAGCGGTAAAACGTCTCATGGATGCCACAGGTGACAGTAATTTTGTCATAGATATATATGGCATTGATCCAGATAAGATTTACTTCTGGGCCAATGTGCGTGGCGCAAAGAAAATCTACAAGAACCTAAGCACGGAATTTACCGACCTTGAGGGCCTCATAAAAAAGATGAGCACCGAAAAACTCACAGGCTATATTGATATTTCCATCAACAACGGAGAAGAGGGGGGCCTCATCTTCTATAACAACGGGGAGATCATTGGCGGTTCCTATTCCCGGGGCAAAGGGGAATTGAACGGATCAAAAGAAAGCCAAAAACGACTTATTGAGAAAACAAAGCAATTGGGTGGCGTTTTTCATGTCAGCGAAATTTCCTTGACAAAGAAAAAGGAGACAAATGAGCCGGTAAAAATCAGAGAAAAAACCGCGTCCAATGTTCTCAGAGCGCTTGAAGAATTGTTGGGGATATTCGAAAGAATGGTCACCTCCGACAAGAAGATAAAGACAGACTTTCATACCCTGCTGAAAAAGATTTTAATTGAAAAAGCAGATAAATATGAATTCCTTGATCCCTTTGCAGGTGAATTTAAATACTCGCATCGAAAGGTCACATTTTCAGGTGATGCCAGCGACGAAGACCTGGTAAACGCATTGATTGAGTCTGTTGAAGATCTGGCAGGCGAACTCGGGATTCTGCCAATGCTTGCGGATAAGCTGGCGCCATGGTCACAAAAGTATGCGAAAACACTCGAGCGGTTTGGCATCAATTACTGAACCATTCCATGGCCTTGCGATCTTTAACAGATGCCCCCAGCCTATGGCATTTCCATCGCGGTTCCGGACAATATTCAGGTTGATAAATGATGACAGGCGGTTCCTCTCACAGTGCTATTGAAAAATCGTCAAGATGGCATGCGGACTTTCTCGATGGCTTTCCGGTTGGGATTTACCGAACAACGCTGGAAGGCAAACTGATATTTGTAAACAAGACCTTTTCCAGCATCTTTGGATTTGATGCCGCAGGTGATTTGATCGGTTATCCAGAGGTCAATTTGTATCATGACAGACAGGACAGGGGCGCCTTGATACGGGCCGTCCTGGATCAGGGACATGTTGAAGAACTCTCGGTGCCCTTCAAGAAAAATGACGGTGTCCCGATATGGTGCGCGGTAACGGCCAGGGCCGTTTTTGATGATGACGGGATAGTGGTGTTTTTAGACGGATTAATGCGAGATATAACGGAGGAAATCGAAAATAAGGAGCGATCGACCAAGGAAAAGTTTCAAGGCGTTCTGGAGATGGCTGGCGGTGTGGCGCACACGCTTAATCAGCCCCTGACGATAATTAACAATTTGCTGAGTGAGGTGTTATCCGACTTGCACCCTGATGACAGTAATCGTCACAAAATCGTAAAGGTGCATGATCAGATCCAGAAATTAAATGCCATGGTAAAGAAAATAGGAGGGATTAAAAAATATCGGGCTATGGATTATGTTGCGGGTATAAAGATAGTGGATATTGATAAAGCTTCACGAGCTGATCTTGGCGAGGAGATTTAATGAAAAAAAAGGTTCTGATTGTAGACGACGATCAGGAAATGCTGCTCTCCCTTAAGGAAGGGTTTGAAAAATACAATGCGACCTTTTCCGTATTAATGGCAGAGGATGGTCTGGTCGCTACAAAAAAGCTTGAAAAAGAGACCATCTCGCTCGTGATCACTGACCTGAGAATGCCGCGGATGGATGGCTTTGCATTACTGTCTATGATCATGGAGCAATACCCGGACATACCGGTCATCATCATGACCGGGTACAGCACCCCTGAAATGGAACGGCTGGCCAAAGAGGGAGGCGCCGTTGGGTATGTTGAAAAGCCTTTTATGATAGATGATCTGGCCAGTAAGGTGTTGGCGGCCCTTAGAAAAGAATCAGAGGGGGGCACTTTACATAGTGTTTCATCAGGGATGTTCTTGCAATTGATAGAAATGGAACAGAAGACCTGCACCATCCGTTTGATTGACAAAGCATCAGGCAAAGAAGGGGTGCTATTTTTCTGTGATGGTGAGCTATTTGATGCCAGAACCGCAGGTCTAAAAGGGGAGTCAGCAGCCTATAAGATTTTCTCGTGGGATGAAGTCAACCTTTCCATCCAGAATGAATGCCGTCAAAATGAACAAAAGATCCATCGGGACATTAATGCGATTCTCCTCGAGGCAATGCGTTTAAAGGATGAGGCCGGTGAGGAACAAGAACCAGAAGTGGTTCAGGAAGAGATAGAAGAAATCGAGGAGCTACCCGAAGCATTGGAATCCAAAACAACAGATCCTTTAATGCGTATGCAAACCCGGTTGAGGGAGGAAGTCGGCGAGAGGTGCGGGTTGGAGGATATATACCAGGACAACTCATGGGACGGTTTTATGGCACAAATATCAAGGATGGGGGCATTCTTCCGTGCCGGAAAATTGAAGCTTGTTTATCTTGATCGAAACGAGCCGAACGATCTCATCCTGGTGCCCGGAACTAAGACCTCTGTACTTTTAGTTAACGCCAAATGCCCGCGTGACAGAATAATTAATATCTTGACCGAGTAAGTCGGTGCCCTGTTGATCATTGTTTGATGGGCGCTGATACCCATTGCTGTAAGAAATCAGGTTAAGGGCAAATACATGAAAAAGTTATTTGATGACATATTGAACATGGAGGATGTTGACGGGATCATGCTGTTTTCCTTCAAGGGAGACCTAATTTACAAATTATTTTTATCGCCACTGCCTGAGGAACCCGAAAATAAGGACTGGTGGGGGCTTTTTATCACCTCCCTAAACGGTGTCAGGGAGGCGGACCTGATTTTTGAAAAGCGCAAATTTTATATCAGAAAAGCAGAGATGGGTTATCTGATTATACTGATGGGAATTTTTGTTCCCACCGCAATGGTAAGACTCAACTGCGATATGCTCTTGCCCGCTCTAAATCAGATAAAAACGCCCAGAAAGGGAAAGCGTCTTTTCAAGAAGAAATAGCCAGTTGTGGATGAGGAATAGATAATAAATTCCGGCTGAGGTAAAAAAATGACCAGTGCACAGGCTAACATGGAAGTAGACATAGATTCAAAAATAAAAGAAGCTGAGGTTTACTATTCAATGGGACTGCTTGATGAGTCCCTTGGCGTTTATGAGAAGGCGCTCTCAGACCTTCCAGAACAGGACGCCACTGCCAGAGGGGATATCGAGGGAAAGATCAGCCTACTGAAAAAAGAGATCGCCGCCCAAGATGAGATTGACGCCCAAAATCTTTCCGCCACAGAAATTTCCAAGTTTAAAAAGACCATTAGCAGTGACACCAGTGTCCCGACCATCCTTGATAGTGCCTCTGCATTCAAAGAACTGGGGCTTTACGCTGAGGCCATTTCTGAGTATGAGAAACTATTTGGGATGGATTACCCTCCGGAAAAAATCATCCCCGAAATTGGGGGATGCCTCCTTAAAATGCATTCCCCTTCAAAGGTTGTCGAAAAAGTTGAGCATATCCTCACTGATCACAAGCTCGATAATAAGGCAGAGGCCCAGATCAAATTGAGTCTGGGAATGGAAATGGAGAAAAGGGATCACAAGGATATCGCTCTTGACCTTTATAAGTCTGCCAGAGAACTTGATCCGAAAGACAGTGAGTCCAAAAAACGACTGGATTCGATAATGGCCAGCCTTTCTTCAGGTTCAAAATATGACTATCTCCTCAACAAAGGTATGGTGACAAAGGATCAGCTCCAGCAGGCCCTTGCCCAGTCGCGAAAACGGAAAAAAAGTGTGGAATTTTCATTACTTGAACTTTTTAAAATCGATAAAGACGAATTGGGAAAATCTCTTTCACTTTATTACGGGTGCAAATTTAGAAATTATGACCCCGAAGTTCCCGCGCCAGTAGAACTCATCAGCAGTTTAAAGAAACCTTTCCTCTTGCACCAGCGATGGGTCCCCATGAGCTGGGGAAAGGACGGCGTTGAAATCCTTATTGATGACCCCAGAGACCTCAGCAGAACAGACCACATCAAAGCCCTGGTAAAGTCAAAAAAAATCCATTTTTCAGTCTCCATCAAGGAGGATATTGAGGCGTTTATCAAGCTCTTTTTTGATAGCAGGGGGGGGGATGAACCGGGTACCGGAACAGATACATTTGAAGATTTCGACCTGATGCCGGATGTTTCATTTGAGGAAGAGGAGGAAGTAGAAGAGGAAACTGATGAGCTTGATGAGAGCTCCGGTAAGGTGGTGAAACTTGTGGATCAGGTTTTGATCACTGCCTATCGAAAAAACGCCTCCGATATACACATCGAACCGTCACCCGTAACCAAGTCCACGGGTATACGCTTTCGCATAGACGGTGTGTGTCAGAATTATATCACCATCCCCAATGCCATGGCCAAAGGGGTTCTTTCAAGGGTGAAAATAATGGCCCATCTTGATATCGCTGAAAGACGCCTTCCCCAGGATGGAAAGATCAAGTTTAAGCGTAAAGGTCTGCGCCCATTTGAACTCCGCGTTGCCACGCTTCCCACGGCAGGCGGTTTTGAGGATGCGGTGTTAAGAATCCTGGCCTCGGCCGGCGCCATGAAACTGGATGATATGGCGTTGAGTGACAGAAATCGCAAAATCATGAAAAAAATAATCGCAAAACCCTATGGGCTCATACCCGTCGTCGGGCCAACCGGGTCAGGTAAGACGACGACACTTCATGCGGCACTCGGTCATATCAACAAACCCGGCATAAAAATATGGACCGCCGAAGATCCCGTGGAGATAACCCAGGCGGGGCTGAGACAGGTGGAGGCAAAACCCAGGATCGGGCTTAATTTCGCCAGGATCATGCGCGCCTTTTTGAGGGCAGATCCGGATGTGATAATGATCGGTGAGATGCGTGATGAGGAGACCGCCTCTATCGGTGTTGAGGCCTCTCTGACAGGCCACCTGGTTTTTTCAACCCTGCACACCAACAGCGCACCGGAGACCGTAACACGATTGCTGGACATGGGCCTTAATCCCCTTAATTTTGCCGATGCACTTCTGGGTGTACTCGCCCAGAGACTTGTGAGGCGGCTATGCACAAAATGCCGTAAGGAATACCATCCATCAGAGGAAGAATTCGATGAGATCGTTGATTTCTACGGGAAAGACCATTTTGAGGCCACCGGCATAAAATATTCATCCGATCTGACCCTCTACCATCCCGCCGGATGTGAAATATGTTCCGGAACAGGCTATAAAGGCAGACTCGGTATCCATGAATTGATGGAAGGGACTGCAGATATAAAGAAGATGATCAAAGGCCGGGCACCGACAGAGGAAATTTTTGAACAGGCCATAAAGGATGGGATGACAACCCTGAAGCAGGATGGCACCCTGAAAGTCCTCCAGGGAATCACTGATCTCGCTGAAGTGAGACGGGTCTGCATCAATTAAAGGAGATAGAAAAAAGCAAAAGCAATAAAAGCAACCGTGACTTTTCCCGCGAAATGGGTTACAGGTAAAATAAAGAATTCTAAGATCCGGGTAGGATATCACTGCACATGTCAAACCACTTGTCAAATCCGCCCTTTGAGATGGAAACCATCAGCGAAAAGGAGATCAGACGGGAAAAGGAGAAGGCCCGAAGCCTGAGACGAACCCACTGGTGGAACAACAAGATCCAGAAAGGGGTTTGCTATTATTGCCGTCGCCAGGTCGGACGTGAGCAATTGACCATGGACCACGTGGTTCCATTGAGCCGGGGCGGGAAAAGCAAAAAGGGAAATATCGTCCCTGCGTGCAAGGAATGCAATAGCAAAAAAAAATACCTCCTCCCTATTGAGTGGAAAGAGTACCTCGAATCATTGGCAAAGAGCGCCCCGGGTCTTTAATAGACCCTGCTCACCTCAATCGCCATTCCCGTAATATCTTCAGAATTCATACCGGTAACATCACAGGCCCGACCCAGGTTGACCGCTATTTCAAGACAATCTGAGCTGCCGATCAGGGCCAGTGCCTCCCCGGCCAGCGCTTGGCCATATGTTTTTGACAAACCCTCAACCTTCAGCTGCCCAGCCTTTATTACCGGGCGCCCCGGTCCCAGAAATTGCTCAAATTGTTTTCGCTGAATATTGGTGATGAGATTTCCAAAGTGATCCACTCGTATCACCTGCCCCAAGAGAATATCCCCACTTCGCTGGGGGGTTTGAAACTCAAATGGCACGGGGTCATTTATGATCGGTCCCATCTCCAACGGATCCGCTCCCCGGGAAAGGTGGGCTGCCACCGGTGCGAAAATATCCCGTCCGTGAAAGGTGTGGCTCACCTGAGGAAGAAAGTACCTGTTTTCAGTGAGATGGACAATTTTTCGGTGTCCATGGGATTTTATGACTGGCCAGAAGATGCCGTTGTCCGGACCCACAAAAAAATGCGTTTGTATATTGATGAGTATCGGTCGTCTGTCACCTCCTACTCCCGGGTCAACAACCGCCACATGGATTGTCCCTTCCGGAAAAAAAGGGTAAGCTTCCTGGATCAGTGTTGAGGCCTGGGAAATGGCCCCCGCCTTTAACTGGTGGCTGATATCGATTATCCGGGCCTCTGGATTGATGGAAAGGATCACCCCTTTCATGACCCCTACATAAGGGTCCCTGAGGCCAAAATCGGTGGTCAGGGTGACAATGCCTGACGTCTTCATTTCCATCCCCCCACAAGCTGGGGAACAATCACCCCTGCTTTTCCGAGAAGGGAGAAATCCATCAAGTATGAATGCGGTGTGCTTTCCAGGTTTATTTCAGCCACAACCGCACCGCTGGATTTTGCTTCAAGTGCCAGAGATGCAGCGGGCTGGACCACGCTTGATGTCCCAATAGCCAGCATGACATGGCTCCTCCTGGAAGCCTCTATGGCCTTTTTAAGGATGGCTGGGTCAAGGGCCTCACCGAACCATACCACATGGGGCCGCAGCAGACCCCCACAGGATTTACATTTTGGTGATGGGCCTAAGTCCGGGGAACGATCCAGAGCAATCATCTGGCACTTGGTGCAACGCACCTTCCAGAGGTTACCATGTATTTCTAGTAGGTTATGACTCCCCGCAAGGAGATGGAGGCCATCGACATTCTGGGTGATCAGTGTAAAACCGGGAACAAGGCCCTCAAGTTCAACCAGGGCCTTATGGGCCGGGTTATACGTGACATGACTGATAAGCTCCCTGCGCCAGTTGTAGAATCTCCAGACCAACTCAGGGTCTCTGTCAAAGGCCTCTGGTGTGGCAAGGTCTGTTGCACGGTAGTTTTGCCAGATCCCTTCATCTCCCCTAAACGTCGGGACGCCACTTTCCGCCGAAATTCCGGCCCCGGTCAACACGGTTACCTGACCGGCCCCTTTCAGGGCATCTCTGAGAGCCACTATTTTTTCTTTCATGTATAAAATCGCTATGGCTATTTGCTTGCTTGTTTACGACATTACTCAAGAGCGCTCTCCAAGTCAAGCCGCCTTCGTCTCTTGACACATGATGCTTTTTTTTCATATGTTAAGAATTTTAAAAGGATAAATTTTTAACATCTATGGATTTTACACTCAGCAAAGAACAACAGGACATTCAAAAGGCCGCCCGAGAATTTGCGATGGGGGAATTTAGGGAGATCGCGAGAGATTGTGATCTCAGCGAGGCGTTTCCCCGCTCCCTTCTGAAAAAGGCCGTTGATCTGGGTTTTGTCGGGGTTTTCATTGACGAAGAATATGGCGGGGCCGGGCTGGGTTTCTTGGAGCATGCCCTGATTCTGGAAGAATTCTGGAGGGTGGACCCCGGCATCGGTCAGGAGCTCTGCTCGGTAAGCTTCGGGGCCGAAGAATTGCTTTTATTTGGAACAGAAGAACAGAAAAATAGATACCTGCCTTCCCTGACTCAGGGAAACGCCATCATGGGGTTTGCCATCACAGAACCGGATGCCGGAAGTGACACGGCCGCTGTCTCTACCACGGCTGTCTCAGACGGTAATGACTATGTGATCAATGGCAGCAAGGTTATGATAGGAAACGGCAGTGTGGCTGATTTTGTCCTGGTATTCTGTCTGACAGAGCCAGAAGAGGCATCCAGGTCCCGGCGGCACAGTATTTTGGTCGCTGAGACAGACAGACCGGGGTATGAATCGGACAAAATAGAAGGGAAAATGGGTCTGAGGGCCTCAGATACGGCCAATATCTTTTTCTCCGATGTCAGGGTACCGAAAGAAAACCTGCTGGGCGTGAGAGGCCAGGGGTTTTACCAGTTGATGCAGTTTTTTGACCGGTCCCGTGCCTATGTGGCTGCCCACGGTGTCGGTTTAGCCCAGGGGGCCCTTGATATGGCCATCGAGCACGTCAGAAACCGGGAGCAGTTCGGAAAGAAAATTGCGTCTTTTCAAATAACCCAGTTAAAAGTGGCTGAAATGTCCACCCTGATAGAACTTGCGCGAACCCTTACACACAAGGCCTGCTGGATGGTGGACAATGGGAAGATCGATACCAAAACCGTGGCCATGGCAAAATGGTTTGCAGCCCGGACGGCTGTTGAAATAGCTGATGAGGCCCTTCAGCTCCACGGTGGGTATGGCTATATCAATGATCACGATATCGAAAGGTTCTACAGGGCGGCAAAGGTGCTTGAAATATATGAGGGAACAAAGGAGATAGAAAAAATCATTATTGCCAAGCGTGTGCTTGGAAAATATTAGTGTAGACAGAGGGAATCGCTTTTAACTTTTTTCCCGGGTAGCTTCTTTGACGTATTGGGAGTCGCCCAAAACAAAGGAGGGGTAAAGATGAGAAAGAGCGTATGGATTGCGGGTGTTTTTTTTGCTGTCAGTCTACTTTTGGGAAACACAGGTCATTTTGTATCTGCGGCTGAACCGGTCATCCTTGGCGTGCCCACCTCCCTTGGGTTTCTTGAGGGTAAGGAGGGCCTTGCCTGTGTCAACATGGCTGTCGAAGAGATTAACGCTACAGGCGGCGTCGATGTCGGCGGGGTCAAGCGTCCTTTTAAGGTTGTCGCCATAGACTCCAGAGGTGCAGAGCCGGGGGTTCCGGTTGCAGATGTTATCAGGGCCCATAAAAAGCTGATCTTGGAGGACAAGGCTAACTTTATTGTTTTTGGCTCTTTCAGGTCCGAATGCGCCATTGCCTGTATGGATGTGGTCGGGCAATATAAGATCCCCATGATTCTCGGAACGGCCATGTCGCCTGGCATGGAGAAAAAGGTGAAGAGCGGCGATGAGAAATATAAGTACACCTTCAGGACCTGTCTGAATGCGGTCTACCTGATCAAGTACCTTGGCGGCACCATGGCTTATCTGAATAAACAGTTCGGGTTCAACAAGGTGTTTATCATGAACCAGGATGTTGCCTGGGCCAGGGCGACAGGTGATCTAATGATCAAACTCGTATTTGATAAGATGGGCTGGGAAGTCGTGGGCCGACAGGCCTATCCCACCGGCGCTTCTGATTTTTCTTCAGGCCTGATGAAGGCTAGAGGCAAAAATGCGCAGGTGATTCTTCCCATCTTTGATATGCCCCAGAGTGGTATTCTGGTCAAACAATGGAAATCCATGAGGATCCCAGCACTGGTGGCAGGCTTCATCTCGCCGTTGGCAGGACCTGCAGCGTGGAAGTCTTTTGACGAAAAGATTGACGGGGCCTTGAATTGCATCTTTGAGATCGGTAATGTCCCGTGTCCCAAGGTACCCAAATCAGTGCAATTCTATAATAACTACGAGAAGAAATACGGGAAGCCAATCGAAGCCGGTCATTCTCCGGCCCCTGCCTATGAAATGGTGCATGTGCTTAAAGAGGCCATTGAAAGAGCCGGCTCCATTGAAGGGTCTAAGGTTGTCGCTGAGCTCGAAAAAACAGATCGCTTGGGGGCCATGGGTCGTATCCGGTTCAATGACGGCCATCAGGTCATCTACGGTGAAGACCCGAATGAAACGGCCATGGGATGCATGATTCAATGGCGTTCCCCCGGTAAAAGGGTTGTTGTTTATCCTGAATCGGTTGCTGAAGGAAAAATACAGCTCCCTGAAGGGCTAAAATCGGCGAAATAGTTCCATGGTAAAGTGACCAAAGTGAGCAAAAGTGCCTAAAGCGAACTAAAGTGAAAAGAATGTAAGACCTATTATTTAGACGCTGTACACATAAGGTCGTAATACGTCCGGGCATTCCAACATTTTCCCCCTTTTGAAATGGGGAATTGAGGAGGATATTATTAATGCCCGGACGTGTTGCGAACTGACATTTAACACGCAGCACCAGTTGATTTTAATACGGTTGTGCTATGCTTCTCGGAACCCTTGTCTACGGTTTCATCAATAGCTGTATCCTGGCCCTCATAGCCCTGGGGTTTAACCTGACCTTTGGTATCAGCGGTGTGGCCAACTTCGCCTATGGGGCCGTCTATATTTTTTCAGGGTTTCTCACCTGGATTTTCCTGAATTCCCTCGGGGTCCCTTATCTGCTTTCGGTGATTATTTCTATCCTGTGTGCGGCGTCAGTCGGCCTTCTGGTTTATTATTTGATCATTTTGAGGGTGAAGGGGCTTTCCCTTTCCGAAGTCATGGCCACCTTTGGACTTGGACTGGCCATAATGGAGTTGTTTCGATATTTCGATTTTGTCGGGTTTAAATATACTCTCCCGGTCTTCTTTGACGGCAGTATTGGCATTGGGGATGTCTATATAGACTATCAAAGACTGATCATTGCCCTGATCGCTGTAGGATTGACGGTAGGCCTGTATCTGTTTACGCATCACACAAAAATTGGACTGGCCTTTCGTGCCATTGCCCAGGATGAGAGAACAGCCCTCACTTTTGGCATTGATTCCGATCGTATCGGTGCACTTTCAATGGCCTTTGGGGCAGGTCTTGCAGCCATTGCCGCCATTGTCATCCTTCCCCTTGGCACCATTGCTGTTGAAGGGGGCTATGAAGTTTTGATCAATGCCCTGGCGGTATGTATCGTGGGGGGACTGGGCAGCACGGTCGGTATCCTGGTTGCCAGTGTATTGATCGGGTATGCACAGACATTTACGGCCAATTACCTGGAACCCCACTGGATGATGCTTGTCAGCCTGATAGCCATTGCGGTGGTACTTGTTGTTAAACCCTCTGGGCTTTTCAGTCATCAAAAGGAACTCGAAGAAAGAATTTAAGGAACTTTCATTTTTTCTAACCCATGAAAAGACGCAAGGAAAGAATAGACCGCGGCATAAAGGCACGCTCCGAAGATATCTTTGCCCTGTCTTCCTACCGGGAAATGCTTTATCTTCTTGTGCCAAGGGCCATCCCCGTAGTGGGTCTTCTGGGTGCCGCTCCTTTTTTGAGTCCCTACTGGCAGGAAGTCTTTATTTCTACGGCAGTCTATGCGCTCCTTGCCATCAGCTGGGACATGCTCATTTCTGCGGGTCTGGTTTCATTGGGCCAATCCCTTTTTTACGGAATTGGATCTTATATAGCAGGCGCCCTGAACTACTACTGGGGGTGGTCTCCGCTTTTTACATTACCGGTCGCAACAATTGGGGGCGGGATCTTGTGTACCATCATGCTACTTCCCGTACTCAGGTTGCGGGGTATCTATTTTGCGATGGTGACGCTGGTCCTCCCGCTCATGCTGATGAGACTTGTGGAAGCCACCCGGATACTGGGCGGCACAGAGGGCCTCACAGGGCTTACGCCTTTTCCCAATCCTTTGATGTCTCTTTATGTCATTCAGATTGCGCTTTTAATCGCCCTATTCGGCTTCCGGAGAATTATCAATTCTGACTACGGTCTCATTGTGAGGGGAATTAGCGATAATGACCGGTCCGTGATGAGCGCAGGGATAAACATCTACTGGTACAAAACACAGGTCCTTTTTTTAGGGGCCTCGGTGGGTTCTTTTACGGGGGCATTCGGGACCCACGTGGATATGTTTGCAGGCATGCCCGGTTTTGCCCTTGATTATGCCATTATGCCGGTGGCAGCCGCAGTTGTGGGTGGCATGGGAACCTTTGCAGGACCCATGATCGGGGCATTTATTCTGGTGCCTTTGTCAGAGGGGCTTCGCGCCCTCGGTGCCCTGAGGATCGTTTTCTACGGGCTATTCCTCGTCATCTTCGTCGTTGGTTTGCCCGAAGGGCTCTTCTCCTATATGCAAAGAAAGTATCATCAATTTGAAAGATGGGTCCATGTGGAATGAGTGACACGACCCCCTTACTCAAGGTCTCCAATGTCAGCAAATCCTTTGGCGGGGTTGCTGCCGTATACGCTGTGAGTTTTAAACTCAACGAGGGGGAGCTGTTAGGGATTATTGGCCCTAACGGCTCAGGAAAGACCACCCTGGTGAATCTCATAACCGGTTTTGTAAAGCCAGACAAAGGGAAAATCGAATACAGTGGCAAAAACATCACGGGATGGGCCCCTTACAAGATCGTGAGCCTGGGTATCGCCAGGACGTTTCAAATGGTGAGACCCTTTTATCAGCTGCCGGCTTTTAAAAACCTGATTGTTCCGCTTTACTCGCCCAGGGTAAAAAAACTCGCCGGAGGTAAATACGGTGACCGGGATGCAGTGGCCCTTGATCTGTTAGAGGAAGTGGGGTTTGAACGGGATGCCCATGTGTCCTACAAAGTCGCCGGTTCACTTCCACAGGGCTATTTGAAAAGACTTGAGCTTGCTAAAAATATGGCCCTTAGACCTGATCTGGTCATTTTGGACGAGCTCTTTTCAGGTCTGAGTCTGGCAGAAGTGGCAAGTATTGTACCGATTATTGAAAAACTCAGGTTCCAGGGAAAAACCATCATCATGATTGAGCACCGGCTTAAAGAGTTATTTCGCATAGCAGACCGCGTGATGGTCCTTAACTACGGTGAAAAGATCGCAGAAGGATCAGGAAAAGCGGTTATGGAAAGCGAATCTGTCAAAAAAGCCTATTTGGGAAGTGAGACGGCGTAAAGGCCGGAATGAGCAGTCAGAGATCACAGCGTAGAACGGCAAAGGATATGGGGGTTGAAATGATGGGGTTTTTATATGCTGAGTGTTAGCCATCTGATGGTCTTTTTTGAGAACGCTTTAGCCCTGAACGATTTCAGCATGGAGTTGAGAGAAGGCCAGATTGTCGGGGTCATTGGTTCAAACAGCGCCGGTAAAACGACACTGATGAACACCCTTTCAGGCCTTATTATCGACATGCGAATCAAAGAAAAACGAAGAGGCGGTGAAAGGATTACCGTCTATGGCGAAATCGTTTTTAACGGGGCGAATATTACGGAGACCAAACCTAATGACAGAGTAAAGAAAGGAATTGTTCTGTGTCGCGAGAGGCACCCCATTTTCCCTGAAAGCAACGTGCTTGAAAACCTCAAGATTGCCGGTTATCTGAAAAAAACTTCCCATGTTCGCGAAATGATTGACACTGTTTTTAATCTCTTTCCTGCACTCGTGAATTTAAAATCCAGAAAGGCGGGGTTTTTAAGCGGAGGGGAACAACAAATGCTGGCCATCGGCATGGCGCTGGTGGCCAGACCGACACTTCTTCTGCTCGATGAACCCCTTCTGGGTCTCAGTCCCATGATGCAAACCTTGTTGGTGGACGCTGTTAAGGGTCTCAGGAGCGAATCAGGCATTACGGTGCTTCTAAGCGAACAGTTCGCCAGACCCGTTCTACCGATCATAGATTACGGCTATGTCGTTGAAAATGGGATGTTGGCCCTAAACGGCACCGGCACGGAACTCATGGATAATCCTGAGATCAAGGCGGCCTATTTTGGGGTGTAGCACAGCTGAAACTTGAAACTGGAAACTTGAAACTCGGATATATCTTGGCATTTTTAGAGGGTGTCTCAAGTTTCAAGTTTCCAGTTTCAGATTTTTCTAACTCGTCCCACCCAGGCGGGTAACATCTTTAATGATTGATTGTAGGTATAGTATACATGATCTTTTTTAAAAACATCTTCGATGCCTTTTCAGCGGCAGCATCAAAATTTGAGAACTATACGGCCATCGTCTATCTGGGCACACGCTTCAGTTACGGCAAAATCCTTAAACTTGCCGAAAATTTTGCATCCTCTCTAAGAAATGAGGGGGTTTGGGAGGGGGACAGGGTGATCATGTATATCCCCAATAGTGTCCAGTGGGTGATTGCCTGGCTGGGGATTCAGAGGGCAGGGGCTGAGGCCGTTCCAATCACGCCAATTTATACGGCCCATGATCTCCAGTATATTGCGAACGACAGTGACGCAAAATATGTCATCTGCTCTGATG
>Ga0180435_10001368_pt1 | contig 25549 bp, 26 predicted proteins | sample SS_ome_3_FD_132467 | JGI IMG/M metagenome (GOLD analysis project Ga0180435, IMG submission 132467) | Hypersaline lake sediment archaeal communities from the Salton Sea, California, USA - SS_3_S_1 metaG | ecosystem: Environmental > Aquatic > Non-marine Saline and Alkaline > Hypersaline >... | reverse complement strand
TTCTGGTCAAAGATCAAGAATTTGATAAAAATTATTGCTGTTTGTCCGCTATCTCGATAAGAAAACACATCATCTGGGCTTTTCCTGGAAAGGAGTTTTGATGAGATCAAATCCTTCAATTATATACCAGTTGACAAAAATATGTTCCGATTCAAATTCACGATACTCCTTCCTTCACAAGTGGAACGTTATTCTGACAAAGCGCATAGAATCGATATTCAGCAGAGGAGCTAACGCATCTTGAACACAATAGGGCTGATCGTAAAGGCAGATGTGGAAGCGCGCAAACAGGCCGACAAATTTGAAAAATGGTTACAGGCCCAGGGCGTTGCGGTGGTTCGCCAAATGATAGACTGGCAGAATGAGCCAGAGCCGGTGATTATGAATAGCGTGGCACCACCTGACCTGTACTGCGTTTTTGTTTTGGGCGGAGACGGTACTTTTCTGAGTGCGGTCCGCTGGATCGGCGATCAGGATATTCCAATTCTGGGTGTTAAATTCGGTGAGTTGGGATTTCTGGCTGAAACCGACGAAAACAGCCTCCTAAAGGTCGGAGAAGCGGTTTTAAACGGCGATTTTAAGACCAAGCCGCGCATGCGTCTGCGGGTAGCCCTAGTTCGCAATGGCAATCAAATTTTTGAAGCAACCGTACTCAACGATGTGGTTATCAACCGGGGCGCTTCAGCCGGTTTGGCTCATATACGAACGTCCATCGATGCCCATTTTTTAACCGAGTACCGGGCAGATGGCTTGATTGTCTCAACGCCCACCGGATCTACCGCGTATTCACTGGCGGCCGGTGGTCCCATTGTTCATCCCAATGTCAATAGCATCGTACTCACCCCCATTTGTCCCTTTACATTGACAAACCGCCCCTTGATTGTCCCGGATTCAGTGGAGATCAAAATTCAGCTGGCCGAAAAATCCTCAAATGCCAACATGACATTTGACGGTCAGGTCGGCCGGGCCATAAGCGACCAGGATAGCATCACCATCTGTAAAGGATCCCACCCGATCCATGTGATTACGTTGCCGGACCATGATGATTATTTTGATTTGTTGAAAACGAAACTGCGTTGGTCAGGATCGCGGGTCTAGCAGATAGCCGATTAGGTGTTTAGGCGGTTAGACTGTTAGCTGCTAACAGCTTGACAGTCTTCAGCCTAATAGCCTGATCCAACCTGGATCCTTGAATCCTGCTTTTAGGTTCTAGCGCCGCAGACCCGCATCTGTGTTTTCGCCCACGGGCTCCGGCGGCAGGTTTGGTTTGATGAGGAAGTTGTTCTGCAGGGACTGAATCACTTTATCCACATTTTCGATTTCATCCCGGGCTTCCTGGATGATGCGGGTTATAGATGTTGTGATTTCAGGGACATCACGACTACCCTTTTCAGCATTGTTCAAAATGGCGGCTATGGTCGGCAGGTTCTTTTCCAATTTTACAAAGATATTTTTTAGTACAGCCACGGTTTCGGTAATTCCACGGGTAATGTCGTTTACTTCCCCGAGGCTGCTTTGCACCTGGTCTACAGCAGCAGGTGTTTTGGCACTGGCTTCCGAAATGTCAGCTAGAATGTCACCCACCATTTCGAGGCGATTCAACATAACGTCTAATAACTGAGTCGATGTCAACAGGTTTCCGATGGTGCCTTCACCGGTTTTGATTCCAGCGGTGACATTCTCAATGTGTTCGGTTGCTCGGGTGATATTTTGAGTGGCTTGATTGATGTTTTCCAGAGAAGCAAACAAGGGACCTTGGGGATCCTTGAGCATTTGGGTGAGATCGCCAATGTTTTGAATGGCCTGTACCAATTTCTTGGCTGTCTTTTCCACTTCGAACTCGGCTAGTATATCGTCGATTGATTTCTTGGCCTTGGATTGGATTTCGCCTTCTTGGGGCATAAGAGGCGTATCGGTAGATCCCGGGATGATGGAAACATATTCGGATCCCACAAATGTGGGACTCTCCACAGTCACAACGGTATCCTGGCGGATTCGGGACTCATATTTCTTTAAAATGACGAGTTTGATGCGGACCTTGTCTTCTACGGAAATGGCTCGAACCTTGCCGATATTGGTTTTAAACAATTTTACATCGGCACCGACCTTAAGGTTATAGCTTTCATCAAAGGTTGTATAGTAGACGTTGTGGTCGGCAAACCAGTTTTTGCCGCGCCCAAGGATGATGACAGTGGACAACAATAGCAGGCCGATACAGATAAAAAACAGCCCGACAATTTTTTCATTTCTGCTGTAGGCTAATTCCATGCGATTTCCACTGTTGTGCTGGCCCTATCTTAACACCAGAATGCCAACCTGGTCTTCAGGGCCAGGCCTGAGCCCTTAGACTCTACTGAAAACATAAGGCTAAATTTCGAAACACGAATACCGATATTCGAATTTTGGATTTCATAGTCTTATAAATTATAAATCCATAAAGGGAAAAATCAGAGTCGGGCCCTCTGTGCCCGAGTTTCTACCCTTCCACTGTTTGCAACGTACCATTGGATATCACAAGATCTCTTTTGGAGAAAGTTTCTATAAAATTTTTATATTCTGATAAAAAAACAATGCCCACTTGGCCACCCACCATATCGAATAAAATATCGTTAAAAGCATCCAAATTAGTAATACCGATGTATTGTTCGGGGTATTCCATCAGTAAAACCAACGGTTTTTTGATCAATTCTCGAACGGCAATAACACAGCGGTAATCATGTTCGGTCAAGGCTGCCGGCCTCAAGTCGAGCTTATTTTCGAGGGCGAAAAGATTACATAATGCCTGGGCATTTGGATCCAGTTTAGGCGATAGTGAATTTGTGAAATAGGCACGTTGAAGCAGCAGGTTTTCACGGATAGTGCGATTGCTGATCAGGGCGGCATGGGATGTCATAAATCCAATATTCTTTTTGGCCTCCAGGAGATATTGATGGTTGGAAAAACTAAGGGCATTTTCCAAAAATCGATACGATCCGCTGAGGGGAGCAACCAGGGTTGCGAGTGCCTTTAGAAAGGTCAAGGCATCTTCGACCGAATCCGTGGATATGGAAAAGACATCACCATGTGCCAATGAGAAATCAAACGGCTGGAAGGGCCGGCCAGTTTTCTTGGAATCAAAGGAATAGTTGGTGAGTTCAATAACGGTCATTTTATAGGTAGAATAGTATGGAGATCACCGTGCTGATAATGAGACAATAAATGAAACACTGCACCGAGGCCCGGGATGCTGCCACAGGGATTTGGGTAATATGTTTTTGGGTTTTAAAACCGTGATAAAGACAGGTTACCGTAATCGTGATGCCGAAAAGAACAGCTTTGATGAGGCCCACGGTGATATCTGCAACAGAAATGGCATTGGCGATTTGAAGCAAAAATTCGCCCAGATGGATATAGGTAATAATCCAAACCAGGCCGTAGCCGCCAACAATGGCGACGACATCAAAAACAATGAAAAGGCACAGAATTGCAGAGGTTATTCCCACCAACCTTGGCACGCATACGATCCAAAGCGGATCAATGCCGGACATTTCAAGAGTATCTACCTCATGCAGGACATTCATATAGCCAACTTCAATGGTTACAGCGGTGGCCGATCGAAGGATGATCAAAAATGCCGTCAGGATGGGGCCCAGTTCTCTGACAATAATGAGAACTGTGATTTTGCCTAAATCGTATTGTCCTGAGAATCTAGAAAACTGAATGATAATCATGCCACCGATCAGGATGGCAATCGGAACGATAATGGGTAGGGCCTGTACAGCTGTGAAGTAAACCTGCTCCATGGTTATGCGGCGAACAAGGGCCCGGCCGTATTTGGATGGAACGGTCATCAAGCGCAGGATTTTGTATGCAAGGGTGACCTGTGTGGCTATTTGGTTGAATGATGCCAGCGCTTGTCTGCCGACTGAACCGATTACGCGTTGCATGGATCTCCGTATTGGGTTGGATTTTCGGTATGCGTTTTATCACCATTCGAAAACGTCAATGGTTGACATAAAAAATCTTACACTATATAGTCTAAAAAGGTCAACAAAATTAGATAAATATCCTGAGTTGAGTGATTTTTACCGAAGAGATGTGCCCAGATCAGAGATGGGCGCAGGTCAAGAGAAAAAATCGCTCAATTCAGGATAAGCAAAGAACCCATGATAGCGTATGCATTTTGCTATCCGGAGGCTTAATGAAATTCCGGCTGATGTGCATGATTGCTGGCACTGTTTGCTTGCTTTTCGGGTATGTGCTTGCTGATGAAGAATCATCATATTTCGAAATTATAGGACCCGGAAGCATCGATTGGTGTTCCGGTGCTTTTTTGTCTAGCGGTGTTGGGCTGCCACCCACTAAAAAAGTTGCGGACAATGAAAATGATAGAAAAAAAGCCTTTAATTCGTCCAAGACACAAGCTCTTAAAAATATGGTGGCGCTTGTCATGGCCACGCGCATTGATGCTGAATCTTCTGTTCGCGATATTGCTTCGAAAAGCGACCATGTTATGGCCAAGGTTGAAAGCCTTATCAATGCCTCCAAAGTAGTCAAGCAGGAGTATCTTTCCGACGGTACTGTAGAAATTCAATTGCGCATGAACATGTATGGCGGGTTTGCCCAATTGATTCTGCCCAAGGAGATCGAACAGATCGAAACCATCAAAACCGTATCTGCAGCAGAAACCGAATTTTTAGGCAATGATTCGGTTTCACCGCCGGATGAAGTTAATAGCAATTTTACCGGTCTGGTTGTGGATGCCATTGGTACCCAGGCCTTGCCGGCGATGGTTCCGGTGATTTTAAATGAAAATGGTAAACAAGTCTATGGTCCCGCATTTGTGAGTCGAGAGTTTGCCGTACAGCATGGTTTATGCCGATATATGACCAATACAGAAGCGGCTCTAAAAAATCCGATTGTTGGCGGCAACCCCTTGGTGGTTAGGGGGTTACGGGCAGAAGGTACGGATCGCTCGACCGTCGTTATCAGCAATACTGATGCGTCCAAACTTCTGAGCAAGTCTGAAAATTTAGCGTTCTTAAAGCAATGTCGGGTAATCATTGTCACTGACTAAAGTGGAGGGTGCATGATGTTTTCTACCATTTCGCGGTTTTTAACTTATGCGTGTTTGATAATTCTGGTGTCGTGCGGTCCGGAAACGATTTTATTACGACCCAGCCTGGACTCTCCCTTACACCACGTGGACAATGGTTATAAATTGATGGCTTACGGCAAAACTGAAGCAGCCGTGCGTGAATTTAAACGGTCCATCGAGCTGGATGAAACGTATGCCCCCGCATATGTGGGGCTTGGCATTGTGTACGGAGTGCAGGGCGATTTGGATCAAGGCCGCGCCATGATGGAAAAAGCCGAGGCCTTAGCCCGCGGCGAGGAGCAAAGAAAAGAAGTCGAGATGGGGTTTGAACGTCTTGACTTTATTGAAAAAGATATAGAGTAATAAGATTCAAGCTGTAAGCTATCAGCTGCTAATGGCTCATAGCTTACAGCTATTAGCTTTCCGGTTAAGTTCCCAAATCCCAAGATGCCAAATAACGCCGCTGTTCGCGCGTAAGCTTGTCGATTTTAATGGCCATGGCGGCCAGTTTTTCTTTGGCAATAGCCGTATCTATTTTTTCCGGTACTGAGTGTACATTCAGATCCAATGTGTCTGATTTTTTGATCATATATTCGAGGCACAGCGCTTGATTTGCAAAGCTCATATCCATAACACTAGAGGGATGGCCTTCAGCCGCCGCCAGGTTGATTAATCGGCCTTCACCCAGCACATTGATGCGTCGACCATTGTCCATTTGGTACTCCTCCACAAATGAGCGGATCAAACGTTTGCTTTTGGCCATCTTGCCGAGGGAGTCAAGATCCAATTCCACATTGAAATGACCGGAATTGGCTACGATGGCACCATCTTTCATGACTGCAAAGTGCTCTTTGCGAATGACATTGATGTTGCCGGTGACGGTGCAGAAAAAATCGCCGACTCTGGCGGCTTTATTCATCGGTAAGACAGAAAACCCATCCATAACCGCTTCGAGGGCGGTCAATTCATCCACTTCCGTGACAATCACATTCGCCCCCATGCCCCTGGCACGCATGGCCAAGCCCCGACCGCACCATCCATAGCCGCAGACCACGAAAGTGGAACCGGCGACCAAGCGATTGGTGGCACGAACAATACCATCCATGGTGCTTTGGCCGGTACCGTAGCGATTATCAAAAAAATGTTTGGTCTTGGCATCGTTGACAGCGATAATGGGATATCTCAAGACATTATCGGCCGCCATGCTCTTGAGCCGAATAACGCCCGTGGTGGTCTCTTCGGTGCCGCCTTCTACAAAATCGATCAGCTCGGATCGATCCGAATGCAGGGTTGAAACCAGATCAGCGCCATCGTCCATGGTATAGTGCGGTTTTTTATCAAGGACGGCATTGATGTGTTGATAATAGGTTTTGTTGTTCTCGCCCTTGATGGCAAAAACGGCAATTTTGTCAAACTTCACCAAGGCTGCGGCAACATCATCCTGGGTGCTGAGTGGATTGGACGCACACAATGCAACCTGAGCGCCTCCGGCCTTTAGCGTTTGCATCAGGGAGGCCGTTTCGGTGGTTACATGCAGACAGGCTGCAAGGCGCTTGCCTTTTAAGGGCTTTTCTTTGCGGAACCGTTGTTTGATGCGGTTGAGAACCGGCATGCTTTGGTTGGCCCACTCAATGCGCAATTTCCCATCCTTGGCCAGTTTGATATCTTTGACGTCGTGTTTCATGAATATTTTCTCCCAATATTGATGAATTCACAAATAGAGGAATTCATCCGGTTTTAGGTTTTAAGTTTTAGGTTTTAGGAAAGCGAAAGGCCCACAGCGGTTAGCTTTGAGCTGGCTTAAAACTTAACACCTAAAACTTAAAACGCTTGAAAATGGATTTAAGATCATTTACCAAAATCGTATGATTTATGGTCATATAATCTACATTCGTTGATGGGCAGGCTTATAGTCCTGCTAGTTGTCTGATTTCGTCGGCTTTGTTGGTCTGTTCCCAGGAAAATTCCGGTTCAGTTCGGCCAAAATGGCCGTAAGCCGAAGTTTTGCGATAGATGGGTCGCAGCAGGTCCAGGTACTCGATAATGGCGGCCGGGCGCAAATCAAAAACCTGGCTGATAATATCCTCCACTTGCTTTTTAGGAATCAGACCTGTGCCCATCAGATCCACCATGATGGAAACCGGTTCGGCTACACCGATGGCATAGGCGATTTGGATCTCACATTTTTTGGCCACACCGGCGGCCACAATGTTTTTGGCAATATGACGTCCCATGTAGGAGGCGCTGCGGTCAACTTTGGATGGATCTTTGCCTGAAAAACAACCGCCCCCATGACTTCCCTGGCCCCCATAGGTATCAACAATGATTTTCCTTCCAGTCAGGCCGCAGTCGCCCATCGGGCCGCCGACGACGAATTTGCCCGTGGGGTTTATGAAATAGCGGGTATCGCCGTCACGCAGTTCTTCGGGTATGGATTTTTTGATTACTTCTTCGATAATGGCTTCTCTGAGGTTTTCGTAGGAAATATCGGGTCGATGTTGGGCAGACACAACCACGGTATCCACGCGCCGGGGCGTTCCATTCTCATATTCGATGGTGACCTGTGATTTGCCATCGGGCCTCAGAAAATCGAGTGCACCGCTTTTGCGTGTTTGGGCAAGTCGCCGGCATAATTTATGAGCATACACAATGGACATCGGCATGAGCTCGGGGGTTTCGTCGGTGGCAAAACCGAACATGAGACCCTGGTCACCGGCGCCCTGCTCCTTGTACAGTCCTTGACCGGTATTGACGCCTTGAGCAATATCGGGGGACTGGTGGTCAATACTGGTGATTACGGAACAGGTTTGATAATCGAAACCCATCATGGATGAGCTGTAACCAATTTCGCGGATAGTATCACGGACAATTTGGGGCATATCCACATAGCAACTTGTGGTAATTTCTCCGGCGATAAAGGCCAAACCGGTGGTTACAAGGGTTTCACAGGCCACGCGGCAGTTTTTATCCTGGGCCATGATTTCGTCCAGCACCGAGTCAGATATGGCATCGGCCACTTTGTCCGGATGGCCTTCGGTTACAGACTCAGAGGTAAAAAAGAATTTTTCTGTTCCCATGAACTTCTCCTTGCTAAATTGCGGGTTATAGCGGTTGTCATAATCATGCTGATATGACGCATCGAAAAAATACCTGAACCGCTTTCGCTCAGACTTTTATTTCGGAACATATTTATGATAGTTAGTCTAAGCGCAAGCTAAAATAAATGCATCATGATATTCAAATATTCCAAAATATAGGTATGAAACTGCCATGTCAAGTCATTACCTTTTGATACGACGCATTGAAAAAATACCTGAACCGCTTTCGCTCAGACTTTTATTTCGGAACATATTTTTGACATTTAGTATATTGTGAAAACTGTTATAGTAATGATACTAGGTTGCTTATTTGATGTCGAAATGGAAATCGGGATCTAAGATCTATTTGGCTTGGCAATACAGGTTAGATCAAACCGAAAAAGGTTTTCCGAAAAACATGGTTGGGGCTAGACATCAATCATCTGGCAGACCAGGCTTTGGGCCAACGCTAAGTCAATGCGGCTCATATTGAGAACCAGGTGGTATAGATTGGGATTATCGAAATCCACCTTGCCCAGTTTACTGTATAAATTGATACGACGTTTATCTTCGTTGGTGACGACCTGCGTGGCTTTTCTGGCGGTCATGTCATAGCGGTCAACTAGAAATTTGACCCGATTGTCAAATTCGTCCACCAAAAGTATGTGAAAGGCGTCCGGGTGGTCATTGAGAATGTATTGACTACCTCGGCCGATAATAACGACATTGTCCTCGTCGGCCATTTTGGCAATTATCAAAACCAAATAATCGAGATAAATTTGTTCATCCAAGTAGCCCCGTTCATCCTTGAGAATCCGATCGATCCATTTTTGAGAAACCATGGATGAGATCACACGGGATAATTTGGTCCCGGCTTCCTTTTCAAAGGCTTCCACCCATTGCGGAGAAACATTGGCTTCCTTGGCGATTTCCTGAATGATTTCAGTATCTGCAAATGTGTATCCTAGTTTGTCTGCAATCATTTTTCCGAGGGTTATTCCCCCGGCACCGAATTGTCTTGATATGGTCAGAACCGCCATATGGTCTACCTCCAATAGATGCTTATTGCACCGGTGGTATCAGTAAGGTGGGAAAACCTGTTTTTTCCGCTAGAAACCGCGGTGTATTCCCAACCAGTTTTTCTTTCAAAGACGTTTGGCTGGATGTACCGGCGACAACCATACTGGCATTACACTCTTTGGCCGCCGTAACGATCTCTTTGCCGGGATTTCCGACGTAAACACCCGGCGATGCATCGATTCCCTCGGCAATGAAAAGATCGCACAATTCATCCAGCTTGCGGCGAATGTCCTTTCTGGTTTTCTGGACCCCCATGGCGGATCCATTTTTTAAGGTCTTGGGATCGGCTACATTAATAATGGTAACTTTTTTAATGACCGGGCTCAGCTTTTTTAAATAGCCAATGGCCTTTTTATCGGTACCCGAAAAACAAGTGGCCAGCAGTGGTCGCTCAAAGGGCTTATCTGCTGCAATCGTTTGGTCGGATGCATATTTATATACCAATACCGGTGTTTGTGAGCGTCGAATGATTTCCAATATTTCTGAAGACGAATATAATTGTTCGATGCGACCCTTTTTTTCATGACCGACCACCACGAGATCGATACCCTCTTTTTCAATGGCGGTGGTGATTTGTTTCACCAGGCTGCCCACGACGATGTAGGCGCCGACCTCAAGCCCCCTTTCAAACAAGGTTTCGGCCCAGTTGATAAACCGTATATTTGCCATTTCTCTTAAGCGGACTTCTTCATTCTTCTGGTATCCTTTACCGCGCCTGAGTGCCACCTTTTCTCTTTGGATGACGTTGAGAAAAACCACGTGATCCAGGGATGCCTTTCTCAAATCCATTAAGGATTCAACTGCATCAAACCATAGTTCTTCAAATTTAGTAACGAATAATATTTTATGGATATCCATTATTGAGGTTCCTTTTTCTGAGCGCTCATTGGACCGCTATTTGCTGGCATGGGGTCATGCTGCCAGGCGAAACGCAGGCTTGCTGCCATCCTGAATGGGTTAACCCAAGAATTGATTGATCGCGGCCGATAGTTCTTCGGGTTCAACCGGTTTTTCCAGATATATTTCCGGTTCGGGAATACTCTCTCCACCGAATTCAGTCAGGGCTTTTTGTGAACGTAGAAAAGTTTTTTTGGCTATACCGGAGAGCAAAATAACTTGAATATGCTTGAGTGCTTTGTCGGTTTTAAGCTCTCGGTAGAGCCGGATACCGCTTTGTCTGGGCATCAGCACGTCTAAAATGACGAGGTCCGGCTTTTCTGATTTCGCCAATTTGAGGCCTTCCTCTCCATCGCGTGCTTCAATGGGTGTGTATCCGTTTTCCTCCACGACAGTCACATTGAATAATCTCACATCCGGATCGTCATCGACAACAAGTACTTTTTTGCTCATGGTAAGGCCTCCCAATACCTATCAAAATATTCTGGAGCGGCAATTTTATTCAAACAAGCGCTACGATTCCCGAAAATAAAAAGAAGCTAGGCTTCCGTAGCAGGTTTACTCCCCTTGGGTTTAAAAGGCAGTTTCATGGTAAATGTCGTGCCGATTGCAAACTCGGAATCGACCTCAATGCTGCCGTTATGTTCTTCGATGAGCTTGCGGGTTACAAGCAGCCCCAGCCCGGTTCCCTTGGCACCTTTTGTACTGAAAAAGGATGAAAAAAGTTTTTTCTTGACACTCTCGGACATGCCAGCACCATTGTCTGAAATTTTAACCAGAAGGGTTTCCGGATCTCCCAGTCCTGTCGAAACATGGACTTCATGTTTTTTGTTGATATTATCGTCGAAAATGCATGCATCGATCGCGTTGGATACAAAATTGAGCAGGCACTGGTGAAGCGTGTTGGGATCTAAGCTCACTTCCCCGACGTCCTCGGAGAAAGTTTTGACAATGCCGATGCCGTGGGTATGCGCCATTTCTTTTACAAGCTCGCATACATCATTGGCAATTTCATTGGGAAAACAATCTTGGAATTCGGGTTCTCTTTCTTTGGAAAAGGTCAAGAGATCCATAACAAGATCGGATGTTTGATCAATATTGCGCTTGATCATCTGCCAGCCATTAATTAGCTTATCCGTGTTGTTCTTGTCAATCCCGATATCAACCAGATAACGCCCACCTTTGAATCCGGCCAGGATGTTCTTGATACCGTGGGCCATGCCGGCTACGGTCTGGCCCATGGCAGCCAAGCGTTCCGAATTGATCAACTCTTTTTGAAGTCTTTTAATTTCGGTCAGATCCTGAAAAAAGACCACGCAACCCATATCCTGGCCTTTTTCAAACAAGGGGGTGGCCGAGTAATTGACCGGAACAGCTTCCCCATTGCGATTGGTGATGGCCGCTTCTTCCCACAGGGTCAGATGCCGCAGCTCGTTGATGTTTATCTTATCTTCCAGAGATAGGATGATTTCTTTGGGCAGCAGGTTTTTGGCGTTCATGGTTCCCAGCACTTCAGTTCGGCTGAAGCCGAAAAGTCTTTCGGCCTCCGGATTAAACAGCACGATGTTCCAATTGGCATCGGTTGCGACGATGCCATTGTTGGAGCTTTTGATCAGGCGCGACTGGAAGTTGGCCTTGCGCTTAATTTCTCCCTGAAGAATGGAGTTCTCTATGGCGGCGCTCAAGCGGTTGCCAAACAGGGTCAGCACTTGGCGGTCTTCTCTGGAGTATTGTTTTATCGCGCGGCTGCCGGCGCGAATGACGCCAAAAGCCTTTTTCTCCTTATCAACCAGGGGGATATAGGCCAGGGACTGGAATCCGTCCTCTCTGAGCACGACAATTTCTTCATTCTGAATATTATTAATATCTTCAAAAACTTCAAACTGGTTGGTCTGGGCCACTTTGAAAACCATGCTCTCTTTAGCGCTAACGGTATGTTCGCCGCACAAGTTACCATTTTCGCCATGGCTGTATTTTAAATAGAAATTACCGTCGTCGGCCAGGGTAAACACGCAGATGGTATCAAAAGAAAAGATGTCGGTCACTTTCTGCAGGGCATTGCGGATGCGGCCGTCCAAATCAATGGGCGCACTCAAGGTGGCATAGATGGAGCAGAGTGTTGTTAATTCCCGATTGCGCCTTTCGCGCTCCTCCTCGGCCCGTTTCTCATCGGTGCGATCTAAGATGGTTTCAATGGCGCCGACCGTAACGCCATCAGGATCTTTTAGAGGCGCTGCCGTGAAGAATATCCATTTCTTTTCTTCTCCGCGACCAAAATATTCGTCAGCCTCATAAGCCCCATCTATCAGGTCCGATTTTCTCCAATGGGTGCCATATAGGCGCCAGAATTCTTCCTCGCTGGCGTTGTCCAGAATAAGGTCGGCCATGGTGGGCTGTTTCTCATCGTATGACGGTTTCCAGTGATGGTCGGTGCCGATAATTTCATCGGCGCTAAAGCCGGTCAGTTTTTCGCAGGCCCGGTTCCAATGGGTGACAATATGATTTTTGTCGATCACGAAAGTCGGAATGTTACTACCTTGTATGATCTCGGTCATGGTTTTTTGGCTGGCCTTGAGTTCCTTAGCTCTCAAAGCGAGTTCCGTGTTTTTTCTTTCACGCTCTGCCTGGGCCTTTTTTTCTTCGGTTTTGTCCCAGATGGTTTCAATGGCACCGATGATTTCCCCTTCGGGCGACCGCAGGGGTGCGGCGGCAAAAAAACACCATTTTCCGTCGGTGCCCAGATTGGGGAAAAAAACCTCGGCTTCATAGGCTTCTTCCAAAAGGGCTGATTTTTTCCATTTGGTTCCATAAAGGTCCCGAATTTCCCTTTCGGTAACCTGATCGAGAATAACATCCGCCATGGCGGGGCGTTGGCAATCATAAAACGATTTCCACTGGTCTTTGGTGCCCACCATATCTTCCGAGGCTAAACCGGTGAGATTCTCAAGGGCTTTGTTCCAGTGAGTGATAACATGATTGACATCGATGACAAAGGTCGGGATGGTACTGCCTTGAATGATCTGTGACATAATTTGCTGACTGGCAGTAATCGCCTGGGTCTTTTCCCTTAGGGTTGCATTGTGCTGCTTGCGCTCTTCCTGGCGCATTTTTTCTGCGGTTTTATCCTGAAGGGTTTCAATGGCACCGATGATATCACCATGAGCATTTTTAATGGGGGCCGCCGTAAAAAAAAGCCATTTGCCATCATCGCCAAGATGCTCAAAATATTCCTCGGCTTCAAATGCGCCCTCGATGAGATCTGATTTTTTCCACTTGGTGCCGTAATAACGCCAGACTTCTTCTTCTTTGACACCGTCCAGAATCAGGTCCGCCATGATGGGGCGCTTTCTAGACCGGAAGGGTTTCCAATGATCCCGGGTGCCGACAATTCGGTCGGCGGTATAACCGGTCAGTTTTTCACACGCCCGATTCCAGTGGGTAACCATGTGCTGTTTGTTGATTAAAAAGGTGGGAATGGTGCTGCCCTGGATGGCCTGGAAAAGGGCTTTCTGACCGCTTAGCAGTTCTTTACGGTTGGTCTGGGTAAATGTGTCTTGATCCTTGATCAGCTGAATGGTGGCATCATAAAATTGCTCAAATATTTGTTCAAATTTGGGGCCATTTTTGCTGGTCTCCTGGAACTGTTGAGCCAATTCATCCTTCTTGGCTTTGATGGAGAGCTGCTGCAACAGCGTGCGGGCCTCGAAAAAATCAATGAACGCAACCCCAGGCGGTTTATTCAGGATAATATCTTCCCCCAGGTCGATATCTTTGGTCAATTCGATGATCAAATTTAAGTTCTTAAGTTTATACAACTCCTTATAATCGGTGGTGGTAAAGATATCCATTTGGCGGGCATAGACGATGCCGACAGCTTCTGGGTTTAAATCGGCAACACCGATAACCTGGGGACTGCTGTCGGTGGAACTTTGACCCATTATATTTTTGAGCAGCGCCAAACAGAAGCGGCCGCCTCCCACAATGGCTATGTGTGCATTTTCCAATTTATTTATCATGAATCTCTAAGTGATCACTTTCTTTAGGATAGCAATAAAACCGGAAGTTCAGACAGTTCCGCAATCTGATGAGACACACCGCCCAGCCAGTATTCCTGAAACCAGTCCTTGCCGGTTTTGCCCATTACAATCATGGTTGCCTGATGGTCTCTAGACAAACGAATGATCTCCGGCACGGTTTTGCCGCTGGACAAATGAAACTCCGCTCGCATACCGAATTGTTCGATCTGGTGACAATATTTTTTTAGGCGGTCCTTACTTTCAGTTTCCAACTGGCTGCGTTGCTCTGAATCCATACCCTTGGATAGTTTGCTATCGATGACATGCACTACATGGACCTCCTCGGCCAGGCCATTGAGTGCATTCATACTGCCTAATGCATTTTCCGAGGGTTGCGACCAGTCCGTGGCCAACATTGGCCGTTTAAAAATGTGGTCGTTGGTGCGGCTAAGCTGTTCGCCTTGCCATTCAAATTGCACCATATACTTACTCATAAGAACCGGTACCGTGCTGCGCCGCAAAATATCCATGATATGCGCGCCCACATAGACCTTCTCCAGCAGGGTTCTTTTTTTTCTGCCCACAACGATCAAATCCACCGCTTCCTGTTCGGCAATGGCTAGAATTTCCGCATTCGGGGCGCCGACCTCGATTCGGATTTGGCTTTCGATACCATGTTCTGCCAGGATACCCTGCCAATCCTCAAAGCGGATGCGCGCATCGGCTTTGAATTGCTGTTCCGCTTCCTTATGATAACCGCCATAGGGTACAAACGAAACCTCGTCCCGGGGAATGATGTGGGTTAAAACAATCGTTTCCAGTCCAACGATTTTCAACGCCATAATGGACTTCAATGAATTCAGAGCCAACTCACGAAAATGGGTATGAAATAGGACTTTTTTGAATTTCATGAATCAATTCCTTTTAAAAGAAAATGAAAGAGACGATCACAAATATGGGAATCAGAAACACAACGGCATATTTTAGGATATAGCCGAAAAAGCTCGGCATCGGCGTTCCTGATTCCTCGGCGATGGAGCGAACCATGAAATTGGGCGCATTGCCGATATAACTGCAAGCGCCGAAGAAGACCGCACCCGCTGATATGGCTTTTAGATAAATGGCATTTTCGGTCATCAGTAATGGAACGGCCTGGCTTTCCGTGAGGCCGGAATAAAAACTGCCCAGGGCGGTGTTAAAAAAGGTTAGGTAGGTGGGCGCATTATCCAGGAAACTGGAAAGGGCCCCGGTCACCCAAAAATAATGGATGGGCTCTTTAACCATATTGATTAAAAATGCCAACTGACCCTGGGTGCCGGCCTTTAAGATCAGCAGACATGGTATCATCGTAATGAATATGCCGATAAAAAGGTAGGCCACTTCGATAATGGGAAACCAGGTAAAATCATTATCCTCGCGCAGCTGAATCGGGGTAGCGATTAAGGATCCCACGCCCAGTAGAACCAGAAGGCCGTCCCGCAGCCAATCCTGAATGGCGCGGTGAACCCCCAGCGTTGAAAGTTCTCCCAGATCGACCATGCCACTCATCAGGACGGAACCCACAACGCCGGCTAAAAATAGAAAATTATAGGTGCCCTCGAGTTTTAAAGGTTCTTTGGCTTCTTCTTTGGGTACGCTTGCTTTTTCCTTGCGGTAAAAATAGGAGTCCATAAAAAAATAGGTGATCAGCAGGAGAATGGACACAAGCAGCATATGCGGCATAATTTTAAAGGTCCAGAAAAAGGATACGCCATGCAGGTAGCCCAGGAATAGGGGCGGATCGCCTAAGGGTGTTAGGGAGCCACCCACATTTGCTACCAGAAAGATGAAAAAAACGACCATGAAGGTCCGGTTCTTGCGATAGTTGTTGGCCCTTAAAAATGGACGGATCAAGAGCATGGCCGCACCGGTGGTCCCCATCCAGGAAGCCAGGAGGGCCCCGATGATTAGCATGATCGTATTGACGATCGGCGTGCCCCGCAGCGAGCCGCGAAGCAGAATACCGCCGGATATCGTGTAAAGCGACCAGAGTAAAATAATAAACGGTACATAGTCGGCCAAGATAATATGTAAAATTTCGTAAACGGCATCCCCTCTAAATGCCCATAAAAAGGGAATTCCCAGGGCAGCGGCCCAGAAAGCGGAAACTTTGCCGAAATGATGATGCCAAAAGTTCGGCAGCAATAGCGGCATCAGAGCGATGGATAGTAGCATACAAGCAAAGGGGATACAGCTCCACAACGGCAGGGTTTCGCCCAAGTTGGCATGCCCGTGGTGCCCTGAATCGGCGGCATGCTCACCATGATGGTTGGTTTCGTGGGTTGTGGCGTGCTCGGAATCATGGCCATCTGATACGGCCGTTCCGGCAAACCCTGTCGGGCCCCAAGCTATACAAAGGAACAAGAAGACTAGGACGGCCAATATTCTGGGGAAACGCATTTACAATCACCTTTCCTTATAGTATCTGATTTTAGAGAGACTATAAGTTAAGCGGTCATCGATTTTTAAGTATGCGGGCAACAGGCGGCACCATCATAATCATCTAGATAAAGACGAGCCATTGAAAGCACATCCTTTGTGAAGTTTCAATAGAATTCAACGTAACGTTAAAAAAATGAGAAAATAATCATTGCAATTTCGGATACGTATGTTAACCAAGACCTTGCTTTTCGACCCCAGAGCATGCGTTTTATAGGTGTCCGTTCGGAAATAGGCAAATTTGGTTTGAGATCGCCGATATCGGGCAAATTGACCCTTTATGAATGGGTACTAGCTATATGCTGGGGGATAGCATGAGCCTTGAATATAAGAAGCATCGGGCCTGGGCCGAGAATCTGTCCATCGTCATGCAGATCGGGCTGACCATGGCCGGCTGCATTGGTTTCTGTTTCTATGTGGGTCTCATGTTAGACCGCTGGCTCGGTTTTCGGGGCGTGTTTACGGTAGTTTTCATTATTCTGGGAATCGCGGGAGGGGCTAACGTGGTCTATCGTCAGATTATGGAAATCATTGAACCCAAGAATAAAAAGCGCCCGGATGGTAATCGTGGAAGCCATTCGTGATACACAGAAAAAAATTGGCTCCAGAGCACTGGTCACAGCGGTCGTGATCGGATTACTGTTGGTGTTGCTGGGCCAAAAGACGCTTGCCAAAGGCCTGGTACTGGGAACGCTTTTTTCGGTTTTTAATTTTGTCCTCATGGGGCAGGTTTTACCCTTATTGTTGGCACCGTCCCGGCGTCGCCCGGTTTTGATATCTTTCGGTTCGATTCTATTTCGATATATTCTGTTGGCGATTCCCCTTTTGATAGCCGTCAAACTGGCGGACTTTGATTTTATCGCTACGGTATTGGGAATATTCATGGTGCAGGTCGTAATTATGGGGGAGCATTTGTATCGCTTAATTTTTTCCGGGCGAATCCAGGGGACCTGATAGTAGGATTTTTATGGGAGAATTGGGTAAAATACATCAATTGATCATTCCCATGGGAGGACACCAGATTACCCTGAATCTGGAAGTCATTCTGATGACCTGGATTGTGATCATTATCCTGATTCTGGTGGGTTTTTTGTCGACCCGCAAGCGGGCCATCAATCCGCGGACCATGCAGATATTTGGAGAACTGTTCGTGGGCCAGTTTTATCAGATCACCGAAGATGCGTTGGATAAGCAGATGGCCAAAAAATACGGCCCGTTGGTTTGTGCCCTGTTTATGTTTTTAGTGTTGGCAAACTGGCTCGGTATTATACCCTATTTAGAAGAACCGACCAAAGATCTGAATACACCCCTGAGTCTTGGTATCCTGGGATTTGTCATTGCCCACGCCGCCGGTATCAAATCCAAGGGGTTCAAAGCCTATGCCAAAGAATATTTTGAACCCATGTTTTTTATGATGCCATTGAACGTGATCGGTGAATTGGCCAAAATCGTTTCGATCTCCTTCCGGCTATTTGGAAATGTTATGGGCGGGTCGATTATTATTCTGGTGGTATCGTATTTAACCTACAGCGTATTGCTGCCACCTCTGCTCAATGCATTCTTTGGTTTGTTTGTGGGTACGATTCAGGCCTTTGTTTTTACTATGCTGACAGTTGTATATATTTCGGTACAGGTGAAATAGCATCATGGTTATCGAGGTAGAATCACTTATCAGATTGTGCGCATTTGCAGGGGCCGGAGTTGCCATGGGACTCGGCGCCATGGGTGCCGCGATTGGGGAAGGGTATACTGCTGCCGAAGCCAACATTGCTGTTTCCAGGAAACCGGAATTTTCCGGTGATATATTCAAGAACATGCTGGTGGGGCAGGCGGTGGCTGAATCGGCCTCTATTTTTGCCTTGGTCATCGCAATTTTATTGCTATTTCTGGATGTCCCGGCAGACACGCTGCTCAAAGGTGCGGCGCTTATTGGTGCCGGCCTTTGCATGGGTTTCGGTGCAGTGGGATCTGGTGTGGGGGCTGGGTTTCCCGGTGGCCAGGCCTGCCAGGGCATTTCGAGACAACCGGCAATCGCATCGCGGTTGACCACCAACATGCTGATCGGATCGGCTGTTTGTCAGACGCCGGCCATATTCTCAATGGTGGTGGCGCTTATGCTGCTTTTTATGGATTTTTCAAACATGCCGCTGGCACCCACCTGGGCTGCTTTGATTGGAGCCGGTTTAAGTACAGGCTTGGCCGCGATCGGGTCTGGTTACGGTGGGGGACTGGCGGCCGGTTCCAGCTGTGAAGGCATTGCCCGCAATCCGGAATCGGTGAATAATGTGACCACCGTCATGTTGGTGGGACAGGCCGTGGCCCAGACACCATCCATTTTTGGATTGCTGGTCAGTTTTATTCTATTGTTTAAATCGTTTCCAGACTCGTTGACCTTGCAGGCCTCCATGGCTTTGCTCGGTGCCGGTTTATGCATGGGTTTCGGCGGGATCGGTCCGGGTATCGGTAACGGCAAGGCCGCCGAAGGCGCCGTTAAATGGGTTGCCCGCAATGTCAGGCATGCCGGCGACCTCATGCGAATCATGCTGGTGGGCCAGGCGGTGTCGCAGTCGACGGCGATTTATGCCATGGTAGTGGCATTGGTATTAATTTTTGTTGTCTAATTTATTTGGCAATGCAAAATATCCAATTTCTGCGTTGCGTTTCATCTTGTAAGGTTTCGACGTACAAAAAAATACGACTCAACATGCAAAATTCACGACGCCTTGAACTTGAATATTTTTCATTGCCAAAGATGAATGTCAATAAACAGCGTTGATTCTGGTTTACTGTGTGAAGTGAGTTAATTGTAAGGTTGAAAATTAAAAATGCGACGGAGTCGCAAACGAAAAAATTGCGTAGCAATTTTTTCTTGGGAGGTAAAAAATGGCGATTGAAGGTGCAGATATTGTAAAAGCCGCGGCCTTTCTGGGCGCAGGTATTTCCATGGGATTGGGAGCTATCGGCCCGGGTGTTGGCGAAGGTATGGTGGCATCCAAAGCATGCGAGGCAATCGGCAAGAATCCCCGTGAAGCTGGGTTGCTGACCCGAACCATGCTGGTGGGCCAGGCTGTGTCTGAATCCACCGGGATTTATTCTTTGGTGATAGCGTTGCTGTTATTGTTTGTCGTCTAAGACGGCTTCGAAATTAAAGAAAGCGGTAATAATCGGGAGCTGATATAGATAGTTAAGCGGTTTTCTATGGAGATAATCAGCAACATAGCCCTCATCAGCATCAATGAGACCCTTGTGGTTCAGCTGATTTCCTTTCTGATTTTTCTATTCATCATCAATCGGATCATGTTTCGTCCGCTTCGTGAAACCATGTCCGAACGGGAAAATTATATCGGCAAGATTCAGCGGGACACGATCCAGGCTCGCAAAAGGGTTGATGAGATTATAGCCGCAACGCGGGACGAGGAGCAAGAGATACGGCAGGCAGCTTTAGACGTGGTGGCTCAAATGGAGAGTCTGGGCAATCAAAAGGCCCATGATGTCATCAATGCGGCCAGAGAGGAAATCGCGGCCCAAAAACGTCAATCCCAAGATGAAATCGAAGCAGAATTGGCCGAAGCCATGACCAATGTTGAGGCCGAAGCCCAGAGCTTATCGCTGGCAATAATGGAAAAGGTCCTCAACCGAAAGGTGGCCCCATGAGATCAACATGGATCAAATATGGGACATCGATTGGCGCTGGGGCCATGTTGTTTTTGTGGATCGGTATTGCCGATGCCCTGGGTGCTGATGCTGCCACCGGCTGGCGCCCGATCTATGATAGTGTGATGCGGTGGTTGAATTTTGGCATCTTGGTGATTCTTTTTTTTAAATATGCTCGCAAACCACTGGTATCTTTTTTAAATGGCCAGGCCCGTCAGATTGAAAAAAATATCCACAGTGTTGAAGCCGAGAAGGCCGCCATTGAGGCCCGGGTCAACGAACTGGAGGCACAACAGGCTGAAAGCCGTGAACGGTTTAAGGCCATCGAAGAAAGAATCAAAGCCCACGGCGAGCTTAAAAAGCAAAAAATAATCGAAGATGCGCATAGAGAAAGCCGCCTGCTATTGGAAAGTGCCAAACGCAGAATGGCTTTTGAAATCATAGCGGCCCGTCAGAATCTGCGCGACGAAATTGTAGATCAAGCCGTTGATTTGGCCATCCAGCAACTACCCCAACAGATGACCGACCAAGACGCCCATGCCGCACTTCAGTCGAATATAGCAGAAATTCAAAGCTTAGCCCAAACTTAATTCGGACGCTATAACCATCGTATAAAATCGGGACATTATTGCGTCGGTTTTGGATTATTGATAACATCCAAAATAGCTTGATCCAAACGCTCTAAGAGTTGTTCTTCTTAGCAGCATTTTCACTGATTGAGGTTTCCGACAAAATGGCAGGCGGCCAGATGGCCTGACTGATGTTCTTTAAGAGGCGGTTCTTCGTTTTTGCAGATGTCCTGAACATAGAGACAGCGGGTATGAAAACGACAGCCTGGAGGCGGATCGATGGGACTGGGCACATCACCCCGCAAAATAATCCGTTTTTGCTTGGTGGTTGGATCCGTGGTCGGGGACGCGGATAATAAGGCCTGCGTATAGGGATGCAGGGGCTCTCGGTAGAGGGCCTCGCTGTCGGCGATCTCGACAATTTTCCCCAGATACATGACGGCAACCCGATTGCTGATGTGTTCGACCACGCTCAGATCATGCGAGATAAACAGATAGGTCAGGTTGAACTCTTCCTGAAGATCTTGAAAAAGGTTAATGACTTGGGCCTGAATGGACACGTCCAAGGCCGAAACGGCTTCATCGCAGATAATCAGCTGGGGATTCAGCGCCAGTGCCCGGGCAACGCCGATACGTTGGCGCTGGCCGCCCGAAAACTGGTGCGGATAACGCCGCATGTGTTCCTTTTTTAGTCCAACAACTTCGAGCAGTTCCAGGACCCGGGCGTCTCTTTCGCTACGGCTGCCGACGCCATGGATCAAGAGCGGCTCACCGATAATATAAGATACGGTTTTTCTGGGATTGAGCGACGAGAAGGGATCCTGGAATACAATCTGCATCTCTTTTCGCAAGTTGCGAACCTGTTCCGGATCATATTCGAGAATATTCTCTTGGTTGAAATAAACAGCGCCGGCGGTGGGCTCTTCCAGGCGAATTATGGCGCGGCCCAGGGTTGACTTACCACAACCGGACTCACCCACCAGTCCCAATGTCTCACCACGGTTGACAGTTATATCGACACCATCAACAGCTTTGACGGCGGCGACTTCTTTTAAAAATACCCCACCTAGGATCGGGTAATACTTTACCAGACCCTCGGTTTTTAAAAGCACATTCGATTGGGCCGCAGCATCAGGCATATTTGAGACACCTCGCCATGTGGTTTGTCGCCACCTCATATCGATCCGGGGTGATTTTATGGCAATCGGCAAACACATCCGGACAGCGGTCGCTGAAACTGCAACCCTCCGGAAGATTGAAAAGAGATGGTACCACGCCCGAAATAGTGGACAGCCGATTTCCTATCTTTTTTTTGCCTAAAATAGGAATCGATTCCAGCAAACCAACGGTATAGGGATGCTTGGGTTCTGAAAATAATGTTCTTACATCGGCATATTCCACAATTCGACCGGCATACATCACGGCCACATTTTGGGCCATTTCCGAGATAACACCCAGATCATGGGTGATGAACAGAATCGATGCCCCGGTATCATCTTTGAGCTTATTCATGAGGTCCAGGATCTGAGCTTGGATGGTGACATCCAGCGCCGTGGTGGGCTCATCAGCAATCATCATTTTGGGATTGCAAGCCAAGGCCATGGCGATCATGACGCGCTGACGCATACCGCCACTCATTTGATGGGGATACTCATCCAGCCGTTGTTCGGCAGCCGGAATACCCACACGTTGGAACATATCAATAACGCGTTCACGCGTATCTTTGGCGGACAATTTCTGATGCTGGCGGATGACTTCGCCCACCTGATCACCAACCGAAAAAACCGGATTGAGAGATGTCATCGGCTCCTGGAAGATCATGGAAATCTGATTGCCCCGAATTTTGCGCATCTGTTTCTTGGAAAACGTGAGCAAGTCATTGCCATTAAAAAATATCTGACCACCCACTATTTTTCCGGGAGGATCCGGGATCAGTTGAATAATGGAGTGTGCTGTAACACTTTTGCCGCAACCGGATTCTCCCACAAGGCCCAGGGTCTGACCCGATTGAATTTTAAAATTGACATCATCGACAGCTTTGGCCACCTGACCCCTTATGTAAAAATGAGTCTGCAGATGAACAATATCGAGTAAGGTGTTATCTGGCATTCGAATCAGTCTCTCAGACGTGGGTCCAGTGCATCCCTTAGACCGTCTCCAAATAGGTTAAAACCAAGAACGGCAAATAAAATAGCGATTCCGGGAAAAGTCATTACCCAAGACGCCCGCAGAATCAAGGCACGGCTGCGCGCGATCATGGCACCCCATTCTGGTGTCGGTGGTTGAGCGCCTAATCCTAAAAAACTTAAGGCGGCCGCGTCGAGGATCGCGGATGCAAACGAAAGCGTGGTCTGGACGATCAAAGGGCCCAGACAGTTGGGCAAAATCGCCAGAAAGATGATACGAAAATCGCGAGCACCAATGGAATGGGCGGCCGTGACATAGTCCTTGCCGCATTCTTCTAAGACACTTCCCCGTACGATGCGGGCGAACCGCGGAATATAGGTGATTCCAATGGCCAGCATGGCATTGCGCAGATTGGGGCCCAGATATGCCACCACCACGATGGCCAGAAGCAAGTAGGGAAACGCCAGGATGATATCCATGATGCGCATGATGACACTATCCAGCATTCCCTTGTAGTAACCGGCCAGACATCCCAATATCGTGCCCACCACAAAGGCCAGGCCGACACTAAAGACCGATACCACCAGGCTTACACGGGCACCATAGATAAGCCGTGATAGGATGTCACGACCCAGGTCATCGGTACCCAGAATATTTTTCATGGATCCGTTTTCATGCCACATGGGGGGTTTGAGCTGGTCGTACAAGGATGTCTCGTTGGGATTATGTGGGCTCAGCAGCGGCGCGAAAATAGCTACGAGCACAAAGAATAACACAATCGTCATGCCGGCGACAGCGGTTTTATTACGCCAGAGCTGGGAAAGCTGGTCCAGGAATGGGTGCCGATCTTCAGGGCTTTTTATTTTGGTTTTAGTGGTCATTGGGTTACTGGACACTGATCCTTGGGTTTATAACGGCATAAAGAATATCCACACACAGATTTATTAAAATAAAGAGCGACGCAATAAAGAGGGTGCCCCCCTGAATGACCATGTAATCACGCTGCGAGACGGCATCATACATCCATTTGCCGACACCTGGCCATGCAAAAATCGATTCGGTGAGTATGGCGCCACCCAGGGTGACACCGAATTGAATACCGATGGTGGTGATAACCGGAATTAAAGCATTGCGCAGACCATGTTTGTAAACCACTTTGAACTGCGAGAGTCCTTTGGCTTTGGCGGTCTTGATATAGTCCTGACGCAGGACTTCCAGCATAGCCGAGCGCGTCATGCGGGCGACGATGGCCATGGGTATGGTACTCAGGGTAACCGCCGGCATGATGAGGTGCCACAATGCATCTTTTAACGCCGCCCAGTTGCGCGTCAAAAGGGCGTCCAGCGTATAGATATTGGTAATAATTTCAAGATCAATATCGACACTCAGGCGTCCCGAGATCGGCAGCCATCCCAGGTTGACCGAGAAGATCAACATGAATACGAGTCCAAGCCAGAAAATGGGCATACTAACCCCCGTGAGGGCACCCAGCATGCTGACGTAGTCGAAAATGGAGTATTGCTTGGTGGCCGAAATTATGCCGAAGACAATGCCAAAGAAACAGGCAATACATAGGGCGGCTACAGCCAGTTCGATGGTGGCCGGGAAGCGCTGTTTGACTTCGACCCAAACTTTTTGGCGGGTCCAAATGGTTTCGCCCAGGTCACCTTTCATGAGACGTTTAAGAAACATACCGTACTGAATGTAAAGCGGTTCGTTCAGCCCCAGGTGCTCCCTGATGTCATGCAAGGCTTCCTCGGTAGCGCGCTCTCCCAGCAAGAGTTCAGCGGGATCTCCCGGGGTCAAGTGCAGCATAAAAAAGACAATGATGGACATGCCCAAAACGGTGGGTATCATTATCAGTATACGTCTGATGGCGTAGGCTATCATAGGCAATTTAGCGGTAAGCTATAAGATTTAAGCTTTAAGCAGCTTAGAGCTTATAGCTTACAGCTTAAAGCTTTTAAGGTATGGAGAGGGTCTGTGGTGACCCTCTCCATATTGGATTTTGAATTTGATCTTGCACCTAGAAGCGACGCTGCCTTTCGCCTTGCGGCGAAAGGTACGCGCTTTCATCAAATCGTGGAACACGATTTTAGTTCAGGTCAACATTCTTCATCCGGACCGATCCGGTGGGATGAAGTTTGAAATTGACCACGTTCTTTTGGGCTGGCCAGATGACCGTCGAGTGAGCCACGGGGATAACCGGACATTTCCAAAACAATATCTCCAGGGCTTCCTCGTAAATTTTGGTGCGTACGTCCTGGTCAACCGTTTGTTTACCCTGTAGCATCAGGCCATGGTAGGCGTAATTGTGCCATTGGGTGCGGATGGATGATGAGGCAAGACCGTCAAACAGAACGGCCAGGAAGTTGTCCGGGTCACCATTATCACCGGTCCAACCCAACTGAAATAAGTCCATATCTTCGGGTTGTTCACGCTGACGCTTGAGATAGGTACCCCAGTCGTAGCTGACGATGCGGGCTTCGACACCGATTTTTGCCAAATCGGCCTTCATGGCAACACCGATTTTCTGGCCTTCGGGGTTATAAGGTCGCGGTACCGGCATGGACC
>Ga0180435_10001367_pt1 | contig 25551 bp, 24 predicted proteins | sample SS_ome_3_FD_132467 | JGI IMG/M metagenome (GOLD analysis project Ga0180435, IMG submission 132467) | Hypersaline lake sediment archaeal communities from the Salton Sea, California, USA - SS_3_S_1 metaG | ecosystem: Environmental > Aquatic > Non-marine Saline and Alkaline > Hypersaline >... | reverse complement strand
CGGCTCAGTCTCCAGGCAGCGGGGTTGGTCCTGACTGTGATCGGCCACGCCATTGTGGTTTGGGCCATGGGTGCCAATGCCTATTTCTCGGCAGTTGTGCGCATCCAGACGGAAAGGGGACACAGTGTTGCATCAACCGGTCCTTATAGCTGGATCAGGCACCCGGGTTATATAGGTGCGATCATGTTTTCGTTGGCAATACCTTTCCTTTTGTCATCCTGGTGGGCATTGATACCGGGTGTGGGTTCTGTGATCTTATACGTTCTCCGTACAAGCCTGGAAGATAAAACGCTGATCGAGGAGCTGCCAGGATATGCAGACTATGCAAAGAGTGTGAAATTCCGACTGATTCCGGGAATTTGGTAATTTGGGAGAATAGTATGGATAATAAACAAGTCAATCAGGTCCTTTGGAAAGGTGCACTGCAGCTGATTTTAATCATCCCGGTTATGCTGGGGGTTTTACTGCTCTCTGCCGGGAGGTGGGATTGGTGGGAAGCCTGGGCTTATTCCGGACTGGGTTTACTGGTTTTACTTGGAAGCAGGGCAGTCGTAATCAAAAAATACCCTGACCTGGCATTGGAGCGCTCACAGGCTCCTGACAAGGATAATGTCAAGGAATGGGATAGATATCTAATGCCGTTTACAGCGCTGATTGCTCCTTTTCTTGCCTGGGTCGTAGCCGGATTGGACCAACGATTTGGCTGGTCACCTGATCTTCCCGACTGGATTCAGATCATCGCGCTGGTCATCATTCAAGTCGGCAGCCTGATTGGCACCTGGGCAATGTTGGCTAATCGTTTTTTCTCTTCGCAGGTCAGAATCCAAACCGATCGGGGACATATGGTTGTTAAAGAAGGTCCATATCAATATGTTCGTCATCCGGGATATGCTGGGGGATTGCTGTCCTGGGTGGCATCACCGGTCTTATTCAGTTCATATTGGGTGGTCATCCCCACTTTGCTGGCTATTATGGCCAACATTATCCGCACATCCAAGGAAGACCAAACCTTACAGGAGGAACTTCCTGGTTATGCAGATTATGTAAAGCAAGTAAAATATCGTCTGCTGCCTGGAATCTGGTGATGGCTGAAGGCAAGTTTGTAAAGGCCAATGGGCTGAATGTCTATTACAAGGTAGTCGGTGACGGCCGGCCCTTGATCCTTTTGCATGGCGCAACTGATACCCATAAACTCTGGGATCCCTTTATCCCTGAATTCTCTCCATCCTTCCGGGTGTTCACTCCAGACAGCCGTGGGCACGGCCAGACAATGAATCCGGTCGCTGATCTCAGTTATCCGGTAATGGCTGATGATCTGGCGGGGTTTATCCAGGAGCTCGATCTTGAGAAACCTTTTATATTTGGTTACAGTGATGGCGGTCAAACAGCCCTGGATTTTGGGATGCGTTTTCCCGAAATCGCTGGTGCGTTGGTAATTGGCGGAGCATGGTATCGATTTTCAACCGAATACCAGGCTGCTCTTAAAAAAGCAGGGTTTATTGGTGGGGGTGAGATCGACTTCCAAATCTATGAAAAATCTGCTCCCGCAGATTGGAAAGAAAGGATGGGAAGGTTTCATATCAATCCGGATCCTAACTACCCGGACACCCTATTAAGAAGCCTGGCATCCCTGTTCTGGACACCACTGAATTATGTCAAAGAAGATTTCTTAAAAATTAAGGCTCCTATCCTGATCCTGGTAGGAGAGCAGGATGAATTTGTACCGCCAGAGGAATCCCGGGAGATGGCAGCGATGATCCCTGGTGCAGAGTTAGCATTGATCCCTGGCACAACCCACACTCAGGTGATCGTTCCAGGGGGAGCGTGTCTTCCGATAGTGATCGATTTTCTCCTGAATCAGCTCGATTGATTTTCCTTGGAACCAAAAGGTCATAACCCCATTACTACTTGACAAGAGGGGTATACTATTACCGTTGCCAAACCTGAAATCTTGTTCTATTAGTTTCCTTTTCAGGTGATTAGATCTGAGGTTGAGAATGAATGATTTGAAGTTTTTATTGGATCCCATGCGCTTGCCTTTCTTGATCCTGACCCCTGCCTGTGTGGTGTTGGGTCTCGCTACTGCGATTTGGACCAACGGGTCTGTGAACTGGTTCCATTTTGTGCTGGTAATGATTGGGGCGGTATCTGCCCATATCAGCGTGAATGCCTTTAACGAATACTTTGATTTTAAAAGCGGTTTAGATGAACAGACCCGGCGCACACCATTCAGCGGCGGCAGCGGACGTTTGCAGCAGAGCCCTGAGCTGGAAAAACCTGCCCTCTATATGGCTTGGATCTTCCTCGGTTTGGTTGCAGTCATTGGGGTTTATTTCGCCTGGAAGATTGGCACTGCCCTGATTCCTCTGGGAATTTTGGGATTGCTGATCATTTATTTTTATACAGAATGGATCACACGCTACCCGCTATTATGTCTGATCACTCCTGGTTTGGGGTTTGGTACCCTGATGGTGATGGGCACTGACTTTGTGCTTACCGGGAGCTACACCTGGACAGCTTTTTTGGCTTCCCTGGTGCCCTTTTTTTTGGTCAGTAATCTGCTATTACTGAATCAGTTCCCTGATGCGGAAGCAGACCAGAGCATCGGACGAAAACACTACCCGATCCAGATCGGTAAGCTAAAAAGTAGCCGGATCTACCTGGCCTTCTTGATCCTACCCTTTGTGGTGATCGTGATTGGCGCAATTTCTGGTTTATTTCCCCTTCCAAGTTTGATTGGATTATTAAGCTTGATCCTTGTGATCCCAATCACCAAAGGTGTATTGGCCCATGCCGAGGAAACTGAAAATCTGATCCCCACCTTGGGGCAGAACGTGATCATAAACCTGGTCATGCCAGTATTGGTCGCTGTGGGATTATTTATTGGCTGAATTTCAGAGTTGATTTACAAAGACCTGCTTATACCTGCAGGTCTTTGTATTTAATCTGGCAAATTGGTTCTTTAAGGACTACAATAAAATCGCGTTTCTGTTAATTCCCTTTACTGGTATTTTTATATTTATGGAGGATCAGCGTGGTAGAGCTTGATATCTCTTTTCGACTGATGGAGGAATCGGATATTCCGGATCTAACTCAGGTTATGAAGAGGGCGTTTGATGATGACGCTCAAAAACATCTCGGCCAGGAGAGTGGAGGTCCTCCGGGCTATGATAATGGCGATTTCTTCCGCCAATGGCTGCTACCTTATGAAGAGAGTGTGGGTTATAAGGTCCTTGTTGGCGATGATTTGATCGGTGGAATCATTGTCTGGATCTTGCCGAAAGCCCACAATATCCTGGGGACGATCTTTGTGGATCCAGGTTTCCAGGACAAGGGAGTTGGCCAGAGAACCTGGACTTATATTGAGGAGACTCACCCGGATACAAAAAGCTGGCGCCTGGGCACACCGACCTGGGCTATCAAGAACCACCATTTTTATGAAAAGTGTGGTTTTGTTAGAGCGGATGAAGATCCATTGATCCCATCAGAAGAGGAAAGCATCATTTACCGTAAAGAGATCAAGTGATCTTTAGAGATTACCTCTTTTTTTCAGGTAAGAAGGTTAATTTGGCTCCAAAAACATCGCGGACAGTATTTGCGATCATTCTATTTGTTCATGGCATTGGCCATATCCAGGGAGTTATATCTTCCCTGGGCTTATTTATTAATGATTTTTGGCATCCACGATCGTGGTTATTTGATGACTTATTGGGAGAAAAAACATCCCGAATCCTGGCCCTGGTTCTGTGGGGGATGTCCGCTATAGGCTTCCAGGCAGCAGCTTTTTCCTTCCTGGGAGTCGGTATTTCTCATGAATACTGGCGGACCCTGGCCATCATCACTGCTGTGCCATCCATACTTGGATTGATTTTCTACTGGAACTCAATGGCAATGATATTCAATAAGCTGGGAGCGATCGCTGTAAATGCCTGGATCTTGATCGGTCTGTTAGTCCTTAACTGGCCAACTGAGGCTGATCTTGGATTTTATTAATTAGATGAATTGGAGAGGATAAAGGTATGACACCAGAGATCGTATATCGAATACTGGTTATTCTATCCTTCATCGCTATGTTTGGAATCCGGATTTATTTTCAGTCCAAGGTTCTGCGGGAGGAAAGGGAGGTCAAGATCAGCGAGAACAAACTCAGCCTGGTCGCGGGGAGCATTGCTGCTTTAACAACCCTGATCTTCGGAGCGGAGTATATATTTTTTCCGGGAATATTTAGATTTGCTTATGTGTTGGCCTATCCGGACTGGCTGCGCTGGCTGGGTGCGGTTTTATTAGCAGCAGGGATCACATTGCTGGGCTTGGCCCATTATCACCTGGGCAGGAGTTTTAATTCATTGATCGTATCGAAAGAAGAGCATCAGCTGGTTACAACTGGGCCTTACCGCACGATCCGCCATCCGATCTACACCGCGTATATCATTAACTACCTCGCTGGAGGATTGGTTGCTTCCAACCTGGTCTTGACCTTTGTGCCAGTGATCTTCTTTGGGTTGATGATCATCAACCGCATCCCGCGAGAAGAAGCTGTGATGCGGGAAGAGTTTGGACAGGACTATATGGACCTGGAGAAAAGGACAGGCAGGCTGCTTCCGCTTATGAAAAGGAAGATCGAAAATATCCCAACAGATGAGGAGAAAGAATGAACCCGGAATCATCACACTATCAATGGACTCCAAGGGATAAGTGGCTCTACTGGTTATCGATGGTGCCTTTCCTGGTGGTTTTTATCGGCGCCTTGATATTGCTTTCAACCTATTCGCCCTGGCTGGCTGTGCTGGAGGTGGCCTTTTACCTGATCACCTGTGTGTTCCAGGCTGGCTGCTGCATTGGTTGTCCCTATCGTGGAAAATACTGTCCGGCTTTATTTGGGATCTATTTCGGAAATGTTCTTTCCGGGATTTTGTATCCCAAACGCGAGTTTGACAAGAAATTTTTTGAAAAGAATGCTGCGGCGGGTGAGATCATGGTATTGGTGATCGCTTTCTTCCCCATCTATTGGGTGGTTAAAACATCCTGGTGGCTGCTGCCGGTCTATCTGCTACTGATTGCCGCTCACCTGGTGTTATTTATGCCCACTCAATGTGAAAAGTGCTCTTTTAACGAAACCTGCCCGGGTGGAATCGCCTGGCGGGCTTGTTCTGTGTGGCTGAAGGATAGAGGAGAAAAGTATATTGATATTAGTGATCGTAGGGAGGAGTAAGTTGAAAATACCCGGGAGAATTCCATGAATCCTAAAACCAGGAAGGTCATCCGCTGGATCGCCCGCATTTGGGCTGCCCTGATGGCTGCTTTTATCCTGTTTATGTTCTTCGGGGATGCCGTGATGGCAGGGATAATCCCAATCTTCCAATTGACGTTTAGAGAATCGCTGCTGATGGCTGCTTTTGTGATCGTTTTCATTGGATTGATCCTGGCCTGGAAGTGGGAGCGATTGGGTGGCTGGATGATTGTTGGCGGTATGGCGGCCTTTTATTTTCTCAACTTTGCTTTTTCTGGTGATATTCCCCGGGGACCTTTTTTCCTGATCATTGCCACGCCGGGAATCCTGTTTCTTTTCAGTTTTTACTACAAAGGCAAAACCGATCCGGCCTGATATAGATCGGTAATATTCATAACAGCTTAAAACCCCGAAAAGGCAGTTTTTCTTTCCCTTGTTCAGATCGATATGATATGAATAATGTTTTTTAGTGATTTAAATCACATTATGTTTGTTTTTTTGGTATTTCACCCTCTATTAAGGCTGAAAACACTAAAGTATTTACGATAATACTGTATAATGTGAAATAGTACACAATCTTTATTAGCAGTTCCTCTCACTACAAATCAGTTTAAGCTGTTTTGTTCATTGAATACCCTAGTTGGCAAAGGTTCAATTTCACAAAAGGTGCTCTTATATGAAAGAAAAAATTCTAAGTTTTCTAAAGAAGTACAACAATGACAGAGGAAGATTGATGGATATCTTGCTTGATATCCAGGAGATCTATCATCATATTCCTGATGAAGCGATTGGCATCATTGCCGATCAACTAGGTCTGTCAAAAGTTGATGTTGAACAGACCATCTCTTTCTATCATTTCTTCTCGTTAGAGCCCGTTGGCAAGTACGCGATCTATCTCAATGACAGCGCTGTTGCCAATATGTATGGAAGAGATGATGTTGCCAAAGCTTTTGAGAAAGAATTGGGCATATCATTCAATCATGTCACTGAAGATGGCTTGATCGGGATCTGGGATACTGCAGATATTGGCATGAATGATCAGGAACCGGCTGCTTTAATAAATGGTGAAGTCTTCACAAATTTGGATCCGTCCAAGGTAAAAACCATCGTTTCTGGAATCAAGAAGGGGAAAGAGATCAAAGATCTGCTTTCAACCAAAGTTGAGGATAACATTCAGCAAGAAGGCGCTGTCCTGTTTTCCGAGTACGAAGTGGGATTGGGACTAAAAAACGCCTTGGCTCTTACCCCAGAACAAGTTGTTGAGGAAGTAAAGAACTCGAATGTGCGGGGCCGCGGTGGAGCTGGTTTCCCGGCAGGAATGAAATGGGATTTTTGTCGTAAATCCGGCGGAGATGAGGTATACCTGGTTTGTAATGCGGATGAGGGAGAGCCTGGCACGTTCAAAGAGCGGGTGATTTTAACTACATTACCAAAGCTGCTCTTTGAAGGTATGTCAATCGCAGCTTATGCATTAAATGTAAAACAAGGGATCATCTACCTTCGTTATGAATATCGCTACATGAAAGCCAACCTGGAGAAGGTACTTCAGGAAATGCGAGACACAAACCTGCTTGGAAATGATATTGGCGGTAAATCTGGATTCGATTTTGATATCAGAATACAGCTTGGAGCTGGTGCTTATGTGTGTGGTGAAGAATCCGGTTTGCTCGAATCTATGGAAGGCAAACGAGGTGAGCCCAGGAACCGACCTCCATTCCCTGTCCAGAAAGGTTATCTAGATAAACCTACCGTTGTGAATAATGTAGAGACTCTCTGCTGCGTGGCCAAGGTCTTGATCAATGGATCAGATTGGTTCAACGAAATGGGAACGAAAGAGTCAGCTGGTACTAAACTGCTGAGCATATCCGGAGATTGTGAAAAGCCCGGTGTTTATGAAGTGGAATGGGGTCTGACTATATCTGAGATGTTGGATATGGTAGGAGCTTCTTCTGTGCAAGCTGTCCAGGTGGGAGGCCCTTCTGGCACTTGTATCGATCCATCTCAATTCAATAAGAAGATCGCATTTGAGGAACTTGCCACGGGTGGATCAATGATCGTTATTGGCCAAGAGCGCGATCTGCTCAAGGATTTTGTTCTAAACTTTATGGAATTTTTCATAGAGGAATCTTGTGGTTCTTGTGGCCCTTGCAGATCATTGACAGTAACCTTGAGAAATAAATTACTCAGAATACTCGAAGGCGATGGGACCCAGAATGATATTGACGAACTATTAAGTTGGGCAGGTGTCGGTAAAGCTGCCAATCGCTGCGGACTTGGTCAAACTTCTGCCCGTCCAATCATATCCACTATTGAGAATTTCAGGGGTCTTTATGAGGACCTTGTCAAAACTGATGCGCAGTATTTATCAGCCTTCAATATGGAAGAAGCGGTTTCTGAATCCTGTGAAGTGGTAGGTAGAGTACCGAATATAAAATCCCATTAAACTAGAGAGAACAAAAAGAAATCCTATGACTAAAAACGGAAAACTCAAATTTGAAATCGATGGGAAACCTTGTTTCGCCGAGAAAGGTCAAACCCTGATTGATGCGGCAAAAGACAATGGTGTTTTTATCCCATCCCTGTGCCATGTTGAGGGTGTGAAGGCGGCCGGTTCCTGCAGGATTTGTAATGTCAAAGTCAATGGCCGGAATATGACTGCCTGCACAACACCCGTTGAAGAAGGCATGGTTATTGATAATGATATTCCAGAGATCAACGAGCTGAGAAAAACCATCGTAGAGGTTCTGTTTGTATCGGGTAACCATTTTTGTCCATCCTGTGAAAAAAGCGGGAATTGTGAATTGCAGGCACTGGGTTATCTATATCAAATGCTGGTGCCGCGCTTTCCGTATGAGTTCCCCATCAAGGGTGTAGACGCTAGCGCTGATCATATCTTCCATGACCGCAACCGCTGCATTATGTGCAAACGCTGCATTCGGACGGTCACAAAAGATGGCAAGAATGTCTTTGCCTTCAATGGTCGAGGCGGGGAGCATCTTCACGTTGTTATGGATGAAGAACTCGCATCCCAGCTTACTGAAGCCGAAGCCATGGAAGCTATGGAGATCTGCCCGGTTGGTGCCATCCTGAAGAAAGAACAAGGATATATCGTACCGATTGGATTAAGGAAATTCGACAAATTGCCCATTGGCAGTGATATCGAGAATAAATAACTTACTACAGGGAAAAATATTATGAGTAAACCAGTATTAGCAACGACTTCACTTGCAGGTTGTTTCGGATGCCACATGTCCTTCCTGGATATTGATGAAAGGATCCTGGAATTGATCCAACTGGTGGAATTCAACAAATCTCCCGTGGATGATATCAAGACCTTTACGAAAGAGTGTGATATTGGCTTGATCGAGGGGGGATGCTGCAACAGCGAGAATATTGAAGTTCTGAAAGAGTTCAGAAAACATTGCAAGATCCTCGTTTCTGTTGGCGAATGCGCTATCATGGGCGGCCTTCCTGCTCTTAGGAACGGATTATCCGTGAAGGAATGTATTGAAGAAGCCTATTTGAATGGGCCGACAGTGGGATTGAACACTGAGAAGATCCTGCCAAACGATGATGAACTGCCAATGATCCTGGACCGGGTATATCCGTGCCATGAGATTGTGAAGATCGATTATTACCTTCCAGGCTGTCCCCCAACCGCTGACCTGATTTGGAATGCCCTGGTGGCATTGGTTACCGGAGACGAACTGAGTTTGCCTTATGAAGTTGTTAAATTTGATTAATAAAGGATGCAATTATGTCACAGAAAATCACCATTGAACCTGTAACCAGAGTTGAGGGTCACGGGAAGGTGACCATTCACCTTGATGACAATAACAAAGTAACTGAATCCAGGCTTCATATCGTTGAATTCAGAGGCTTTGAACGTTTTGTGCAGGGAAGACCTTATTGGGAAGCGCCTGTGTTGGTCCAGCGGCTGTGTGGAATTTGCCCGGTTAGCCATCACCTGGCAGCAGCCAAAGCGCTTGATGTTATTGTCGGGGCGGGTACCGGAGATGGTTTGACACCTACCGGGGAAAAGATGAGAAGGCTGATGCACTACGGACAGATGTTCCAATCCCATGCATTGCATTTCTTCCACCTGGTTTCTCCAGATCTGCTATTTGGTATAGATGCGGATCCAGCGATCAGAAATGTTATTGGTGTAGCACTGGAGCATAAAGACCTTGCAGTGCAGGGCGTGATGATGCGGAAGTTCGGGCAGGAGATCATTCGTGCCACTGCCGGTAAGAAGATCCATGGCACCGGTGCAATTCCGGGCGGAATCAATAAACACCTCACTCCAGAGGATAAAGACTCATTCCTGAATGGTGCAGACCCATTGAATATCGATAAAATGGTCGATTGGTCCGTGGGCGTGATGGAGTTCTTTAAGGATTATTACCAGAAGAACCGCAGTTTCATCGATGAATTCGCTTCCTTCCCATCCAATCACCTTAGCCTTGTCAGAAAAGACGGGGCCCTCGATTTATATCATGGTGTGTTGAGAGCCGTGGATTCGGAAGGCAACAAGATCCTTGATGATGTTGACTACCAGGATTATGAGGAATATATCGAAGAAGAAGTCCGTTCCTGGAGTTATATGAAATTCCCCTATCTCAAATCTTTAGGCCCGGTCAAGGGTTGGTACCGAGTGGGTCCTCTAGCGAGATTAAATACCTGTGAGTTTATCCCTTCACCCCTGGCCCAAGCTGAGTTCGAAGAGTATAAAGCCCTCACAAATGGAAAGCCGAATAATATCTGCATGCATTATCATTACGCACGTTTGATCGAACTGCTTCATTCGGCTGAGATGATGAAAGAGTTGTTGAGTGATCCTGACCTGATGGAAGGCGAGCTGGTCACTAAAGGGACCAAGGTCAATAAAGGTATTGGGCTCTTGGAAGCTCCCCGCGGAACCTTATTCCATCATTACGAGATCAATGATGATGATCAGCTGACCAAGGTTAACTTGATCGTTTCTACAACCAATAATAATGAACCCATGAACCAGTCGGTCAATAGTGTTGCCCATTCCTGGATGGATGGGAAAGCAGAGATCACCGAGCCAATGATGAACGCAGTAGAAGTAGCGATCAGAGCATATGATCCCTGCTTAAGTTGCGCAACTCATGCGCTGGGCCAGATGCCCCTTGAAATTTCTTTATATGATTCCAAAGACCAATTGATCGACAGGAAAAGGACCTGATCGGTCCAATGCAACTTTTGGTTTATGGCTATGGCAATCCCGGTCGGCAGGATGATGGGCTGGGCATAGAATTGGTAAAGAAATTGGAGGAGTGGGCTGTTGAGTCTGGGCTGGATTATGTTGAATTTGAGAATAATTACCAATTGAATATTGAGGACGCAGAGGCGATATCTGGTAAGGACCTGGTGATCTTTGCAGATGCATCCAAGGAAGATATCGAAGATTTCTGCCTCAGCAGGGTTGACGGAAGTGGAAAACTATCATTCACAACCCATGCAGCTTCACCGGCTTATGTATTGGAACTTTGTAAAGAGCTCTTTCAAAAAGAACCATTAGTATTATTGCTGCATATAAAAGGACATGAATGGGATTTCAAGGAAGGGATTTCAGACAGGGCGATGGAGAATTTTGAAAAAGCCCTGGCATATATGAAAATCATCCTTGAAAAACCGGATTTGATCATGAAGATCAACGCAAAATTCAAAACCTGTTAAAGACAAAAGAGGATTCAAATATGGACCTTTCTACAACTTACATGGGATTAAAGCTTAAGAACCCTATCATTGTCAGCAGTTCCAGGCTCACAAGTACGATCAAGAATGTTAAAGCTTGTGCAGACAAAGGTGCCGGGGCGATAGTGTTGAAATCGCTCTTCGAAGAACAGTTGTTGGCCGATTCTGACAAGTTAATGGACCAGGATCAACAATATTTCTGGTTTCCAGAAGCGGTAGAGTTTATTAATACTCACTCCAAAGACCAGGGCATTGCTGAATATCTCCAGTTGATCAAGGACGCCAAGGAACAGACATCAATCCCAATTATTGCCAGCATCAATTGTATTACACCCGATGAATGGCCTAAATTTGCAGGCGAACTTGAAAAAGCCGGTATTGATGGATTGGAATTGAATATAGCACTAATGCCTTTTGATGGAAATACAAGCAGCCAGGAGACAGAAGATACCTATGTGGCTATTGTCTCTGAAGTAAAAAAATATATTAAGGTCCCGCTTGCGGTAAAAATTGGGCCATATTTTACAAATACGGTCAATTTGGTGAATCGGCTCGAGCAGGCTGGAGCAGATGCGGTTGTCCTGTTCAATCGTTTTTACAGTCCTGATATTGATATTGAAAATGAAAAAGTGGTCCGGGATAATATTCTGAGCGGAAGTGAAGAAATTACACAATCCCTGCGTTGGGTTTCTCTGCTTTCGAACAAAGTCGAGTGTGATATCGCGGGAAATACCGGCATTCATGATGCAACCGGGGTTATTAAGCACATGCTAGCCGGTGCAGCAGCAACTCAGATTTGTTCTGCATTCTATAAGAATGGTATTGACTATATTGAGACTATTCTGACAGGCCTTGAGGATTGGCTCCAGAAGAAGAACTATTCGTCTGTTAGTCAAATTCAAGGCAAGCTAAGCAAAGATGAGAAAAGCGCTGCGATCTTTGAACGGGTCCACTTCATGAGGAAGACGCTGACCGGATAACCAGTCTCAGGTCACTGGGCAAGGGTTGCTGTTTTATCATTCATTGGGTTGTAATCTTCAACTATTAACCCTTCGTCTCCAATTCTATAACCTTTAGAATTAAAACCGGTGAGCCGGATGTTTTTGCCTTCACAGGCACTGATTCCAATCCATTTGCAGTTCTGACAATGTTTAAGTCCGTTGATCTGTACCCCCCAGCATTCATCTTGCGATAGGTAAGACGTATCAATTTTCCGCATTTTGGTTTTCCTTTGTAAAGACCTTTGCAGCCGATGAATGGACCAATGAATCCAACCAATATATGTGCTGAGCTAGTGGTTTCACACCTAAAGATCACAAAAGAGTAAGATGTTCCATAAAGTTTACTCCTGTCACTAAAAGTGTGCAAGCGAGAGATCAGCCAAAAGGATTAATTGGCTGATTTTGAGGTTAAAATGTCATGTTTTTTGTCATTTGAATCAGTGTAAGGACTATGGTTAAATTTATTACATATCCTGATCCACCTTTTGGTTCAGGAATTTTTTAACTCTCAGGTCGAAATTGATAATTTTGAATAGAGGTATCTATGTCAAAAAAAGTTTTCAGTGATTTTCTTTTCCGTCAGGACATAAGTGAAGCAGCCCCATTTGTTGCCGATCTGATCCGCTGGGAAGATGAACGCCAGGCCAGGAAATTGATCTTTATTCCTTCTCAGTCCTATGTCCCCCAGGCTGTTCGAGATGCATTGGGGACTCGTTTCCAGAATCTATATGCCGAAGGATATCCTCCCTCTAAAATGGTCCTGGAAGATGAAGAAGGCCTGAGAGATATCGCCTGGCACCTGGCCAATTACCGACGCTACGCAGATCGCCGATTTTATAAGGGAAAAGAATATGCCAATATCCTGGAATGCCTGGCTCAGCGCAAAGTTGCTCAGCTTTTCTCTACCAAGGAGACTCCATCCGAACATATCCATGTGAATGTCCAGGCTTTGTCGGGAACGCCAGCCAATTTGGGCGTCTACTGGTCCCTGATGGATCCAGGAGACACCTTTATGGGGTTGGATCTGTATCAGGGAGGCCATCTTTCCCACGGATCCGAGTTTAACATTTCCGGGCAGCGCTACAATGTGATCTCTTATGGCGTTGATCCGGATACTGAACGGTTGGAGTATGATGCTATTCGAGACCTGGCGCTAAAACACAATCCCAAGATCATCGTTGCTGGTTACACTTCTTATCCCTGGGCTCCGGATTGGGGGAAGTTCAGAGAGATCGCAGATGCCTGCGGCGCATACCTGATGGCAGATATCTCTCATGTGGCCGGGATGGCTGCGGCCGGGGTTTATCCAAACCCGGTTGGTATTGCTGACGTTGTGACCTTTACAACTCACAAAACTCTGATGGGGCCGCGGGGCGCGGTAGTGCTGACTACCGATGAGGATCTTGCTGGAAAAATCGATCTGGCTGTTTTCCCGGGAGAACAAGGCGGCCCGCATGTCAATAAATTCGCTGCCATGGCAGTAGCTTTTGAACTCGCAAAGACTGACCAGTTTAAAAATCTGCAGCGCCAGATCGTAACGAACGCCAGGGCCCTGGCAGAAGGATTTACTAAACGTGGATTAAGGCTGGCTTATGGTGGAACAGATACTCATTTGATTCTGCTGGATCTGAAATCGATAAATACTCCTCCTGCGCAGCCAACTGGAAAGGATTACCCGGTCTGGGGAGAACCGGCTGTGCGCATTCTTGACCTGGCGGGAATGGTTGCTAACAAGAATACCATTCCGGGGGACCTGGAAACATCTTTGGCGACTGGTATCCGTTTGGGTACTCCCTGGCTCACCCAGCGCGGCTTGGTAGAGAAAGATATGGATACCCTGGCAGGTTTGATGCATAAATTGCTTTCAAACGTGAAGCCTTTTGCTTATCACGGATTGGCAGGGACCCTGCCTCGAGCCAAAGTGGACTTGAATATTTTAGAGGAAGTCCGATCAGAGGTGGCTAATATCGCCGGAAAAGCTGGTATTGATCTGGAAATAGAAGGTTTTGGATATCCGCATTATCAGGAACGCGAAATTGTCTTTGAAGAGGAAAATCGACAGATCAAAGTGACCGGCGTCAGAGCCAGGCAATTTCTGAACCAATTGATCACGTCCAATCTGATGGAACTGGCAGTAGGCGAAAAAATGGTCTCATGTTTCTTAGATGCTGAGGGTACGTTGTTAGCAGATGTTAATATCAGTCGAATTGAGGGTGATTCGAGGGGACGGGATGGGTATTTGATCTCATCTCAGCCTGCCCAAACAGGGAAACTGGTGTCCTGGATGCGGGGTATTAGTGATGGATATATCTGCTTTGATCAAAAAGATGTTTTCAGAAAAATAGAAGGACCAGTGATCGTGGAACTGGAAGAGGAAAAGAGCAAACCTTATCAAGCCGAGATTAGGGCAGGGACTGTCGGAAATACACTCTTTAAAAAGCATACTGATCGTTTTGATCTATCCAAACCCTATTTTGTCGGCCAGGATTCTATCAAAGGGAACCTGCCGAAATATCAACAAAAAGATTGGGTATGGGATGAGAAAGAATCCCCGTTGAAGAAAACTGAACTCAATACAGTTCATCAGGATCTGGGAGGAAAATTAGTCGCCTTTGCCGGGTGGGAAATGCCAGTGAGATATACCTCTGTCAAGGAAGAACATCAAGCGGTTCGAAATAGCGCAGGATTATTTGATGTCGCCCATATGGGTGTTTTTGAGATCTCTGGCCCCAATGCAACGCCTTTCCTGGATCTCGTCTTTTCCAATTATGCTGCCTGGCTGGATGATGGACAATCGCTTTATGGCTACTTCTTGAGACCTGATGGAAGTGTGATTGATGATGGAATTATCTACCGGGTCAGCGCTGATTATTATTATTTAGTGATCAATGCTTCTAACGAGGAGAAGGATTGGGATTGGATCAATGCGGTTAACAATGGGAAAGTGGTCATTGATCAAGATCGTCCCTGGATCAAGGTTGAAGCACCGGCTTTGATCAGGAATTTGAAGGATCCGGCAAGTGGTAAAGCTCAGAAGCGAGATCTTGCCCTGCAAGGACCCCGTTCGTTGGATATCCTCCAGGCGCTAACAGATGACCCGGTCCTAAAACGAACTCTTTCCAGACTGCGTCGCACAGAATTAATGTCCTGTGAATTGGGAGGAATTTCCCTGGTGGTGGCCCGAACCGGATATACTGGCGAAAATTGGGGATTTGAGATATTGGTTCATCCAGATCAAATGGAAAAACTCTGGAATCTGATTCTGGATGCAGGTGCGCCCTTCGGTGTGAAACCCGCAGGCCTGGCTTGCAGGGATTCAACCCGGATCGAAGCGGGGCTTCCATTATATGGCCATGAATTAGCTGGTCCTTTGGAGATCACTCCGGTTGAAGCTGGATTCCCGGGGTACGTGAAATACCACAAGCCATTTTTCGTCGGTAGAGATGCTCTTTTAGCCAAGGAACAAGGCCGGGAGCGGGAGATCGTGCGATTCCGGTGTGATGAAAAACGGACCCGGCGGCCAAAGGAACTGGACCTGCTAATAAACAAAGAGAACCAACAGGTAGGACAGGTAACCAGCTCTTCCATGGATGTGGATGGCAACTTGGTTGGTTTGGCACTGGTTAATCGGGATTTGATAGCACCGGGAACAGAACTAATCGTATGTACCGCAGCTGGCGGATCACGGGGTGATTGCCTGCAGATTGATGGTCGATCTGTGCTGCCGATTGCAATCACTGTCCTACCAAGATTTCCGGAGAAAGATGGGAAGAAACCTGCCTGGATGGCAGGAGAAGACTGAAAGATAAATTCCTGAATAACTTATTCAACCGCGATTTCTTATTATGGTAAGATAATCGCGGTTGTTCTTATCGAGATATTAGATATTCTAAGGGACTCAGTCCCTCTTATGGAGGAAATTATGGATCCTATTATCTTTACAATACCTGGCACGAACTTTTCACTTCATTGGTATGGTGTGATCATGGCTGTTGGCATCATTTTGGCCGGCCTTGTTGCAGAATGGGGTGTCAAGCAACGGGGGGAAAATGGAGAGCACATCTGGGAATTATTGGTCTGGGGTGTTCCCTTTGGTATTGTGGGTGCCAGGCTATGGTATGTCCTTAATGATATTGCCGGGGGAGGGCGTTATTACATCGATAATCCCTTGCAGATCATCAATCTGCCGCAAGGGGGATTGCATTTTTATGGTGCGGTTCTGTTTGGCGCTCTGGGGGCCTGGATCTTTGTGAAGAGAAATAACCTGGATTTAAGTATATTTCTGGATGCAGCTGCACCGGCTTTATTGATCGGCCAGGCGCTGGTTCGCCCGGCAAATTTCATCAACCAGGAGCTGTATGGCCAACCAACTGAACTTCCCTGGGGAATTCGGATCGACGAGTTGCATCGAATAGCTCCCTGGCGAAATATGACTGAATTTCCGTATGAGTTGACCCGTTTCCACCCCGCCTTTGCATATGAAATGTTGTGGAATTTCCTGGCCGCAGGATTCCTGCTCTGGCTTGCCCTGGAATTTAAAAAGAAGATCAAACCTGCCACCATCTTTGCTGGTTGGTTAGTATTGGAAGGCGTCGGCCGCGAAATCATCGAGTTCTTCCGACCGGACCAGCCCCGCATCCCGGGCACCGATATCAGTTATTCTCGAGTTGTGGCCGGTATTATGATCCTGGTAGGGATCTTCTGGCTATTGATCAAGTATCAAATCATCAAACTGCCTTTCATTAAACCCGGACCTGAAGAATATCAATTATCTTCCGGAGCCAGGAGGAAAGCTAAATAGTCTATAAAGGAAATGGTTTCCTTTTGGAGACTGTTTGCTAAGATAATATCAAAAGGAGCATTCCTTCTGGGAATGCTCCTTTTTTTACTGATCCAGATCTCAATATGCAATTATGGGCAGATGCAAGTTGGTGCTCTGGTTACTGATGAGCTCATTTCCCCTCCGGCTTCTTTACATGCATCTGGTGGCAGTTCGGGTGTGCAGACCAGAGGTGTGGGGGTTTTTATCGGAACAGGGGGAGAGTTTTTAACCTCCAGGCTCTTAAGGTCTAGACCTTTACATTCCATCAGATACTGGGCGATCCAGCCATCAAATCCTGCTTCATCCTGGCCGTAAAACCAGCCCGGACGATCTGGGCCTGATGCTGCCAGGACCTCAAAGGGATGGCCTTCCAGGAAGGCGGTAATCGTAGGATAATCAGAGCTGCTGGGTCCGGTGCGGAGAAAAGCGTTTTTCGTTAGGATGCAGAAGTTGCTGGCGGGTTCATCGGCAATTGGTAGGGATTGGTAATCCCAGCCAAAATTGACATCCACCGCGTCCTCTCCCGCACCGACGACCACTTCATATTCAGCCGGGTCGCCATCGCGAACTGGATAGGTCCAATTGCCAGGAATCAGGATTGTGTCATTGGGTGTTTCCAGAGCATCCACAACCGCACACCAGATCCCTGATCCGAGGATGGGTACCGAAAATTCACCATCACCGTTTGTGTAGACTTCAGCTGCCGGCGCGACTGGTAGTGCCGGGCAGGCGCCACTGAAGACTTTTATCTTGACACCCTCAATTCCCGGCTCGGTTGGGTCGTAAACCCCATCTGCGGCAAGACCGCCTCCAGGAAGCCAGATGCATCCGGGAGGTGGAGATGATGGCGTGGCATAGGGAACAGCGCAGATGTCATGCCAGACCAGGCCGCTGATCGATGAATCCCCCATCGGAGAGAGCAGATAACGAAAATTTACCTCGGTCAGGTCATCCCCGGAACCGAGGCTGACTCCGATATCATCCGGGTAAAGAGTCTGCTGCAGGGGGGAGGTCTGCAAGCAATAGTCACTCGCTGTAAGGTCAGGGAATAGATAGAATCCAGAACTATCAGATTCAACTGTTTCGAGGATCGGACCGGCAGGTGGACATGCTCCCGCGTGGATATTCACCATCACACCAGTCATATATCCATCCGTGGGATCAAATACATCATTTCGATTTGCGTCGATGTAGGTCCAGCCGCTGATTGAGCTGCCTGAACTTGATGGGCTTGCGACTTCAAACGCTCCCCTGTCGCATAAAATACCTTGGGGACGGGAAATGTAATTCTGGTCATTGGCAATACACAGATCGGGTACACCGCTATCAATCCCAGGACTTCCAAGTCCCAGGGGATGGCTCGGAGCAGTGCTGCCGTGGAATCCTAGCGGTTCCAATAAGGGATCCGTGTCAGTAAGGTCATGGGGGCCTGTCAGGATGCAACTGGTGTCTCCCGAGAGGTTGTAATCCAATGAATCTGGAGCTATCCCGCTGCAGTTCCCACCTGGATTATCAGCAAGAATCGAGCTGCGAATTTTGATCTCTGCCCCGGTGTCGATCCTCAGACCTTCAGGATCATTACCGGAAATGGTAATAAATCTGAAATCAAAATTACCGGTGTTGTATATTCCACCTCCGCCCACGCCTCCCAGGGCCGTATTATTGCTGACAGTTACGTTTTTGAGTAATAATCCACCGGTAGGCACTGGACCGTTATTATAAATTCCTCCGCCAACTGGACCGGTTGCGGTATTATTGGTAATCCCGCTCTCATAGAAATGGACCATGCCGTTATTATTGTTTAATCCACCTCCCCAATGTGCGGAATTTCCTGTCAGCCAGCTGTTGTTGAACTGGGTGAATGTGTCCATCCAGACATAAATAGCACCACCTCTATCGATAGCATGATTGTCTTCTAAGACCACCCCATCTCCATAAAAATCTCCGTGATTCCAAACCCCTCCACCATCTATGCCGGATTCATTCAATTCCAGCATGCTGTTGTTAACGGTAAACTCTGCATCGACTCCGTTCCAAAGGGCTCCACCGTTGAATTCAGCTTCATTTCCATAAAAGCTGCTGTTCTCGATGAGGGCGGTAGCGTTGTCCAGGTTGTAGATTGCACCCCCATAGCCAGCAGTGTTGCCCAGGAAGTGGCCGTTGTTGATGGTCAGGTCGCTGGTATTAAAAATGCAACCTCCCATGGCTTCTCCCATTCCTCCTGGTGGGATCGAGACGTTGTTGTAGTTACAGGTGAAGTTGTTTAAAGTAAGGAATCCTTCGTTGACCAATCCTCCCCCGTAGATGGCATCCCCATCTGTCAGCCAGATGCCTTCAAAAGTAGCTGTAACACCGTTGTGAACTTGAAATGCCCGCTCAATATTGCCATTGATCGATGGTGCCCCTGTGCCGACAATGACCAAGTCATCCGTCACATCCAAGTCACCGGTTTTATTACCATTCTCGTCGTCGCCGCTGATAGTCAGAATATAACCATCAGCTGGCAAATTGATGGTTTGATTGCCAGGGCAGGCGTTGGCGTTCGCCACCGCTTCCCGCAGGGAGCAGTCTCCAGGGGAGCAGACGCCATCATCGGTATCATCGGGCTTGGTTACGTCATAGGTTGGTACACAAATAGGCGTTGGTGTAGGAAGCTCAAATTCACAGGCTGATAAAAGAAAGATGAGGCAGCTGAAAATTAGCAGGATTATCCACTTTGTTTGAGATTTCATCTTAGAGCCTCCTCTGGCTAACAAAAATCATCATCAAGAATGTGAGTCGATAGAAACTTTTATTGAAATTAAACGTATAAATAAGTGAAAAGAGATAGCTGCCTGTTTTTTTATTCTACCAAATAGCTTGGTGTGAATATTGGTTATGTGCTTTCTGCCGACAGGCTAGACTCTCTTTTCTGTTATAGCTGGATTTCCAGCTTGTTAACATAGTAACGCAATTGGCAATCATATTGTTACACAAGGAGAGTTGTAATGGATAAAGGTAAACGAACGAGTATTGTGGGGGGCGCAATCTTGATCCTGGTGGGGTCATTGTTATTCGCGGGTCAGGTTCTACCTGATTTTATGCCAGATTTCTGGGAAATATTTTCCTGGCCTTGGATTGTGATCGGGATTGGTTTGTTTTTATTCGTCCTGGGTGCCGCAGTAGGTGAACCGGGTATGGCTGTTCCTGCTACCATTGTCAGTGGTCTGGGCGGAATCCTGGCCTATCAGTGGTATACGGGTGATTGGCAGAGCTGGTCCTACATCTGGGCCTTGATTCCCGGTTTTGTAGGTGTTGGCATCGTATTGATGAGTCTGTTGGGCGGCGATGCATCTGTGAAAGATGGCACCACGTTGATGTTTATCAGCTTCATCATGCTGGCTGTCTTTGGTTCTTTCTTCGGCGCGGTTGGGCTGGCTGGAAGATATTGGCCGGTGTTGTTGATCTTGCTGGGCGTAGTCTTGATGGTAAGAACATTCTTTACTAAAAAAGAGTCCTGACCGCATCCTCGGTTAGGCAGGAGAGTTAATTATGCGTTCGAGTAGATTGTTTTGGGCGGTGATGTTGGTAGGGTTTGGTTTTGCCCTGCTGGCCTTCAACCTGGGAATCATTACCGTCAATATCTGGCGATTCTTCTGGCCGGTATTCCTGATCGGCCTGGGAGTCTGGTTCCTGATCGGAACAGCAACCGGAACTGGAACTGGTGATTTGGAGATGGTTGAAGGTTCTGTAGATCTGGATGATTCTGAAAGTGCTTCAATCGTTGTGAAACATGGTGCTGGAAAATTGGAATTGACAGGGATCGCAGAACCTGGAAAACTAGTTTCTGGAATTTTCGCCTCAGGCCTTGATGCCAGGGTCTCAAAAACAGGAAATAATCTAAATGTGGTTTTGCAACCCCAAAAGCATTCATTTCCTGATGTTTTCTTCCCGGGAAATTGGATTGGAGGAAAAGGACTTTCGTGGGAATTTGGTTTATCTAATGAACTTCCTCTGGATCTGGTCTTTGAGGTAGGGGCTGTGGATGCCCATCTGGATTTAACTGATCTATTAGTTAAAAATATATCTTTACAGACTGGGGCAAGTTCAACCAATCTGAAATTGCCAGCAGTCGCTGGAATGACTTACCTAAAAGTTGAAGCGGGAGCAGCATCGATAGATATTCAGGTTCCAGAAAGTGTAGCCGCCAGAATTGAAACATCGGCAGGCTTAGCATCTATAAATATAGATCAAACCAGGTTCCCCAAACAAGGTGGAGTATACCAGTCTGCAGACTATGAAAAAGCTGAAAACAAAGTTGATATCCGGATTGAAACCGGCGTGTCATCGATTGAAATCCACTGATAATTCACGCAGAGCGATACTGAATACTCAGCAGACGAATACTCAAAAGGAAAGAAATGTTTAATGGAAAAGGTCAGTATATCAATCTCACATCTGGATCTGCTGTGATTGCTGACATTGCTGAGAGAAAATACATCCCTGAAACCCGGACAGTATATCTGTCCGGGAAGCTCAGGAGATTATTTGAGGATCGCGTTAAAGGGATTCCTATCCTTGAAAGTGGAGGACAAAAACGAACTCCCTTGCTGGATCTCAAACGACTCCTGAAAATCCTATTGTGCGGATTGGGTTTGGGGTTGATCGTGAGCGGTGGGATTTTCTTATTTGAAAAGAGATAAGGAGAATAACATGGTAGAAATGATAGAAGAACCGAAGTGCGCAACTTGTCCTATGCGCTTGAAAGCGGAAGAAAAACCTAATTCCCTAATGGCCCGATTCTGGCGCTGGCACACGGGTTGGTGTCCTGGTTGGAAAGCCTATCAGGAGTACCTCGAAAAACAAGGGTAACCCCCCACAAACAGCTCCCGGAGCTTCAGAAAGCTCCGGGAGCTGTTTGTTTAAGGGTTGAAGTCCCAACTTCTGGCTATTGCCAATCATCCCCTTCCGGAGATGAATAAAGCAATTGTCATCCTAATCCTTTCGATCCCATCCCCTGAAGACTGCTCTGGGATATGAAATCTCAATTGGGGCCTGGTCTCTTGATGGAGTTTATGCAGAGCGAAGCGAAGTGCTCGACATCAAGGTCAGGATGACATACGGTGTTGATGCGCGGTCTGAATATTGCACTATTGAAAGTGATGCAGAGGCCAATCGTCTCGATCATTTTGGGTTAATTCATACATTTAGTTAACGACTGCTTGTTATAATAATTTGTGGAAAGTAGTTTATCGTTGATTTATAAAGAACATATCACCCATTGAAGGAAGGATGGTGTTTATATGATGCGCTTTGACCGTTTTACGGAGCGTGCACAAGAAGCTGCCCAGCGAGCTGCGGAAATTATCCAGCGCTATGGGCACAATCAGATTGATACAGAGCACATGCTGCTGGCGTTGATCGAACAGCCAGAGGGTGCGATTTCGCAGATCTTACAGAATCTCAATATCCAGGGGATCGATCTTATTGATCGTTTGGATTATGTCTTGAAAAACACCCAGAAAGCAAGTATTTTTGGCAGCCGTGGGGCAGGACAAGTGTTTATCACTCCTCGAGTGAAGCGCATTGTGGATGTCGCCAATCAGGAAGCCAACCGTCTGAAGGATGAATTTATCTCCACAGAGCATTTATTTTTGGCTGTGCTGGATGAGAAGAATACTCCGGCATCCCGTTTGCTAGAAACAGAAGGGCTGACCAAAGAACGAGTTTATGGAGCAATTGATCAGATTCGCGGAGGACAGCGGGTGACAGATCCCAAATCGGAAAATCGCTACAAAGCTCTGGAAAAATTTTCCCGAGATTTGACAAAATTAGCTCGGGAAGGGAAGCTGGATCCCGTGATCGGCAGGGATGCAGAGATTTTACGGGTGATCCAGATCCTTTCTCGCAGAACCAAAAATAATCCTGTTATGATCGGTGAGGCCGGTGTAGGAAAAACAGCCATTGTAGAAGGTTTGGCTCAGAAAATCGCCAGCAATGATGTGCCGGAGATCCTCTCCGGGAAACGGGTAGTTTCCCTGGATCTGGGCGGAATGATCGCGGGATCTCGATTCCGTGGTGAATTCGAAGAACGTCTCAAAGCGGCCATCGATGATGTAAAACAGGCTGAAGGGGAAATAATCCTCTTTATCGATGAGCTGCATACTGTGGTGGGTGCTGGCGCTGCACAGGGCGCGATGGATGCATCCAATATGCTTAAACCAGCCCTGGCGCGCGGTGAGCTGCAGTGCGTCGGCGCAACCACTCTGGATGAGTATCACAGGTATATAGAAAAAGACAGTGCTTTAGAACGCCGTTTTGCGCCAGTCTTTATCGAAGAACCTTCCGTGGAAGAGAGCATTCAAATGCTGGAAGGACTCCGGGATCGCTATGAAGCCCATCATAAAGTCCGATTTTCTGATGAAGCCCTGGTAGCTGCTGCAAACCTGGCTAACCGCTACGTGACAGACCGGCATTTGCCGGACAGCGCCATCGATCTGATGGATGAAGCCGCGGCCAAATTAAGGGTGGCTTTATACTCCTTGCCGCCGGAACTGAAAGAAAAACAGACCGAAATTGAACATCTGAAGAATGAGGAAGAAGTTGCCGGTCATGAACGGGATTATGAACGGGCGGCCACCATGCAAACCCAGCGTGTTCGTCTGGAAGAGGAATTTCACGCAGCACGGGATGCCTGGGAATCGGAACACGAGTTGGATGAAGTTGTTGATGAAAACGATGTGGCAGAGGTCGTTTCACAATGGACAGGGATTCCCATGACCTCGATGTTGGAGGCTGAAGCGGAAAAACTGTTGAAGATGGAAGAAAGACTGCACGATCGGATTATTGGCCAGGATGAGGCCATTACGGTTATTTCTGATGCTATCCGGCGGGCCCGGTCCGGATTGAAGGACCCGACTCGACCGATAGGTTCCTTTATCTTCATTGGACCATCCGGTGTGGGTAAAACCGAATTGGCCAAAGCACTGGCAGAATTCTTATTTGATGATGAGGATGCTCTACTGCGGTTGGACATGAGTGAATACCGCGAGCAGCATACGGCGTCGCGGTTATTCGGCGCCCCTCCAGGATACGTCGGTTTTGAGGAAGGCGGCCAGCTTACTGAAGCCGTCCGCAGACGACCCTACCGGGTGATCCTGTTTGATGAGATTGAAAAAGCCCATCCTGAGGTTTGGAACACTTTGCTCCAGATCCTGGATAACGGCCGCTTGACTGATGGCCAGGGCCGCCAGGTGGACTTCCGCAACTGTGTTTTGATCATGACCAGCAACCTGGGGACAGAGTATGTCAGCCGTTCCGGCAGTTTGGGATTCCTGGACAGCTCAGCCAGTGATACAGATATCGAGGCTAGAGATAAGATCAATAAGGCTTTGAAAGATGCCTTCCGCCCCGAATTCCTGAACCGGATCGATGAGATCATCACCTTCTCACCTCTTTCCGAGAAAGATATGGTCAAGATCGTCAATCTGAAATTGAAAGAAGTTACCCAGAGACTGATTGAAAACGGATTGAAGGTTTCTCTGACGAAGAAAGCCCATTTGTGGCTCGCTAAAAATGGCTACACAGCCGACTTCGGCGCTCGCCCCCTGATCCGGGCATTGCAGAAATTCATCGAAAGCCCGCTTTCCAAGAAACTTCTGGAAGGGGAATTCACGACAGGCGACACAGTGGTCGCGGATCTGGATCCTGAGACTGAAGATAAGTTGGTGTTTACGAAGAAATAGCCAATTATACGACTAAGAGATATAAAGACCCGGTGCATGGATTGAACCGGGTCTTTTTTGTGATTGGTCAGTCCGTAAAGGTTCGATTTCCGGTCAGTGAGTGGTTTCGGACTTGAGCCAATGAGTTCCCCTTTATACGAGTGGCGCTTTAACCAGCTGAACGGACAGCTTGATTATGGATCAATTCCCGCAGAATGGGCTTTGCCCAGTATTCAAAATCTCTTTGATTTCTTGCTGGACGGAGACGTGAGCTGCCTCGTACTCTGCAAAGTTACAATTGGCCTCCATCTGACAGTTCTTGTAGTTTTCCTGGTAGGTCTGCTCCCTGTAACGTAGCTGTTGCAGGCGCAGGGAGGGGCAGTTATCGGGGTTCTTGATCTGGTTCTTGAGCAAGCTGTCGGATTTATCCTCTGCCGACGCAGTGGCTGCCGAATTGCCGTTCATAATCCAAAGCACGGCATCTCGCTCACGGATGCGCCAGTCTTCCGGTCGGAGCTCAATGGCTTCTGCCATCAGGTGTTCGTTTTCAGGAGTCAAGCCCTCCTTGGAAAGCTCATCGGCCCGCTCAATATCATCGATCACATCCAGGCCATTGAGCTGAATGGCTTCTTCGGCACTAACAAATTCCTTGGCGGTCTGTTCCCAAACTCCTGTAACAATGCCTACTACTTTGAGTTCGAGGTTATCGGCGGAACCATCATCCCCCACCCAGGCTAATACGATGTCATAGAATAACTCCTGATCAAGATCATCGCAACCACCTAATAGTAGGGAGAGTAGGATCAATACTAACAGGGAGAGAGTAAATCTATTTTTATTCCTCATTGTTTATCTCCTCCAGTAATTCTCGCAGATTGTAGTAGTCAATCACTTGAATAATATCGATGTCAATTTCCCGGAAGAAATCGTCCCGGGAGATGCGCTCGGTGGCGTAGTCCTCTACTGTGACCTGCGGTATGGTAAAGCCGACTACTTTCTCTCCGAACTCATCCCGGTACTCGACAGTGACATGCGCCAGGCGCAAGTTTTCAGTCTGATTGCGCTGGTGGATAT
>Ga0180435_10001366_pt1 | contig 25554 bp, 21 predicted proteins | sample SS_ome_3_FD_132467 | JGI IMG/M metagenome (GOLD analysis project Ga0180435, IMG submission 132467) | Hypersaline lake sediment archaeal communities from the Salton Sea, California, USA - SS_3_S_1 metaG | ecosystem: Environmental > Aquatic > Non-marine Saline and Alkaline > Hypersaline >... | reverse complement strand
GCCGCCGACGTATGGACTCGGCCCTTGGCTTCGGTTTCGGGCACGCGTTGGACCCGATGCCCACCGCTTTCGTACTGCAATTCACGGTAGATACCTTCGCCCGAAACGGCGAGCGAGATTTCCTTAAATCCGCCCAGTTCCGTCGGGTTCGCCCCGAGGATCTCCATCTTCCATTTTTTTCGTTCGCAGTGCTTTTTGTACATTTCGTACAAGTTGCGGGCGAACAGCGCGGCTTCGTCGCCACCCGTGCCAGCGCGAATCTCCAACATGCAGCGGGTACGGTTTGCGTCTTCGCCCCCGATGGTCATGTCGAGCAGTTCCTGCCACATCTCTTCGCGACGTTCCTTCAGCGAGACGATCTCGGCCAGCGCCAACTCCTTCATGTCGGGGTCGTCGCCCTCAACCATCTCCTGAGCTTCCTGAATCTCCCGGTTGATCTGCTTGAAGTCACGATACTTGATCGCCAGTTTGGCGAGGCTGCCATGTTCGCGCGCAACGGCGGCCATCTTGTTCGAATCGGCGAGGACGACCGGATCCGACATCTGGGCCTCCAGCTCCTCGAATCGACCGAGTTTCTCTTCCAGCATTTCGCGCATGATGATCGTCCCGAACTCGTTTAACCGGAAGCCGTAGGCGACGCCATCCTCGGTCGCCGAGAGAAACCTCATCACCTATCGACGAAACGGCAAGCTGAAAGCGACTTTCTGCCGACGCCTTCGGCTTGCCGTTAAACGACGGTATTGAATATACAATCTGTCTACTCTTCGGCTTCGACGGGCTTGACCGGCTTCTTCTTTTTCTTGGCCTGCAAACTGGCGTAGCCCGTTTCGGCGAACTTGCTGCGGAACTTCTCGATTCGACCCGCCGTGTCCACGAACTTGAGTTTGCCAGTGTAGAACGGGTGACAGACGTTGCAAATATCGACCTTCAATTCCTTGCGCGTGCTTCGCGTAGTGAAGGTGTTGCCGCAACCGCAGGAGACTTTCGTCTCTTGATATTCGGGGTGGATGCCCTTCTTCATGGCCGGAAATCCCTCAGTAATTACAGGTATTTGTTTTTCGCAACCCGCCAAAGCGGAAAAATATTTTGCCTGGAAAACTCATAAGTTTACCGCACACCGAGACTTGGGGCAAGGGTGGCAAAATCAACGCAATCGGTCCGCCACCACGGTGTCGATGAGCAGTTGAACCACGTGGTAGGCGACCATCGGCAGAATGGCGAGGCCGCCGAAGTAGGTGGTGGCAACGTACAGGCCCACCATCAACGTTTTCTGGCTGCCCGCGAAACCGACGGCGATCCGGTTCGAGCGATCCATACCCATCACTGCGGCAAGCAAGTGCCCCGCTGCTAACGCCACCGTGTGGACCACAACGACGGCCACCAGCATCAGCGCGAAGTCGATCGTGGTCAAACTCTCGCCGTCTGTCGATTCTCGCAATTCGATACCAGAGAGAATCGCCCCGACCATCACCATGAACAGGATTCCACATTGGGCGAGCGTGCTGAGTGTCACTTTTCTGCGAGTAGCCCACTCGCCGATGGGGCGACGAAGGCGAATCAACTGCCCTAGCACGATCGGCAAGACCACCAGCAGGCCAAGCTTGGCGATCATTTCGCCTGCGGGGAGTTCGACGCCGCGACGGCCGGTCGTAATCAGCAGCAGGGCGGGCGTGACGAGGAAACAGGTCAGATTCGTGAAGATTGTGACCATCAGGGCGACGGCGTCGTTGCCGCCCGCCCGGCGCGTCCAAACCGCTGCCGAAGCCAACGTGCAGGGCGTGGCTGCCGTGACGAGCAGGCCCACCGCTAGGGTCTCCGTCAAGGTCAGCGAAACTAACCAGGCGAAGACCGGCAACAAACAAAAACTGATTGCAATCGCCAACAGCGTTGGCGCCGGCCTGCGCAGAGCCGCCCACATTGACGAGAACTCAAGCGGCAACGCCATCAGAAACAAGACTGTCGCCACAACGCAGGCCCTCAGCCACGGCAACTCCGACAGGATCTGCAACGGCTTGCTGAAAGCCAAACCGATCAACAACACGCCGGCCAAAGCGAACAAAAACCACTGCCGACGCAACAGGTTGGGGCGAGAGTTCGTCATCGACGCCATTGTCAACGCAACCCGGCAACTGTCGCAAGCACACTACCGAAACCGCCGGTCGGGAGATAAAATTGAATGATTGGCTATTGCTCGCCTTGCCAGCGACGCGTCGCGTCGCGGCAATTTCCAGGGCTGAGCCGCAAGCGGCTTCTTTCCCAACTCCCTAACCACCTATCCACCTAACATGCTGCGTTACTTTACGGCCGGTGAATCCCACGGAAAAACCCTGCTCGCAGTCGTTGACGGCTTCCCGGCCGGTCTGAAAATCGACACTGACGTAATCGATGCCGAGTTGAAGCGCCGGCAAGGCGGGTACGGTCGCGGTGGTCGGCAACGAATCGAGACCGATACGGTCGAGGTGATGACCGGCATCTGGCGCGGGGTTACGCTGGGCAGCCCGGTCGCGCTTCAAGTAATCAACCGCGACTACAAAATGGAGCGGATGGAAGACTTGCACCGCCCCCGCCCCGGCCACGGGGATTTGAGCGGTTCCGTCAAATACCTGGGGACGATTCGGCCGATCCTCGAACGATCGAGCGCCCGAGAGACGACCGTTCGCGTGGCGGCCGGCGCTCTAGCTCGGCAGATCCTCAACCACTTCGGCATCTCCGTACTGGGTTACGTGGTTGAGCTAGGCGGGGTGAAGATCGCTCCCAAACAGGGCGATCTGGATACGCTACGAAATTACCGCGACGAGAGCATCGTCTACTCGCTCAATCCAGACCAGGACGACGAACTCAAGGAACTGATCGACAAAACGGGCAAAGAGGGCGACACGTTGGGTGGCGTGGTTGAGGTCCGAGTCAATGGCGTTCCTTTCGGGCTGGGCACCCACGCCCAGTGGGATCTCAAGCTCGACGGCCGCATCGCGCAGGCAGTGATGGCAGTGCAAGCAATCAAGGGCGTCGAAATCGGGATGGGATTCGAGGCGGCCCGGCGTCTTGGTTCAGAGGTTCACGACCCGATCCATTACGACGCCGACCAAGCCGATTCCCCCACGCTTGGCTACCAGCGGCCTACGAACAACGCTGGCGGCCTGGAAGCGGGCATGACGAACGGGCAGCCAATTATCGTTCGCGCAGCGAAAAAGCCGATTAGCACACTCCGCAAGCCCCTGATGTCGATCAACCTCGACACCAAAGAGCCTGAAGAGGCCGAGTACGAACGCAGCGACGTCTGTGCGGTCTCGGCGGCTTCGGTGATCGTCGAAAATGTGGTCGCATTCGAGATTGCGGCCGCAATGGTCGATAAATTTGGAGGGGACAGTCTCGAAGAGATGCAGGCCCGCTGGAAACTCTTCCACGAGCTAGCACGAAAGCGATAGTCTCTGTACGCCGGACCCCGCACCGGCAACCAGTCTGCCTCGACCTGAAGCGCCGTTGAGCGGCGAAGTTCGTTCGCAGTACGTCCCTCGCTATCGCTTCGGGCCAGGATGTTTACCATTTCGCGAAAATGGATGTTCGCGATGCAGCAGTACGCACTACGCCTCCTTTGCCGCAGCGCATTCTTGTGTGCATGCGCTATCCCTACGCTCTTGGTGGCGATGTGGTGTGTTGAGCGCGTTCGTCCCGGCATAGAGACTCGGCTTGCAGCCTCGCTGTCAAAACAACTTGGCTTGCGGGTATCGATCGAACAGGTTCATCGAGCCCGACCGAATCAGATGGATCTGATTGGCGTATGGGTCGCCGACCCTGAGACGGGAGCCCCGGCCTTTTCGGCGAAGCAGGTCAAGGTCACGCATCAGCGCAATGGCTATGTGGCGGATGTCATGGGCGGCCAGATCCACGGCAACAGCATTCCGCTTTTGAACAACGTCGTCCGCCACCGACTGCTGCGTCCCGCCCAAACAAGACGCGAGACATTTGAATTGCGCGCCCAAAGTTTGCGTTTGGTTGACGACGATGCCGACGGGGAGTTTCAGCATGTAAACGCGCGGCTTGCACGTACTTCAGTCGGCCCGCGGGCAAGTGTGCAGTTCACGTCTGGTGTTTCAGACGACGCCGACACCGTTCAACTACAACTGACCCGCAACCTCGAATTGCCCACACCGCTGACGGAATTCGAGATCAAAAGCCGGACGGGAAAACTGCCCACGGCGATCACGGCCCTCTGGCAAACGCACGCAGACCGTTTGGCCCAGCCGAGAGAAAGACTGGCCAACATCGGCGATCATCAAGTGAGTCGCAAGAATTGAACAGCCCGGGCATCTGATGCAGACGACCGAAGCCCCGCTTTTCGGCTGATATCCCGCCATTTGCATTTCTCACCGCCCTCTCTCGTCTTTTCAGCCACCGGTTCGCCCCGTAAAATGGCGTCTTTCATCCGCGTCCCATAGTCGGGACTGAGTCGAGGAGACGGTCGTGTCGGGCAGAGTCGAAGGGAACATTGCATCCATCTCCGACGATGGGAATCTCGTCACCGACATCTCGGTCGAGAAGTTGGCCGATGCGCCGCGCGGCGAAGAGACGGTCATCAGTTGTGACACCCATCAAACCATGGGGTTGTTTGCCCTCGACCACGGACAGCCCGAAATGACGCTGCTCGCGATTCTTGGTGAATCGGGATTTCTCGAACTCGCGATCGTCGGCGACAGCGCCAAGATCATGCTGGGCGTTGGCGTTGGCGAAGCAGTGACCGTGAAGTGGTAGAACGAGTGACTGCATCCAACGAACAACTCCGAAACTGGGATCGTGACCACGTCTGGCACGCCTTCACCCAAATGGCCGAGTACGAACCGTTCATTCTCGAGCGGGCGTCCGGCTGCACGCTGGTAGACATTGACGGGAACGAGTACCTCGACGGTGTGAGCAGCCTTTGGTGCAACGTTCACGGGCATCGGCATCCGACGATCGATACCGCGGTGAAAGAGCAACTCGACAGAGTCGCACATGTCACCAATCTGGGCGTCTCGAATCCGCAGGCGATCGAACTCGCCCGCCGGTTGGTTGAAGTCACGCCCGAGGGTCTTCAGCACGTCTTCTTCTCGGATAGTGGCGCCACGTCCGTCGAAGCTGCATTGAAGATCGCTTTTCAATACTGGCAACAGTGCGAAAACCCGCACCCCGAAAAGACCCGCTACATCGCACTCGGCGAGGCCTATCATGGCGACACGCTTGGCGTGGTAAGCGTCGGCGGAGTGACTCGGTTTCACAACATCTTTCACCCGTTGCTGTTCGAAGTGCTGCGGCAACCGACTCCCGACACCTATCGCCTGCCCGAGGGCGTTTCGCCGGAGGCTGCCTGCGAATACTACCTCGACCAAGTCGAGTCGCTGCTCGGTGAGCACCACAACGAGGTCGCCGCCCTGGTGATGGAACCGCTGGTGCAGGGAGCGGCCGGCATTGTCGTCCACCCCGAGGGGTTCTTGTCCGGCGTTCGAGAACTGACTCGAAAATACGAAGTGTTGCTCATCGTCGATGAAGTCGCGACCGGCTTTGGCCGAACCGGCAAGATGTTCGCCTGCGAGCACGAGGACGTGCAGCCCGACCTGATGTGCATGGCAAAGGGGATCACCGGCGGCTATCTGCCCGTCGCGGCAACATTGGCAACCGACGAAGTCTACCGAGCGTTCCTGGGGCGCTACGACGAATTCAAAACTTTCTTCCACGGGCATACCTACGGCGGCAATCCGCTGGGTTGTGCGGCGGCCCTTGCGTCATTGCGGCTCTTCCAAGAAGAGAAGACGCTCGAAAACCTCGGCCCCAAAATCGAACGGCTCAGTGAACATCTGCGGCGGATTTACAGTTTGGAGCACGTTGGCGACGTGCGGCAACGCGGCATGATCGGCGGAATCGAGCTAGTTGCCGACCGCGCGACGAAAACCCCCTTCCCATTTGGCGAAAAGCGCGGCTACCGTGCTTGCGATCATGCTCGATCGCTGGGCGTTTGGCTGCGGCCGCTGGGCGATGTGCTGGTCATCATGCCGCCGCTCTCGGTCACGCTCGATCAACTCGACCAAATCTGCCTCGCTGCCGAAGAGGGGATCCGTCGAGCAACGGAAGGCTGATTCGTTTAACCGGTAGCCGCAGGCGACGTCGATTCCACAATCGTTCGCTGGAGCAACAAACGTCGCCTTCGGCTACCGGTTAAACGATTTCCACGAAACCACAGAACTAAATGTACGAAAAACTCCGCTACCTGTTGATGCAGATTCGCAATCACGACGACCCCATGCGCGAGCAGGAGATCGCGGTCTTCGCGCGAGCCCTCAAGGGGGATCCATCGCAGTTCACGATCTTGGATCTATTGAACGATGTCCCCACCCGTGAAAAGCTCAATGGGTTCGATGTCGTCCTCCTCGGCGGCAGCGGACACTACTCGGCGGCCGGTGAAGGTGAATGGCTTCAGCGGACCCTCGACGGCCTGCGGCTTGTGCACGACATCGCCAAACCGACGTTTGCCTCCTGCTGGGGATTCCAGGCAATGGCCCGGGCGATGGGTGGCGAGGTGATTAACGATCCCGATCACGCCGAGTTGGGCGTTCACGAATTGACACTGACTGAAGCGGGGGCGGCCGACCCCGTGTTCGGTTTTCTCGCTCCCACCTTCGACGCCCAGATGGGGCACGAAGACCGCGTCACCCGGCTACCCGCCGACGCTACCCTGCTCGCCTCGACCAGCGTGGTCGAAAACCAGGCCTATCGCTTCGAAGGCAAACCGATCTACGCCACGCAATTCCATCCCGAGTTGAATCGCCAGAATCTGATCGAACGGGTGATTGCCTATCCCGAGTACGTCGAGAAGATCGCCGGCCTCTCGATGGACGATTTCGTCGCCACTTGCCGCGAGACCCCCCAGGCCGAGCAACTGCTACTCAGTTTCGTGCAACACGTGTTTGGGATGGATGACGCGTAGGGTGCCGTGCTTGCACGCACCAAACATTTGCCTCGTTCCTCGTGAGCGACATGGCAAAAAGCCCAATGCCACTTACTTTACCCTCCCTTGGGAGGGTCGGACGCGGTAGCGGCCGGGGAGGGTTGGGAGAACCCAGCGACGTTCACTCGTGCCCAGGCTCTGCCTGGGTACACAACGCATTCGAGGCTCTGCCTCGTGCGACAGTGCGGTCGGGTTGCCCATCCTGGGAGGCGGAGCCTCCAAGACAGTGCGTGCCAAGGCGGGAGCCTTGGCACGAGATGAAGGGGTCAGTGAACGGTTACCAGGATACTACATTGCGCGCAGGCTTTACACCCGCCGACGGGAGCAGGCCCGCAGGAACGGCCTGGCAGCAGCGCAGCGCTGCCGGTCTTCTGTTTTCAGGTGGCCGGTGTTAACGCTTCCGCCGGCGACCGCAGAACAACAATCCCAGCAGGCCGAACACAGCGAGGACGAACGTGCTCGGCTCGGGGACCGTGTTAGGGTTCTCTGACATCCACTCGGCAATATCTGAAACCTGCTGGTTGGTCAAGGCCGTGTTGTAGATGGCTACCTGAGCCAGGCCATCACCATTTCGATTGTCTTTTACATCGCCGATGAACAACACGTCCGTTCCGGTGGCCGAATCATTGTAAGACCCATTGATGTTGGTCGTGGCTGAGAAACCCAATCCGGAGTCGTCAAAGAAAAAGTCCCGCAAAGCCGCGTTACTGGACCCATCCCCGTCAAGCACCGTCCCCCGGATGAAATAGTGTGTCGGTACGCTGCTCCCGGTAACATTTCCGTTGTCGAAACGGACGGAACCATCCCCGGCCGGATTTAGGCGCGGTGTCGTGGTGGACGAGCCATTCTGCTCATTAGAAGAACCGATACCAACTGGACGGTTGGGTTCACCCGTATTGCTGTATTTGAGCACGGCGATGATTGTTAACTGGCTGAACCCGCTGCCACTGTTGAGCGCCGGGGTTCGCAGCAGGTCGTTGTCGCTGTCGGACAGGACGACATCCAACGTTTCGCCGGCGAACAACCCATTACTTGGCGTAGACGTGGACAGACCCAATGGGCCGAAAGTGATCGCACCACCATTTTGTTGAGAGAAATTGGTCTCGGTGTCGTTTTCATTGCCGCTGCTGTCACTCCATACACCGGTCGTGGCACTGTAATTGTTGGCTGGATCGCTGTACCAGCCGATAAGATTCCCGGAAACCGACGGATCGTTCGGTTGAATAGTAGCCGCGCCGGCGGTCGAACTCAGCGCGAACAAGAACGCCGCAAAGAGGGCCAATAAAACTGAGCAATTCTTCATCGAATCATCTCCTTGTCAAAAAGGGAGCAGAAAACCGAAAGCAAAAACCGTGAAACAGAACCGTCGAAACTCGAACATCCCGTCGGCGCGGCACGCAGGGCGGGCGGTCCGCGCGCACCGCAAGACGACCGTTGATACGAAATCGGAAAACCGGCCGGCAGAGAATCTACCGACGGAGCAAGAATCGGAGGGCAATCGGGCTGCCTTTCCCCCCCCCCGCAAGAAATACATCATGGCCCGCGACGCCCGTGCGGTACACGTGCTGGGCGGCACGGCCTCGATGCAAAACAAACAAGACGCGAAGCTTCTGAGTTTGCGCACAGACCCTTGGCGTCTTCTTCGTCGTTCGTGTTGTCGATCCGGCCATTAGCTTAACTCAAAAGTCGCAACGTCAAAGCAGTCCTGCTCTCAACTGGCAATCCCTCCAGCACATTCCAGGATAGCAACGCTGGATTCACTTTGCAAGCAAGTCGGCGGAAAAAATCGCAACGCGGTCTTGGCCGGCCGCAAGAGGCCAGCCATGCCACGCCGCCGGCAGCGGAACCATTCGATTTGGACTCATCTTCGATAGCCGGGGTGGTTCGACGCAAACCCTTTGGCCACAAAGCTTTACAAACAGGCCGCGATCTAGCCGTCCAAAATTGCGTGCCTCGACGGTGAACTCGGCCGGCCCTTCGAGAATCACCGAGGCCCCATCGCGAAAGAGGACCTGCGCCAAATTTGAGTTGCAGTTGCCGCCCTTCACGTAGTACCTCGCCGGGGTCGGGGACCTCGCCTTCCCACTGGGCATCGACGACGCGCACCAATTGCGCGACGGTCGGGGCGACCTTCTCTGCCGGCCCCTGAGCTACTTCCTCTTCACCAAGTCGCGGCCAAACGATGGCGAAAAAGGCCGTAACAAAAACGACGGTCAAGGCGGCGGCAAGGACAACGAACCGGCCAGGGTGACGCCGCCAATGAATGGTTTCCACGGCTTTGTCAATTCGGGATCCGCTGCTTTGGTTCTCCTGTTTCGCGTCGCTGCGAATCATCGCCCCTACATCGCGTAGCACATGCCGATCGCCCAGCCGAGAAGAAAGCAAGGTGTCCACGTGGCAGGTTGCCAGAAACAGATCGAGGCCCTCCTCCGTTGAAAGCAGGTCTTCAAGCCGCTGAACGTCCTGTTCAGAAAGATCGCCTTCGAGGTACGCCTGAATCAATCGAAGATTCTCGCTCACGATGCGCCTCCCTGCGTCGCCATACGCGATTCAATACATTGCCTAAGCGACTCGCGGACCCGGCTGAGCAACATCCGCAGCGCCCCGTGCGACAGTTCTATTTGCTGGGCGACGACGGCCGTCTTCACTCCTTCGCCGTAGTAGAGGTCGAGCGCCTGGCGGCCTCGCCCTGACACTTGCTTGAGGCAGTGTTCGAGGGCAAAATTCGCCGGTTGCCTGTCGGCCGTAATCCGGATGAACGCGTCCGCCGCCCGCTCGACCAAGGCGTCGTCGAAGATCAGTCGGCTGGTCGCCATTTTGCGGCGGTAGGCCAACACCTCGTTTTTTTTGGCCACACCGATGGCAAATGCCGTAAACGACCTGGCCTCATCGAAGCGGTCGAAATTTCGCACCAGCGCAACCGCCACCTGCTGCAAGACATCCTGAACATGGTCGGCGTCGGCGATCACCGCGCGCAGAAACGCCAGCACGTCCGTTTGAGCGGCAGTCCACAGGGCAGCAAGTTTTTCGGCGTCACTTTGTTTCACGGCAATGCCAACCAAACCCACGAAATTGCAACATTCCGAAAGCGCGCGCAGTCCGTCGGTAACTTCTATGCGCCGGAGGGTGAAAATGTCACAGAATTTTTGCAGATCGCGCGAAAATGCCCACATCCCCTATCGGGAGCGGCGATTTTACTATTGAGAAGCGCTGCGCGAACCATTCGGCGAGCCGCCGATCGGGTGGCCGTTGGGTAGGGGGCGGGCGGCGACCGAGAATCCCAACTCGTAGAGCGTGTCCCGAATCTCGCGGAATGATTCGAAACTGTCAGGATAGGTCCAGATGGTGATGGTTGTCGCCCGCGGATTGAGACTGGATACAAAGGAGTGAAATCCCGACCCTTCCGCAAGCGCCCGCTCGACCGGCGTGCCAAGGTTCTCAGAAATCGGAATCAGAATGAACCCATCAAGCTGCGCCGACTTCTGCATGGCCGGCCCCATCCGCGTGTCGACCGAGTAAGTCGCCATCTTCAACGTGTACTTCATGCGAAATCCGTTGATGGGACCGATCATCTCGGTAACCTGGGGCGACTCTTTGAGTTTCCAGATCTTGGTCGGCGCTTCGGCCTTCAGTTTGGCCAGAAACTCGTGCAGCGGAACGTAGGCCAATCGCCCGTTCATGAGACGGAAATGTTGCTCTTTGCCGAACACGGTTTGGGCAAGTGGCGTCGGCAGATGGCGGATTATCTCCACATCGGAGACTTCGCTCTCGACAACCTCGCGCTGCCTCTGCATCGACTCCAATTCCGCCTCGGCCTGCAGAAGTTCACGATTCAGCTCGAAATCAAGTTTGGCTTGCTCGTCCATCGTCTCGGCATGTTCGTCGAGAGCACGTTCGATCGCGGTTGCCAGCAATTGGGCCTGCATCCGCTCTTGCATGCGGGCGGCGATCTCCATCTTCATCCGCGCGATGTCGAGTTCGATTTCCCGGACTTCGCGTTCGATTGAATTCGCCTGTTTGGTGGGGGTTTCCACGTCGATGGGCGGCAGTTCTACTTCCGGCTCCGGTTGCGGAATGACTTCTTCGATGACCGGTTCTTCCTCATCAGGCGGCGCTTCGGCCACCGCCGGTTCGACATCAATGACCGGTTTTTCCGGCAGGGCGGCTGCGATCCAGGCGTCCTTCGTGCGTACACCCACCACCATCACGAGAATAATGAGGATGCCCACGATGTTGGTCACGATGTCAAGGAACGAATCGTGGCCGGGAGCGTCGTCGCTGTCTCGATGCCTGCGTCTCACCGGTTGCTCCTTTTGATCTCGATACCGCTGCCTTGGAGCAAGTGCTGTAGCTCTTCGAATCGCAACTCACCGCCGGGATACACGTCGACGTTGAGAACGGGTTTCCAATACATGCTGGGGCCGGCCATCCCCCATCGATCGATGCGATTCCAGACGGTGTCGATGAAGTCGTCGACCGAGTCTTTCATCGATCCCGGCACGGGAATCTCCTTCGCCGACATACCGCTACCGCGTTCCGGCGATACTACCAGCCGACCGGAAAACACCTGGATGCGGATCGGCCGCGTCACACCCGTCGAGCCGAGCGACTTGTTGGGCAGTGCCCAGTCGCGACCGCGTGTGGAAGAAAGATTGGGCGTGGTTTGGCCGCTCGCCCCACCCATCGAGTGGCTTCCACCGATGTATCCCCCGCGGTCAACACCCGCCGGCGCACCAGCGGGAGCGCGACGCGCACTCGCTCCCGTGGCGCTGCTCGACGTACTGCCCGCATCCTCCCCCCTCGAATCTCCTTGGATTTCCCCTTCCGCTAAACTATCACCTGGCGGGAATCGCGAATCGTTGCTGCCCGAATCGCGTGCGGCCGAGTCGCTGCCGTCGGCGAATCGCCCTCCTTGCCCTTGTCCACCACGCAGCGGATTGGCGCGATCACCAAGCTGCTGAGAAGAACCGCCCTGCCCTGTCGCCGTGAAGTCGCCAGACGGCGGTTGCTGGAACTCGCCTTGCCCCGTTCCCGTGTACTCGCCCGGACCGTTAGGAGCGTAGGGCCCCTGCTGAGCGAATTGTGTGTCCCCTGGGGGACCCGGCGGCAAAGCACCTAGTTGTTCCGGGGCGTGCGCGGCGCCGCGCGGCGCCTCGGGCGCGCCTCCGCCGGTGGGATAGCCGGTTGCCGTTTCTCCACCGATGCCCGGTGTGACCCCGCCACGGGGCGAATTTTCCGAGGCGCCGAACCCGCCGTCCGTACCACCACGTTCTGCTGCACCGGCGGGGATGCCATCCTGAGTAACGAATCCGCCCCCGTTTGGCGACGCTTGCACACCGTAGATGCCGTCGCGACCATAACGAGACGGGGCCGCCAACGCGATGAGTTGCCGACGCCGACGGGCCGTGGCAATTGTCTCCTGCAGAACGTCGGCCAAGTACGGATCGGGCGTCGGATACTCCAGTTCGATGTCCTCCCCAACCAACTCGTAACCGAATTCCGAATCCCAGGAACTCATTGCGTCACGAGCTGCCGCGTAGGCCTCCGCTCCACCAGGACGGACCACAATCAGTGGATAAGGTTCCTCGATCATATCGTCAGCCGCGTTGCCGGCTCGGTACTCTCGGATCGCTCGTAGCGAAGCCGCCAGCGGGTTGCCCGGCCCCATCGGGCCGCGGAAGTCGGCCGCCGAGAGCACGATGCCCTCGGGCTGCAGAATCACCTGATCCTGTCTGCATTCGATGAAAACCGGTCGCCGCGTCGTGCCCGATCGGCCATCGTAGGGGACGATCGCATAGGACTTCGAACGTTCTTTGGCGTCTTCTTTCGCTTCTTCGAGCTCCTCTTTGGCCCGTTCGATTCGCTCGCGCAACTCCGCTAGTTCTCGTTGTTTTTCTTCGCTCGCTTTGTCGTCGGCCACTTGCGATTCTTCGATTGCCTTGGCCTCTTCTTGGAGGCGGCGGATCTTTTCGACCAACTCGCGAGTGTGTTCCTCGAGATGACTCAACTGCAGCTTGTGCTTCTTGAGTTCTTCGAGTGTCTTCTCGCGGACCTTCGCGAACTCCTCGATTCGCCAAAGCTGGGTCTCGCGCTCGAGTTCAAGTTCTTCGCGTGCGGGTCCGGTTGGTTCTTCGGGAACGTCTTCGGGTTCGGCTGGCTCGACAACCGGTTCTTCCGGTTGGGGAGGCTCTTGATCGGCAACCTCAACCACCGGTTCGACATCTACCACGGCGAGATAGTCGGCGCGGTCCCTAGCCTGTCGCACTACCACGATCAATAGAACGATCAACGCTCCCATCGTGCAGATTAGCACGGCAAGGAACGGAAACAGCGAAAAGGCAACATCCTGCTTGGCAGTGCGGTGCCGTCTCATGCGGCGCGTTCCTGAAGGGACGGAGGATCGGACGGGTCCAAGGTGACGGTCGTGGCCGGTTCCGTATGCCCCAACCGCGAGTTGAGCAGATGAATGGCCGCTGACAGGCTCATCACCATGTCTTCGAAACTCGTGGCGCCGGAGAGCGCGTTGAGGTTCTCATTGAGCGCCTTTTCGAGCTTGATGATGTCGCCGGTTGCCTCTAAGGCCCGTGACATCACCTGCCCCTGTTTGACCAATTCCGTTTGTTGGTCTTTCATCACCTGCGCACTTTGTACCAAGGCCGAACGCAACTGCTCGACGTATTGGCTGTTGCGCTCGGCGGCCGCCTTCTCCGATTTTTGCAACTCGGCGGCGTGTGTTTTGAGCGACTGATCCAGGGCCTTCGTCAGGCACTGCTCCAGTTGTTTGCCGGAGGTGTCAGTAAGCTGGCTCCAGCGCTGATGGGCGGCGGCGAGTGTCGATTCCCAAATCTTTGCCTGCTCCCGAACGAGCGTGTCTGTCGAGGCAGCGACTCGGGCCGACATCCGCTCGACCGAAGCCACCAGCGGATCCGTCTTCGTTCCGAACTGAACGAATCGGCCCGTCAGTTCCTCAGCCGCCCGTTCGTCGACCGTTTCCAGCAGTTGTGTTTCCAGTTTATTGACCAGAAACTGGGCGAACATCAGCACGATCGAGAGTGACAGGGCAACCGTTGTGGTGTCAAACGCCACGGCCAGGCCGGCGGTCATGCCTGCAACAGCCCCTTCGTCCGAGGAGGCAAAGGCCTCGGGCGACATGTTTGCGATGGCCATCGTGACACCGATGACCGTGCCCAAAAAGCCAAGGATGGGGATGGCCCACACGACGAGTCGCACCAAGGCGTAACTCTCGTGCTGCCGGTCCGCATCAACATCGGCCAGGTACTTGAGTTGGTCGTCGAGATCTTCTGCCGACTGCTTGGCCCGCACATATCCGAGGGCGTCACGGAGCCGCCGCACAAGATATGTGTTGTGCAGTTTCTTTGGCAGTTGGGAAAGCGATTCGATCAAACCCGGCGCGTCATCGACCTTCTGACCGTTGGCGGGTGCGGGTGCTAGCTGCACCTGCCTGTTGCCACGAAACTGTGTAATCACGCCAAATGCCTTGATGACCAAAGCCGAGATACCCACGAAGAACAGCAGCATCTCGATGTATTCGACGGGATGGTTCGCCAGGTATCGCGTAACCAACTCGTGTTGGATCACTCCCTCGCGTATCAAGGCGTAGAGCGTGATCCACAGGGCGATGCCGGTAAGTAGCGGCCAGCCCATGCTCGAAAAAACAGATGAGAGAAAACGATTCCGGGTATTTGGCGTCACGACGAACCCCTCGTTGACCTGCGCACGTACCTCCCAGACCGGTAGACAGACCGGTCCCCTTGCCCTCAAAATCGGAATAATCGTTACAGTTTGGTGAGCCGAATTGAGGGAAAGGGGCAGATTTTACCGCAGGATTCACCACGGAGTCTCGGAGGGCTTAGCGCGGCGGGGCCGCAACCAAGCCGTAGGGTGGGACTAGGTCGCGCAATTCATTGGTGGGCCGTCGCAAGCAGACCTCTCAAGATTCGCGTGTGAGCATGAAAACTAGCTCTAGCAAGCGACCGACGGCCCACCAGAAAACAGCTTGCTTGTCCCACCCTACACGATTCCACTCGCAAAAAGCTTGTCACGAAAACAAGCTTTCACGAGTGTGTCATACGGAGAGAAGAGATGAATGAAGGCGGGGAGGGAAGGAAAATAGCTCTTCGGCCAGGACAGGCCCTGGCCTACTCGAAAACTGAGTAGCGCGCTTCTATTGGCAGAGGTCTTCTCTTTGCTCCCTCGCTTTCGCGCCTCAGCGCCTTCGCGTGAGGCAAACAAGCTAGATCGCTGGGTCGATGAATCCGGCGAATCCGCATAATCGGCAAAGATTGCCAAAGTTCATCGGCAGGGCAGGCCGATAACCTACTTCGTCGCTGGGTTGGAAAGGGCTTAGGTAAACAAGGCGCGCAAGCTTACCAGCACCTTTCCCAGGGGGGATTTGAGTCCGGGATGGTTCGTCGCTGAACCACCCGGACTTTTTTTATGCGCTGTACGGAGATCGTTAACGACGACGTTTGCGTCGCGTTAGTTTTCCATCGTAGTAGGATCTGCAGAGTGCAGCGAAGAACTCGCGGCGAGGCCCGCCGCAAACCGGTCAGATCCTCACGCCGCTTTGGCGACCACCTTCTTGCGCACGTAGGTGGTTGTGTCGAACACGCCGGCTTGGTCGAACCCTTCTCGACGGCGTTCACACTTGGGGCAGACTCCGCAGTGGCTGATGCCCAACGGAGATGAGCATGAGAAGTTGGTGGTCAGATGGAAGCGACGCCCCATCGATACCACGTGTCGTCGCTGCAACTGCGCGAACGGCCGGATAATCGTTACGTCAACGCCCGCGGCCCCACCGAGCAACAAATCGACGTCCCGATAGAACACACGTTGGCCGGCGAGTTCGCGGGGATGTTTCGTCTCACCGCTGGCCAATTGCACCACCCCGATCTTGGCGCACCACTGGGCGGCGGTCAAAAACAGCAGCATTTGTCGTACATCGCGGCTGAATTGCGGCATCGGGCCGGCGGCACTTCGCCCCATTCGGTTGCGCAAATTGGCGCGTGGATTGGCCTCGTCCATTGGCAAATCGAGGGTCACCAATCCGTCCAATGCTGGATTCGAAAGCGATCGCAAACTGCGGACAACCGAAAGCATTTCGGCCGCCTGACTGGGTAAATTCGAGCGAACATATATGGGCACGACGCGGCAACCGGTCGTCATCAGGTGGTTTAGCAGCATGGTCGAATCAATGCCACCGCTGAGCAACAGGCCGATCGGGCTTCCATTCCCCGAAGAGATCATCTACCGGTTCCTTCCGTGCAAATTGGTCAAAGGTGGCGATTGCCTGGCCGGCGAGAGGAGAATTCCGCGACGGCCGGCGGGGATTATAGGAAAAAGCAGATTGCGAATCGAGATTGATCCGCGGGCGAGCTGATATTGCCCAATTTCGCGGGAAACCGGTACACTTGCCGGGCCAATTTGTCTTGCAGAAGCCGGTCGGGGGCAGTCATTTTCCGGCCGCGCCGATTAAAGGGGCTATTTGCCCGTTTTTCGCGACAACTTTTGCCTACGTAAAGTCTTGTATCTCATTTTGGGGCTCTTAGAATAGATAAAGGAGCCCTGGTCATCCTCGCCGACTACCAAAGGAGTCTGTGATGCGAGTGGTAATCTTGGGGCTTTTGGTAAGTGCGGGTCTCTTCTTCGCTGTGGCGGTCAACTGCTCGTCGCAGGATGGTGTCCTCGCGCAGCGGCCCGAGCCGCCGCAAATGACGCAGGGCGACTCGTCGAACCAATTGATCGCGTTGTCCGCGCCACCTGCCGATGGAATACAACAGGTGGTACTTATCGATTCTAATACTAGGTCGATGAGTGTTTACCATATCGAGCTGGCGACCGGTGAAATCGCGCTTAAAGGCGTGCGGCGATTCCACTGGGACCTGCAAATGGAAGAATATAACGGCCAGGAGCCATTGCCCCGCGAGATTCGGGCACTGATTGAACGACGATAAATATATGGCCGGAAAATCGTAACTCGACGCGTAAGCGAGGGATGAACAGGTATCATTTCCCGTCCCTCGCTTACGCTTCGGGTTGAGATGATGAAAAGCCCACCATGCCGAGATGCTAGCACTCGGCGGATCGTGACGATCCTTTTTGGAGCCCCAAAATGGCAAGCCGACTGATCGAACTGAAAGAAGCCGCAAAAATGCTCCGCATCACGGCCGACGAATTGGCCGATATGCGTAGCCGCAACGAGGTCTATGGCTATCGCGATGGTCAGACCTGGAAGTTCAAGATCGACGAAATCGAACGCATCGCTGCAGAAAAGGGAATCGATCTTGCTCCCGCAGACGGTCCTTCGGTCGGCGCAGGTTCGGGCATCGATCAGGATCTCGACGAGATGTTCGAAGTCTCGGAGATCGGCGGCGATCCCGATTCGATCCTCGTCAGCGAAGAAGAGTTGGGCGACTCTGGCGAGAGTACGGCCAGCACGATCATCGGCAAGGACTCAGCGGGCAGCAGCGCCGACAGCGACATTTCGCTGGTGGCGGACGACGGCGGCAGCGATGTGCGTCTGGTTGCCGGTGGCAGCGATATCCTCTCGGAAAACGAAGGCGGCGATCTTGGCCCGTCGGATACGGCCGACTTGGCGCCGGAAGACGTACCGGAAATCGACGCCAACGAACTTTCGCTCGACGACGATGATCTGTCGCTTGGTGAAGACGACTTGGATCTCGACCTCGACTCCGGCGAATCGGGCGTCGATCTCGACGCAGATGACCTCGTCCTCGACAGCGGCATCGGCAGCGATGTAACCAAGAACCCATCGGGCAGTGGAATCGGCCTTGCCGCTCCTAGCGATGTCGGTATCGACCTGGGTGGCGAAGAAGCAGCCGAGTTGAGCCCCTCGTCGGTCGAAGCCCTCGAATTGGGTCCCGCCGACGACGTGCTTGAAATGGATGAGATCGCCGATCCCGCCGCGGCCACGCAACTCAACCCCGATGACGACTTCCTGCTAACCCCCGTCGAAGACCTCACGGGCGACGAGTCGGACAGCGGTTCGCAAGTCATCGCGCTCGATACCGAAGAGTTCGACGAATCGGCAGACACCCTGCTCTCACAGGGTGCGGGCGACAGCCCCTTCCTGGAAGACGAAGCAGACCTGTTGGATGGCGGCGCCAACCCTCTCGGCGCGGCCGCAGCACCGTTGACCATCGAACAACCCACCGAAGAGGCGCCCTACTCGGTTTGGTGCGTACTCGGCCTGCTGATGTGCGTGTTGACGCTCGGCTTCACAGGCATGTTGATGTACGAGTTGGTACGCAACATCTGGAGTTGGGACGGGGCCCACCCGATCCCCAGCAAGATGGCCGAAGCCGTCATCAATCTGTTCGCCAAGTAAGCGGCTACTGCTCCTTGTAGACCGTGTCGACAGCCAAGCCGGCGGCCAACAGCAGAATCGCCTTGCCGGGATCGACTTGATCGTTGAGGTTGATGATGTAGTTGTCGGCCGACGTGAACAGATCTTTGCCGATCCCAGCCCACTTCTTGGTCACCATGCCCAATTCGTTCTTGTTGGCATCGAGAAAGCGGAAGTTCCAACCCTTCCAGTCGCCCTTGACGACGGCGTACTCCTGGCCGGTTGCATCGAATACGCGAAACGCTCCGCCCACCGAAAAAGCCTTGCTCTGAAACCAGCCAAGCGTCTTTCCGTCTGGCCCGTTGATGTCGACGCGCGAGCGAAAGAAAGACACGCCTCGCCGGATCGAAAACAGGAGCTGGCTCTCGTTGTTTGGGTCACCCCCAGCGTACACGTAGATCGTGGTCGGCAGCAGTTGCTTGTTCATCAAGAAACGAAGCCCTTGCACCAACCCGCCGACTTTCTCCTTGGCGATCCCCAGTTGCTGCTGTGTTTCGGGATCGAGGATATCATACGTATCGGTCAGCTTCATGAAGCCAACGTGTTCCCGGACGAAGTACGAAGTTCTCTCAAGCATCACAGTCCTCTCACTTTGGATCACCGATAGACGCAGCGGCTGCCGACACCGCAGCAGCCCCGTAGAGCCTGTCTTCAAATCGTAGTCGAGGCGTCCTTGGATGTACGATTGATCTCCAGATCCGTCGATTCCGCTCGAGTTTCGTCGGTCGCGACGGGTTAGAAAACCCATCGTACAGGACTTGAAGACAGGTTCTTAGCTGGCCGCAATCTAGTAGCGAGCAAGGCACGCCGCGAGGGGGTCATATTTTCGGTCCACGTTGATCGGTCACCGCAACACGCACTCGCCGATACATGGACCAGACCCCGGGCGATCGCTCGACTTAAACCCGCCGCAGCATTCGATGTCACTTTAGCGGTCGCTGCTTTACCTCGGTGGTATGTTTTGCACTCACGGACATCGTGACCACGGGAGCATTGGGAGCGAATTCTCCCTTGGCCACAATCTCCATCGTCATGTTCGTTTTTTCGGACAAACGGCGAAGCGAGGTATCAACCGGAAAATTGCCCGAATAAGCCGCAGACATACTCGACTTTTCAAGGGTCATTTCCGGTGGCAACGGCGGTTCGACCTTGCTCAATTCCATTTTGGAACTGAGCGTGAGACACGGGATACCGTCGACTACAACCGCCTTCTCAATTGTCGTGCTTCCCTCGAAATCTTCCGGGTCGACTTTCAAGCCTTCAGCAGCAAGATCATTTGCCGCCTTGATGCTATTCACCGCCCAACTGTCTCCTACCCTCTTCCGATCCTTTGTGCCGAAAACATCGTCATCCGTAACCTGCGATGTGGGAAAAGTGATAAACAGACCTAGCATTTCTGCGATCTCATCAGGGACGACTCTACCATCGATCAGATACTCTTCCTGGCCGTCCCCAGGCTGCGCAACAACCTGAGTTCCCTTGGGCAAGGCTTCCTTCTGCTCGCCATCCTTGGACGTAGACATCGTCGCCTTTGACACAAGCAGCTTGACTTTCTTTTCGCGATCCAATTCGTCAACTTGCAGTACGGTAACCGTGCATTCCAACTTCGCGGCAATGAATGATTTGTCGGCCCCCATGAGTCGTCCCTGAGTCGAAAATGTCACCTGCTCCGATGAAGAAGCTGATGCGACAAGTTCGTAGGCATCACCCACTTTCGCAGGTCGGCTCATACGAATCTCGTAGTCATCTGCAAACACATGTGAGCTTGCGACAAGGACAATGAAACCGACGACCACTCGACAGACACCCATTTGATTCCCCTTTCGTGAAAAGAACTGCCCTGCGAATCACCGACGGATAGAAAGCGATGCGACCTGCGATGCGGGCATCCAGAAGACCCACGCGTTCAAAGTGCGATTTACGTCTCAAGAAGGGGGGGGACTTTTCCACACGTCCCAAATCAAAACACCCCGCCAAACGAACTCATGATATGTCTCGCCAATACCACCGTCAACTCGGCCGGATGACACTGCCCAACGGTTGGGACGGCTGGACTCTCGCGGATCATCATTTCGAAAACAACTTTCTGCCGGCAACTCGGCGCCCATCGCTTTGTCTTGCCCCCGGCTACGAGCGACCGGCGACTTCGCCGTCTAGCGCATTCAGAACGTGGTTTGAATTCCGTACGATGGGTCTTCCAACCCGTCGCGATCGACGAAACCTCGGCGAAATCGACGGACAAGAATGTCCATCGTACGGGAGAAGTGCCTCTCGGTGACTTTAAAAACACGTTCTCGGTAACTAAGGGGTATCATCCGGTACACGATCAAACTCCAGGTCCGCATAGTCGAGGACTCCAAATAGGAAGTAGAGCCTGGCTGCCTCTTCGGATTCGGTGATCGGGTGTTCGTCCAAGAACGCCATGACCCGTGGATAATCGTCCTGTATCAGCACACGCTCGGCAACCGAGGCCAACTCGTCCATTTGTTCCTGGGCAGCTCGGTCAAGGAATGCGAAAATGTCGTCGTCAAATTGGTAGCGACCATACGCCATCGCTGGTTCGATGAGGTACTGCAAGTCATCGGGAAACTGTTCGAGTATCGGCGAGTTCCCAGTCATCTTCGCCCCTCAACTCTTCGTCGTACCCCCTTTTGCATCCGATCGCTATTCATCACGTTCTTCACCATTTTTATTATCGATTCCCAGAGTCGCCTATGTCAATCGCGTGCATCCGCATGTACCCAATCGAGGAGATATCCTCTATAATTCCGTAAAGGCTAATTTTGCCGAGCAGTCCATGCATCGAACGATGCTGGGCGAGCCACACCAAGTTCGCGCACCGCGTGCGGACCGTCCTCACGAACACTCGCCCCACACGCCACGCCCGAACTGTTTTCTCTCTTTCCGAAAGAAAAAGCGAACGTGAGATATTGTATCTACTTGTTGCTCTCCGCCATCGCGATCGCCACCGGCTGCGGGCCGAAAGGCGAAATCGAGTCGTACAAAATACCCAAACGACAAACGATGATCGACTCGAATGTCGATCGCACGATTGAGGCGTTTCACGACTTGGCCGAAGCGGGGCCCGATGAGATGACCGACCGCCCCGACGGTATGTGCGGAGCAGTCATTCCATCCGCTGGCCTCGTTTGGTTTGTTGAGCTGTGGGGGACTTCCGAGCAATTGGCAAAACACTCCGACCAGTTCCTCGAATTCGTGCGGTCGGTCGAATTCGATGGGGGACGACCACAATGGTCGGCGCCAGAGTCTTGGCGATTGCAGCCGCGTCGGGGGCCGCTCTTCACCGAATACCTGATTGGACCGTCAGCAGATCCCCTCGCGGTTCGAGTGGCGCCACTACAAGCCATGCCGAAGGACCACGGCAAAGCCCTATTCGTGAATATCAACGATTGGCGTACCCGGCTCAGCTTGCCGCGGATCAAATGGGAAGAATTGCCGGACAACTCGGTCAATTTTTTCGCCGGCGATAAATACGCTGTGGCTGTCTATCTCACTGGGATTTACCGAGAAATCGAACGTGAGCCCCGTGCTGGCAGCGAACTCCCCGCCGGCCACCCGGAACTCCCAGCGGGCCATCCCGAGGTTGGGTCCGGGGGCACGGGCAACCAAACACCACCAGCCACCGCGTCATTACCGTTTACCTTCGAGGCCCCCGACGAGTGGACTCTCGGCCGCACGTCGTCGATGCGTAAGGCGGCCTTCGAAGTGGTGGTCGGCGAGAAAAAGGTCGAGGTCATCGTGCTCGATCTGGCGGCGCGAGCAAACGACTTCATGATGAACGTCAACTTTTGGCGCGGTTCGCGGCTCAATCTGCCACCGACAACCTGGGACGAGGTCAAGTCGGATGTTGAGGAGATTGATATCGGGGGACTCAAAGGGCAAATGATCGAAATGACTGGGGAATCCCGCGCCGGCCGTCCAACCACGGTCATCGGGGTAATGGCGCCATATCGCGGAATCCCCTGGACGTTCACCCTCAAGGGCGACCCCGACTTGGCCAAGCAAGAGAGGACGCGTTTCCTTGAATTCCTGCAATCCGTCCAATTCAAGGACACCGATGGAGCGGACAATGGCAACTGATTCACCCAACGATCGACCGATCGACGATATCCCAAAGAACGAACCAGATCTGGCTGGCAGTCAATACAAAATGGACGCTGCCAACCCGAATGCGATGGACTCGTTGTTGGATCGCGACGAACCACGAGAGTCGGAAGTCTGGAAAACGATCGAACAGATTCTCAAACCAATCGCGTCGTTTCGCGTCACGATTGTCCTCTTTTCATTGGCGATCTTTGTTGTTTTCGTCGGCACGCTTGCCCAAGCGAGAATGGGGTTGTGGGAAGCCGTTCATCGGTACTTTCGCTCTGCCTTCGTGAAGATCGATTTCGAGGTCTTCTTCCCCCCCGCCTTTTTTCCCAACATCGGCGAAGTCAACGGTTTCATGTTCTTCCCCGGCGGCTGGCTGATCGGCACGCTGCTGGCCATCAACCTGTTGGCCGCTTCCGTATTACGGTTTAAGGTCACCGCCCGCGGGCCGAAATTGGCCTACGGTTTGTTGGTAACGCTCGCCGGAGCACTGGTGACGCTGCTGGTGATTTGGAGTGGCTCGAGCGAATCGGGCGTTCACTATACAGCCGAGTTTTCCTGGGACAAACTCTGGTGGGTTTTCCTCGCGTTGCTGGGGCTCTCCAGCACGGCCTGCGGTGTGGCAGCGGGATTCATTGGTGTACTCATGCCCGCCCCCAGCACCAATGACGCTCCCACGCCCCCCTCGAAATCTCCCCTGTTCTGGCTTTGCGTTGCCGGAGCGATTGTGCTGGGCATCCTATTTGTGTGGCTCACGTATCTGCATTGGAAATTCCCCGGGGGCGCGGGGCGATTGAACAACGCCTCGATGCGTATTCTTTGGCAACTTGCGAAGAGTACGGCCGCGGCGGTCGTCTTGGGAGCTGGTTGTTGGATGCTTTTTGGCAGGCGGGGCGGCATCGTGCTAATGCATACCGGCATCCTGATGCTCATGTTCGGCGAGGTATTGGTGGGCATGTACGCCCAGGAATCATATCTGACTGTCCGTGAAGGCGAAACAGTCAATTACATCCATGCTTCCAGGGAATTCGAACTGTCGATCGTCGACACCAGCAACGAACTCCACGACGAAGTCGTCGTTGTCCCACATCACAAGTTGATCGCGGCCGAACGAAGAAACGGCAAGGACGAACCGGCGATTAGCCACGATTTACTGCCGTTCAACATTGAGGTGGTGCAGTACCACGAACATTCGACTGTTCGGGCACTCAAAGAGACCGACGACAATCCCGCCACCGCGGGGCACGGCACGGTCAACTACGCGCAGGAAGCCGAACCCGTCGCCGGCACCCAAGACGGCAGCAACATTCCGAGTGTTTACGTGCGATTCAAAGACAAGGAGTCGGGCGATTCACTGGGCGTTTATCTAGTTAGCCTCATTCTGAAGGATCAGCAAATCAAGGTGGGTGACAAAGCGTACACCCTGGCTTTCCGCAACAAGCGAACGTACGCCCCCTATTCGATGTATCTGTACGATGTACGAGGTGACAACTACATCGGTACGAACATCCCCAACAACTACTCGTCCAAGCTGCAATTGGTTGACGAAAGTCGCGGAGAAAACCGATCGGTTGACATCCGGATGAACAGTCCGCTTCGATATGGCGGCCAAACGTTCTACCAAAGCGGCTATCAACTGCACGAAAACCACGGTGTTGAGTCGACCACCCTGCAGGTCGTGGATAACTCCGTCTGGATGATCCCCTACGTTGCCTGCCAGATCGTCGCGGTCGGCATGATGGTACAGTTCACGGTCGTGCTCAACCGCTACCTCAAACGTCGAGCCAAAGAGAGCGCCGCGTTGCTGGCGATGCTCGACGCGGCCCAGAGTCAGGACGAACCGAAATCGAAGAAACACCGCCGCTCACAGTCGAAGAAACGGCAGCGTCAGCAAGAACAGAGTGAATCTGTCCGCAAAAGGATGGAGAACCTGGCGCCGATTCTGGTGATCGTGGTAACGGCCGGCCTATTGGCTGTGGCTTCAACACCGCGCAAACCGAAGCCCGACAAGATGGACTATCGTGAGTTCGGCAAACTGCCTGTCGTATTCGAAGGCCGGGTCAAACCTATCGACACGCTGGCTCGCAACAGCTTAGTGGCGATTTCGGCCAAGCAGAGCTACAAGGAACTGAACGGCAAGACACAACCGGCGGTTCGTTGGTTGCTGGAAGTTGCCACAAACCCAGAACGGGCCAACAAATACAAAGTGTTTCGCATCCAGAACCTCGACCTGCTCGAAGTGCTTGGATTGGAGCGTCGCAAGGGATTTCGTTATTCATTCGATGAATTCAAAGATCGATTGCCTGAGCTGATACCACAACTCAAATCAGCCGCAAATACTGAAGAAGAAGATCGCACCGTCTTCCAGCGCAAGGCTTTGGAATTCAAGCGGCGACTCGACACGTACAATCAATTGCTCGAGGGTTTCCAAGAGGTATCGCTTCCACCACGCCCCACCCCAGCCGAATTCAGAAAGAACCCCGAAGCTGCTGCCGCAAAAGACCGAGCCATTCTCGACGCGTTGCTGGCAGCCAAGAAGGGACGTCAGCGAGTTATGTCATGGGAGCCGCCGCGATTGGTGCCGATGAAGGAAAAAGGCGAACGCTATGACGAGGGCGAAGAGGAATGGCTGCCCTATTCTGTCGCCTGGCCAATGGCTTACACCGAACGGGAACTGCTAAAGGGGCAGGCAACAACTGCCGACGCCGCGCTTTCGTTGAAAGTGATCTTCGACGCCTTTCGCAGCAGTAATGCACCCCAGTTCAACCAAGCTGTGGCCGCCTACCAGCAACAACTTGATAGCGATCGCCCCGACGAGTATACCCCCTCGAAAATGCGTTTCGAGTCGTTGGTCAACTATGCACAACCCTTCTTGGCCATCGCGATCATCTACCTGCTCGCCTTTCTGGTGAGTTGTTTCTCGTGGCTGGGCTTGCCGAAACTGCTCAACCGTACCGCCTTGGGGTTGGTCGTCTTCGCCCTGGCCTACCATACCGTAGCGCTGGCCGTGCGAATGTACATTTCCGGCCGCCCGCCCGTGACGAACCTCTACTCCTCGGCGATCTTCATCGCCTGGGGCGTT
>Ga0180435_10001365_pt1 | contig 25570 bp, 23 predicted proteins | sample SS_ome_3_FD_132467 | JGI IMG/M metagenome (GOLD analysis project Ga0180435, IMG submission 132467) | Hypersaline lake sediment archaeal communities from the Salton Sea, California, USA - SS_3_S_1 metaG | ecosystem: Environmental > Aquatic > Non-marine Saline and Alkaline > Hypersaline >... | reverse complement strand
GACCGTCATGTCACTCACCTCATCTGAGCCAATGCTGTCAGGGTAAATATCTACTGCAAAGAGTGATGTCACCTCGAGGAGCTCAACAACCTTCTGGAAGGATGTTGCTGCGCTGCGGAACTGTGAGTATGCGCGACTGAGGTCGTTTGCTTCGAGTGCTTGTGCACCCTCTTCCATGTGCGTATTGCCTGAATCAAGTTGAGCACGAACCTGTGCTGCCATCTCTGACTCTGGGTCGAGTTCTGTATAGAGTGCTTCTGCGTCGGTCAGCAACTCCTCTGCACGTTCTTGTGCTCGGTATGCAGCACGCTCACGCATGTTTGCAGAATCAACCTTTGATGATGCATCTTCTGTTGCATCCTCCGTTGCCTCCTCTTCTTCGGTAACTTCTCCATCTGCTGTCGCAACCATCTCTTCTGCTTCATCACTCATCTTCCCTGCTTCCATTGCGGCGGTGCGAACCTGCTCTACAAGTCCCCGTGCTGATTCGTCTGATTCTTCGTCTTGTTCAACAATAAGACGTGCAAGAACGGCCTCGTGCGCATCGAGTGAGCCCTCGAACTCGCTTGATACTTCAGCGGCAAGAACAGGGTCTGATTCTTCAAACGCAAGCACCTGCTCTACTACAGCCTCGGTGTGCTCTGCAAATAGTTGTGATACTTGTTCCTGCTTCTCGCCATCGAGACGTCCCTCTGCTGCAAGCTGACTTGCTTCGGTGAGACGACGCTCTGCGCGTTCACGTTCCCAAGCAACACGTGATTCCTCTGATGTAAGGAGTGCTGTCTTTATTTCTTCATTGATATTCACCTTAACGCCGTAGAGAAGGTCGCCAGGCAATGCACCTCCGGCGGCCATCGACATACCGAACGTGCTGCTTGTCACCACAAGGGCAATAATGAGTGCGCCCGAGAGATGATGTACACGAAAGAACGGCAGTGATTTAATGCGTCGTGCCGGTTGCGTGTTTGGTGCTTCCCGTCGTATCGGCTTGTACTCCATGTACTCAACAAGACGAGCGCGCATATCCGCCTTCTCATCCTTCGTGAGTGCAACATGTTGTGTTGCCTCATCTAGTTGTTGTTTCAGTGTTTTCATGTTTTGAGCGAGTCCACATTACTTGCGAGCCAAGAGACACCTCTATGTATACGAACCGAAACTGTGTTCACTGGCTCGTTGAGAATGTCTGCTATCTCAGCGGGCATGAGCCCGTCTAGGTAGCGCATGACCACAACCTCTCGATAGGTCGAAGGCATCTGGTCGAGTAGCATGGGGATGCGTTTGGCATCGATGGATATTTCCATTTCTTCCTTACTGCCATCCACAAGCTCCTCGAAGGCGCTCTCCGGAACCTCTTGCTCATCAAGTAATGAGTCGAGTGATTCAGTCTTCTTTTTGCGGTACTCGTCAATGATCAGGTGATTGAGTGTACGGTAGAGGAATGGTCTGAAGTCATCTATCGTATTCCCTTTCACAAGGTAATCCCAGGTGCGCGTGAAGGTGTCTGACACAATGTCGCGTGCACGGTCTGGATCTGAGACACGGAAATAGCAGTGCCTATAGAGGGCATCTGCGTAGCGATCGAATGCTTCCAGATACGCCTTTTCTTGTCTCATTTATCACCTCATTATTGTTGACGTAGCAAATGGGCCATTCTTACCCCTCCCGTCAACAGCGCGGGCAACAGCCCACGAATACTTTATTATAGTAGCGCGGTTGGCCTTCTATATAAATAGTCAGTTCCGTGCTTGAATTTCAGCGACAAGCTCTGGAAATGTGTCATCGAGGAAGTGTCCGCGGTCCGAAAACTCCCGAAATGTGGCATCAGGTAGTACGTTCTTGAACGCGTCAAAGTTTTCAAATGACACCACGGGGTCATCTTTGCTGTGGAAAAAGACTACGCGATTAGCCTTTTGTGTCAGATTTTTTGGCTCTTTGTTGAGTGTAAAGCTGGTTGCGGGGTGACCTGACACACTTGGGTCTTCGTACTCACTAGCAATAAGATGCATTGAAATAACTGTGTTTTTTGGTGTGTTCTCCGTGAAGTACTTTGTGAGAAACATCGCGCCAAGCGAGTGCCCCACCAGGATTACTGGTTCATTGATCTCGTTTAGAACTCGCTCAAACCACAACCTCCACTCTTCATACCGTGCATCGTCTGAGGTTGGCATCTTTGGACACAGCACATCATATCCGTCACCAAGCTCGCGGCCTAGATTGAACTTCCAGTCATTCTTGGGCTTCATTCTGGATAAGTCCACCTCCTTGGTACGAAGGTGTTCGAGAAAATCCTCATGTGTGGGGTATATATCGCCACCATGCAGGACTATGACAGGTATTGGTTTTTAGTTCATTCCCAGAGGCGGGGTGCCGGGAATCGAACCCGGGCCACACGCTCCCAAAGCGCGCACACTACCACTATGCTACACCCCGACCCTGGTAACGAACTTCTGGGTCGGATAAATGTACCACCTTTCACTCAAGAAGTACATTCTCTATTGTGTGCACCTTTGCTCGTTTTGTCACGGTATTGATGTGCACAACCAAGAGGTCGACTGTCCAATCTTGGTCGTCACTGTAACCACCACCATCCAGATACACTTGAATGACACGAGCCAATCTCTTTCGTTTTTGGCCGTGCATATGGTCTTCTGGACGAAAAGTGTCCGTTCCGTCTTTTGGGAAATCTCCTGTATATGAGCCAGATTTCACTTCCACAAAGTGAAGGACGCCGTCTTTTTGTGCAATAATATCGATTTCACCACATTTTTGTCGAAAATTCCGCTTAAACACGTCAAAACCCTTGTTCTGCAAATATGTGGTGGCGACGTCTTCACCAAGCCGTCCAATAGAGATATGCTTATTTTTAGCCATATTCGTTTTTAAGGTACATGTCTTTTATACACATACCCACAGAGTTATCCCCAGTTTTCCACTCTCTGCAGGTGGTGTAGATAACAAGAAAGACCCCGTAAGGGGTCTTTCTTATTCCTAGTGCGGGTATGTTCCATACGCGCACGTCGTCTCTCGGTAATAGAAAAAACCCCGTCAGGGGCTTTTTCTATTACTCTCGTTCCTAGTGCGGGTAGGGAGAATCGAACTCCCGCCTGCGCCATGGCAAGGCGCCATCCTACCACTAAACGATACCCGCGTGTGTTAGGTAGTGCGTATCATACCAATGTGTATCCAGGATTGCAATGTACTGTTGACTATGCACAATGTGCGTATTGTAATCCTTGACACATGTGTAGTTTGTGGTATATTACTAAGCGGATTGTGATACGGTCACAATAGACATACACACAAACTTTATAGGAGGCTCTAATGGCTGAAGAAAAAAATGCTTCCTGGGAACAGGAAGACGAAGCGGCTGAAGCCGCTGAGATTGCAAGGGCTCGTCGGAGAACCTTCGAGAACGCACATAAAGTGGTCAACCACGAACCTGACTACAATAAGCTCTCGGATGCGGAAGACGACGACATCGACGACGTCGCATGGCGCCCTTACGACTAAACCATAACCAACCGGCACGTTTACGCGTGCCGGTTAAACTTTTGTCAGAAACTATTCACCAACCCAAGATGTAAGATCAACGCTCCACCCAGTCTCACATGCAACATCGAGAAGGTGCTTTATTGATTCTACGGTTGCGCTGCTTCGTATTTGCTCTATTGCTCCCTGCACTGGGTCAACAACAAGTACAATGTTTCTGAATATGAGCATATCTGTGTTTGCGGTGCAGTAAGACACAGGAACAATGTTAAAGCGCACCATATCTGAACGTGGTGGTAGTGGTACCGTTCCTGCGCCGTCTCTCACACTGTCCGCTATCGCCGCGCAGACCAATACCTCCAGTTTGAGCTTTTCTTGTATAGAAAGGCTTATGTAGCCAGCTAGACGTTCTATGCATTCCTCGATTCCATTATGTCCTCTAGCCAGCATTAATCGGACACGATCACCTGTGTGGTTGGCAAAATGCTCCTCGTATGAACCTAAATCTTCTCCTTCATTGACGATTTTTTCGTCAGTATTTTCTGGCTCAAGTGCTTCCTCTATAGTTTCGTCTACCCTACACTGCGTGGGCCGCAGTCGTCGCTCAACCCAGTCTAGCTTGTCTGCTACCTCAGAAAGTCGAACCTGATACTCATAGTGGCCGGATACCTTATCCTTCGATATCAAGCCCTGTTCGAGGAGTCTTCGTACTATTGCGTCGACTGTGGTGCGTGGCAAATCAGCACGTTTAGCAATTTTAGTCATATTCATTCGACCAAATGTCGAAAGTGCCACAAAGACTTTGACCTCTCTTTCATTAAGACCAAGTAGTTTGAATTGATCTACCACGAAGCTCATCTCTACAGTCTATCTATGACGAAATTATCGTCAATTAAAGTTGTGCACTGTTCTGCAATGTGTATACTGCGTGCAGATTCAATTCACAATAGGAGTGTTGTCATGTTGATACAACTACTCGAAGATCCCGGTGTACAAACACTTGCGCAACTCAAGCAACACACATTGGATATGGTTTCATCTGCTGGGCAGCATTGGCAGCGGACCATTGTGCTTGGGCCAATGACACCAAAGGATGGAGTCACGGTGAATGAGAACATGGAGGCTCTACGCCGACAATCGGAGCAGCTTTCGAAAGACGGGTGGATAGTTCTAGAACTCACCTCGTTCCAGTTTGTTATCGATCGCCTCATTAGCTCGCTAGAGCTTGTTCCTGGGGAATACCCGTGGCCGATACTGCACGAATTCACAGTTCCACTCATCCAAAGCGGCTGGTTCCCTCGATTGCATTTCCGCAGCAACTTTCAGGACAGCATTGGCGCCAAACACGAGCATGAGAAGGCGTACGATGCCGGATTGCAAATCTACTACTTCGACTAGACTTCCCCGCCCTTGTGGCGGGGATATCTTTTTACAGCAAATGATTTCTGTGTATACTCACATGCGGACCCATAACACATGAGGAAGAACAGATGCTTATTCAAGGAGTTCGCTCTCCAAATGTACACACGCTTGAGGAGTTGAGCGCGTACGCACACGAAGTCTTACTTGATGTTGCAAAAAAGACCCCGTGTACAGCCGTATTTGGCCCGTTGGTACCACCTCGCAAGCCGTCCGAGGCGGGTGTGCTTGGTTCCATTTGGGGACATGCACAACTACTTTCGCACAAAGGCTACGTTGTGTTTGACGTCAGCTCATTCGAACATGTTGTAGAGCGAATATGCTACAACTTGGACCAGCTTGGGCAACTGCGCGGCATAGATCGTTCCACAGTAGTCGCACAGAAGTTCACTGGACCACTTATCGAAACCGGTGTTTTCGCTGTAGTGCACTTTCATCAGGATTATCGACGTTGCCCACGTGCTACACTCGAGCACACTGTTGCCGTAAAGGAGAATGTGCCAATCGAGTATTTTGGCTAGCGCCAGGACCCCGCAAGACGCGGGGTCATTTTTATACAAACACCCAGCATCATGCTGGGTGTTTGTATGTTTGTGCGCCCGGAGGGACTCGAACCCCCAACGACAGTTCCGAAGACTGCTGTGATATCCATTTCACCACGGGCGCAATAGAGGAATTGTATAGGAAAAACCAAAAAAATGCGATAGTATTGCGCTATGCCTATCAACAAGAACGATGTACCTGGAGAGGTTACACGTGTAACAGACACCCTTTCTGGGGCTGGTTATGATGCTTTTTTGGTTGGCGGCTGTGTTCGAGACATGCTTCTTGGGAAGACACCCAAGGATTGGGACGTAACAACAAATGCACATCCAGACCAAATACAAGAGCTTTTTGAGGAAACATACTACAACAATGATTACGGTACAGTGGGTGTTGTAAATGACAATCCATCCGATGAGAGTCTTAAGGTTGTTGAGGTCACCCCATACCGAAAAGAGAGCGCATATAGCGACGGTCGCCGGCCAGACGCAGTGGAGTTTGGGGTTTCTTTGGAAGAAGACTTGGCTCGCCGGGATTTTACTGTAAACGCGATAGCATATGACCTTGATAAAGGACACACAGTTGACCCTTATAAAGGACATGAGGATATTACGGCTAAACTGCTGCGTGCTGTGGGAGACCCCGCAGAACGATTCCAAGAAGATGCCCTTCGAATGATGCGTGCTATACGCCTTGGCGCAGAGCTAGGTTTTGGTATTGAACAGGAAACATTTGAAGCTCTTGCAAATAACGCACAGTTGCTTGAGAAGATATCAAAGGAGCGCATTCGAGATGAGTTAACTCGCTCGATTATGTCCCCTGCCCCCATGGAAGCACTGTTACACATGAAACAGACTGGTCTATTGCAGTACGTATTACCAGATCTGGAGCGTGGTATTGGTATAGACCAGAACCAGGCACATAGCTATACGGTATTTGAACACCTACTGCGAGCCTTGCAACATGGTGCTGACAAGGGATTCTCATTGGAAGTTCGTTTGGCGGCCCTGTTCCACGACATAAGCAAGCCTGAAAGCCGTAGGAAGAGTGCAAAGACCGGTGACTGGACGTTCTATGGGCATGAGGTCGTTGGTTCACGTGTAACACGTAAAGCACTACAAGACCTTCGTTTCTCAAAAGAAACTGTCGAAAAAGTCGTCAAATTAGTACGATGGCACATGTTTTTCAGCGATCCTGATGAGATAACATTGTCTGCGGTTCGCCGAATGATAGTAAATGTGGGGGAAGAGAATATATGGGAACTCCTGAATGTACGTATGTGCGACAGAATTGGCTCAGGTAGGCCCAAAGAGCAGCCGTTTCGGTTTAGGAAGTACAAGAGTATGGTGGAAGAAGCACTGCGTGACCCGGTTTCTGTAGGAATGCTTAAAATAGACGGGGCAGGGATTATGGATGTTACACGTGAAAACCCCGGACCACGTGTCGGCAATATCATGCATGCGCTCCTAGAAGAGGTTTTGGACGACCCATCGCTCAATACCAAGGAATACATGCATAAACGTGCTGTGGAGCTTTCTGGGCTCTCAGACGAGGAACTCGAATCTCTTGGTAAGCATGGCAAAGACCGTAGGGAAGAGGAAGAACAAAAGGAAATTGAGGAATTACGTCGTAAACACCACGTTAAGTAATGTTACACGTGTAACAAATATCAATAAACACCCGCAAATCGGGTGTTTTTCCTAACTGGGAGTAATGGACACCTAAGTGTTTCATACCACATACTCAAAAATTGGATAAAAAAAGCCGCCTGCTGTTCCTGTGGCAGGTCGTGGGGGGCACTCAAACGGATATACTGTCGGGCAAGGAGAATGTGGCTTAGTTGAGCGCTCACTGCGACCTGTCAGAGGGCAAAGTATGGGTGGAGATCCATGTTTTGCGGCTGGCGGCTTTAGGGCTGGGAGGGCTGCTATATTCTGTTGTCTCGAAGCTTTGGGTTGTTGCTCTATGAGCGTTGTTCATCTCGTAGGAGTGTCGCTTTTTGCAATGTATTTGTTGTTGTGTGAGGACATCTACACTTGAACTCCTCTCACTTTGCGACTTCCTTTAGCTTCTTTGAAAGAACGTTGTTTCTCTAAAGAACATAATGTTCCGCAGAGAAAGGTGGTGCGCACTGCGCGCGATCACTCGTACGAAGAACGCACCACCTTTTTCTTTGGAATCACCATCACGCTGGTCTGATACAAGTATATATGCCCTATAGGACATGTAAAGGACATCTGTGGGGATAACTGTGGATAAGTGTCCTTTAAGAATATTTGACTACATCAAGACTGATGGGGCAGTGGTCAGAGCCTTGTATTCTATTGTGTATAGAGGCTTTTATGAGTCGTGGGGCTAAGTCTGGGGAGGCAAAGAGATAGTCTATCCTCCAGCCAACGTTTCGGTCCCTTGCGTGTGTTTTCATATCCCACCACGAGTATGCTCCTTCCTTGTGTGGATAGAATCTGCGGTAGGTGTCTATCCAGCCGGCTGCTTCTACTTCGTCTAACCAGGCACGTTCTTCTGGAAGAAATCCGGTGTTCTTTTCGTTCTCCTTAGGCCGTGCAAGGTCAATGGGTTCGTGTGCAGTGTTCACATCTCCACCCCAGACAACCGGAGTTTTTTCGCGTAACTCTTCAATATATTCAAGAAATGCATCGTAGAAATGCATTTTGTACTTCAGGCGCTCAGGGCCCTGGCCACCGTTGGGGAAGTATATGTTGCACACCGCAAGCTCTTCAAAGTAGGCCGTGATGACACGCCCTTCATTGTCGAGCGAAGGAACCTGCATTCCTTTGGTAACAAGCCGTGGTTCGTCTTTTGTGTAGATGGCTGTGCCACTGTATCCGGCACGAACCTGTGAAGCGTTAAAATATGATGAAAAACCAGGGATATTCTTAATCTCTTCGGAGAGCTGTTCGGGTGCCGCCTTGGTCTCTTGCAACAAGACTACATCCGGATCAACTTCCTCTAGAAAGGGCTCGATACTGCCTTTTCGTGCGACAGCACGTAGCCCATTGACGTTCCACGAAGCTATTCTCATTGCGCGAAGTATAGCACGATGACGCTACTTTTTCTTCGAGTGGTACTTCTTGTGAACTTCTCGCAAATGAGCGTCTGTAACGTGTGTGTACACTTGTGTTGTGGTGATGTTTGCATGCCCCAAAAGTGCCTGTACTGAGCGAAGGTCGGCTCCGTTACCCAGGAGATCTGTCGCAAAAGCGTGGCGAATGACATGGGGTGTCACTTTGTGAGTAATACCAGCCTTGGTGGCGTAGTATTTGATGATTCTTTGTATTGAACGTGGACTGAGGCGTATTTCTCCCGTATCTGAGGTCCGTCTACCGTTGTTAACGAACAGCGCCTCATCCATATCCTTACGAACACGAAGATACGCGTCTACTGCAGCACGTGCCTCTGACGAAAGGAACACCACACGCACCTTGTCACCTTTCCCACGCACCGAAAGCTCATCTCGTGTGAGGTCGATGTCTGCGTTGAGCGCACATAACTCAGAAACACGAAGACCTGTTGAGAAGAGAAGGTGCAATATGGCTCTATCGCGTAGGTTTTTCTCGTCGTTTCCGTCCGGTGCCTCTAAAAGCCTTGATAGTTCAGCATCAGTTATCAGCTCTAACGATCTATCTCCGACCTTCGCCAATTCAATTCGCTCAGGTTCTAATGACGTAATACCTCGCTTCCGTAGATACTTCAGGAAAGCCCTTAGTGCGATAAGGTAGTAGTTCTGAGTCTTTTTCTTTAACGATTCTTGTGGAATGCCTCGCTTCCCGGGATGTGCTGTCTGTCTGTTGAGCCACAGTCTAAACTCACGGACCACTGGCTCAGTGATGTCTTTAGGCACTTTTGCCTCGGTATGCTCGAGAAAACGGCTTAAGTAGCGGTCGTAGTTCTCTACCGTCTTCACGCTTCTGCCGCGTTCTATCTCGATGTACTCGAGAAATTCTTGCTTAAGTAGCTCAAGTTCGCTCTTTTTTGTCATGCTGTACCTTTAGTGTCGCACAATATTACACAGTAGACCAGCTTTCTCCTGGGGAAGAAGGGCACGACTGTGCCCTGACCGCAATATTGTATAGTCAGACTAATTGGCGTAGGATGCTTTTTCAATGCGCAGAGGATATAGCCTAAAACCTTGCAATAATTGGTAATCTGTGCTACAGTATGCCCATGCTTACGAACAGAAAGAAGCAAAACGTTATAAAGAACACCAGCCGCCACGACGCGGATACTGGTTCTCCTGAGGTGCAGGTTGGTCTGCTTACACGCAAGATCGATGAGCTTGCAGCACATTTGAAGAAGAATCCTAAGGATATTCATTCTCGCCGAGGTCTTCTCGGTATGGTCGCAGACCGTCGTGCTCACTTGAAGTACTTGGAGAAGAAGAACAAGCGTGCGTACAACGCACTTTTAAAGAAGCTTGATCTTAAGAAGTAACGTTCTTGTTACGTTTAGCTACAAAAGGCACAGAACGTGTCTTTTGTTGGCATAAGGTGGGGTACGTTGTACCATTTCTGTAGTTAGCTTTTTTATAAAACGTGGGGTACATACTCCACCGTGAGCACATGCTCACACTAGTCATTAACTTTTTATGTCAGTAGTAAAACATAAGGCACAGCGTGTCGCTGTATTTATAGATACTCAGAACCTTTACCACAGCGCGAAAAACCTCTATCGCGCAAAGGTAAACTTCACTAATGTGCTCAAGGATGCGGTTGCAGACCGGAGCCTCGTTCGCGCAATTGCATACGTGGTAAACACAGAGAGCGGTGAAGAGCAGGGCTTCTTTGAGGCTCTCGCTAAAATTGGTATTGAGGCTAAAACAAAGGATTTGCAGATATTTGCCGGGGGTGCAAAGAAAGCAGACTGGGACGTTGGTATGGCAATAGACGCCATTAAGATGGCACCCAAGCTTGATGCTGTGGTGCTAGCAACCGGTGATGGGGACTTCATCCCAGCCGTTGAACACCTAAAGACCGCTGGAGGTTGTCAGGTTGAGGTCATATCCTTTGGCCGTTCTAGCTCAAGCAAACTCCGAGAAGTGGTAGATGAATTCATTGATATGGACGACAATGTGCGTCGATACACCATAGGTGCATCCACTCGTGGCCGTTCAGCCGCAAAACCTGCAGCAAAGAAACGCACAAGCTCCGGTTCCTCAAGTGGGGGATACGGGAGCGTTAAGCGACTCGCATAAAGCAGGAAGGTCGGGGCAACCCGACCTTTTGCTATATATGTAGTGGAATGCTATAGTCCAGCACATATTGGTAACCGCTCGGCGCCGGATAGAGAGCTGGAGAGACGTACGTCATTTCAGGTCTTCAATCCGTTTCCGAGCTCACATTAATGACTAAGAACACTTTCTCGATAACCATCGGCGGCAAAGAAATGACCGCCGAGTTTAACGACCTTGCCGATCAAACAAACGGATCGGTGATACTTCGCTACGGTAAAACTGTTGTCCTTGCAACCGCTGTCATGAGCGGCCGTGAACGAAACGACATAGACTACTTCCCACTCACAGTGGACTACGAAGAGAAGTTCTATGCGGCAGGACAGATACTCGGCTCACGTTTTATGCGTCGTGAGGGACGTCCAAGTGAAGACGCGATTCTTTCAGGCCGTGTCGTCGACCGCACCATTCGCCCACTGTTCGACCACAATATGCGCAATGAAATACAGGTCATCGTCACCATTCTTTCTATCGACGAGGATGACCCTGATGTGATGGGTGTTATCGCCGCATCACTTGCACTCGGCACCTCGGACATTCCGTGGAACGGCCCTGTTTCAGCGGTGCGTATTGGTAAAACCAAGACTGGTGAGATGATAGTGAACCCAACGTACTCCGAACGAGCACATGACGAGTACCACTACGAGCTCTTTGCTTGTGGTAAAGAGGGCACCATCAACATGATTGAGGTTGGTGCAGACGAGGCTACAGAGCCGGAGCTCGCTGATGCATTCGAGAAGGCGGTTGAAATACACAAGGAACTCGAGGCCTGGCAGAAGGAGATAATTGCCGCTGTAGGTAAGCAGAAGAAGGAGGTTGCCGAGCCAGAGGCAATGCCAGAACTTGAAGAGTTGTTCAAAGAGAACATTGAACCACGCATGCCAGAGTACGCACTCGCAGGTGTACCGGGGTATGCAAAAATTGCCGAGCTTGAAGATGAGTGGAAAGCGCTCGTTGAAGAGAAGCTGCCGGAGGCTGACATGAAACGTGCAGAGAAAATGTTCGAACACTGCCTCGATGAGAGCATCCAAAAGGGTGCTGTCGTTGACGGAAAGCGTGGTGATGGACGTGCACTTGATGAAATCCGTGATCTTTATGCACAAGCGGGGAAGATTTCTCCAATGCTACATGGTTCGGGTATCTTCTACCGCGGTGGCACACACGTCTTTACCGCGCTCACACTCGGAGGTCCTGGCGACTCATTGGTTGTTGATACCATCGAGCACCCAGATGAAGAGAAGCGCTTTATGCATCACTACAACTTCCCACCGTTCTCGGTTGGAGAAACAGGACGCATTGGCGGCCTTAACCGACGCGCGGTTGGACACGGGGCACTTGCTGAGAAGGCGCTTGAGCCAATGATTCCTTCAAAGGAAGATTTCCCATACACCATACGGCTCGTATCCGAATGTATGGCATCGAACGGCTCAACATCACAGGCTTCAATCTGTGCTTCTACACTTGCACTGATGGATGGTGGCGTTCCTATCAAGAATCCGGTCGCCGGTATCGCCATGGGTCTTATGATTCATGGAGATGACCACAAGATACTCACTGACATTCAAGGGCCTGAAGACCACCACGGCCACATGGACTTCAAGGTTGCTGGTACACGCAATGGTGTAACAGCCATTCAGCTTGATATCAAGGCAGACGGTATTCCTGTCCCGATACTCGTTGAGGCACTTTCTGGTGCCAAAACGGCTCGTGAACAAATCCTTGATGTTATCGAGGGTGAAATACCTGAAACCCGTAAAGACATTTCTCCACTTGCACCAAAGATTCTCTCCATGAAGGTGAAGGAGGACCAAATAGGCCTTGTTATTGGTAGTGGTGGAAAGACAATCAATGGCATTAAGGACGATACAGGTGTTGAAGACATCACCATCGAGGATGACGGCAGCATCTTCATTACCGGCAAGAACGGCAGCGCAGAGAAGGCATTGGAGATGATAGAGGCGCTCGTACACGAATACCTCCCCGGCGAGATGTGTGAGGGTGAGGTTGTAAAAATCCTCGACTTCGGTGCGTTCGTACGAATTGGCCCAAACACCGATGGTATGGTCCACATTTCTGAAATAGCACCGTTCCGTATTGAAAAGGTTACCGACGCTCTCACTGAGGGCGAGCATGTGAAGGTCGCCGTGAAGGAGGTGGACGACCGAGGTCGTATCAATCTCTCCATTAAGGCAGCAGACCCAGAGTTCGCAGAACGTAAGGGTTTGAAGCCGTCAGCAGCTCCACAACGAGACGGAAGACGACCTAACAATCACGAACGAAAGAACGAACGATAAGCCAAACACAACACCCGCCCCTCGGCGGGTGTTTTCATCCACACAATTTGTGATGCTTGTTGGAAGCATCAGGCAATCACGTAGTACAATATGTAGCATGAAGAAAGATTCCGGTTCTTATCGGGTACCTACATTGCGCCTCAGCGACCTCTTAAAAGGTGGTGACGACAGTGCGGGTGACAACAAACAAGAAGAAGAACAGCAAGATGAATCGTTACAGAACATTGACATCGGTGCCTCTCTCTCACACGCAACCGAAAAACAGCAAGCTGACAATGCTAAGTCAATGGATTTTGTTAAGGAAGAGGAGGAACCTGCTCCGTTTTTGCGTGATCCTAAAGACCTGCTTGACCCCTCGGTGCAAACAACAGCTTCGGGTACTTCAGAAGACCAACCAACGAATCAACCCTCAGTCCAAGAAGAAGACTCTGGGGAGCCGCTCGATATTTGGGAGCAGGCCGCCGCACCCGCACAACCGAAGCCTCAGATTGTGCCACCTACACCAAAGGAGTCGGTTGCACCAGCTGCACCTATACATGCTGATATACAGGATGAGACTGGGCCAGCAAAGGAAGACCCAGAACCAATCGGTATAACACCAAAGCCAGCACCTCAGCCGATTGCCGAAGAGCCAAAACCTATAGAAACAACACCTGAATCTGTACAGGTAACACCAGAGCCCGCAATGCCCCCAACTGAGGTTGAGGCGCCAGAAGCTATCCTGCCTGAGGCACCGGCCACCACCTCTACGCCAGAGCCGGTTGCTGAGGCACCACAACCCGAAGCGGCTGCTGTTCCTGCTGCCGAGGCTGTAGAGCCAGTAGCACAGAAGGAAGAAATACCAACAGCCACAGAACCAACACCTATGCCAACCCCAAAACCTTCGACACTAGCCGTCGGTGCGGATGGTGAGCCACTCGACATGTGGGAGATGGCCCAAAACAAAGCAGTTGCACCTGGTCCACAAGAATCACCAGTGGAGCCACCTGCATCAGAGCCGGTTGCTGAGGCACCACAACCCGAAGCGGCTGCTGTTCCTGCTGCCGAGGCTGTGGAACAGGCAACACCAGAGGTGACAAATGCTTCTAACATAGAGCAAGAAGCAGGGCCTGTTGTCGCCGCGACACCAACACCACAACCCGAACAGGGTAATTTGGCGGCACTACGCGAGCGAGTGCTCCATGGGCAAGAGGTGGGGAGTGAAGGTGTTGCACAGCCACAGGCAGGTGCGGCACGTAAACGTGAGAAGGAGCTTGTCAAAACGGACCTACAAATGCTCGAGAATGTGCGTGACGCGCTGGGTGGTGAGACCGACCTGCTTGCAGTAGACACAGAAGGTCCTCGCCCTTCAACCAAACATGCTTCGGCCCTTGCAGATGTCGCCAACACCCTGCAGAACCTTCCAAACGAAACCCTGCCCGGTGCTGTTGCGAATCAACCGCAACTAGAGGGCACAACAGAGGAGGCCCCAAAGGACGCAGGCACAGAAGAGGGTGCACCAACCCAGAATGCCCCAGGTGTTGTCACTAAGGAGACAGTTCGTCCTTCAGCGATTCCGATGATACGAACCTTTAGGGGTGACGTTGAGAAGGCTGTGACACGAGACCGTACATCCGTTGTTGATATGATTTCTGCAGAAGAGCGTCGAAGAACGGGCGCAGATGCAATACGCCTCGCACCCCGACAAAAGGTCTCTTCACTCTCATACGTCTTCGTTGGTGCAAGTCTTGCGCTTGCTATTGGCGCCGTTGGTATTGGTGTCTTTATGTTCCTATTCTTCTTACGTGGAGACGGGGAGGTGTCTGAGCTCACCGAAACCATAAAGACCAATGAAACAATTTCGTATGATGTTACGGGGCAGGGACGAGACGAACTTATGTATGGACTGAGTGCAATCAGGGACGCAGCTAATGTCGGTCTAGGCTCCATGACAGATATCCGCATGACAGAACGAGTAGCAAGTGAGGAAGGCGATGAAGCGGATGTCATACTTCCAGTGACGGCTAATCGCTTCTTTGACCTCATCGATGCTGCTGTTCCCGGGCCACTTCGCCGTTCGATAGGTGATGATGTGGTACTTGGTGTGCATGAGTATGGACACAACACGATGTTCCTCATCTTTACTGTTGAGGCAAACGACATTGCGTTCAGGAACATGTTCAACTGGGAGAAGACTATGGATATCGACCTTGACCCACTCTTTGGCTCTGCATATCCACGAGAATGGTTGAACCCTGCGCCTGTAGTTACAACAAGCACTTCAACAGCAACAAGTACAGCCACTAGCACTGTGGTGGTGGCAACAAGTACAGCAACCACCACAGTGCCTGTAGCCGAACCAGATACCATCAACGATGTTGGATATTTTGAGGACATTGTGGTGTCAAACCTTGAAGCACGAGGTCTGCGTCAGCAAGATGGAGAAATCACGCTTGTCTGGGCTCAACCTGATGACTTCACCATCATCATAGCTGGCGGGCCGGATACGCTACGCGTGCTTCGTGAACGAATGACGGCAACACCTTATTAAGCTTGCGCCAAGCCATTTGCGCGCGTACACTTTTCACTATGAAAGAAACTGAGCACTACAAGAAAGCACTAGAGAAAGAGCTTGCTAGCCTCACAGAGCAGCTTGATAAACTTGGTATCAAAGATCCGAATGATCCATCAAATTGGGAGCTTAAGGCTCCGCAAATTGATGTCATGCGTGCAGACGAGAATGAGGCTGCTGACAAAAACGAAGCATGGCACATCGACTCAATAGTGCTCGACGAGTTAGAGATGCGCTATAAGAATATTCTCCATGCGCTCCAAAAGATAGAGGAGGGAACTTATGGTGTGTGTGAAGTAAGTGGTGAACAGATTGAAGAAGATAGACTTGATGCAAACCCAGCTGCTCGTACATGCCGAGAGCATGTAGGTAAAGAAGATACGCTTCCACGGTAACACCCATGAGCTTTGCACGTGTGTACAGCGCTCAGCCAGTGTTTCTTGATGCGTCACTCATCACTGTTGAAGCAGACCTTTCCAAGGGTCTGCATTCTTTTTCTGTGGTGGGTCTACCTGATAAAGCAGTTGAGGAGTCACGGGAGCGCGTGTCGGCCGCAGTTAAGAACTCGGGCTACAGCTCTCCCAAGCACAGTAATCGACGTGTTCTTGTCTCGCTGGCTCCTGCTGATGTCCGTAAGGAGGGGCCTCGGTTCGACCTGGCAATAGCACTGTCGTACCTACTTGCGTCGGAAGAGATTTCCTTTGATACGGAGGGAATACTGTTCCTTGGAGAACTATCTCTCCAAGGAGGGCTACGCCCCATTCACGGTGCGCTCGCACTGGCTCGTCACGCACAGAAGGTTGGTTTTCATACGGTTGTCGTCCCCAGCGCTAATGCCAAGGAGGCTGCTCTTGTACACGACATCGCCATTCTTGCGGCTGATTCACTTCGTGATGTGGTGCGCCACTTTAACAAAGGTGACCCAGAACAGGGCAAGGTGCTTTCTGTGCACCAACAAACAACACCCACGCCTCTGGATTGTGATGATGCTATCGACCTTGGAGACATTCGGGGGCAGGAGACGGCCAAGCGTGGTCTGCTCATTGCTGCTGCCGGACGACACAATGTTGTTCTCTACGGACCACCAGGAACAGGGAAGACAATGCTTGCCCGCGCACTACGTGACATACTCCCACCACTCACGTTCAACGAAGCAATCGAGGTAACGACAATACATTCTGTTGCTGGAGTGCTTAGTGAGAGTCTTGTTACTCAACCTCCGTTTCGTTCACCCCACCATAGCGCGTCGCACGTCGCCATAGTTGGTGGGGGAACAGTGCCGCGCCCTGGCGAGGCAACACTGGCCCATCGTGGCGTCTTGTTCTTGGACGAATTCCCTGAGTTTGAGCGGCGTGTGGTTGATGCACTGCGTGAACCTCTTGAAGACAAGGTGGTGTCCATAGCACGTGCTCGTGGCTCTGTATCATTTCCTGCGAACTTTATGCTTGTGGCTGCAATGAACCCATCACGAGGTAGGGGAGAAGAGCAGATAAGCGAGTTGGATAAGGAGCGACTCAAAAAGCGCATCAGCGGACCAGTTGTGGACCGTATCGATATGTGGATTGAAGTGTCGCATGTTGCCCATGACAAACTAAGAGCACGCGGCGAAACAGCACCCCGCGAATCTGAGGCGGCACGTACAACCATCACAGCAGTACGCGAGCGTCAACAAAAACGATTTTCCTCTGAGATTACGACAAATGCGGACATGGGTGTCCGTGAAATTGATGAGCTTGCAAAATTAACTGACCCCGCAGAACGGACATTGATACTGTCCGCCCACAAGCTGGGTTTGTCTCCGCGGAGCTATCACCGTACTGTAAAACTGGCACGTACCATTGCCGACCTTGAGTCCAGTGAGACAATAGAGCAAGAACATGTGCTTGAAGCACTCACATACCGACCCAAAGACCTCTTTGATTGAAAAACGCGCCAGTGGCGCGTTTTTTAGAATGGGTTTCGTGCTCCACGCACTTCAAAGTGAAGATGTGGACCCGTTGAACGTCCTGTATTACCGACGTAGCCAATAACCTGGCCTTGGACCACTGTCTGTCCTTGCCAGACAGCGTTGCGAGAGTTGTGCGCATAGAGTGTCTGTGTACCATTCGGGTGGTCGATGACCACATAGCTGCCGTATCCACCATTCCATCCTCCAACACGTGAGACAAGCACACGACCGCCAGCAGCTGCACGTATTGGTGTACCAATTGGTGCGCCAAAGTCGAGGCCATTATAACCATGCAGGTGTTGCGTCTTGATGCTGCCCGGCAATGGGTGAACAAAGTAGCCAGAAACACTTGGTCCACTTGAGACGACGGTGGTGTAGTTTGCGTTCTCCGGCATATCTGCTTCCATTTCACCTCCAGGAATGGTGATGATGTCACCAACCGCAAGTGCGCTGTCAGCCGTAAGGCCGTTGTATTCAAGTATCTCTTCTACAAGCGCATCTATGTCTTCCGCTCCGCCACTGTACTCTTTGGCAATGCTCTTCAGGGTGTCGCCCTTGGCAATGGTGTGCTGTATACCTGAGACTGGCAGGATGAGCAGTGTTTGGCCTGGATGAATGTCTTTGTTTGATGAGAGCTCATTTGCCCACACAATAGTATTCACTGAAACATTGAACATCTCAGCCACTTGAGACAGAGTATCGCCCTCTTCTACAAGATAGAGGGAGATTTGGTCAGGTGCTGCTGGTGCCACTTTGTCGTGCGAAACAGTACTAAACGGTGTCGCTTCAGCAATTAGTGCCTGATCGTCAGCAATTAATACGTCACCACCACCACGTGACGGGTTGGGGTCGAGGTTGAGTGCGCCTTGAAGCAGGGGCAGCGTTTGTGAGTTCTGGTCTTCTGAGCTGGCAAGCTCTGTCTCTGAATACTGCGCGACAGCAAAAAGACCAAAGAATGACGCTTTGGCTGTTTGGGTAAAGAGTACGCCAACCACAGTGGCTGCCGTGAAAAGTATAACCAGTTTCCACAATGTACGTTGTGAGGAGGTTATGTATGTCGCCCGCGCAGTGTTATGTGCAGTATGCACACTGGCAGGGTCTTCTAGAGAATTGTGGTCTATACGCAAGGGTGTGGTCACACAAACATCTCCACCGGCCGGATACTCAGTATTGGTATTCGGTTACATCCAATCAAACGTTTCTGGCGATACCTGACACTATAGACCCGCCAAAACGAGCGTCAAGACATTTCCAGCACCTGGTGTTGATTACGCCACAAGGTATTGAAGTAAACAAAAATGGCTTAACCAAGCCGTTATTTATTACGGAGGTAGTATGGTAAGATAATAAGCCATGAAATACCTCGAGGCTCTAAATGAGGCACAGAAATCAGCCGTTTTAGCGACCGAAGGGCCTGTTTTGGTGCTCGCTGGAGCTGGGGCAGGAAAGACGAGAACTATTGCACATAGGATTGTGCATTTGGTCAAGAGTGGGGTGCCCCCGTACAGCATCCTGGCCATCACCTTCACAAACAAGGCCGCGAGAGAGATGCGGGAGCGCGTTTATGGAATGCTTGCCAAGTACAGTGACGGTGCGGTGACGAGTGGTGTTACTGTTTCCACCTTTCATGCGCTGTGTGTTGTGCTGCTCAGACAGTACGCAGAGGCCGCTGGTCTCAAGCGTCAGTTCACAATCTATGATAGGGCAGATTCACTCAAGGCGGTGAAGCGTGCGATACGCGCGATTGGTGAGGATGAGAAACAGTTCGAACCACGTGCCGTACTCTCAGCCATCTCGCGCGCCAAGGGGGACGCGAAGACTCTGGGTGTATACCGTGAGGAAACGGGTAATGCATACTTTCCACTTATCGTCTCAAAGGTGTGGGAACAGTATGAGAAGGGAATGCGAAAGGAAGGGGCACTTGATTTTGACGACCTGCTTCTTGAGATGTGGCGACTCTTACAGAAGAACAAGCAGATACGAGAGGAATTGTCGCGACGGTATCGTTACATCCATATCGATGAGTACCAAGACACCAACAAAGTACAGTACGAAATTGTTCGCATGTTGGGTGGAGACAACTGCAACATATTCTGCGTTGGTGACCTCGATCAGAACGTCTACACATGGCGCGGTTCGACCATTGAGAACATTCTCGAGTTTGAGCGCGAGTTTCCACAAGCGACAACCATCCGCCTGGAGGAAAACTACCGCTCAACACAAACGATTATTGCAATTTCCAATGACATTATTAAGAAGAACGTGAATCGCAAAGAGAAGACCCTTTACACCAAAAATCCAGAGGGAGAGAAGGTCACATTGTCGATTGGATTTGATGAGCGAGACGAAGCAGAACGTATTGTTGCTCGAGTGGACGACCTTATCCACGAAGGCGTTCCGCACGAAGAGATTGCCGTGCTATACCGAGCAAACTTCCAGTCACGTGTACTTGAAGAGGCTTTTTTGTCAGCAGGTATACCCTATCGCGTGCTTGGCACCCGATTCTTTGAGCGTAAAGAGGTCAAAGATATGCTCTCGTATCTGCGCGCAGCACTCAACCCCAACAGTGAGCCAGATATCCTACGCACCATAAACACCCCAACACGTGGCATCGGCAAGGTTACGGTCGAGAAGCTACTCGCTGGTGGCCGTGAAGCACTTTCAGGTCGACCCCGAGAGCGCGTTGACGAGTACTACCGAATACTGAACGCAACAAGGAATGATGTTGAGAACAAAAAGCCCTCTGAGGTGCTCACTGCACTGCTTGAGCGCTCGGGCATTGGTACACAACTCTCAGGGAAGGGTGAGGAGGACGCGGAACGACTAGAGAACATTAAGGAACTGGTGTCGCTTGCTGCAAATAGGTACGACGATGACGAGTTACCAAGAGGAATAGAGCGCCTACTTGAAGACGCCGCTCTGGCAACAGACCAAGATGAGCTTGATAGGCGCACAGAGAAGAAGGGTGGGGTAACACTAATGACGGTGCATGCCGCAAAGGGTCTTGAGTTCAAACATGTTTTCATTGCTGGCCTTGAAGAAGACCTGTTCCCACATGAACGCACGGAAAATCCATACGGTGGGGCGGTAGACGATGAGGAAGAACGCCGTTTGTTCTACGTGGCACTCACACGCGCAAAAGAACGCGTGCATCTTTCGTATGCGCAGGTACGAACTGTTTTTGGGCAACGACTGCCGCGACTCCCAAGCGAGTTCCTGCTCGATATCGATGACTCCTTCTTTGAGACGGAAGAGGCTGTGCAGCAACCATCAAAAGTGGTATACCTCGATTGATATGGGACAAAGACTGGGACAACATTTTCTTACACGACCCGAGATAGCGGGGTGGGTAGCAGACGCTGTACCGCTTTCTAGTGCGGGTGTTGTACTTGAGATAGGGCCAGGGCACGGTATTCTCACTCGCGCACTCTTTGAGAAGGCGAAAAAGGTTGTTGCTGTTGAGAAAGACCCTGCACTTGTTGTTGAACTTGAGGAGACCTTTGCAGAAGAGGTGCGAGAGGGAAGGTTTGCGTTACTCCAAGAAGACGTTCGTGATTTCGACCCGGCACAGTGTGAACACCTGCGGGACGGTTATGTTCTTGCTGCAAATATCCCGTACTACATTACCGGACAGATTCTTCGTCAGTTCCTCACCACAGAACATCAACCATCGGACATAGCTCTACTTATCCAAAAAGAGGTCGCGGAACGGGCTGTTGCGAGAGGTGATAAACAGAGTTTGCTGGCGCTTTCAATCCAGGCATACGGTACACCTGAGTTTGTTCGTGTCGTTAAGGCCGGTGCGTTCTCACCACCTCCGAAAGTAGACTCTGCAATACTTGCGGTGCGAAACATTTCTCATGCACGTTTCGCAGACAAGGAGCAGGAGCAACGCTTTTTTGAGCTGTTACATACTGCGTTTGAGCAGAAGCGAAAAATGATTGGCAGTACGTTACGCGACACTATTTCAGACGAAGTCTTTGCACGCTGTGACATAGACAAAACGACACGGCCAGAGAACGTGTCGCTAGAAGAGTGGCTTTGTCTAGCACATCAGTAGGACGTGCCCACCAACAACATGGTGTGTTGAACGGGTCTACACACCTTACCCGTGCAACATTGGCCACCATAACTTGCTCCACCCACAACCCACGAGCCAGTGAAGCTGTAGTATGCATATATTTGTGTCAGCCCCCACTGAATCTTGAACTCTCCTGGGCGTGGTGGTGTCACACTTATCACAAAACCATCGTTACACCACTGCGTAATTGTTGAGCGTCCTCCAGCTACAGCAGAAACAAGTGCGTCTGCCTCACGGTGCCAGGAAACCAGTGCACCAGCTACTGCTGATGCTATGAGTACAAGTACGAGCGTGGTGGTATATAAACGTAATTGCATGGTGGTTATGGTTTCAATGTGAACAAGAACCCTTCTTCTGTAATGCCGCCCTCGTTCGCCACAAGAAGATAGACTGGTATTTCGTATCCCGTATCACTTGGAATGTTTGCCAACACTGATGCCGGTAGCTCGCCTTTGAACGGCTCAACAGAAAACTCAATAGTTGTGCCGTCCTTTGATGGTACGTCATGCTCCACACCATATCCGTATAACACTGTATTATTATCTTCCGAGAAATGCTCACCCCGAATTGTAACGACAGTGCCATATTCTCCAGTAGCTGGCGTCACGCTGTGAATAGTGGGTGTTTGGGCACCGGGCTCACGAACAATAAGCATCGGCCCCATTGCCTCACTACCGTCTTTGCGTTTAACGTGGACGCGATGCATACCGGGCTCTGTATCAGACGGAACCAAGAAAGAGGTCTTCTCTCCATCAGAATTAACCTCAGCAACCCTTTCATCATCTAAGTACACAACGTTCTCTGATGCAGAAAAACCTCCCCCTGTAAGGGTTACGGATTCGCCCCTGTACGCATTCAGTTTTGAAGCCTCTTGTACGTACAGTTCACCGGTATCAACAAATTTTTCCTCAGGCATACTAGTGTCTGATGCCGCAAGTGAGAATTCCTGAAGCTGCCAATAAGCCTTGTTACAGGCTTTATCTTTGCAGCCACATTTGTACCCAGCCCCAACACGCTCACAAATGTACGCAAGAAAACGGTTGTTTTGAGCAAGCTCGCTGTGATCTCGCTCAACATGCGCAACTGCGCTTCCTACAAACCAAGGGCCTGAAAGTTTTTCTCCTGTCAACGCAATCTTTTCCCATGAACCGTCTACTTCTTGGTATGCATACTTGTATATAAACTGACTACTGCTGCCTGTGCCAAGTGTAATGGTTGCGCTATTTGTTGTGGTGTTGCAGTTCGCGCGTATTAGTAGTGTCGGCTCTGTGCTCTGAAACGAAAACGGTGAGCCGTATGAACCGGTGGGTGTTTGTGGGTTGTTAATGGTTTGACAGGCAACATCACTTAAGACCGTTTGTGTACCTGTCATTGCGATGTACCCAACAAAAAATCCCACTAGCACGGTGGCAACTGTTGGTGTGACTCTCTTGGCTAGGTGGTGCATGTGGCTATGAGCACGTTATTGTGTACCTCAACAATACCGTATACCATCAGTGTGTCACACTGTGGACTATGTGCATAAGTGGCGTCTGCACTATATGAGGACAGAAAGAGAAAACACTCATGCTTTGTGGGTCATGGCTTTAGCTGTGGTGCTTTCTGGCTTACTTGTTGGTTTTCTTGGTTATTACCCTGTGTTTGGGCCGCTTGCCCTGGTCGGCCTCGTGCCATTCCTATACTCCCTTACTCGTACTCGGACGTACATACATACGGCACTAATCGGCCTTGCTTTTGGTGTTGTGTACGGTGGGGTTATTCTTGCGCCATACATCACCCTAGACCACTGGCAGTGGGGAATGTCCGAGTTTGTGGCCGCAGAAGACCCCGCTTGGGGGTGGTTGTTAGTGGTTGTTGGTGCAATGTTCGTATTCGGTGGTGTTCTGTTTGCGCTGTTTTCTTTGGTGTTTCATGCTTGTGTGAGGCGGTGGGGTGCGGTTTGGCTGATTGCACCGTTGTTGTGGTTGCTTTTGGAGCTTGCTCGAGCAGGTGTTCTTGGTGGTCTAACAACGGGCCATATTGGGTATACACAAGTATTGTTTCCTCCAACCGCGGGTTGGGCTGTTGTCGGCACTGTTTATTTGGTGGGTGTCTTGGTGGTTTGGTGTAATGCACTCATCACACAATATATAATGAAGGGTGGCTTAATGAGTGGCTTTCGTGCGGTGGGTGTTAGCTTGATTGTTGGATATGTTGGTATAGGAGGGTTTCTTCTTCACTCCACAACACAACAAGAACAAGAACTGCATACAGTTGCTCTACAGGTACCATATACAACAGAAGAAAGTAGCAATCCTGAGGTGTTTCAAGAAATATTACAGTCTATCTCTGGTTCGATTTCGAGCACAACAAGCATTGTGTTGTTGCCAGAGAATGTGTTTCCGTTCTTTGTGCTTGATCGAGATAAGCGCACATCTTATGGCGTAAGCACGGACCTTACCATTTCTAGACTATACGAATCCTTTGTTGCTCTTAGCAGAAGCTATTCTGGCACATATTTTGTTCTTGGTATGCACTCTGCCCACAGCATTGAGCGACGACACAACTCAATCCTTGTCTACAAAGATGGTGCTGTTGTCACAAGTTACGACAAGCGGATGCTGCTACCATTTGGCGAAACCTCTGTTCCGTTCATTTTTGGGCACACAACACCTCTTGTTCCAGGAAACAATCAACCACTCCTCTCATTTGGGGATGTGCATGCACTGCCACTCATTTGCTCTGAAGTACATTACGTCGCACCAAGAGAGCACAATTACACACATGTGATACATCTTTCGAATGAAACAATATTCTCCAGTGGTCTTGTATCACGATACGGAAAAACGTTGGCTGCAATGCGGTCGCTGGAGGCTGGGGCACCACTTCTGCGAAGTACAAAGGTCTCAGAAGACTGACAACTGCTATGTAATCCACAACAGTTACCGCTCCTGAGACAACAAAACTGTGGGTAGGGCTTATACTATAGTGTATGAAGAAGCGACATGCGGCTGTTTCGTCGCAACGTCTTGTGTTGATAGTGGGTGCGGCTATAATCGCGGTTTTTGCTGCTGTTGTTGTGTACGCATTCAACACAATGCAGGGGACACCAACACAGCAGCCACTTACTAGAGTGGCTACAACACCCAGCCCCAGCCCTGTTGCTGAAGCGTATTATGAGCAAGACTCTGACAACGATGGTCTTGCTGATTGGGAAGAGTTGTTATGGTCCACAGATCAGGCGTTGGCCGATACCGACGGTGATGGTGTCTCCGACGGTGAAGAGGTTGCTGTTGGCACAAACCCACTTGACCCAACTCCACCCGAGGAGTTCGAGGAGTCTGAGTCTGGTGACACGTTGTCAGCACCAAGACCCGACACGTCAACAGACATCATTGGCAAAGAATTGTTCAGTGGCTACATGTTGACGTTCCAACAGGGTAGGCAACCAACCGTACAAGAACAGCAAGAGATAGTTGACAACGCCATCCGCGCAACGCTTCCGAGTTTGCAGGCGCCAACCTATACCACCAACCAAGTTGTGGTGGTGGGTGTATCCGAAGCTTCTCGAGAAAAATACGCCCGTACAATTCTAGAGGCTTTCGCGGATATGCTTACTACCCCAGAGAACGAAATGGAACTGCTCTACCAGATTGCGATTGGCAACAGGGATCCACAGATTGCAGAAAGGATAGACGAAACAGCAGCATACTATACAAACAAGGCAGAGGAGCTCTTTGATGCTCCTGTTCCAAGTGATGCTGTTGCAATTCACCACGAGCTGGTCAACGCACTGCTGCGCTATGCTCATGCCGTTTCTGGTTTTGGAGATATTTACACCGACCCATTGCGGGCCGCTGCTTCATTGCAGCTGTTTGACCCTTACAACATTGCCTTGAATAGGGCGCTAAAAAAGTTCTATACATACGCAAGCACACACTCCCCCCAAGTGTTCTCTGACACGTCACTCAACATGTAAACCATGCCAACCCGCTTTAAACACACACTCGCAGCACTG
>Ga0180435_10001364_pt1 | contig 25572 bp, 18 predicted proteins | sample SS_ome_3_FD_132467 | JGI IMG/M metagenome (GOLD analysis project Ga0180435, IMG submission 132467) | Hypersaline lake sediment archaeal communities from the Salton Sea, California, USA - SS_3_S_1 metaG | ecosystem: Environmental > Aquatic > Non-marine Saline and Alkaline > Hypersaline >... | reverse complement strand
TAGCTGATCTTATCCTTTAGCATCTGCTTTTTGATTTCCATCACTCCGGGCAAATCCAGTTCCATATACTTTAAGTCTTCACCGCCCAGCCTCCAGAAGCGTGTATCAAATCCGCAACCCAGGCTTACAATAAGTCCGCCGGGATTTTTCTTTAAAAACTCCCTGCAGAGCCCATCGTATTTGCGCGCTCTGAGTGTTATGTGCCGGGTGAGAACCGGAGATAGTCTGCGTTTCAAAATGCGATCCCTGAGTTCATGGGGAAGCTCCTTCATCAGGGCCTCCAGAAGCTCCTTACCCATGGGATCCTTTATCAATGGATTTACCTTTTCCGATTCCAGAACCCTGGATCTGAGCGTAATCAGAGCTGTTTCAGATACTTCAGTCAAAGCCTTCATTCCTATTGTCGCTTTTACTCCTGTTGAAAAACCAGGATATGCATGTTTTGAAATTCATAGATATGAGCCGGAAGCCCCCATACGTCACGCTCTGTATACCGGCATGTTTCTGCTTCAATGCAGGACAGGAAATCGTCCAGTTTCTGAAGCTGATCAAAGTCCATCTCTGGCTTACCGTGGGCACCAAATAAACGATATTCCGGGCTCAGGATATCCATCAGATGATCGACCGTTTGCCGGTAGATGGCCAGATCGTCGTTATGAAAGAGGAAAAGGGCCCCGTTGTAAAGGAAGTCGCCGGTCAGACAGATTTTCGAAGAGGCTGCCAGAATGGCCACTGATTCATTGCTATGTCCGGGTACATGTACTAGTTTTATGCTTCGCCCTCCCAGATCGATATCTTCCTCCAGGGGAAACCATTCGTCCACGGTAATTTGGGACGGATAGTCTCCTTCAAAAAGATCTTCCGTGGTAAAATGAAACTGTCCATCCTTCCCAACCCGTTCCCTGAGGAAAGGAAGGTCGGGGAATGCTATACGTTCAAATTCATGAATGTTTTGATTATGATCGAAGTGGAAATGCGACTGGAGCAAGGTGACGGGAAGTGAGGTGATCTTTTCAAGCAGGTATTTGATCTTATAATCCCCTTTAACCTGGTTTTCTCCACAGCCCGTATCAAACATCAGGGCGCGGCTGTCTCCGAGAATCAGGTAACTCACATTCCCCTGTGAGCTTTTGGGTTCTGCAATGGAGTAAATTCTGTCCCCCAGGTATTCCACTTCGAACCACTCCGATTGAATTTGTACAGGCTCGTAATCCCCGCTGCCGGGATTATCCTTCTGACAGGAGCTTTCAAAAAGCAATAAAAAGGACAGACCGGCTATAAAAATAATTCGCTTTTTCATTCTCGACAGATTCATTTTATTCGTACCTGAGCGCATCCACCGGGTTCACCCTCGAAGCCCTGTATGAGTGCACATAAACTGTTGCCAGGACCACCACTGTGGCAAGCAGAAAGGCAACTAGAAATACCCACCATCCAATCTCTACCCTGAATGGGAATCCATTCAACCACTTCTGAAGAAAATACAATGTTATGGGAATGGAGATGATTGTGGCCACCAAGACCATCAGAAAATTGCTTTTCAAAAAGGAATACACGATGGCTTCCCCCGAAGATCCAAACACTTTTTTCACCCCGATTTCATGGGTTCTGGATCGGGCCACAAAGAGGGTAAGACCAAACAAACCAAAGGCTGCTATCAGCAATGCAAATAGGGCTGAAAACGAAAGGATGACGACCAAGTTCCTTTCGGCCGAGTAGGCATCCCTGAATATTTCCTCAATGGCAGAAAAAGTAAACGGACGGTCCGCCTCCAGCCCCTCCCACTCCTTCCTTAGTTTTGTCACAAGCTCTTCAAGTGCTCCTTTCTGATAATGAATTAAAATATGGTGCAGGTATTTGTCGGTCATGGATAAAACCAGGGGAGGAATCTCGTGGTGGATGGAGTGCAGGTTGAAGTCCTTTACCACTCCGATGATCTGGGTGGAATCGGCCATATATTGCCCAAGGGGATCATCGATCCCCAGCTCTCTAACTGCTGTTTCGTTCAGCAGGACCGAACGATTCAAATCCGTGCCAAAGTCCCGGGAGAAAGTGCGCCCCTCCATGAGAACAAGGCCCATGGTCTCCAGAAGCTCATAGTCCACAGCAAATCCTTCCATCTTGACCTTCTGTTCCTTGTTCTGGAAATGTGGCTGCATAAAGGTCATCCAACCTCCCATAGGCAATCCATCCATAGCACCTGCAGCACTGATCACTTCCGGCATGGAACGGATGCCCTCCAGATAAGCATGGTAGTTTTGAAATCCACGCGGTAAATCGATTTGAAGGATGTCTTCCTTGTAATACCCTGGATCCTTTTCCAGGGCATAGCGGTATTGGGACCTGATAATCAATGTGGCAGAAACAAAGGCACAGAAGATCACCAGTTGAATGACGATAAGGGCAGAACGAAATATCCGCCTGCTGCTTCCGAAACTCACCCTTTGTTTAAGTATATCCAGAACTTTTAGCCTGGACAGAAAGGTGGAGGCATAAAGGCCCGAGACCAGTCCGATCAGTATGGTCAGGCCCAGGTAAACGGGAATATATACAATGAGGTTGGATCGAATGAGTTCCAGGGAGGTTTGAAACAACTTTTCTGCCAGGGGTCTCGACAGCTCCATTAAAAGAAGGGCCAGGGGGATAACAAGTATGGCCAGGATTATAAATTCTCCCAGCAATTGCCGCCTGATCCTTCTAACGCTGGCTCCTGCGGTTTTCCTGATGCCTATTTCCCTGGCCCTGCCTGTGGATACTGCCACCGACAGGATGATGTAATTGATGGCTGCAATAAGTATGATCAGAAAAGCCACCGTGGAAAACAGCCTGATGTTCCTTAGATTTCCAGTTGGCCGTGTGTTAGCGATCTCTTCTGAGCGGAGATAGAAATCTGTGAGATTCTGCAGAGAATAGTGGCAGTGCGGATCTTCACTGATGTGTTTCAGCTCAAATAGCTCGAATTTTTCCTCCACCGCAGATGCGTCGTCCGGCGATGAAAGCAGGATCCAGGTATTCCAGAAATCAAAATCCCACCTCACATCCATGTCTTCCACCCCGAAAGTAGCGTTCAGTGGCGCCAGGGTCCACTTGCTGTTCACCAGGCAAGAGGCCTGGAAGGTGGAATTGGGAGGAAGATCTTCGAATACTCCGGTGACTACAAACACCTCCTCCTGGCCGTTGACAAGGACCTCCAGTTCGCTGCCCACCGGGTCTTCTCCGGGAAAAAACTGTTCTGCCAGTTTGTGTGAGAGTACTATGGAATTTACATCCTGCAGGGGATTTCCAGATAGGGTACTGCCCACAATGGGTAAGGTGAAAATATCGAAGATCTCCGACTGGGTGGCCATGGCCAGTCGAATGGTGATATACTCGTCACCCTGTTTGATCCCAAATCCTCTCAGTGACCTGAGATTGATAGCCTTTTCCACCTGGGGAAAATCTTCCTTCATGGCGCTGGCCAGCACATAGGGTGTTCCGGCCATGGTTTGTTTAAATTCTTTGTAATAGTTCACCACCCGAAATACCTGTTTCCTGTTTTTGTGGTAATGATCGTAGCTGAATTCGTTGATCACAAACATCAAAATGACAAAGGAGACAGCCAGAGCAAGAGATAAACCCAGGGCATTAATGCCGGTATATAGTTTGTTTCGCCTTAGAAAGCGGAAGGCCGTTTTGAGATAGTGTCGGAACATATGGATAGGGGTGCAAGATTAACTTAGTCTGTCTGCCAATAAATATATCAAATTGCGAGCGACCCAAAGAGCATATTGTACAAGATCTGCTGTATTTTTAAGTATTTTTAAGGGATTCCATGATACAGGACTATTCAAGCATAAGTATTAAGCCCGAACAGGCCGCCAGGATTGCTTCCGAAATGTACGGGCTGGAAGGAACAGCTGTTCCTTTACCGGGCGAGCTGGATTTTAATTTCCTGATCGATACAGGAGAAGTACGCTACCTCCTGAAAGTAAGCAGGCCGGATACGGACCTGGAATATCTGGAATTTCAACAGGCGATATTGCAGCACGCGGCCAATAGCGAGCTTGATATTAAATCTCCCCGTCCCTTGCCCGATAAAGAAGGTAGGGTGATCAGTGATTTTTTAGACGGTGCGGGCCTGCTTAGAAAGGTCCGCCTGCTCACCTGGATGGAAGGCAGGTTGTGGTCATCGGTAAATCCGGTTAAGAAGGAGCTTCTATTTAGTCTGGGAGAAGAAACTGGCAGACTTTCCAGTGCTTTGGCGGGATTTGAGAATCCCCTTACACGTCGGGAATTTGTTTGGGACCTGGCACAGTCAGCCTGGACCTCCAGGCACAGAGAACTTTTCACCCCGGAGAAAAAGGCACTGGTCAGTCATTTTCAGGAACGTTTTGAAGCCATTCAGTCCGTTTACTCACAACTGAGGAAAAGCGTCGTTCACAACGATGCCAACGACAATAATATAGTCGTTAGCCCAGATTTGATCCATCCCAGAGTAACAGCCATTATAGACTATGGCGATGCCATCCACACCCAGCTTATCAACGATCTGGCCGTGGCCATTGCCTATGCGGTCATGGATAAAACCCAGGTGTTGGAGGCCGCCCTGCCAGTGGTGAGCGGCTACCACAATCACTTCCCTCTGAAAGAAGAAGAGCTGGCTGTGCTGCACACCCTGGTAGCCATGCGCCTGATCATCAGTGTGACAAAATCAGCGCTGAACAGGCAAGAAGAGCCGGACAACGAATACCTCCTCATCAGTGAGGCACCTGCCTGGGAAGTCCTCGAAAAATGGAAAGAATTAAATCCGGATTTTGCTCATTATAGCTTTCGCCAGGCCTGTGGCTACGAAGCTTATCCCGGTGAACAGGCATTTCTTAAGTGGGCAGAAGCCAAGCCATTGTCCCTTAGCTCCTTATTCCCTGGCTTGAGGAAGGAGGAGGTACTTTCCCTCGACCTGAGTGTGTCCGGTCTCTTCCTTGGAGATCGGGAAGAGGCCATGGACCTGGAACTGTTCCAGTTCAAAGTTGACCGTCTTCAGGCCCGAGAACCCGGCAAAATACTTGCCGGAGGCTACCTGGAGCCCAGGGCAGTATATACCACGGAGGCCTACGACAGGATGGGCAATGGTGGAAAGGAGAGCCGCACTATCCACCTGGGAATTGATTTCTGGGTTCCTGTGGGAACACCCGTTCATGCCCTTTTCGACAGCGAGGTAGTCACCGCTGTTAATGATGAAGGAGACAAGGAATACGGAGGCTTGATCATATTAAAACACAGGGAAGACGGGCTTGAATTCTTTACACTCTATGGGCATCAGAGCCTGGAGAGTGTGGCGAAAAGAAAAGCCGGAGACCTCATCCGGAAAGGGGAAGAAATCAGTCAGGTAGGGAATCATCCGGAAAACGGGAACTGGGCACCCCACCTGCATTTCCAGCTTATGTTCTCCTTGCTGGATTATGTGAATGATTTTCCGGGTGTGGCCTACCCTTCTGAAGCGGAGGTGTGGAAGAGCCTCTGTCCCGATCCCAACCTCCTCTTCCAAAATGAAGGTCTTTCCCCTACGCAGAAACCTGAGCCTGCTGCCTTGCTAGCTTATCGAAAAAAGCACCTGGGACGAAGCCTGAGTTTATCCTACAGTGAACCCTTACAAATTGTCCGGGGAGAAGGCACTTTCCTCATCGACCGGAGTGGCCGCAAATACCTCGATACGGTAAACAATGTGGCACATGTGGGACACGAGCATCCAAGCGTGGTCAGGGCTGGACAGCTTCAAATGGCCGCACTCAATACCAATACCCGTTACCTGCACGACAACATCAATGCCTTTGCCGAGGAATTGCTAAGCACTTTCCCGGAAGAATTATCGGTAGTCCACCTGGTCAATTCGGGAAGCGAAGCCAATGAGCTGGCCCTGAGAATGGCCCACGCATACACCGGACAAAAGGATATGATCTCGGTGGAAGTAGGCTATCACGGGAACACCACAGGCTGTGTAAGCATATCTTCCTACAAATTCGACGGGAAAGGGGGCTCCGGTGCTCCGGAATTTACGCACGTTGTACCCCTTCCTGACAGATATCGGGGTATGTACCGGGGAGAAGAGTGTGGTCCCAGCTATGCACAGCATGTGCAGGCAAAAATAGATCACATTCATTCCCTGGGCAGGAAACCGGCAGCCTTCATCTGTGAAAGCATCATCAGCTGTGGCGGACAAATAGAACTCCCAGATCCTTATCTGGCTTTGGCCTATGCCATGGTCAGAGAAGCAGGCGGAATCTGCATAGCCGATGAAGTACAGGTGGGATGTGGCAGAGTAGGTAAAGCTTTCTGGGGTTTTCAGCTTCACGATGTGGTTCCGGATATAGTAAGCATTGGGAAACCCATCGGGAATGGCCATCCCCTGGCCGCGGTGGTATGTACCCCAAAGGTTGCAGATGCCTTTGCCAACGGTATGGAGTATTTCAATACCTTTGGAGGGAATCCTGTTTCCAGCGCCATTGGAAGGGAAGTCCTTCGGGTGGTGAAGGAAGAATCCCTTCAGGAAAATGCCCTGCTTGTGGGAAACTACCTCAAAGAAGAGCTCTCAAAGATGCAAAGGGAGTTTCCGTTTATTGGGGAGATCCGTGGACAGGGACTATTCCTGGGAATAGAATTAACAGATCAGGAACTGAATCCCCTAACTGAAAAAGCTGCCTACCTGGCAGACCGAATGAAGGAGCTGGGTATACTCATGAGTACCGATGGCAAGGATGTGAATGTGATGAAGATTAAACCTCCCCTGGTGTTTAACAGATCCCAGGCCGACCAGCTACTGGAAGCTTTGGACAGAGTATTCCGGGAGGATATGATGCTAAAGAAATGAGAAGAGCCGGTTTCCTGATAATACTCGTCTTGCTGCTTGGGTCCTGTGGGCCAAAAGAGCGATGGGAGAGTCAGGACCTGCACAGCGATCATACGGTGTTCTCCGTGCATAAGCTGGCCCCGCATGCCGATTTTTTTGCCTTTGAATCGGAAGAACTGGCAGTTGATGGGAATCCTGCATCCTCGAAACGTTTTCTGTCGCTGAACGGAGACTGGAAATTTCACTGGACCGACTCACCAAAGGATAGGGTGAAGCGATTCTGGGACACGCGACTCGACGATGAAAACTGGTCCACCATCCCGGTGCCCTCCAACTGGGAGGTGGAAGGCTTTGGAAATCCCATTTACCTGGATGAGCGCTACCCCTTTACAAGCAGCTGGCCCAATGCCCCGGTGGATTACAATCCGGTGGGCACTTACCGTCATCGTTTCACCATTCCGGAGGACTGGAAGGAACAACAGGTCATCCTGCACTTTGCCGGTGCCAAATCGGCCATGTATCTCTACATCAATGGCAAATTTGCCGGATACTCTCAGGGATCAAAAACTCCGGCAGAATTTGATATCAGCAGGCTGGTGAAATCCGGAGAAAATTTGATCGCGATTCAGATGTACCGCTGGAGCGATGCCAGTTACCTGGAGAGCCAGGATATGTTGCGTATGAGTGGCATTGAACGTGAAGTATATCTCTACGCCAGGCCCAGGGTAGCTGTGGTGGACTTCCAGGTGGAAGCAGGGCTTGACAGCAGCTATCGCGATGGCCTGTTTCGCCTCCAAACTGCCATTGAGAATCACACTAAACAGCTTGCCAATCTCCAGGTGCACATCAGGTTAAGCAGGGGAGGTGCTTCCGTGTTTGCCGAAAATATGGACCTGGAAATCCCTGCCGGAGAAATGAGGGGGATTCTTTCGGAAACTGTTCTGAAGGAAGTGGACTCCTGGTCGGCAGAAATACCCAGGCTTTACCAATTAAGTATTCAGCTAACCGATCAGTCCCACCCCGAGAATAACCAGTTCATTCAGAAAAGGGTGGGATTCCGAAGCATCGAGATACGCAATGCCCGGCTATTGATCAATGGAAGGCCCATAGTCATTAAGGGGGTTGACCGGCATGAAACTGATCCCCATACCGGTCACGTGGTGTCCAGGGCCTCCATGGAAAAAGACATTGCGCTTATGAAGCAGCATAACATCAATGCGGTCAGAAGCAGTCACTACCCCAATCACCCCTACTGGTACGACCTGTGTGACCGGTTCGGATTGTACGTGGTTGATGAGGCCAATATTGAGAGCCATCCCCTGGCCCTGAGTGAAGCAACTCAGCTGGGAAATGAAATGTCCTGGCTGCCTGCACACCTCGACCGGCTTGAACGCATGTATTACCGCGACCGCAATCACCCTTCCATCATCATCTGGTCACTGGGGAATGAAGCAGGAGAAGGGGAAGTGTTTCGAACCCTGTACCGGAGGCTGAAAGAGCTGGATCCTTCCCGTCCTGTACAATATGAACCGGCCGGAGAAGAGGATTACACAGATATATTCTGTCCCATGTATCCCAAACCTGAACGACTCGTTCAATACGCCGAATCGGGTGCAGAAAAGCCGGCTATAATGATTGAATACGCCCACGCCATGGGGAATTCGGTGGGTAACCTGCAGGATTACTGGGACATAATCGATCGCTATCCGGTCCTTCAGGGAGGTTTTATATGGGACTGGGTGGATCAGTCCTTGGAATATACGGATGAGGAGGGTCGGACTTACCTGGCCTACGGCCACGATTACCACCCCGATTTACCTACCGATGGTAATTTCCTGAACAATGGCCTGGTGGATCCCTACCGTAATCCCCACCCTCACCTGTATGAGGTGAAAAAGGTATACCAAAGTGCCAAATTCACCTGGGACTCCCTGAGCCAACGGGTAAGAGTAAAGAACCTTAATGTATTTGCTGCCCTGGATCAAATGAGCCTGCACTGGACCCTCCTGGAAAACGGAGAATTTCTGGTGCAGGGGCGATTTGATTCCATTTATGTGGAGCCTCGCATGACTGAGGAGTTTCAATTAGCCCTCAGTCCCTTCTCGAAAGACAGTGAATATATCCTATTGCTGCAGTTGATTACGGAGGATGAAAAAGGACTAATCCCGGCGGGACATGAAATGGCATTCGAGCAATTTGTCTTGCAGAATTACACTCCCCCTGATCTTGCCGAAAAAAAGGCTTCTCAGCTGACCATCATGGAGGAAGGAGACCGGATACACATTCAGAATGATCTTACTCAATTGACCATACATGCCAGCACCGGAGAAATCCAGACCTGGAAATTTCAGGAGCAGCTAATCAGCGAACAGGCCATCAGGCCTAACTTCTGGAGACCGCCCACCGACAACGACCTGGGCAATGGCATGCCCCAATGGGCTGCTCTCTGGAAAAGGGCCACCGAAGGGGCCAGCCCGTCCCTGATAACTCCGCCGACAGTGGTGGGCGGACAGGTATCTTACACCCTGGATTACCGCTTTCCGGATGAGATGGCTTCGCTCAATGTGGCTTATACTCTTTCGCAGAATGGGGCTCTGGCCATTGAATACCGCTTTACCCCATTGAAGGATTCCCTTCCCAATATTCCCCGTCTGGGTATGATCCTGAAGCTTCCCGATGACTTTACAGATGTGGCATGGTATGGAAGAGGCCCCCACGAAAGCTACTGGGACAGGAAGACTTCTGCAAAAATAGCCATTCACCGGGCAAAGGTTAAAGAACTGTTTCATCGCTACCCGAGGCCCCAGGAGACAGGCAACCGTACCGATGTCCGGTGGATGCAGGTTTCTTCGGAGGATCTGATCCTTAGCTTATATCCCTCAGACGGACAATTGCTCAATGGAAGTATTTGGCCTTTCTCCACCGCCGAGCTCGATTTTGACCCCAGCACAGAAGGGGGGGAATCGGCTTCGGGTCTGGTACCTGTAACTTCCCGGCATGGAGCCGATATTAAGATGGGCGAAGCTTTTCAATGGAATATCGATCACCTCCAGATGGGCGTGGGAGGGGATAACTCCTGGGGCAGACCTGTGCATGAAGAATACTGCATTCCAGTTAAGGATTACCATTATTCCTTCATCCTGTTTCCTTCCTCCCTTTGATCAATCGACCATGGGGTAGAAGGCATTTTCAATGTGTTCGATCTCCATACCACTCCCCCTGTAAATTACAGAAATGATATCAAAACGCGTGGGCCGGCAGCATCCGTGCAGACGAATGAAGGCATCTGCTGCCAGCACAAGGTTTCTCTGTTTTGCCGGATCCACCACCACTGCTGGTTCGTTGACCGCATTGTTCAGGCGTGCTTTTACCTCTACGATCACCAGTTCATTGTGGTGCAGGGTTACCAGGTCCAGCTCGCGTTTTCCCCACCGCCAGTTGGTCTTCCATATACGATAGCCCCTGGCCCGGAGGTAACTGGCAGCAAGACTTTCAGCTCGTCTGCCCTTTTCACAGTGATTCATGGTTTATACTGTTTTCCTTTTATGGGATGAGCGGGCGCAGAATCAGCCTTTATCACTATCTTTGTGCTTCCCAATTAACTCACAATGACTGCAAAAAAATTCAAGAGAACCCTTGTAACCTCTGCATTGCCCTATGCCAACGGACCCATTCACCTGGGGCACCTGGCCGGGGTATATGTCCCTTCTGATATTTATGTTCGATACCTCCGACAGCGGGGAAGAGATGTAATTTCCATCTGCGGATCCGACGAGCATGGAGTGCCCATCACCCTGAAAGCCCGGAACGAGGGTATATCTCCTCAGGAGGTGGTGGATCGCTATCATGCTATCAATAAAAAGGCCTTTGAGGATTTTGGAATCTCTTTTGATATTTATTCCCGTACGTCCAACAAGGTGCACCACGAAACTGCCTCAGAAATCTTTGAGACGCTTTACAAAAAGGGGGTATTTATGGAAAAAACCTCCGAACAGTACTACGATGAGGAAGCTGCCACTTTTCTGGCCGACCGCTATATTACCGGAACCTGTCCCCACTGCGGCAATCCCTGTGCCTACGGAGATCAGTGCGAACAGTGCGGTACATCCCTGAGTCCTACCGACCTGGTCAATCCGGTTTCTACCATCAGCGGAAGCAAACCCATGCTTAAGGAGACCAAACACTGGTACCTTCCCCTGGATAAGTTTGAACCCTGGCTCCAGGAATGGATCCTAAAGGAACACAAGGAGTGGAAGCCCAATGTATATGGTCAGTGTAAGTCCTGGCTCGATCAGGGATTGCATCCCAGAGCCGTTAGCCGTGACCTGGACTGGGGTGTGCCGGTACCGGTAGAAGGCGCCGATGGCAAAGTACTTTATGTTTGGTTTGATGCACCCATTGGATACATTTCAGCCACCAAAGAACTCACACCCGATTGGGAGTTATACTGGAAGGATGAAGAAACCCGCATGATCCATTTCATAGGTAAGGACAACATTGTATTTCATTGCATAGTGTTCCCCACCATGCTCAAGGCAGAGGGTTCCTACATCCTGCCCGATAACGTGCCAGCCAACGAATTTCTGAATCTGGAAAACGACAAGATCTCCACCTCCAGGAACTGGGCAGTCTGGCTCCATGAATACCTGGAGGACTTCCCGGACAAACAGGATGTGCTGCGCTATGTTCTGTGCGCCAATGCTCCCGAGAGCAAGGACAACGATTTTACCTGGAAGGATTTCCAGAACCGCAACAATAACGAGCTGGTGGCCGTTCTGGGGAACTTTGTAAACCGGGCCATTGTGCTCACCCATAAGTATTTTGAAGGGTCAGTTCCCGAGGCAGGCACTCTCACTGATCAGGACCGTTCCACCCTGGAGGAGATCCAAACCATAGCACGTTGTGTGGAGAAGAGCCTGGAGAACTTCCGTTTCCGCGAGGCCGTCAAAAACGGCATGGACCTGGCCAGGCTTGGCAACAAATACCTGGCAGATACCGAGCCCTGGAAGCTCATAAAAACGGATCCCGAAAGAGTCAAGACCATTTTGAATATTAGCCTTCAAATATCGGCCAACCTTACCCTTCTCATGGATCCTTTCCTGCCCTTCTCCATGGAAAAACTCCGGGCTTTCCTGCAATTTGAGGGAAGATCCTGGGACCTGATCGGACAATCCGGACTGCTGAAGGCCGGTCATAAACTGGGCAAGGCCTCTTTGCTCTTTGAGAAGATCGAGGACGAGCAAATCCAGGCTCAACTGGATAAGCTGCAACAGGCAAAGGAGGATAACCAAGAAGAGCCTGAACTTACAGCCCAGAAAGAGGAGATCACTTTTGATGATTTCACCCGGATGGACCTTCGTGTGGGCACCATTCTGGAAGCAGAAAAGGTGGCCAAAACCAAGAAGCTGATTAAAATGCAGGTGGATCTGGGCTTTGAGGTGCGAACAGTGGTTTCGGGTATTGCGGAGTATTATGAGGCCAGCGTTTTGAAAGGGAGAAAAGTATGTGTGCTGGCCAACCTGGCACCAAGAACCATTAAAGGAATCGAATCCAAGGGAATGATCCTGCTATCGGAAAATCCCGATGGCACCCTTTATTTTGTGGAACCGTCCGGGGACGCAACAAACGGATCCGAGATCAATTAGAAAGCAACCAGCAGGATTCCATTCCTGCTTCCTTTTTAATTTCTGCCAGGGCTTTTTCGGCTTCGGCCTTGGTTACATAGGAAGATACACTCACGCGGTACATGCGATTTTCGGTGATCATCACCTCTGCATCGAAACCCTTTTCTTTCAGATTGTCCTGAAGATCGCTGGCATTTCTCAGCTTGGAGAAGCTCCCGGCAATCACGAAGTAATTGGGGCTTACTTCCTCAACTGGCGGGTCCGGAACAGGGTCTTCACTTTCAGTCGCTACAGTGGCCTCGCCTGATTCTTCTTCTGCAAGCGTATTTTCCTCCTCAACAGCTGTTGTCTCCGTCTGGTCCACCACTTCTTCGCCCGCATTCCTGTTCAGCAAGTTACGGCTTCTCTCACCGTTTTCATCCGGCTGCGTGGGTATCAGAATCAACACTGCCAGTACAATGATCAGCAGAAGAGCAACGATCCAGACAGCCCTCCACTTCCTGGGTTGGGGTTTGGGTTCCCTGGGAGCCAGAGGGGTAACTTGTGGCTTGGGTTCAGGGGCCGGGGCAGTGCTTTGAGGAACTTCTTCCGTCTTTTCGGGAATTTCCTCTTCTAGGGCTTCCTCTTCCAATTCCAGGAGGTCCATGGATTCCAGACCGTATTGATCGGGTTCCAGCAACCAGGCCGGATCCACCTGGAAGCTGACTTTTCCGTCTTCGTCCCTCACAAAGGTCCCTGTCTTAGGCAGCGTATATGAATCGCCCCTGTCAAGCGCAAATTTAATGGCATCGATCAGTTCCAGCACCTGTTGCTGGGCTTCATCCTCGTCTATTCCTTCACCCTGAGAATATACCGAAGCAAGTAGACCATCGTCCTTGCTGAAACTGCTGTCAAATTTAACCGAGGTGCCCGGAGGATCTATCCTGCTGCCCGAGGGTGATTGGGTCTCATCAGGTGTCCTGATTTCCAGGTTTCCAAAGCCCGCCAGAATGACACGCTTTTTCTCCTCCAAAAGTTCTTTGATGTATTTTCCCAGGATCATCTTAGGTCAATTGTGAGGTAAATGTAGTCAGTCAGCTGAGGATTTCAAAACGAAGTTATCAACCCGCATTTTTTACTATATTCGTATACTGTTTTTCCGAGCCCGTTAGAATGAACAAGATTAAAATGGTAGACCTTCATGGTCAGTACCTTAAAATAAAAAACGAGGTCGACAGTGCCATCCAGGGAGTCATCGATTCGACCGCCTTCATCAGGGGGGATGATGTACGCCAGTTCCAGGAGGAATTGTCCGACTATTTGGGAGTAGAACACACCATTGCCTGTGGCAACGGAACCGACGCCCTTCAGGTGGCCCTGATGGCCCTGAATCTTGAACCCGGAGATGAGGTAATCACCACCCCTTTTACCTTCATCGCCACAGTGGAAGTGATCCGCTTGCTGGGACTAAAACCGGTTTTTGTAGATGTGTTGCCCGACACTTTCAATCTGGATCCCTCCCTTCTCGAGAAGGCCCTATCAGACCGCACCCGGGCCATCATACCGGTCCACCTTTTCGGTCAGTGTGCCGATATGGACTCGATCATGAAATTTGCCAACACCCACAATCTTTATGTCATAGAGGACAACGCCCAGGCACTGGGAGCCGATTTCCTTTCCGAAGGTGCAGGCCGGAAGAAAGCAGGTACGATTGGACATGTGGGGACTACTTCATTTTTCCCTTCCAAAAACCTGGGAGCCTTCGGTGACGGAGGGGCTGTTTTCACCAGCGATCCCAAGCTCGGGGCCATGGTGGCCTCCCTGGTAAATCATGGCATGGGTAAAAGGTATCACTACGACCACGTGGGAGTAAATTCCCGGCTGGATACCCTACAGGCAGCCATTCTGCGGGTCAAGCTCAAGCAGCTCGACGACTATCACCAAAGACGCCAGGAGGCTGCCTCTTGGTACGATGACGCCTTCAGGGACCTTCCGGGAGTGAAGATTCCCCATCGATCGGGCTTCAGCACCCATATTTTTCACCAGTATACCCTTCAGTTAGAACCCTCACAGAGGGACGAGCTGAGGCAATGGCTGCAGGAAAAGGAGATCCCCTCCATGATTTATTACCCGGGGCCCCTGCATCTCCAGAAAGCCTACCGGGATCTGGGATATGAGGAAGGGGATTTGCCCGTGGCAGAAAGCCTGTGCAGCAAGGTGCTTTCGCTCCCCATGCATACCGAGCTGGAAAAGGCACAGCTTGAATACATCAGCCTTACACTACAAGCATTTTTTAAATCCTGAACCGCATGGAAGACTATTTTGCCCATGAAAGTGCTGTGATTGATGAAGGTGTCGAAATCGGCAGCGGCACCAGGATCTGGCATTTTAGTCACATCATGACCGGATGCAAAATTGGCAAGGGCTGCAACCTGGGTCAAAACGTGGTGGTTTCACCCGATGTAATCCTGGGTAACAATGTGAAGGTACAGAACAATGTATCCATCTACACGGGCGTTATCTGCGAGGACGATGTATTTCTGGGACCCTCCATGGTGTTTACCAACATAATCAACCCGCGCAGTGCCATTGTCAGGCGGGATGAATATGAGAAAACAGTGGTGGAAAAGGGTGCCACCATAGGGGCAAATGCCACTATAGTTTGTGGTAACAATATTGGAAAATTTGCGTTTATTGGAGCAGGTGCCGTGGTTATCCAAGAAGTGAAGCCCTATGCCCTGGTGGTCGGGAATCCCTCCCGACAGATAGGCTGGATGAGTGAATACGGTCACCGACTGGAGTTTAACAAAGAAGGACTGGCCACCTGTCCTGAAAGTGGAGAAATATACAAAATGGAAGCTGATAACGTAAAGAAAACCGGAAGCTGATAATGAGTGAAAATGTGAAGAATTTTGCCCTGATAGGGGTAGCCGGTTATATCGCCGTAAGGCATGTAAGAGCCATCAAAGAAACAGAAAACATCCTTGTAGCTGCACTGGATCCCTTCGACAGTGTAGGATTCATGGACAGTTATTTCCCGGAGTCTGATTTTTTCATCGAGTTTGAGCGTTTCGATCGCCATATAGCCAAGTTAAACCGGGCAGGAACCCGGGTGGAATACGTGAGCATCTGCTCACCCAACTACCTGCACGATTCACATATCCGTTTTGCCCTGCGCAACGGAGCAGATGCCATCTGTGAAAAACCCCTGGTTCTGAATCCCTGGAATATCGACGCTCTGAAAGACTATGAAAATGAAACGGGCAGAAGGGTCTGGAACATCCTTCAGCTGCGCCACCACCAGGCCATCATGGATCTGAAGGAGAAAGTAAGCAAAGACCCTCCCGATAAAATCTACGATATCGATTTGAGTTATATTACCAGCCGGGGCAACTGGTATCATTATTCCTGGAAAGGTAACGTGGAGAAATCAGGAGGAGTTCCCACCAATATCGGAGTACACTTTTTTGACATGCTCACCTGGATTTTCGGAGAAGTAAAGGAGAACAAGGTGCACTTCCTGAAAGGCGATAAGGCTGCAGGTTATCTGGAGCTTGAAAGAGCACGGGTCCGCTGGTTTCTGAGCATAGATTACAAGGATATACCCAAAGGGATCAAAGCCTCGGGTAAACGAACCTACCGTTCCATTACAGTCGACGGAGAGGAAATAGAGTTCAGTGGAGGTTTTACCGACCTTCATACCTCCAGCTATAAGAAAATACTCCAGGGCCAGGGATACGGACTGGAAGCAGCCCGCCCCTCCATCCAGACTGTATATAATATACGAAACACCGCCCCTGTGGGGCTTACCGGTGAATACCATCCAATTATAAAAAATATCCAAAAATGATTTATGACGATCTGCTAAGCGGTAATAAGAAAATGGCCGTAATCGGCCTGGGTTATGTGGGACTTCCCATTGCGCTCGAATTTGCAAAAAAGATTTCTGTGATCGGCTTTGATATCAAACAAGACCGGGTCGATCTGATGAAAAAACACGTGGACCCCAGCAAGGAATTGTCCAGCGAGGACTTCGAAGGGTGCGACATAGAGTTCACCACCAGCCTGGAGGACATCAGGGAAGCTTCCTTCTACATTGTTGCCGTCCCTACCCCCATTGACGAACATAAAAATCCCGATCTGGCACCCCTGCTCTCTGCAACGGCCACTGTGGGTAAAGTTCTCAAGGAAGGGGACTACGTTGTCTATGAATCCACGGTATACCCCGGGTGTACGGAAGAAGATTGTATCCCGCTGCTGGAAGAAGTGTCGGGACTGAGCTGCGGTGAACAATTTAAGGTCGGGTTTTCTCCCGAAAGGATCAACCCGGGCGACCGTGAGCACACACTCACCAAGATCACCAAGGTAAGTTCCGGATGCGACGCCGAATCGTCCGAGCAGGTTGCCTTGACCTATGAACTGGTCATCGAGGCAGGAGTACACCGGGCAAGTTCCATCAAAGTGGCAGAAGCCGCCAAGATCATCGAAAATACGCAGCGCGATATCAATATTGCCTTTATGAACGAATTGTCCATGATTTTCAATAAAATGGACATCAACACCTATGAGGTGCTGGAAGCTGCCGGAACCAAATGGAATTTTCTGAATTTCTTCCCCGGACTGGTGGGTGGACATTGCATCGGGGTGGATCCTTACTACCTCACCTTCAAATCGGCCAAATTCGGACATCACGCACAGATTATCAACTCGGGCCGTGGGATCAACGATGGAATGGGTGCCTACGTGGCCCGTCAGGTAACCCTCAGGCTTTCTTCCAGTTTCCCGAACCTGAAAGACTGTAAGGTGCTGGTCATGGGAGCTACCTTTAAAGAGAATGTGAGTGACATACGTAACTCCAAAGTGGCAGATGTGGTTATGGAGCTAAAAGAGTTTGGGGTAAAAGTAGATGTGGTTGATCCTTATGCTTCTCCGGAAGAGATCAAGGAAGAATACAAATTCGAGCTTTCTCCGGCCGTGGATGGACCCTATCACGGAATAGTGGTGGCGGTAAACCATAAGGAATATGCTGCCCTGGATGAAGCCTATTTCAAGTCCATCTCTCATGAAGGTGCCATCTTTGCAGATTTGAAAGGCATTTTCAGGGATAAAATCGAGGAACTGGCTTACTGGAGCCTATAAGGATAAAGTATGGCTAAAATTCTGGTCACCGGCGGTACAGGTTACATTGGATCCCACACCGTGGTAGAATTGCAGGAAAAGGGGATGGAGGTTGTTATTGTTGACAACCTCTCCAACTCCGAACGCAGTGTTTTGGATGGTATTCGCTCCATTTCCGGGATTGAGGCCATGTTCGAAGAGGTGGACCTGAGGAAACGGGAAGCCACTTTCGGAGTATTTGAGAAACACCCCGATATACAAGCCATCATCCATTTTGCTGCTTTTAAGGCTGTGGGGGAAAGCGTAGAAAAGCCCCTCGATTACTACGAGAACAACCTGCTTTCTCTGATCCACCTTCTGGAGGCCATGCGTAAATACGGGGTGGATCATATGGTGTTTTCTTCCTCCTGTACCGTTTACGGAGAACCGGATAGCTTACCTGTAGGTGAAAGTGCTCCCATAAAGGTGGCCAATTCTCCCTATGGAAATACCAAGCAGATTTGCGAAGAGATCCTTCGCGATACAGTGGCCAGTATGGAGGGCAAAGGGGTAATTTCCCTTCGCTACTTCAATCCCATCGGGGCCCACGAAAGTGCCCTGATTGGAGAACTTCCCATTGGCATACCCAATAATCTGGTACCCTTTATCACCCAGACTGCGGCAGGGATCCGGGAATGCCTGAGCGTCTATGGGGACGATTACAACACGCCTGATGGTTCAGCCATCCGGGACTACATCAATGTGGTAGATCTGGCCCGGGCCCATGTGGTGGCCATCCTCAGGTTGCTGGAAGGGAAGCAAAAAAGTGATTTTGAAGTCTTCAACCTGGGAACAGGCCGCGGTCTTTCGGTTCTGGAAGTCATCCTGGCCTTTGAAAAAGCCACCGGTCAGGCACTCAATTACAAGGTGGTGAATCGCAGGGAAGGTGATATAGAAAAAGTATATGCCGATACCTCTTTTGCCAATGCTGAATTGGGATGGAAAGCTGAAAAGGGCATAGAAGAATCCCTGCGGTCGGCCTGGGAGTGGGAGAAAAAAATCAGAGCTCAAAAAGGGAATTAAGATGAAGACCATTCTAGTCACAGGAGGAGCCGGGTTCATTGGATCCCACGTGGTGCGCTTACTGGTAAACAGGCACCCCGATAAAAAGATTGTGAATCTGGATCAGCTGACCTATGCCGGGAACCTGGAGAACCTCACGGATATTGAGAAGCGAAGCAACTACGAATTTATAAGAGGGGATATCACCGACCCAAAATTCCTGGAGCAGGTTTTCGAAGAACACTCCCTTGACGGAGTGATACACCTGGCTGCAGAATCGCATGTGGACCGATCCATTGCCGATCCCATGGCTTTCATTCAAACCAACATTGTGGGTACAGTCAATCTGCTAAACGCCTGCCGGACTCACTGGAAAAGTACAGAAGGGAAATTGTTCTACCACATTTCCACCGACGAGGTATATGGCAGCCTGGGCAAGGAAGGACTTTTTACCGAGGAAACGGCCTACGATCCACGCAGCCCTTATTCTGCTTCCAAGGCCAGCTCCGACCACCTGGTCAGGGCCTATCATCACACCTATGGCTTGCCGGTAGTACTCTCCAATTGTTCCAACAATTATGGACCCAACCAGTTTCCGGAAAAACTGATCCCCCTGGCCATCCATAATATCCTGCATCTTAAACCCATACCCATCTATGGAAAGGGAGAGAACGTAAGGGACTGGCTCTATGTGGAAGACCATGCTTCGGCCATTGAACTGATATTTACCAAAGGCAGGATCGGACGCACCTACAACATCGGGGGACTGAACGAATGGACCAACATCGACCTCATTAAACTGCTCTGTCAGATCATGGATCAAAAATTACAACGGGAGCCGGGTAGTTCAGAGAAGCTAATCACTTTTGTGAGGGACAGGGCCGGACATGATCTCCGTTATGCCATCGACAGCAGCAGAATAGAAAAGGAGCTTCACTGGAAACCCAGCCTGCGTTTTGAGGAAGGGCTTGCGCTTACGGTGGACTGGTACCTGGAGAATACGGCCTGGATGGAGCATCTTACCTCGGGAGCTTACCAAAGCTATTACGACAAGCAGTATGGGGACAGATAAATGCCTCTTTCCTGCTTCCCCTTTCTTTACTCAACGGTAACCGATTTGGCCAGATTCCTGGGTTGATCCACATTGCAGCCGCGCATTAAAGCTATGTGATAGGCTATCAATTGCAGGGGCACTACCGATGGAAGGGCAAGCAGTGATTCATCCGTTTCCGGAATTTCAATCACATGATCTGCCATCTCTTTGATGGTGGTATCCCCATGGGTAACAATGGCAATTACAGCTCCGTTCCTCGCCTTAACCTCCTGGATGTTGCTCACGATTTTATCGTAAGAGCTGTCCTTGGTAGCAATGAATACCACCGGCATGTTTTCATCGATCAGAGCAATGGGTCCGTGTTTCATTTCTGCTGCGGGGTATCCCTCCGCATGGATATAGGAGATCTCCTTCAGCTTCAAAGCTCCTTCCAGAGCGACTGGGAAGCTTACTCCCCTGCCCAGGTAAAGGGCATTGGAAGCATCCTTATATATTTCGGCAATTCGCTTAAATTCTTCATTTTGCTCCAGTATCTTCTCGATTTTTTGCGGGATCTCATTTAATTCCCCGATGAGATGAGCGAAACGATCCTTGGAAAGGAGGCCTTTCTCTTTTCCAATCATCATGGCCATCATGGTCAATACCGTAACCTGGGCAGTAAATGCTTTGGTTGAGGCCACTCCGATTTCAATCCCGGCATGGGTATAAACTCCGGCATGGGTTTCCCTCGAAATGCTGGATCCAGCCACATTACATATCCCCAGAACAAGGGCTCCTGCATCTTTGGCCAGCTGTATGGCAGCCAGGGTATCGGCAGTCTCGCCACTTTGACTGATGGCCAGAACAACATCATCGGGACCGATCATGGGATTCCGGTAGCGGAATTCTGAAGCATATTCCACTTCCACAGGTATCCGGGCCAGATCTTCAATCAGGTATTCTCCCACCAATCCGGCATGCCAGGAGGTTCCGCAGGCAATGACCACCATTCTTTTGGCATGAACCAGTTGATCGTGAATGTCCAGGAGGCCTCCCAGTTTTATTTCACTGGTATCTGGCTTAATGCGTCCCCTGAAGGTGTCCTGAATGGACCTTGGCTGCTCGAAAATTTCTTTGAGCATGAAGTGCTCATAACCCTGTTTCTCCATTTCGGAGATATCCATATCCAGGGTTTTGATATTGACCTGGGTGGCCTCACTTCCCAGGTTTTTTAGCACCAGTTCGTCTCTGCGTATCAGTGCAATATCGTCGTTGTTCAGGTATATGACCCTGTCGGTGTATTCTGCAATGGGAGTGGCATCGGAGGCAATGAAATATTCTTTGCTACCCAGACCAATGACCAGGGGACTGCTTCGCCGGGCAGCAATCATCATATCGGGATCTTCCCGCGACAAAACCACCAGGCCATAGGCCCCGTCCACCTTCTGAAGGGCCAGGCTTACAGCCACTTCCACATCCACATCCTCGGTGGTATAAATATATTCGATCAGGTTGGCCAGGACTTCAGTATCGGTTTCGCTGTAAAACTTCATCCCCTTGTCCATCAGGGTTTTCTTCAGGACCGAATAGTTTTCGATGATTCCGTTATGGATGATGGTAAACAGCCCCTTCTCGGAGTGGTGCGGATGGGCATTCAGATCGCTGGGTTCCCCGTGGGTGGCCCATCTTGTATGGCCTATACCAATAGTACTCTTGGTTTCTTTGCCTCTCACATGATCCTCCAGTTCGGAGACCTTCCCCTTTTTCTTGTAGATGGCAGTTTCACCATTTAACAGGGCAACTCCAGCAGAGTCATAGCCCCGGTATTCAAGTCTTTTTAACCCTTTGATAAGAATAGGGTACGCGTCCTTGCTACCAATGTAGCCAACAATTCCACACATGATTCAGACAATTTAAAAACAACCTAGAGGGTACTGTACGTAAAAATTAGAGTTTAAGATACACAACTTCTAACCTTATACGTTTTTCATTGCTGGGAAGGTTACCCCAAAGTTTGGTAAAGGCCGGATTCTCCAGGCCATCGTTCAACTGGAGTATGAAATCGTTTTCAGGCTTTACTCCATCGATCATGGATTGGAAGTGAAGTGGCATTTGGAAACGATATGTATAGGTAGTGTCGTAGAACATTCCCTTCGACACGGCTTTTTTATAACCCCCGAACCTGGAAGCTTCCCTGGTAGGATCGTTGGACCAAATGACGTGGTAGTCATATATGGGCTCGAATGATTCATCCTCCAGAATGGTTCCGATCATTAAACGGCTGGGAAGATCATCGTTCGAAATTCCGCTTTGCTCATCGGGAACCACATCAAATACCAGGGTGGCATTATTAATGACCAGGGGATTTTCATCCATCCACCCAATCAGGTTCTCAAAAGAAAAACGGGTATTAACCCCACCCATCCCCTGCACATAGCAATAGGGTGAAACCGCATTTTCATCGTCGATGATGGCACCCAGGCTGGTGCCGGAAAAATCGTGTTCAAAGAGATTGATTTTCTGGGAGGAGAACTCATTGATGCGAAAATGAGCATAGGTATAGTCGGGTCCTGCGGTAGAATCCACATCCGTAGAGTCGTTGGCATACTTCATACTAAGCCTGGTATCCGATGAAGACAGTTGAATCCTGGCCATGGTCCCCTCGGCAGATACCGGCTCGGCTTCGATATAGAAACCGTTAAAATAATCCTTGAAAACGGAATCGTTCACGAAGTAATTGCTGTCGGCTGAGGCAGTTAAAAACTTGTCGATAAAATCCTGATCCTCGATAAGGAGCACAAAGGTGGTCTCGTCCACCGGGGTAATGCTTTTCTGAACCAGTGGAACCGGATTGAATTTCCCACTTATGTCGTAATTAGCATAATAGAGTGAATCCATGAAGATCCTTTCCTGGAACTCATAAACACTCAGGATGATTTCCTGATCGGTATCCCCCAGATAATCGTAAATATGCAAGGATAGAAACAGCGAGTCAATGAGGGTATTGGGAGCTGCAATATAAGTAAGGGAGCTATTGAACTGGGTCACCACCGAAGCTTCCGATCGGCCCACTATGGTATCTTCCATGGCCCCTAAAAGCGAGAGCTTGTTTGCGGAAAATGTTACCTCCGAAGTAACCTGGGGCAGGGCTGTGACGGGTAAGGCCTCAATTTCAAAAATGGTATCGTAAAACAGGGAAACACTATCACCCGGAGGCAATATATCCACGCCCAGTTCCTGGTCGCTAATTTTACACGAAGATACCAGACCCAGCAACATGGCAAAGGCTGCAATAAGCCATAACTCCTTCTTCTTCATCTGAAATTTTCTCTTAGTCGTTGATGATACTGTCGTAGAAAACGGAAAACTCCTCCACATATTTTTCATCACTCACATAATTTAGGTAGGGTTTCCCGGATTGTTTCAGCACCTGCTCAACATCCTCAGACAGGCTTTCGCTTCCCTGGATCAATCCGTCTGAATAAGTGGCTGCCAGATTGACCAAATTACTATAACCCGGATCTTTGACCATGGATACCTGATCGGGCGATACACCATCCACAATCACTTTTTCAGAAAAAGCCGGGTCAAGGGGAGTTTTAAAACCATTATCATAGAACGAGAAGACCACCTTCGAATCTGCAAACAAAGGATCTTCACGATAAGCCTTTTTAAGATATAGGGGCACCAGTGAGGTAAACCAACCATGACAGTGCACCAGATCAGGTGACCAGCGAAGCTTACGAACTGTTTCCAAAACTCCGCGGGCAAAAAATATCATGCGCTCGTCGTTGTCAGCAAAAAAATTACCACCGGAGTCTGCCACCGTATGTTTACGCTGGAAATATTCCTCATTATCAATGAAATATACCTGCATTCGTGCTGCCTGTATGGAAGCTACCTTTATTATGAGGGGGTGATCGGTATCATCAATGATAAGGTTCATACCCGAAAGACGGATAACCTCGTGCAACTGGTTTCTTCGCTCATTGATGTTCCCGTACTTTGGCATAAAGGTCCGGATTTCTTTTCCGGTTTCCTGAATGGCCTGGGGTAGGTTTCTGCTGATTTGGGAAAGTTCCGTTTCGGGCAAATAGGGTGTAATCTCTTGAGAGACAAATAATACCTTTTTACTTTCCATCTGCAATCTTCTATTAGAAATCATGCAAATTTACTAAAAATAATTGATACCTTTTTATCTATCTTTGACTCACTTGAATTCCATGATAGTTTACAGGACCAAAGAAGACCTAAGCGGGCACCTCAACTCCCTAAAAAGAGAAAAGCTTTCCATCGGCCTGGTTCCCACCATGGGGGCGCTTCACCAGGGACATGGTTCCCTGGTTGAGAAAGCCAAATCAGAAAATGATGTGGTGGTGGTGACCATATTCGTAAATCCAACCCAATTCAACGATCCCGACGATCTGGAAACTTATCCAAGGACCCTGGACAGCGATCTGGAAAAGCTTCAGAAACTGGAAGCTGATTTAATATTTGTACCCTCTGTGAAGGAGATGTACCCCGAAGCAGATGATCGGATTTTTGACCTGGATCCCCTCGATAAAGTCATGGAAGGCAAACACCGGGAAGGGCACTTCAATGGTGTGGCGCAGATTGTGAGCAAGCTCTTCCAGCTCATTCTTCCCCACCGTGCCTATTTTGGACAAAAGGACTTTCAGCAGCTGACCATTGTGCGCAGACTCACCGAGATCCTTAACCTGGACATTCACATCGTAGGCTGTCCGATCGTTCGGGAAAAAGACGGATTGGCCATGAGCTCCAGGAACCAAAGGCTAAGTAAAGAGGAGCGAAAGCAGGCCTCCTTTATCTATGATACTCTGAAACAGGCGCGCAAGAAGAAGGAAGAACTTTCGGTAATTGAATTGAAAGCCTGGGTAAGCGATCGTTTTCTGCTCAGGCCAGAATTTGGTCTTGAATACTTTGAAATCGTTGAAGATAAAGCGCTTAAGTCGATCTTATCCTGGGATGAAAGGGTGAACAAAGTAGCTTGCATAGCTGTTCAATTAGGTAGTGTAAGACTGATCGATAATGTGAATTTTGATTAAATTTGTGAAGGAAAGCAAGCAGTCATGAATATCGAAGTCGTAAAATCGAAAATACACCGGGTTACAGTCACCGAAGCAGATCTGAACTACATTGGCAGTGTCACCATTGATGAGGACCTGATGGATGCAGCCAATCTCATAGAAAATGAGAAAGTACAAATCGTAAATATAAACAACGGTGAACGGCTGGAAACCTATGTGATTACCGGTGCACGCGGAACAGGACAAATCTGCCTGAATGGTCCGGCCGCCAGGAAGGTGGCCGTTGGAGATATCATTATTATTATCTCCTATGCATCCATGGACTTTGAGGAGGCAAAAACCTTCGAGCCCAGGCTGATCTTCCCTGACACCGACTCCAATAAGTTAAACTGATTCCCTCCTTGAGAAAAACCTTTCTACAGTTTCTGAAAATAGCCGGATTTCTGGCGCTGGGTCTTCTATTGCTTTATCTGGCTTTCAGAGGGGTGGAACTGGATGAACTTGCTTCAACCCTGAAGCGTGCCAATTTCTGGTGGATAGGGCTTTCCCTGGTCTTTGCTGCAATCTCCTTTTTCAGCCGAGCACGCAGGTGGATGCTGCTTATAGAGCCCCTTGGATTCCGCACCGGCTTCTGGAATACCTATCATTCAGTGATGATTGGTTACCTGTCGAATTTTGCCCTGCCCCGCCTGGGAGAAGTAACCCGTTGTGTTACACTGGGGCGAAAGGAAAAGATTCCTGTGGATTCCCTCTTTGGCACAGTGATCATTGAAAGGGTAATTGACCTGTTGATGTTGATCCTGATCATGCTGGTGCTTCTGTTCAGCTGGATGGAGAAGTTCGGATCTTTTTTTGGCGAACAGGTGTTTTTACCCCTGCAGCAAAAACTGATAGAAACTTTTGGAG
>Ga0180435_10001362_pt1 | contig 25590 bp, 21 predicted proteins | sample SS_ome_3_FD_132467 | JGI IMG/M metagenome (GOLD analysis project Ga0180435, IMG submission 132467) | Hypersaline lake sediment archaeal communities from the Salton Sea, California, USA - SS_3_S_1 metaG | ecosystem: Environmental > Aquatic > Non-marine Saline and Alkaline > Hypersaline >... | reverse complement strand
TAAGCGATCAATCGGTTTGCATGAATCCCAGATTTATTTTCGTGGAACGGTTTCTGCATTTCGAATCGACCGTAAGTTCCTTTGCGGCAACGACTAAGATGACATTACGCCATTCAAGTTTGGACTAAGAGGTGTGTCGCGGCGCCGCGATTCACGGTCGATTGTAGCTGGCCGACTCAATAGCCGGTGCTAATTCGTCAAAGATGGCACACGTTCCGGCTTCCATAGTTTGTCGTGTATGGATGCTTGCCGGGGGTCGATACCTTCTGGGCGGACGCCTTCAACGTGCCCGTCAACGAACAAAGCATTGACAATACCGGTGTGCCGGGGTGCGATGTCGTCGGACCAGCCCAGAAGGCCATTTGCATCCGCACCGACAACATGAGCGATGGTGCGTTCATATTCGACCAGCAGCAGCTTGCCGCCGTCACTGCCGCGCAAAAACCTGCCCGCAAGGTTGTTCATGCCGTAGCTGCTCTGTCCGCCTCCGCCCATCACCTCGACGGATGTGGGAGGATGGAAGGGTTTTGCGAGATACTCTCCATCCGGACCCCGCAGGCCGAAAGAGTATCCCGCGCTTCTCGAAACGCTGGTGATCTTCATCGTACCGCCTTCCAGGGGCTCGACGAGGATACGAAGATCGTTGTAGTCGTTGTCACCACCGCTGAGAATATCCTCGATTTCCAGGCCATAGGCCCCCGGCACGTCGGACGGGAAGTTTTGCATTACCCAGGAGCTTTCGCGCATATTCGGATGGTCGCCACTCAAAGCCAATTCGAAGTGGTCTCGATGATTGGGATAGTCGGGATTGACGACAATCGCCACCTCTTCGATTTTCGTGGAAGCTCCCTTCTCTTCGCGAACATCCTCAGGGCATATGAAGATACCGTCCGTGTTTTCGGCGAACTCTTTGAGCTCGACGATCCACTTGGCGGGAATAATATTGACACCCGGCGTATTGTCAGCAGACCGGAAATTGTGATAGGCGATGCCCAGTTGATGCAGGTTGTTCTGGCATTGCATCCTCCGCGCCGAACCGCGAGCCGCCTGAACGGCTGGAAGGAGCAGCGCTACGAGAATAGCAATAATGGTAATCACTACCAGCAATTCCACGAGCGTAAAGGCCCGCTTGTACGATTCGAGTGTACTATTCATCTCCACGGATCTTTCTTTTGAAACCCTCGAAATGGGGAGAGGCTTTGACCATTTCCCAGTCCTCTCGGCTATATTTGATGATCCGAGCTCGGTCAGTTTCCGGCCCATCTGCTCGAAAACGTCGGTCGCGGCCCAGAAATCTTGCGACGACGGCGGCGGCGCGACCACGTACAACGGATGATTCGTCTTCCATGGCGTCAATGATTGCTTCCATGCTGTCGAAATCATAATGCCTTCCAAGCGCTCCAATCGTCGCTGATTTGACAGTCGGATCGCTGGTTTCCTCGAGCAGTTGCCGCAGTTGGGGCAATGCGGGAGGGTTGAGGTCGCTCAGCGCCACTGCCGCTGCCTCGCGTTCCTGAAGGTCTTGCCCAGTAAGCGCCGTTTCTAGCCACTCGTCGGCAGTCGGTTCGCGCGATCCAGCGAAGAACCATATGCCGCCAACTGTGACAATCAACAGCAGCAGGATTCCTACGGCAATGAGAATGCCCGGATGCCGCATGCTATTTCGCCCTCACTTACTTGACCAGGAAGACGCATCCCTAGAATGGCCGACGAGACTCCACAGCCGTTTCCATCATAACACATTGTCAATCGTACCGTCAAACGCCAGTAGCACAACCGACACGACAGATGCAACATTTACGGCGGGACCAATCCGCCGAGGGTTATCCCCACTCCATACGCCAGCACTGCGGCGCCGCTGCCGATCAGGAGCGTCTCCATGCCGGACAAAAAGAGTGGGTGTCTGGTGATGAATCCGCGAATCGCTCCGATGATGAAGAAGGATGCCATCGCAGCGATCGCAGAAGCGAGGAAGGTCCAGTCCGGTCCCAGCACTCCGCCGAAAAACAGCGGGCTGAGCGGAATCATACCGGCACAGATAAATCCGAGAAAAGTGGTCAACCCGGCACGGAAGGGGCAGGGCGTTTCGAGTTGAAGTCCCCATTCCTCGGTCAGCATCGTATCGACCCACTGCTTGCGATCGTTGGTAATGACCCGCACGATTTCATCCAGCACGTGACCTTCAAAGCCTTTCGCGGCAAAGATTTGCCGAATCTCTTCGCGCTCACCCTCGGGTATCGACTCGATGTGTGATTCTTCCAAGCGGCGGAAGTTATCGAGCACGTGGCGATCGGCTCGGGCTTTGAGATAATTGCTGACGGCCATGCTGAAACCGTCGGCCAGCACGTTTGCCAAGCCCAAGATAATAGCGATCATCACGCCGCCGGAGAGATTTGCGCCGGCTACGCCCGCCACGATGGCGAAAGTGGTGACTGTGCCGTCGACGGCGCCCAAGATGAAGTCGCCGAGGTAGTTTAGCGACGAAGATTCCTGCAAGCGCGCAGCAATTGCCTTGGGTGTATGATCGTCGTGCAGATCTTCAAGTGTCGGCTGCGACATTGAATCCTGTTGGCAGGGGGACTTACGACCCTGAATTCGCCGAGGCCGGCTCGATCACGCGATTCGACTCGTCGACCAGCAATACGCGCGGATGATGCGATTGTGCTTCATCCTCTTCGTACTCGGCGTAGCTGGTGATGATTACCAAGTCATCGGGATCGACCAGATGAGCCGCTGCACCGTTGATGCAGATCGTGCCCGAGCCCGGTTCGCCTTCAATGGCGTAGGTCGTTAGTCGCGAACCATTAGTGATGTTGTAGATCTGCACCTGTTCGTGATCGAGGATGTCCGCGGCATCCATCAGGTCACGGTCGATTGTGACACTTCCCACGTAGTGCAACTCGGCTTCGGTGACCCGAGCCCGGTGGATTTTTGATTTGAGTAGAGTGCGTCTCATCTCGGTTTCACTGCCAAAAAGACGGGGGCCGCTACGTCCAACAAGCCCTGTATTATACCCGGACAACTGGGTGCGAGGAATGGGCGATATCTTTCGGTTTTTGGTCACATTTCGCCACGCGTACGAGGCATTGGGCAGCCATATTTCGGAGAAACAGGGCCGGACAACCGGCTTTTCAGAAGCTGTCTTCTGCCGATGCATATGGGCGCCTCGCTCGGAATCAGGTCTCATTCGCTGGTGTATTCGTGCGGAATTCCTGGTCGCAGGCCGCCGCCGTTTCTCCATCATTTCTTTGAGTTTTCGATTCCAATGTGTCCGGCGATGAGCCGGTTCGTCAATCCATACACAGACAGTCAATCGGACACTTTCGGCAGGGGGAACATCACTCGCCTGCCCCAAACTCAAGGAGAATTCCAATGATCGTTCGCAACATCAAAATGGCTTCGTTTGCCTTGGCCCTGGTCGCTTGCTTCGCCGTCGTGGCGGACGCCCAGGTTTCGTATCGACAGATCGCCGGACCGGTCGCAATCAACTCGCGGAAGACGACTCCCACGCGGGTCGCGGATCTACAAAGCGGTAAGATGTATCTATTGGCCGTTTCAGGGACATTTACCTATTGGGACATCGGCGGCGTCTGCGATGGCGCCCACATTATTCGCAATCCGTATGGCACGGGTTTCCAGGTCTTTCCGACGATTCGGTTCTTCTACCCAAACTACTCGATGATCGACCTGATCAACATGCAGACGGGTAGCCCGCCAGCATATGCTTCGAACAACACTTACTACGCCTATGTGCAAGGCGGCGGGTTGGACCTCTCGGCCATGATTCAAGACGGTCCCGGCGAATACATCAACAACCGTGGTTCGCTATATGTGACTGTGTACGAAGTGCAGCAGGCGCAATCTGGCCCACCGAACAACGGCGGTTTGACGAGCGTGTCGGTCAATCGCAGCCCTGTCCACATCCGACTTTGGGACCACAGCGATCAAGACGGCGACATCGTGCAGATCTTCGTGAACGGGCAATACCACCAAACTGTTCACCTCACCAAGTCAGGCGCCACGCTCTCGCTGCCCTTGACCTTTGGTCGACATCGCTTGCAGGTGAAGGCCCAAAATCAGGGCAGCAGCGGGCCGAACACCGCTTCGATGCGAATCGAAGGTGTAACGGGCGGCAAGGCGGAGCAAAAGTGGTCGTTGAAGACCAATCAGGTGGCGACGATGGATATCAACGTCCACCGTTAGACAGTTGTCCCTTGGTTTCTCTTGAGAGCGGCGCGGCAGTCGATTCGACCGTCGCGCCGCTTGCATTTCTTGAAGCGAAGAAGCCGCGCGAATCACTCCGCCTCTTGCTGCTCGACCAACTCTGCGACGATTTCCTCCCCGGGGACAGAGGGCAACACCAAGATTTTTCCGTCGCCGATCCGGCCGGTGCGGGCCACGGCCACGATCTTCTGGACGATCTCCTCGGTTCGGCTGTCGTCGACCCAGAGAGTGATCTCGACTTTTGGTAGAAACGCCTGCGAATACTCGCTGTCGCCGTATTCGTCCAGATAGCTTTTCTGCCGGCCAAAGCCCTTTACTTCACTTACCTTGAGCGCTTCGATGGGCGCGCGGTTTAGCGCTACCAGGACTTTTTCGGCCAGATAAGGTTTGACGACAGCGACGACTTGTTTCACAGCCCAGGGGCTCCCCATTTTGCCACCACGACGAACAACTCAATGAGAAATCTATGGTACCAAGATCGGGTTCGAATCGCCATTCCATGAAAACTAACTCGGGGAGCGCTGCTTTTTGGGCGGGCTTTTTGGGCCGACTGTTTGTCAGCGGTGATAGAAGTCGGTATCGTAACGGTTGTGGTGTAGTCGATTTTCCTTTCCGCCTGCAGGACCTGCCGATGACTTCCCCGCGTTTCGACCTCCTTCTCTCTGGTTTGGTAATTCTCACTTTGTCATTGGTTTCGTACGCGGATGATGCGCAACATGTCGATTTCATTCGCGATGTGAAGCCTATTCTCTCGACCAAGTGTTTTGCCTGCCATGGCCCGGATGAGAATCATCGGGAAGCGGACCTGCGATTCGACGATCGCGACTCGGCCATCGAGTACGCAATCGTGCCTGGCGACCCGGATGAGAGCATGATTCTCGAAGTTGTTTCGTCGGAAAACCCCAAGGTGCAGATGCCGCCACCGGCAGCCAAGAAGCCGCCGTTGACGAAGGAAGAGATCGACCTGCTGCGACGCTGGATCGAACAGGGCGCCGAATACCAGGGACACTGGTCGTTCGAGCCGATTGTTCGATCGGAAGTCCCGAATGCCAAAGACAAGCGGTGGCAAGAAAATCCGATCGACGCCTTCATCGCCAATGGGCACGCGAGTCAGAAGTTGTCACCGGTCGATGCCGCTGACCGCCGCACGTTGATCCGCCGCCTGTCGTTCGACCTGCGCGGTCTGCCGCCAACGCCCGCCGAAGTGCAAACGTTCGAGAATGACAAATCCTCCGATGCCTATGACAAGTTGGTCGATCGACTGCTGTCCTCCGAGCAGTTTGGCGAGCGGATGGCCGTCTATTGGCTCGACGTAGTTCGCTACGCCGATACGGGTGGTTACCACAGCGACAACCATCGCGACGTTTGGGCATATCGTGATTACGTGATTGAGTCGTTCAATGAAAACAAGTCCTTCGATCAGTTCGTCATCGAACAGATCGCTGGTGATCTGTTGCCCAACGCCACGATTGAGCAACGTATCGGCTCGGGTTACAACCGACTTCTGCAAACGACGGAAGAGGGCGGTGCACAGGCCAAGGAGTACCAAGCGAAATACGATGCGGATCGCGTGCGCAACACGGGCGTGGCGTTTCTGGCGATGACAACCGGCTGTTGTCAGTGTCACGACCACAAGTACGATCCGATGACGATGCGCGACTTCTACAGTTTTGCCGCCTTTTTCGCGGATATCAAAGAACGACCCGTTGGCCGCCAGTCGCAGACGACGTTGTACACGCCCGCGCAAAAACAACAGGCCGATCGTCTCAATGGCGAGATCGGCAAGTTGCGTCAGCAAGTCGGTCAGATTGATATGCCGGCCTTCGAGAAGTGGCGAACCGAGGCCGAGCAAGCGATCAAGGATGAAGCGAAGCAAGAGCAGATCCCCAAGAATATCGCCGACATTCTTGCCATTGCAGCCGACAAACGCAACGACGGTCAGAAGAAGACGCTCGTCGATTATTTCTGGAAGAACGTTTCCCCCGCGGCCAAATCGCTTCGCAAAAAACTGGCGGCAAAGGAGGCCGAGAAAAAGAAGCTGGACGCATCGGCCATTTCTACGTTGATTTCGGAGTCCGGTGCGCCGCGAACTATCCGTATCCTGGCGCGTGGCGACTGGCTGGATGACAGCGGCGAAATCGTTCAGCCAGCGCTGCCGGCCGTTTTTGGTTCGCTCGACATCACCGATCGCCGACCGACTCGGCTTGATCTGGCGCGGTGGATGACCACGCCGGAGAACCCACTTGTGGCCCGGGTTTATGTCAATCGGCTTTGGAAACTGTTTTTCGGTCGTGGGATCGTGCGTACGGTGGATGATTTTGGGGCGCAAGGTGATGTGCCAAGCCATCCTGAGTTGCTCGACTGGCTGGCCATGGAACTGATCGAAAGCGATTGGGACACCAAACACTTGATCCAACTGATGCTGCGATCGGAGACTTACCGCCAAAGCTCGCGACCGACCGGCAAACAGCGCGAGCACGATCGCGAGAACATCTATCTGGCGCGGCAGGGGCGATTCCGACTGGAGTCGGAGTTTGTTCGCGACAATGCCCTGGCGATTAGCGGATTGCTGGTGGACAAGATCGGTGGGCCGAGCGTCAAACCCTACCAACCGACCGGCTATTGGAAGCATCTGAATTTCCCGAAGCGTAAGTGGGCACACGATACCGGCGAGAGTCAGTACCGACGTGGGCTGTACACCTACTGGCAACGATCGTTCTTGCATCCCAGCCTGATGGCGTTCGATGCCTCCAGCCGCGAGGAGTCGACCTGTTCTCGCCAACAGTCGAATACACCGCTGCAGGCGTTGGTGTTGCTCAACGACCCGACGTATGTCGAGGCGGCTCGTGTGTTGGCGGCGGATGTGTTCCGTTCGACCGACGACTTCGAAGGTCGAGTTGACGCGATATTCCAGCGAGTATTGCAGCGTGATGTCAGCGATGACGAGCTGGCGATTGTCAAGCAGTTATTCGACAAACACCGCACGCAATATGCGGAAGACGTTGAAGCTGCGAAGGAACTGATATCGGTTGGTTTGGCGCCGACGCCGGCCAACATCCCGGCGGATGAGCTTGCCGCTTGGACCAATGTTGCCCGCTCCGTATTGAATATGCAGGAAGCGATAACGAGGTATTAGTAAGAAGTTGTCAGTTGTCAGTTTTCAGTAGTAGGACATGGAAACTGACGACAAAAAACGCTGACTGACAACTGATAACTGTGAACTGTCAACTGAGAACTTCTTCCAATGAAAACCAACTATCTACCCGGCAGCTTTGTCACACGGCGCAGCTTTTTAGCTCAAACGGCGACAGGCGTTGGCTCGATCGCACTGGCGGCCAACCTGGCTCGCGACGGTGTGGCGGCGACCGCCGCCGACCTGCAAAGCCTGGGTGTGGTCAGTCCGTTGCATCACGCGCCGAAAGCGAAGCGGGTCATCTTTTTGTGTCAGGCGGGCGGAGCGAGTCACCTTGAGACGTTCGACCACAAACCCAAACTGACCGAGATGCACGACAAGCCGATGCCGGAGTCGTTTACCAAGGGCCAGCCGATCGCCCAATTGCAGGGCAAGCAACTCAAGTGCTTTGGGCCGCAGTTTCCGTTTCAGAAGTTCGGCAAGAGCGGGCAGGAGATCTGTTCGCTGTTCCCGAACATCGGCGGCGTTGCCGATGAGCTGTGCATCGTCCGCTCGATGGTCACCGAGGCGATCAACCACGACCCAGCCCACACGTTCATGAACACGGGCAGCCTGATTCAAGGTCGGCCGTCGATGGGCTCATGGTTTCTTTACGGGCTGGGCAGCGTGGCTGACAATCTGCCGGGATTCGTCGTGTTGACGTCGATCGGCAAGGGGGGCCAGGCTCAACCAATCGCCGCCCGACAATGGCATAGCGGGTTTTTGCCGGGTAAGTATCAGGGCGTTGAGTTTCGCTCGGCCGGCGATCCGGTCTCCTACGTTGGCAATCCCCAGGGTGTTTCTCGCCAGCAGCAGGGCGACATCGTCGAGTCGGTCAGCGCCTTGGATCGATTGACCGACGCGGTTGTGGATGATCCCGAGATCGCCACGCGCATCGCTCAATACGAATTGGCGTTCAAAATGCAAACGAGCGTGCCGGAACTGGTTGACCTCTCCGACGAGCCGCAGGAAGTGCTCGATACGTACGGGGCGAAGTTGGGCGACGGTTCGTATGCCTCGAACTGTCTGCTGGCACGACGGATGGCCGAGCGCGGCGTGCGATTCATCCAGCTCTATCACCGGGCCTGGGATCACCACGGCGGCATCAAACGGGCGATGGAGGTGACTTCGAAAGAAGTCGATCAGCCCACAGCGGCGCTGATCAAGGATCTCAAGCAGCGCGGCATGCTCGACGACACGCTGATCGTTTTCGGCGGCGAATTCGGTCGCACGCCGATGGGGCAGGGCAGTGGCCGCGACCACCACATCAAGGGGTTTTCCTTCTTCCTGGCCGGCGGCGGAATCAAACCCGGCACATCGTATGGCGCGACCGACGAGTTGGGTTACAATGCGATCGAAAACGTCGTTCACGTCCACGACCTGCACGCCACGCTGCTGCACCTGTTGGGCATCGATCACGAGCGGATGACTGTCCGCATTCAAGGCCTCGACATGCGGCTGACCGGTGTTGCTGGCAACGTGGTGCGGGAGATTCTGGCGTAAGCTGCTTTGCGGCTTAGCAGTTTGTGAGTGGCCTACAGGCAACGGGGGAACACTATGGAACCGCGCATTTCAATCATCACGCTCGGCGTGAAGGACCTGCAACGATCGCTGGAGTTCTACCGCGACGGGTTGGGGTTTCCGACCTCGAAGACCGCCGAGGACGGCATCGTTTTCTTTCAAACCGGCGGCGTCTGCTTGGCGTTGTATCCCTACGAAAAACTGGCCGAGGATGTGAGCGACGAGTTCATCGCGCCGCGGTCAAAATTCCCCGGCATCACGTTGGCTCACAACGTTCGCACCAAGGAGGAAGTGAGCGAGATCCTCTCGCTTGCCGAGAAGGCGGGCGGCAAGATTGAAAAACCCGCGCAGGACGTCTTCTGGGGCGGCCACAGCGGCTACTTCTCTGATCCAGACGGTTACCTCTGGGAGGTCGCCTGGGGTGCGTTCGAGTTTAACGAAGATGGCAGTTTGAAGGTGACGTGAGTGCGCGTGGGAGGCTACTGTCCAATGCCACCTAATTCACCCTCCCTCTGGGAGGGTCGGACGCGGTAGCGGCCGGGGAGGGTTGCGAAAACCGGGCTTTCCCACAATGCGCCCTCCCCGCTCGTTCCTCGCGACCCTCCCGGAGGGAGGGTGTAGTCTGTACGGCGAGTGGCATCGGGCTATTACCCTTCCACACTTTCCTCAATCACCTCGCATTCGGGCAACGAATCGAGAAACAGTCGTCCGTAACGTTTCGTGCGGACGCGTGGGTCGAGAATTACGACCATGCCCTGGTCTTGCTGCGTGCGAATTAGTCGCCCAAACCCCTGCCGCAGACGGATGATCGCCTCGGGCAGTTGGTAGTCCATGAAGGGGTTACCGCCCTTCTCGCGGATCCGTTCGAGACGGGCTTCCAGCAGCGGTTGGTCGGGTACGCTGAACGGCAGCTTGGTGATAATCACGTTGGTCAGCGCGTCGCCCGGCACGTCGACGCCTTGCCAGAAACTGACCGTGCCCATCAGCAGTGCTCGCGGGTTGCGTTTGAATCGTTCGATCATCTGATGCCGCGGTAATCCATCGGCTTGGCAGTAGAGATCGAGGCTGTTGTCGGCCAGCCAATCGCGGAGGTCGTCGGCGACCCGTTTCATCATCGCGTAGCTGGTGAACAGGGCGAAGGCATGGCCGTCGGACCGTGCCACGTAGCGGCGGATCATCTTGGCCGTGAGCTGCTCGTACTGCTGGCCGCTGGAAGGGTCGGGCATGTCGCGCAGTAGCACGATCTCCGCTTGCCGCCGGTAGTCAAACGGGCTACCGAGTTTGGCGGTCTCGGTTTCTTCCAAGCCCAGTCGCGAAGTGAAGTAGTCGAATGAACCCGAGCGTCCGATGCTCAACGTGGCGCTGGTGAAGACGAGGCTCGGCACCTTTTTGTAGAGCGTTTCTTTTAAGACCGGGCCAACGTCGATCGGCGCCGCCGCCAGTCGCACGCGCAGCCGACGACCGCGTCGGGCGGGTGTGTGCTCGATCCAATAAACGGCGTCGCTCATCTCGTGAGTCAGCCAGCGGTCGAGTTCGTCAGCCAGTCCGTTAAGCCGATTCGAAGCGGAGATGAAATCCTGCCGCTGGCTTTCGTCTTCTACCTTGCCGCCCTCGATGCGGACCTGCTTTGCCAGCGTGTCGAGTTCGCCGCTGAGCGTGTTTTCGAGAATGCCCGGCTCTCGGACCCGCCCGTTACCCTGTGGATGTGCGGCCAGCCAGTCCGCCAGATCGTAGAAGAAGTTCTCGGCATGTGTGCGGCAGCGGACGACCTGTTCTTGCACGCGCCGGGCCTTGAGGGTGACGAGCAGCCCTTTGTTGTTGCGGTCGTTGTAGAGCTTGTTGAGCGTGTAGTCGACTTGCCCGCTGGTTAGGCCAATGCCGAGGTGTTCGGCCGCCACTTCATCGACGGTGTGGGCTTCGTCGAAGATGACGGCGTCGTAGTCGGGCAGAAAGCCGACGCCTTCTTTCCTCAGCGCGAGGTCACTAAACAGCAGGGCGTGGTTGACGACCAAGATGCCGGCCTTCTGCATCGAACGTCGGGCGCGAAAGTAGAAACACTCGGCATGGGTGGCGCACTTGCGACCCAGGCAGTTGCCGCTGTCACTGGCGACTTCGTCCCACACCTGCGGCAGTGGCTGGTATTCGAGATCGCTACGGGAGCCTTCTTCGGTCTCGTTCTGCCAGGCGGTCAGGTCGCGCAGTTGATCGAGTTCCTGATGCGTGCCGAACAGGTGGCCCGCTCGGTTCATTGCGTTTCGCAGGCGGCGGCGACTGAGGTAGTTGCCGCGGCCCTTGACGAGCACTGCCGAAAACGCCTTGGGAAAAACGTCTCGCAGCAGCGGCAGATCCTTCGACATCAACTGTTCCTGCAAACTGATCGTGTGCGTGCTGATGACGACTCGTTTCGGTTCGGGCACGGGGGCCCCGTTCTCGCCACGCTGTTTCGAAGAAGCGAGGATCGCCGGGACAAGATAGGCGAAACTCTTGCCAACGCCCGTGCCGGCCTCGACGACCACGTGCCGCTCACCCGTCAGGGCGCTGTGGACGGCCTCGGCCATTGCAAGCTGTTGTGGCCGAGATTCATACTGGTTGAGGTGCTGAGCGACCAGTCCGTCGGGCCCCAGGATGTCATGGATATCGAGCATCCGGCCATTGTACGCGGATGCCGGTCGAACGCGAGGGCGCTGATGTCAATCGGAATCGACCCGTTCCAACGCTGCCACCGTGAAGACGAGTGGGTAGAGTTCTTCGTAATACCAGAGTTTGGCGAAGTAGAAGCCGATGGGCGACGGCGGGAAGGATGTGCCGCCGCCGGTTCGATCGGCCAACCACTGACAGGCCCTCGAGGTTTCGTCACTGGCGTCGCGGTTAGCGAGCGCGTCGATAGCCAGGGCGGTTTCTTCGATCGTCGAGGGCAGGCCGACATCGCCTCCGAATCCGCCATCGTCGTTTTGTGCCGAGAGCAACCATTGCCGACCGCGATCAAGATTGTTTAACCCAGAGCCGCAGGCGACGGCGTTGCTTGAACCGTCCTGCGCCATCGCCTGCGGCTTCGGGTTAAACGAAGTTGACTGGTCATCGGCCACCAGCAATCCCCGCAGCACACGCGAGGTGCCGTGCGTCGGATTGTCTTCTTCTGCTTGGTGTTGATTGCCGAACCAAAGCGGCAGCCAACTGCCATCTTCGCGTTGGCGTTTCGTCAGGAATTGAACGGCCGCGCGTGTCGCTCGATCGATGCGGCGTTGCAGTGCGCTGGGCATGACGTCGCGCCAGGCGCTGAAAGCTCGCAGTGCGTGGGCCGTGATGTCGGTGCTGCTGCGATCGAATGGAAACCGTCCCCAGCCACGGCAGAAGGTCGGCATGCCCCCGTCACGATTTTGCAGGTTAATCAACCATTTGAGGCCAAGTTCGATTGGTTCGAGGTGTTTGGCGGGATCGAGGCCCAGATTCTTCAGCGCGATCAACGCGCCGGCGGTGTCGTCGGCGTCGGGCACACCGCCTGGCAGGTCGGTCCAGGCCCAGCCCCCCGGCGGCGCCCCGGTATAGGGATGTCGTTGCCGATACTGCTGAGCCAGCAACCAAACGAGAATCGTCTCGCGGTCGGTCGCGGAAAGGTACTCGTGAAGTTGCCCGCCTGCCGAGAGGGCATTGACCGACAGAGTCGTGACCCAGGTGGCCAGGTTCGTGTCGATCGGCCAACTTCCGTCCGGCCGAACGGAGCCGACCAGGAAGCGGACACACTCGTCGATCACCGACAGGGCGTCGTCGTTTGGGAAACCTATGAGCGGCATGGCGCTAGCCACCGGTTTCGTGAATTCGGGTTTCCCGCGCAAAGACCGGCGGCTAGCGCCTTGCCGCTCACTCAAGATCTGCCCCCCCCACCGGCCCGCTAGGCTCATGGCCACGAAGCTGGTGAGCGGCGTGGCTTCGAGGTAGCCGCCGGTGGTTGGTTGGATGCGTCGCAACGTTTTTAGTGTTCGTGCCGTTAGCAAGCTGCGGAGCAGTCGCGTCAGCGGATTTCGCGTCGGTGCATTTCCATGCCGGCACTGGCCAACGGCGATCAGGGCGGGCAGGGCGTAACTGACGACTGGCAATTGCAGCCAGCGATAGAGCGACTGCGGCAGGGCGGCCAGCTCGAAGGGAAGCTGTTGCACGCGACGCCAACCGTCATCGCCCAACTTGCCGGCCAGTGCCGCCATGGTCAGGATCGGTATGCTGAACGTGCGATCGGATTGATATCGACCTTCGATGGTATGGATGAGCTGGTCGGGCGACGTGCCGCCAGCTTCGGCGGCAAGCCACGCCTCCGCGCGATCGCGGGCCGGCTTTATGGACTCTCGGTCACCGAGTGCCGACCAGCAGAGCACGGTGGTCGAGATGTTGCTGTCGCTGAGAACGGTGTCGCCCCAGCCGCCGTCCTCGTTCTGGTGTTCCGCCAGCCACGTCAGTCCGCGGGCGACTAGTTCATCGCGTCCGCCAACCAGCGACAGTGCAAAGGAGGCGGTTGCTGTTGATAACGCACTAGACGAGAGTTCGCCTTCCCAGTGCCCGGCGGCATTGCGTTGAGCAAGCAGTTTCTCAGCACAACGTCGGCGAAATTCGGAGATGGATGGTGATTGTGTCACGGACGGATCAAACCTGCTAAGCCGCAAGCGGCTAACCAAAAACTGACGACTGACAACTCAAAGATGCCCCAACGCGAGCAGGCCGTACCAACCATACTCGACATCGAGGGCGTCGTCATCCACCGTGCCGCGAAAACAGCCCTGGCTCGACCAAAGCTCGTCGACGAAATCGAGACAACGTTCGCGGGCATCGTCGTCAAGCGTTTTGCCGCCGAGTGACAAGGCGTGCAATGCCGTAGCGGTTGAAAGCAGATCGGGCTGGGGGGCGGCCGGGTGAGCAAAGAAGCCGCCGGTTGGATGTTGGCGATCGAGCAGCCATCGGCAGACGTTCTGCTCCACCGGCCTGCCCAACTCGTGCATCAACGTGACAGCCGCGGCGGTGACCGGGGTCGTGCCGATCGGCAGGTGAGCGTCGTTGGCAAAGCCGCCGTCTTCGGTTTGTAGTGCCGCAATGCTGGTGAGCAGGCGATCGGCATCGGGCAGCGGAATCTCCAAGTCCTGACAGCCGCCCAGCGCCAAAAACGCCGCGTAGATCGAGCCGGTTTCGTCGATTGTCTCGACGCTGAACCCGCCGTCCTTGCTGCGATGATTGAGGAGCTGCTCGCGAAGGCGTTCGGCGACGGCCACCTCCATCTTGCAGGAAGCGACGGCCGACAACGATGACCAGCATCGCGCCAGACAACAAAGGTGGACGATATCGAGCGACTCACCCGAGCCGAACGATCGCAGATACTCGGCAGCCCGCTCGTGATCGAACGGGGCGTTGATCGCACGCAACGATTCGAGCCCAAACACGGTGTAGTAGAGGTCGCCGCTGCCGGCGCGGTTGGCGAATCCGCCGTCTTGCTGTTGTCGTTGTTGCAGGAACTTGACGACCAGTTCCGTCGAGTCGTCGAGCACTTGCGGCGCTCGGCCTGCCGCCTCCCGCATCGAGCTACTGAGGCTCACAGCGCCAGTCCTCGCAGGTTAGCTCGTTGAAGATTTTTCCGATCACGCGGCGGAGCAGACTCTTGAGCGCCTGGCTCTCCACGTCGCGCAGCGAGCGGATGGCCCGTTCGCGATAGGAAAGATAGAGCCGCTGGCAATGTTGGCCGATGCCGAGTCGGTCGAAGACGGCGGCGATCTCGTCGCGATTGCAGGTTTCGGCATTGCCACGCCAGTTCCGTAGCAGGGCCGCGCGATCCGCCTCGTCCGCATGCTCCCAGGCGAGGGCGATGATCAGCGATGGTCGACCGGCAGTCAAGTCGTCTGGGTCACCGCTGCCGAACCAGTCGTCCATGTCGTCGCGAATCTGATAGGCGACGCCCAATAGCGTTGAATACTCGGTGAGTAGTTCATGCAGCGACTCCGGCGAGCCAACGTAGGCCGCCGCCAAACGCAGTGCGACCTCGAACGCCGGCGCGGTCTTCTGGCAGAAGATTTTCAAGACGGCTTCAACGGAGAGCGGCTCCTGTACGATGGGCTTTCTAGTCCGTCGCGGGGCGGCGTCCGGTTTCGACGGACCGGGAGGTCCATCGTACGGTCTGGGCGACGGACTAGAAAGTCCATCGTACGGCGTTGCTGCCAGCTCGGCTCCCTGGCCGAGACAGAGTGTGCGGTGGCCGTCGGCCGCGATGCGGACCATCTCGACGATTCGATCCGTAGGAGCGCCGCATTCGATCAACAGTCGATATCCTTCGCCAATCAGCAGGTCACCCGCGTTGAGCGCTATTGGCACGCCGTGTTCAGCATGCAGTGATGGTTGGCCGTAGCGAGTGTCGTCGTCGTCCTCAATATCGTCGTGAACCAGCGACGCCTTGTGAAAACACTCGATCGCCGCCGCTACCTTGCGAATGCCCGCGGGGAACGTTTCGTCTGTCTCATCGGTCAATGCCGAGTAGGCGCACAAGGTGAGAAACGGTCGCCAACGTTTGCCGTCGCGCATCAGCCAGTCTTGGGCGAGTTCGCTGGCGGGGTCTTCGGGTGGGCCCATCAACTGATCGAGCGATTCGCGGGCGAAGAGCGACTTCGCGTCACCGCGGACCTGCTCCAGATCCATTTCGTGCGATTCGTCTTCGCCTGTGAGGAAGATCGTTTCCCAAACCCAATCGAGATCGACGTTGGTGTCTTTGCAGTCGTCGTGCAACAGGGGGACGGCCGCCCCGGGAATCGCCGCCGCTTCAAGAAACGGGAACGACTTTTCCAGCACGGAGAGGCAACTCACGCCGATGATCGCCTCGATCCGGTGAGTTTGCAGGATCCGCATCACCACGGCTGATCCCTCGGCGATCAAGACCGCGTAGCCAAGCCGTTCGGCCTCTTGCTGTAATTTCGTCAGCGAGCAGCCGCCGCAGTGCCGGCAGACGAGGCCGAATTCATCGAACTCGGCGGTGCAGGTTGCCGAGTCGCGGATGCACTTGGGCAGCAGCAGCAAGCGTCGGTTGAACGGGATGCCGGCCAATCGCTCTCGCCAGAGCGCGTTGTTGATCAGAATGGTGGCGTAGTCGCAGAAGATCTCCGGCAACTCAACCATTGCGAGGATGCGGCCGGCATGTTGGCGGAGGTCGCCAAGCCCGATCGGTCCGACGAGGTTGTTCTCTGCCACGAATTGGTCGGCGGCGCGGCGCAGACGCTCGCGATCGCGACGCGTCGCCGGGATCTTCTCCTGCGGCGGTCGCACCGTCTGCTGTTGCACATCGCGCAGCACTTCCAAGACGGGCAGATTCATCAATCGTTCTCTTAGGCGTAGGCTCCGAATCCGAAGAACCAGTGTTTCTTGGCGAACCGGTAGGCCCAGTGCTCTTCGGGAATTTCTTCCCCCGGGTGGTGTTGGCTCTGGCGAGCGGTCATGGCCGCCAGTTCATCATACCCGCCGCGACCGTTGGTGCGGTGGGCGGCATCCTTTGCCTCGTGGCGACGCATAATGTCAGCCAGCAACTCCGGGTCTTCCAGGATAATACAACCGCGGGTCCGCGCGGCCGTCGTCTCGCGAAAATCTCGCAAAAACTCGCTGTTGGAGATCGTCTCAAACACGCTCTCACGGTCGTAAATCGTCTCTTTGGCGAACTGAATCACGGGGCAAGGCTCGATTTCGCCCCAGGGATTGATGTGGTGGCTCACGCCGACCGCCGCCGGGCAGATCGCCTGACCGCTGTCATCGTAGTAGGTGTCGACGATACCGATCGGCTTTTTGCGCCGCATGCGGACGATAAACCGCCGCAGTTCGAGCAGTTGTTCTGGCGTCAGCGCAAGGTCGGGCGCCGGGTCGGGGCCCACCGGCCGGTAGGTGTAGTACCACGCGTAGTGAACGCCCCAATCGATCATTTGGTCGAGCCGCTCTTCCGTGACCAGGTCGAGATTGTTCTGGCAGACGCTGGTGGCGACGCCGGTGATCAATCGCTGGTCGAGGCAGTTTTGCAGGCCTTGCATCGTTTTGTCGAGCACGCCGCTTCGGCCCCGGCGGTCGTCCGAGATTTCTTCGTTGCCCTCAATGCTGATCAGCGGTGTGACGTTGCCGTACTTGCGGAACTGCCGGGCAACATCCTCGGTGATCATCTGCCCATTAGAAAAAAGTTGGAAGTAGCAGTCGGGATGTGCGGCCAGGATGTCCATCAACTGCGGATGCAACAGCGGTTCGCCGCCGAGCAGGCCGAAAAATCGATTCCCGTATTGTTTGGCTTCATTGATCAGCCGATTCATGTCGTCAAGCGGGATGAACGCCTTGGGCGCGTCGACACTCACCCAACAGCCCTGGCAACGCAGGTTGCAACTGTTGACGATCGAAACGTAGAGAAACGGCGGGAAGAAGACGCCCTTTTTCAGTCGCCGTTTGAATTTCTGTACGCTGCGCATGCCGCCGTAGCAGAAGTTCTTGCCGAACTTCCACAGCAGGCGACCGTCGGTCGATCGCACCATCCGGATGGCCATCTTGAGCAGCATACTATGTTGTCGCGTGTCGATATACTTTGTTTCACCCGAAGCCGAAGGCGATGGCGCGATTTGCGTTGTCCCGGGCCACGCCATCGCCTTCTGCTTCGGGTGAAACGAGATCACTCTTCGGGCAATCCGCCAACCTGGTCGAGGGTTACGAGTTGCTCAACGTTCTTTGGCAAACCGAGGTCGACGAGTTGTTGCATACACGCGCAGCGTTCCTCGATTGCCCGCTCTTTGTCGCGTTCTTTCGAGAACCGTTTCTTCGCCGTTTCACTCCGCTGTCGTAGCGTGCCGAGAACGTCACCCTCGAGCATTGCCTTGAGGTCGGCTTGCACCGGTTCGTTGGCGGTGTTTTCGGCCGTCACTTCATCGCCATTGATCGGGGCGGCGAGGTATTTGGGGAAGATGATCGCCGCCTCGGGGCAGACGCGGGCACAGGCGGGGCAGTCGGTCTTGCAGTTTGTCGGGTTCTTCACGACCAAGCGGTCGTTCTCGACCGTGTAGACATCGAACAGGCAGAAGCTGAGGCACTGCCGGCAATGAGTGCAGCGTGCTTGGTCGATGACGGGAAACCAGGGCGTCCACTCGCCCGGCGTGTCGTCCAAGTCTTGAGCGATTTGTCTGGATGTGCCATTCTCGCTAGGGGGCACTTCTGCCGTTGAGGTTTCTACACCTAATGCCGCGGATAGCACTTCCTCAGCCGTTTCGGTTCGCATGTTGGCAACGTGGAAGTGCTCGTCATCAACAGTTGCGCTGGCTGCTTGGAAGAGCCCTTTCACGGCGCGAGGATAACACGCGGCTACGTGGAGTTCGAACTCGTCGGCCCATTGCGCGAGTTGCGGATCTCGCGAAGCTGCCATCTCACACAAGTCCGCCGTCGTTTCGAACTCCGCGCCGCTTTTCACCAAACGGGCAAGTACACCGTCTTTTACTTCCTGCGGAACAACATTGCTGTACTTGCAGCGGCAGTAGACGATCTTGCGGGGGCGACTCACGCGGCAACTCCGATTCGAAGCGACGAGTTAACAGGCTCATCGAACATGGCAGGCTACTTGTTAGCCCCTCCACTATACCAGATCGCGCATTGATTTGTGGACTGCCGATCAGGGAGGTACACTCGCGTTGCCCGAATCGGCCTCCTCGAACGTAAGGAGAACCACCGTGTACCGACTGCCCTTGGCGACTGAGGAGAATCTATCGCCGGAATTGGATACTGGCGATCGTGTTTTTGACGATGACCGCGCCATCTTCGCAACGGTGCAGCGATCCGACGAATGTCGCTCTACCCCTCACTTGGGCATTTCCAAAAACTTGTCTGCCGGCGGGGAAACCGGTTCGATTGCTTCGGCGGTTATGACCGGTGTGCCGTCCTCGATTTGGACGGTGCCCGTCAACTTGACCCAATCGTTGACTTCTGCTGCGTACGGTTTGCCCACGGTGCGAACGGCGACAGGGCGAGCGTCGGCGGCGCAACAGACCATCAGAAAACGAAACAGCAGTTGTTCGTTTTCTGAGTTGCCGCGCGGGTCCTGGCAGATCATGCCGATCGTTGTGATGCGTCGCCCGATCAGTTCTTCCTTGTTGGCGAGGACTTGCAGTAGCGTTAGTTCAAGATCGCCATCTTGTTCGTCGGGAAGCTTTGTCTCCTCGCTGAAGCCTTCCGTTGAGAACTGGGTGGCCGCTTCGATTCCTTTTGTCTTCAACGCGTGCTCGCCCAACTCATCGTCGAACACGAAACCCAGATAAACGAGCGGTACGATTAGGATCACGGCGCGTGTTAGCGTCACCCCTCCGCCATCGTGATCTCGTTCGCGACCGATGGCGGCGTTGGCGAAGATCAACAGAGCCAACGTGGCGAAAAGCAACAGCGGTACGAATTGCGGTCGCAGGAACGTGTCGAAGTAACCACTGGTGATTAGCCAGACGAGAGCGAACGTCCAGGCGAGGAAGACCGTACTGGGAGCGACGGTCGCCAGTTGCGCAAGTGACGCTGCTTTTTGGTGTTCGTTCATCCGCCCAGCACCCCCATCGCTGCCATACAAAGGAATGTGAGCATGAATGTCAGCGAGGCAATGGCGACAATCGCGGGCGGACGGAAGAGGCGACGGTACATCAATAGCAACTTGATGTCGAGCATCGGCCCCAGCACCATAAACGCCATTTGCCCTGTGAGCGGCACGCCGATGCCGCTAAAAGACGCCGCCACAAAGGCGTCGGCCTCACTGCAAAGATTCAGGACGATCGCCAATACCATCATGGCGAAAACCGAAATAACCCAACCACCGTCTGTGCCGACAAACCAGCTTTGCGGCACGATCACCTGTACCAAGCCAGCGAAGAACGCCCCGATGATCAGGAATCGGGCGATATCGAAAAAGTCGACCGACGCATGTTCGAGTGAGGTGAGAAATCGCGACCAACCGGTTTTCTTCTTCGCATCGTCGTGGGAGTGGTCGTGATCGTGGCGATGATGGTCGTGGTGGTCATGGCCGCAGCAATCGTCCTCGTCATCAGCAAGGTCTACGAGCGCCTGTTGTGGTTTGAACAGGATGCCGGCGATCAGGCCCACCGAGACGGCAATCCCGTATCCGTAGGCGAGACGTGTGAGCACGATCCACCAGTCGAACTTGTAGGCGTAGGCGGTCGACAGCGCGACCAACGGGTTGACGATCGGCCCGGCAAGCAGAAAGGCGACGGCGGCTTCGAGCGGCACCCCTTTTTTGATCAATCGCCGCACAACGATCACGATCGCGCATTCGCAGACGGGAAAGATGAAACCCAGGCCCGCCGCCAGAAAGACGGTGTACCAACGCCGCGCCGGCAGTCGGTCGGCGATCCAGGATTGGGGTACATAAACCTCGATGACGCCGCTGACCAACGCACCGATCACCAAAAAGGGAATCGCTTCAAGCACGATCGAAACGAAACTGAGCCCCAGCATGCTGAGTTCCTGCTGGCCCTGCCAGAACCAAAGCAGAAAACCGGCCAGCGCAATGAATCCGAGTGAAAACCCGTAGCGAGAAAACCAACGCTCGATCGCGACAAGGGGGTCGTTTGTCGCAGGTGGGTGTTCTTCAGATGACGGCGAGGCGGCACTCACGCGGCATTCCTTGCTCGCTGCAAAAAGTGGCTGACTACTACCGACAAGAGGTACACACTCGCGGCAGCCAATACAATAGCGGATTCAGCGCTGATCTGCCGCCCGCCAAAGACAGACACTCCATAAACCGCGATTCGCGGCAGTGTCGTCAGCAGCGAACAAAGCACGATCGAGGCCAGCATCATCACCCCCATCCTTGCCACATGATGAGAAACCGTGGCAGCCGGCAGGCATAACAGGGCGATGACCAAAATCAGTCCGACCACTTGCGTAAGACAGATTACCGTCAGGGCGACCAGGCACAAAAGCACAATGTCAGTCAGCAGCACGTTGACGCCCTGCAACTCAGCCTGTTGTCGATCGAGACAAACGGCCAGGAGTCGCTTGTGAAACAGGGTAACGACGGCGACGATGATTGCGCTCAGCCACGTCATCCACCAGACCTGCTGCCAACTGACGACCGAGATATTGCCGAACAGGTAGCTCATCAGTTCGGTGTGATAGCCCGGCGTGAACTTGATTAGCATAATGCCGACGGCCATGCCAACGGCCCACATCGCCCCGATCAGCGTATCCATCCGCTCGGCGACTCGATGATGTACGACGCCGATCACTGCCGCGGCGACCAGCGCGGCGACCATTCCACCGTGCATCGGTTGTAGCCAGCCAAATTGATTCGGAAACTGGGCTGCCAGAAACACTGCCGCGCCGATTCCGCCGATGGCCATGTGGGCGATTGCTCCGCTGAGGAAGACGATCCGCCGTGTGATGACATAAGGTCCAATCAGACCGCACGACACGCTCGCCAGCACGCCGGCCAACAGACCGGTCAGCAGGAAGGGGTTCGCTCCCATGTCGCGAAAGAAGGCGGTCATGGCGACGCCTCCTTGGCCGATGCACCATGCTCGTGGTCGTCACAGCCGTGATCGCAACCGGGATCAGCCAACGCGCAGTCGTCGCCATGGTTGAGCGCCATCACCGGATGATGGTACATGTGCGAAACCACTTCGCTCGAAATCTCGCTTGCCTTGTGGCAGACCAAATGGCGGTTGAGGCAAGCGACCCGCTTGAGGTGTCGTGAGACGAACGAGATGTCGTGGCTGACGATCACGATCGGCAAGCGATCGTTCAGGTCGTGCAAGAGATCGATCAGCTCGCGCTCGGCATGCGGGTCGACGCCTGCGGTCGGTTCATCCATCAGCAGTAGTTGCGCATCAGCGGCGAGGGCTCGCGCGATCAGCACGCGTTGCCGTTGACCTCCGGAGAGCGATCCGATCGGACGGCGGGCGAGATCTTCGGTACGGGTTTGCCGCAATGCTTCTCGGGCGGCGTTGATGCAGTCTCGACGAAACCAAATCCCCCAGGAGGAATGCCGCAGCCGGCCGGTCAGCACGACATCGAGCACGGTCGCCGGTACGGAAGGATCGATTTGGGCGTGCTGCGGCACGTAGCCGATCTGGTCGCGGACTTGGGTCGGCTGTTGCCCAAACACCGAGACCGACCCCTGTTGCGGGCGCACCAAGCCGAGGATGACCTTCAGCAGCGTCGTCTTGCCGCCGCCGTTGGGGCCGATCATGCCTAAGAAGTCACGCGGCTCGATTTCGAGCGAAACGTCTTCGAGCACCGGTTCGGTCAGCCCGGCCGGCGGATACCCAAAGGTGACGTTCTCAACAGTGACGACAGGGTCGGGCATTGGTTAGTGGCTCAGCGCTTCCACGAGCGCGTCGGCGGCATGGAGTAGGTTTTGCGGTACGTCTTTCGCCAGCGGATCAAGTTGTTTGACCTCCCCACCGATCGCATCGGCCACCGCTTGGGCAGAGGCATCTGAGATCTGTGGTTGTACGAAGACGACCTTCGCGCCGCGCTCTCTGGCGAGTTTCTGGACTTTCGTCAACTCCTGATCGCTGGGCGTTTTGCCTTCCTGTTCGATGGCGACCTGGGTCAGCCCGTAGGCGTCGGCAAAGTAGCCCCAAGCCGGATGGTAGACGAAAAACGCCTTGCCCTGTAGTGGGGCGAGCTTTTCAAAGATTGCCAGATCCGTTTCGTCGAGCTGTTTCTTCAGTTTTTCAAAATTCGCCTCGAACGTCTTTTCGTGCTCCGGGGCGTGTTTGCTGAGGGCGTCGGTGACGGTGCGTCCCTGTTTCTTGAGCAGTTTCAGGCTGAGCCAGATATGGGGATCGCCGCCGGAGTGGTCGCAGCCATGGGCACACTCAGGACCATGTTCATGATGATCATGCTCGTGGCCGTCCTCCTCACCGTGCGAGTGGGCTTCGATCTCGCGCAGGGCAATGTCGTTGCGGGTATCGACGATGGTTACCGTCCCGGCCGATTCGATGGCGGAAAACCACTTGCCGTTTTCAAAAGGCACGCCGATGCGAAAGTAGACCTTCGATTGCATCAGGCGGCTGATTTGCGACTCGGTCGGTTGGAAAGTGGCTGGGCTTTCCCCAGGCTGCACGAGGGCAATCACATCGACCTGATCGCCGCCGATCTGCTCAACCAGCCACTGTTGGGGGATGATGCTGACGGCCACTTTGAGCTCGCCGTCGCCTTCGTCGGCGGAGTTACCGCATCCGGTCAGATAGGGAATGAACGCAAACAGAATCACGGAATGTCGACAGAATCGCACGATAATTGAACTCCATAGCAAACGGGAAGGCGAGACTCTTTTTGCAACTGTGTTGCATTTAATCTGTTATAGGGTGGATTCGCGTGGCGGGCAAGTGGCGCACGGTTGAATCGATTGTGCGGGCATTCTGCGCCAGGGGGTGGCCAGCGTCTGGCAAAACCGATATTTTTTTCTTTTTCCGCCGTATGTGGGCGAACGGTCGAACGACTCGTTGCGTAGATCCGAACTGAAAGCTGCTTTACCTACAACTCTGAGATTCGCGGCCCGACCCCGAGCCAGCCACCCCACGACCCACTGCACGGCTCACGTATCGGGTGCCTCTGACCCACAACTCGATGACCGAACCTAGTAGAACGACTGCCTCGACGGGCGGGCCAGGAGGGCGCGAACCGACGACCGGGCATTACCATTTTGGACTGCTTTTCACCTCGGCGGCGACTGCCACGTTGGGTGCGGTGGTTGCAGCCCTTTATGGGGCGGGCAGTGGTTCGATCGTACTGTCGGCAGCGGCCTGCCAGCTCTCCTTTGCAGCCGTTTGTTTTTGGTTTGCCATTCACGCGGCGTACGGCCGCGCGCGAATCCACGTTCCCCCGGCCACCGAGGTCGCCCCGAAGGAGCCCTTGCTGGAACCGGTTCAGCCTGTCCATCAAGAGCCCGAGCCGAAACCCAGTCTTGGTTGGGGGGATGAAGAAGAGGACGAGGCCGAAGGCGGTTGGGGCGACTCTCCCGAAGAGAAAGCAGTCGAGCAGCGCGAACCCTGGACGCGCGAAGAGACCGATCTGGCCCGTCTGCAGCATCTATTTGCACTCGGTGCTGCGACACTGGCCTTCGTGCTGATTCCCACGATTTGGGTTTTGGTCCAGGCATTTCGGGGTGATTCGACGTCGTTCGATACCAAAAATGCCACGGCGATGGGCGTGATCGCGTTGGCTGCTTCGTGTTTGTGGCTGGTGCTTGCTCGTACTTTCGCAGGAACGCCCAAAGCTGAATTGCCCGAGAATATGCCGTTGGCGATGGCGGCACGCGAATCGTACTGGGCCGGAATTGTCGTGGCGGCAGCCGCGTTCGGTTCCTTGGTTTGGACGCCGCTACAGTTTTACTTCGGCATTGCCATGCTCTTCTGGGTGTTGGCCGTTGCCTTGGAGTTGGTCATTCGGCTATTGGCCATGCGGTTTACCCACGGTCCCGAGCCAACCGATTTCGAATCCCCCCAGCACCTTTCGATACGCGAGGGGATGTTCGTTCGCGGTAATCCGGTGGCGAGTGTTTTTGCGACCATCGAGGCGAAATTCGGCGTCAGCTTCCGTTCGTCTTGGGCGATTCGTTTCGTGCGGATGGCGACGATCCCAACCGTCGTGGTCGTGCTGCTGATGTATTGGCTGATGAGCGGTTTGGTGATCGTTGGTGTCGATGAGATGGGGGTTCGGGAGAATTTTGGCAAAGTGAGTGGCGAGCCGCTCAAGCCAGGTTTGCACGTCAAAATGCCCTGGCCATTCGGTCGGATTGTGAAGTACCCGGTCAAGCGCATCGAAAAGATGCCGATCGGTTTTGAATTGGAGCACGACGAACCGCGGGCCATGCTTTGGACTGAGCCGCACGCCGCCAAGGAATTCCATCTCGCTCTGGGAGATGGGGATGAGGCCGTGGCCGTCAATGCGTTTTTGTTCTACAAAATCCGCGAGGACAAAGAGGGATTCTTCGACTACGTCTTCGGTTTCCAAAACGCCGACAGGATCGGTGAAAAAAATGCCTCGGTGGCCGCCCTGGAGTCGTACGCCTATCGAGTGTTGATGGAACTGACACGGGACAAGCGACTGCACAGCGATTTGGACGAAGACGACCCTAACGCCGTTCCCGACGTGCTCTCGACCGACCGCACCGTCTTCGCAAAGACGTTGCAGGACTCTTTGCGAAAGTATGCCGAGGAGCATCGATTGGGGCTCGAAGTGGTAGATGTGGCCCTGGTCAACTTGCACCCCCCAGTGGATGCGGCGGCCGAGTACCTTGAAGCTATCAGCGCAGAGATCGACCGTGGCACCTTCGTGCTCGAAGCTGAGGGCGAGGCGAATTCCGCCCTCTTGGAAGCCGAGGCTGAGAAGAGCGAGATGGTGAGTAAGGCCCAGATCTACAAGTCGCAGCGAGTAAGTGAAGCCCAGGAGCGGCAATCGCAGTTCGAGAGAATGTACCAACAAGCGTCGAATCCGGCTTTGGTGAAACGTCAGTGGTACGAAACGCTCGAACGTGTGCTTTTGAACAAGAAGCTGTTTTTGGTTGATGGAGGCGTCGCCGGCGGGCAGGGCGAAACGATTATCGACCTTAGACCGATAGCCGCGGGGGACCCCGCAATCGACGGAGACTAGCAAGTGTAGGCCAGGACCCGTCCTGGCATCGGCATGAACAATCACCG
>Ga0180435_10001361_pt1 | contig 25594 bp, 19 predicted proteins | sample SS_ome_3_FD_132467 | JGI IMG/M metagenome (GOLD analysis project Ga0180435, IMG submission 132467) | Hypersaline lake sediment archaeal communities from the Salton Sea, California, USA - SS_3_S_1 metaG | ecosystem: Environmental > Aquatic > Non-marine Saline and Alkaline > Hypersaline >... | reverse complement strand
CTCGATACATGCCATGTTGGCCAGCCACAGCAGCGATTCGAGGTCGGGTGCGGTACAGAACTCGATCGGCTCTCCCCGATGGCTGGAGTGAATGGGTGCCCGGACCAACCACTCCGGGGCATGCGACGGGCATTGCTTCTCGTAGAAGAACTCGCCGTCGGCACCGTTCGGATAGCGGGCCATGGAGAGGGCTCGCCCGGCCAGGTGCGGGAGCAGCACCGGCGCGATCGAGGCGTAGTACTGGATCAGGTCGCCCTTCGTGTAGGTGTCGGAGAAGAACAGCTTGCCCGGGCTGGAGATCCTGACTTCACGCTCCAGCCCGACCGTGCGGTAGCCATCACCCTCCGGGCGGATCAGCACTGGATCTGGGAAGTCGATATCGGCGCTCGCCAGCCGATCGCCAGCTGTGTGGGGAGCGGGCTGCACCGTGGCGATGCCGGCGTGGAGGTCGGCCTGAATGAGGTCGTGGCTTTCCTCCTCCCGAGCCTCAGAAATGACCACCATCCGTAACCCGGCCGAGGCCGCCGCCTCGCCGAGCAGGTTGGCCCGGAGTGATCCTTCGCCGTAGGGCAGGTGCCGAATCTCGCCATGCACGCCGAACTCGTTGTCGGTGAACTGGGTATGGAGGGGGTCGATGGCCCAGCCCGGAAACTCCCGGCGCAAAAAGGAGATCACGGCGAGGAACGCGTCGCGGCTGGTCAGACCGCCACCCGACTTGGCGTGCACGTGGGCCCAGTCGATCACAGGTCGAACGAACGAGAACTCAGCCGCAATCAGGGCGATGTCACCGAGCGAACCGAACGCCCGATCGCTGCCGGAGGTCTCCAAACCGAGGGCAACGCCGAGATGGCGCACCTTGGGCTCAATGGTTCCGAGACCGTCGGCAACCAGCTCATGCAGCTCTTCGGGAGTTCGGCCCTTGATGTGGCCGGTGTGGGCGACGATCGTGTGCGCTCCCAGCGCCTTACCGAGCTTCATTGTGTGCTCGAGCGCGGAGAGGGTCTTCTTCCTCTTGTCTGGATCATCGACTGTCAGCACCGCGAAATATGGGGCGTGGACCGAGACTGCGATCCCGCGCGCGGCGGCGAGGTCCCCGAATCGTGCACACTCCTTCTCCTTCCACGGGAACCCCGTGACGAACGGCAACTCGACCGCGGTATGGCCGCGGGCGACCAGCGAGTCGAGCCATTCGCCGTGATCGATGCCGTCGGGCGGCATGCGCGAGATTCCGAATTGGATCATGGCGTCAGGGTACGCGACAGGTCGGCTACGGGGCTACAACGTTCGGAGAGGCGCGCGAAGTGACGGTGATGTGCAGTGGCTCCTCCCCCGGTAGAAGCGGGCCGAGCAGCGTGAAATCGACGTCCTCTTCGAGTACGACCGTCACCCCCGATCCATCGGCGTCGGCAACGATCGTGTACCTGATGTCGCTCGACCAACCGTCCTGGTACTCCAGGTATTCGAGAGCACGGAACTCGGCCGCTTCCCCAGCAAGGATCACATCTCCGGTGTCGTTGAGATGATCGATGTCGACGGCGGTGGCTCCGGCGATAGCGGCTGCATCCGCCATCCCGGCCAGGTCCTGACGGATGGCAAAGACCCGCCAGGTGTCGATGACCAGCCCGGCAAAGAGGGCAATCACCAAGGTGAGCCCGATGCCCCAGATAGTGACCGACCCGCGTTGTGCACTGTCAGTCCCCGGCTGTCCCTGCGGGACAGCTTCGAGTTCGTCTACGACGAACGTCGCCGCGTTGACTCGAGGTGGGGGGCCGCAACTCCAGGGCATGTCAGTCCCCCCGCACAGCGGGGGGAAAGTACCGCCGCCGAAGGCGGGGGTAGGGGGGCTGCCGTTTCGCCGCATCACACCGACATCGTAAGAAGCCATCCGCCGCCCAACAATGGCCCTGACCAGAAATGACCCGGTGCCTCGCGCCTGACCAAGACGGGTCCAACGCTGGTAACGTCTCTTCGGGCCTGTAGCTCAATAGGCAGAGCAGCGGACTTTTAATCCGAAGGTCGTGGGTTCGATTCCCACCGGGCCCACCTCTCAAATCCCTTGTCAGAGAGCGGTTTCCGGCCTCTCGGTAGGCAGCTCGACAACCCCCGGTCCGCGTTTGGTCCGCGTATGGTCCGCGCGACTGATTTCACGTGCCGCGTCGAGTCGGGCGGCGAGGTCCTCGAGATCCTCGGGAAACAGGTGCCCGTAGCGGTCGAAAGTGACCTGAATCGATGAATGGCCGAGGTGCGCCTGGATGGCCTTGGGGGACGCACCCTGGGTGATCAGGAGAGCGGCGCAGGTATGCCTCAAGTCATGAATCCTCAGATCCTCCGGCACGCCTGCTGCTCGTTTCGCCGGGCGCCATACTCGCTTGTAGAAGTTGGCGTGTCGGAGCGGACCGCCCTCGGGTGCCGTGAACACCAACGCCGACTCCTCCGGTCCACCGGGACGGCGGACCGGACCCGACCGAGCTGGGCCTAATCAGCTCAACAGGAGAGCCACCGCCCGACCGGTGCGTGCCACACCGCCCAATCATCGCTCCCAGCCGGATATCTCTCGCTTGGGGGCGCTCGATAATGTGCGGAGTGGTCGGCGATATGGGCGGTGAAGCATCTCTGCCGCTCAGGAAACCGGCATGGGTCTTGATATCGGCGGCTGGCGATAGCATAATGCAAGCATGCCAAACGTACTTGTGAGAGATCTACCCGCCGAGGTGCATGCCCAACTGCAGCGGCGAGCTGAGAGCCAGGGACAGTCGCTACAGCAATATCTGGCTACCGAACTCCGGCGACTCGCAGAACAGCCAACCCTCGACGAGGTGCTTGACCGAATCGGACGGCGCCGCGGCGGCAGGGTCGGATTCGACCAGGCGGTAGCCGACCTATCCGATGAACGGACATAGTCGGTGATCGTCGCTGACGCCTCAATCGTCGCCAACGCCCTCGGCGACGACGGACTCGACGGTGCCGCGGCGCGTGCGGTGCTGCGAGCCGAGCATGACCTGGCCGCACCGGACCTCGTCGACGTCGAGACTGTTTCTGTGCTGCGTAGGCGCTGGCGCAACGGTGACCTGACTGCGCGGAGATTTCGCAGCGCCATCACAGACCTCGGGGACCTCGCCATCATGCGACATCCCACACTGTCGTTCATGTCACGCGCGTACGAGCTACGTGCCAACGTGACTCCCTACGATGCCGCCTACGTTGGACTTGCTGAAGCGTTGGATTGCGAACTGGTTACTGCGGACGCCCGTCTCGCCGCGGCCCCGGGCCCACGATGTCAGATTCGCATCGTCCGATCCTGAACACGCCGATCAACAATTCTGGATCCATAGCGAGCGCTTCTCTGAGTGCGCTGTATCGGCACGAGCGCGTGCGGGTCTCCGACTACTGACCGTGTTGCTCGTCATCCTCGAGGTGCGATTTGTCTGCCGGTTCTCGGACGCGCGTGGGTGCACGACAACGTTCCTGGTGGTGGGCGATCTGGGCGGGGGCATCGACCTCTGCCCCTACTATCCGGGCGTGAGATTCTTGACCCCCCGCAAGCGGCGTACGAGCCGTGATGTAATCATGCGCATACCGCGACGTCCGTTGCTGATGCCAACGATAGGAATGCTCCTCGCAAGGTGTCGGTGGGGTTTGGGCTGGGTACACCGACAACATGGGCATCTTCACCTCGACCGGATCGTTTCGTCGCGTGCCACTAATCGGGATCAGCTACTTCATCCTGGTGGCCATGCCCCTGCTGGTGATCTCCAGCCTGGTCCAGGACTGGGCGGTCCTCGTTGGAACCGAGTCGGGCCTCCAGGTTGTCTATCCGCTCGGGCTTCACCGCTTCCTGCCCAAGTCTCGGCTAGTCGGGGATCTTGTGGACGCCGAGCTGCACGTTTCAAAGATTGACGCCCGTGGTCGCCTCAAACCAGCTCATCTGGCCTTCGAGTGCGTGCGGCTGAGGGGACGCTTCAGTTCCGAGTCAACGACGGTGGAATCAACGCTGACTACGAGGGCTGCTTTGCCGAATGGCTTTCTACACATCGCTCAGCACTTGCTGACGAATAGCGCGCGCGGACTGGGGAGCGGGATCGGCATCTGGGATACTTCTCCAATCAACAAGGAGTGCGTGGCGATGACGAAACGCTGGCCAGCTGGTGCGGCTGTTGCCCTGATGGCGGTATTGGCAAGCACAACAGCCGGAGCCGAAGCTCCGGTGGTTACTCCGATGCCGACCGGCGATACGCTGCCGATCATTGAATCTGGCGATGTGCTGAGCGGACACTCGACCGACTCGCTCGCCACTCCCCGTGATCCGGCTGCCGACTTCCCCATTTGGGCGATGGCGGCCGCCGCGACCGTCCCGTCAGCCATGACACGTCTTGTCGGTGACGTGACAGGGGACGGCAGAGAGGATGTTGTTGGCTTCGAGGTTGGCATTTATGTCATCCCCGGGGGTGAGCCCGCGCCCGGCTCCTTGCTCACGTATGAGCCCAGCCTATGGGTCGAGGAGGCTGCTCTCGGCGACGTCAATGGAGACGGAGTGGCAGACCTCATTGTCCTGAAGCCATCAGAGGTAGTGATGTACCCAGGTGGTGTCTCTGGGGGGCTTGGTACCGGAGTGAGCTACCCGGTGGGGTCGGCCACTGATGTCGTCGTCGCGGACGTGAACTCCGATGGACGTGACGATGTGGTTTCGCTCTCGGCATCCGGTCTGCACTTCCTCGTTCAGTCACCCTCGGGGTCGCTGGAGGTGGAGGCCTATCCGCAGGCTCCGGATCCGGGTAGCCACGAGCGATTCGCGGCGGGGGACGTGGACGGTGACGGCAGCGTCGACTTCATCAGTTGGCCTGGCGTCCCTTCAACCAATGCGAGCGGCAACCCGCGGATCTACCTGCAGACAGAGCCGGCCGTATGGGAGGAAGCCGGCTGGATCGCGATGGAGAGCTCAGGGCACCACGTGTGGACGATCGATATGGCGGATCTGGATAGGAACGGCGCCGACGAGATCGCCGTGTCTGTGATGGTGTCTGGAGCGCCTGATCGCTACGCCCGCCTGTATTGGCAAGAGCCAGGCCAGTTGAACACGGAGGCTAGCGTCATCGCTGCGTGTCGCGAACCTCACTTTGCGTTCGCAGACGCCGATGCAAACGGCCTCATGGACCTGGCTTGCCAGGGAGATGCCGGGATCGTGCTCTACCGTCAAGTCGACGACCGCACGTTCCTGCGCGACTTCTATCTGAACAGCGACGGCCGAACCAGCCGCCCCGTGATGGGCGATTTCACGGGCGACGATCGGACGGATCTTGCAGTCACCTACACCGACGGGAGCTATGAGGCGCGTGTGTATGAGGGCGTGTCGCCGGCTGATCTGGCCGCTAACCCTGCCACTATCCAGGGAGCGATGGAGACGGCCAGCGGCGCTCTCGACGACATCTGCGTTGAGGCAATCTCCGCGCATACTGGCTCGGTCCTTGCGTATACAATCAGCGCGGGTGGTCGCTACAGCCTTGATGTCCCTGAGGGCACCTACGTGCTCCGCTACAGCGACTGTCGACCGCACCCCCGCAGCCCGACTGGAATGAGCTATCTCGGCTACATCTGGGGTGCCACCGACCCGATCTTCGTCATTGCGACTCGGGGTTCGACGTCCGAGGTCGACCTCTACACCGAGCTTCATCGCGACATGACCGGCGTCATCGTTGACGATGTGTCGAGCGAGCCTCTCGGCGGCATTCGCGTCTGGGAGGGAATCAAGGACTGGCGCATCAGCGGCTACTACTGGATTGCCAACTCGACAGAGACAGATAGCACCGGACGGTTCACCAAGTACGGCTCATACCGTCAGATTGATGTCTTCATGGACGACCCCCTCGGGGTCTATCCGCCCCACACCCTCTATGTACATGACGATCCCGGGGATCTCGGAACACTGGGTCTTTTGGATCCCATCATGCGCGACATAAGGGACTCCATCTTCCTTGACGACATCCTATGGCTGCGTTCGAGCGGTGTAACGAAAGGCTGCAATCCGCCGGCCAATGACATGTTCTGCACAGATGCCCGCGTGACTCGGGGCCAGATGGCGGCGTTCCTCGTGCGCTTCCTGGGTCTTTCAGGAACAGGGATGTCATCGTTTGTCGACGACGACGATTCGATCTTCGAGGCAAACATAGAGCTTCTTGCTGACGCCGGCATCACAAGGGGCTGCAACCCGCCGGTCAACGATCGGTTCTGTCCGCATGACTACGTGACCCGCGGGCAGATGGCGGCCTTCCTCACCCGGGCTCTGAATCTGGACGACAGCGGGGTCGCAGAGTTCATCGACGACGATGGCTTGGTGTTTGAAGACGCCATTGAGAAGCTGGCGACTGCCGGGATCACGCGCGGGTGCAATCCGCCAGTCAATGATCGCTTCTGTCCCCATGGTTACGTGACCCGTGGCCAGATGGCAGCGTTTCTAGCGCGCTCGGCCGTCTTGAGGCCGTAGCGCTCCCGCCGGCACCGTGCGCAACGGAGCGGGCCCCGCGAGGGACCTCCACTCCGCATCGGAGTAGATGCAATGCAGGGTTTCCATCAAGAGGGAGGGACGCCACAATGGCAATCGGCGAGGCACAGCCGAAGAAGACCGGATCCGACTATTGGGACATCGCACCTCGGTGAGCCTGGAGTGGCGGTATCGCGGCTCGGCCGACCACGACCCTACCTACGAGCACATTCGCACCAAGCCGCTGTTTGGGGAATCGTACGAGATCTATCGAGGAGAATTGGGGCGCGACGGTTCCCCGCAGGCCGTGACGTTCTCGTGGAACGCTGCAGTTGACACGTCGATGGACCAGCAGATCGGGGGCTGCTGAGGAGAAGGGGCCGCTTCTTCATAACACGCCCTCCTACCCGGCTGCGAGCGGCCAGCACTTGTGGGGCGACGAGGCCTGACGCCAGATTCGGCGCTGGATGTAGTGCCACGTTGATAGACAATTCTCGCTCGATAGTGAGCAGTTCGGACAGTGTCCGGGATCGGCACATCGAAGGTCGGGTCAGCGGTCACTCACAGTTGTGGTCGAGGTCCGTTCCTCGCCCGATTACCCCCATATCCAGGATCCATGGGCGTTCTCGGTTCTTCTGGTTTCTGACGTTGCGGCGCCGTGATGTTGTGTGCGAAGCTTCTGGGGTGAACGAAGTCGATCTGTCTCGACTCCATTTGGACGTGTATGACACCCGGGACGGTCCGTGGAACCCAGAGCACGGTGAGCTGGAGATTCCACAGGATTGGGAATTCCTGGCGTCGGGGGACGCCTATGTGACACGAGCAGTGAAGGCTGCCGGGGTCTATTGGGTGGCTTGGCGGCCGCGAGGTCGAAACCGGCCCCATCGGCGCCGCCTCGGGCTGTGGGCGCCACAAGCCGCTATCAAGAAGGCACAAGCCCAGGCAGCTGCTACTGAGACCGAACGGGCCCGCAGTCGAGAACGGGGAGCCATGTCGCGGGAGCGACAAGAGGCTGCCTACAGGGAGGAGCTCGCTGATGCGATCCGCCGGTATCTCGACTTCCCGCCGCAAAGTGCGGAACTGGCTGACGGGATCGCAGTGGCGGCCGCTGCTCGAGCTGCAGTGGTGGGCAGTGGCCGGGTGGGTCGAACCCGAACACTGTCGCTTGACGAACGTGGTGCGCTAGCGGCCCGCGCTTACATCAGACACCATCTGACCGGCTACCACGACGCGCTCGACGACCTCGCCGCCGAGGATCCTTGGGACGACGAATACCTATACAGACAGGTCAAAGCCGAGGCCCAACATGATGTCGATGAATTCCTCGCCAAGCACCGCGCCCAACAACCTGACCGCTAACTGCCCGACCCCGGACGGCGAGGGGGAATCGACACCTCGCCGCTGGGCGTATCAACACTCGCCGTGACGATCGTGGCCCTCGAGATAGTCCAACTTGGCGGGCACAAGGGGGTATTGCATAATCATACCGTTATCGGTATAGTTATGTCATGGATGTTGTGAGTGTTATCGAAGCGGCAAAGTATCTGGAGGTGAGTCCTCGCCGGGTCCGCCGGATGCTTGCCGATGGACTCCTCGCTGGTCGCCAGATTGGTCGAGAGTGGGCAATCGAACGCCGCGCCCTCGAGAGTCTGAGACGACACCGCGGACCCGTAGGTCGGCCGTGGCGTGCCTCGTCGGCGTGGGCCGTGCTGGCCATCGCCGACGGTGACGGCTCTGATCTGTCACCCGTGGATCGTTCTCGAGCCCGTCGTCGTCTTGCCGAGCAGGGCCTGGCCGGCCTGGTGGCCCGGCTGGGTGCGCGGGCCGAGATGCGGCGATTCTATGGCCACCCATCGGTGTTGGGACCTCTGACCGCAGAACCCGATGTGGTCCGTTCAGGAGTAAGCGCTGCAGCGGACCACGGCGCAGACATCGTGGCTTCTGACTCCTTGGAGGCATACGTGCCTGAGGCTCGGATCGCAGCGATTGTCAAGCAGTACGGGCTTGATCCCGATGCAGAACGCCCGAATGTCATTCTGCGTGTCGTCGACGAACCAGTGTGGCCTTTTGCTCCCGAGATCGATGTGGCGCCGCGATCTGTCGTCGCGGTCGATCTCTTGGAGGCAGACGACGAGCGGAGCCGCCGTGCCGGCGCAGAACTGGCCCGAGATCTATGACCGTGTGGCCGATTGTCGATCGCGATTCGCTGTCTCTGCCGACACTTCCCGGCCACGACGACGCTCTCTGGGACACACTCATCGAACTCACCGAAATGCGGCCCGGCGAATGGACCCTGATTGGGGGTCAGATGGTGTTCCTCCATGCCATCGAGAGCGCCGCAGTTCCACCTCGTGTATCGACTGATCTCGACGTGCTGGTCAACGCCCGCATCGTGACCGGTGGCGTCGCCGGTTTCGTCGCCGCCATTGAGCTGCGCGGCTTCAGTCTTGAAGGAACATCGCCCGAAGGACTGGCCCACCGTTACCGACGAGGTGGCGTCAGCATCGATGTCCTAGCTCCCGAAGGACTCGGCCCCCGAACCAATCTCACGACGACGCCACCGGGCCGCACCCTCCAAGTACCCGGCGGCACCCAGGCACTCAACCGAACTGAACTGCTCCCCATCCACACGACGACCTCCACCGGTCACGTGCCTCGCCCCTCGCTGCTCGGCGCCATCATCGCCAAAGCCGTGGCCGTCGATGTCGACGACACTCCGGGCGCCCAACGCCTCGACGTCGCCTTCCTGCTCTCCCTCGTCGAGGAACCACTCGATCTCGCCGCCCGAATGACGCCGACGGACCGCCGACGCCTTCGCGCACGCACCGAGCTGACCGACGCCGGGCACGAGACCTGGCAGCTCCTCGCACCGGATCAACGCGACCGGGCGCGAGCCACGCTCGCAATCCTCATCCCATAGCAAAGGCCGGCAACATCATCGCAAGCTGATGCACGGAAGCGGATCACCGTCGGCTGCACACCCGCCATAGCGCTGGCGGCGGTCCGCGTGTGGTCCGCGCGGCTGGCGCAAGACGATGAAAACCGATGAGCGACAATGAGCAAGAACTCCCCGGTCAGAGCATGTTTTCCAAAGTGATGCAAACCAATGAGAACCCCCAGGACGGACTTCTAATCCGAAGGTCGTGGGTTCGATTCCCACCGGGCCCACGCTTGATCTATCGGTCACGAAACGGGAAAGATCCCGGCATCCCAATCCGAGCCATATATGCCCGGGCCGAGGGTGGTCGACGCCATGACGCCTGACGTGTCGATGTCGGAATCTGCGGTGTCTTCGGAGCCCTGATCCTGAGGTGACGGGACGAAACCATCCGGGACCTCGACCTCGATGTGGTAGTCCCCGGGTATCAAGCCGACGAAGGCGTACCTGCCGCCACCGTCGGTGATGGTGGAACCTACCTCGGCTCCGTCCGCATCAAACAAGCGCACGGTAACGCCGCCGATACCTTGCTCCTCTGAGCCTTGGATGCCATCGGCATCGGAATCCTCCCAAACCAGGCCACCGATTGCCGGGACGGGAATGAGTCCGGCATCCCAGTTCGGGTCATGTTCGCGCGGACCAAGCGTGGTCGCATTCATGACTCCTGTGGTGTCGATGTCGGAGTCGACGGTGTCATCGGAGCCCCGATCCCGGGGCGACGCCACGAAACCGTCGGGAATCTCGATCTCGACGTGGTACTCGCCGTACCACAGGTCCCGGAACGAATACCGGCCGTCGGTGCCGGTGATGGTGAAACCCACCTCGGTTCCCTCCGCATCGAACAGCCGAACGGTGACGCCGTCGATGCCTTCCTCGCCCGGATCCTGGATGCCGTCGGCGTCGAGATCCTCCCAAACCAGGTCTCCGATCGCCGGGACCCAGTCGGGGTCGGTTTCGCTGATGACGGCGACGTGGAGGTGGTCTTGGTGGACGATGTCGCTGAATGAGCGGCGCGACCCCCCGTCAATGTCCCAGGGGCTTCCGATCTGAGTCACCTTGGGGTTCTCCCAGAGCCATTGTGCGAGAGCTTGAGTGGGGGAACCATCTTCCCGGTCATCGATGACGTTTCGTGTACCCAATGCGTAGATGTCGATGGCCCGTCCAATCGAGTGGTGGCTGATCCGATCGGTCTCGAAGACGTGATAGGGGTGGCCGGTCGCCAGCACGACAGCCCCGTACGGGGTTATGTCGGCCATCTCCAACATCACGTCGAGCAGGATGGGCGAGATCTCACCATTGAGGATGTCGAGGCGAGCCGAGTCGGGCATCTCGATCCGGGGATCGGCGGCGACGGCATGGGCGAGCCGTAGATCCTCGAAACTGTCGAAGACGCCCCCAGCTGAGGCGAGCGCCTCGAACTCCCAACCCGATTCGCCTTGGACCAGGCGGACGTCCAGAGTTCGAACGACGGAGAATTCCGCTGCGGAGCCGGAACCCACCGTTTGGCGAGTCACCACCATTACCGAAGCCCGTTCGTTCCTCAGCCCACCCATCTGGGGATAGACGATCTCGCCGCGCGACCACTGCCCTTCGTGGATCAGGGGTCCACTCGCCTCGCTGAGAGAAGGGAGACCTTCCGGGCCGGCGATGCCCAGGAGCCGCACCTCCGGGCTGTCGAACTCCTCGTATGTCGTGAGTGCGTAGGCGATGTCGGTGGCGAGCTGCTTCGCTTCGCGCTCGACCTCTCCCTCAGGTACGACATACCGGGCATTCAGCGCCGGCGGGAGCTCGACGATCGTGGTCGTCGTGGTTGTGGTCGTGGGGGCGACCGTAGTGGTGGTCGTCGTAGTCGGAGCAACGGAGATCGGCGATGCACTCGTGACGGGCGCCCCCTCCGGGTCCGGTTCGATCCCGGTCGTCGTAGACGGCGAGCATGCCGAAACGACAAGGACGACGGCTGCCAAACCGGCGAAGTTGATTGATGAGGCGTGCAGCAGTCGGCGCACCGGATCTCCCTATTGCCAGCGCATCCTTCTGCGGCACTGGCCTGCGTACCGCCACAGTATGCACGAATCCGGGCGCAACTCACTTCGAATCAGCAGCGGGTGTTTCCCGCCGGGCCCACCAGAATCAGCCACAAGCGTCGGCGAGCGGATCGATTCCCAACTCAGCCATCGCCTCCGCAGGCGAGAGAGTGGTGACGATCCGGGCGTGCTCCCGAATGAGCTCAACATCAGGAGTGTGGTGTCGATCGGCGTCGTATCCTCCGACATAGGTTGGGGGGACCAGACGCAAGGACACCGCTTCGTCGGTGTCGACCAGACCCATCAGGTCGATCAGATCCGGCATCAAATCCAGTGGGATATCTGTCTCCACGCTCGCCTTGATCACCTCAGCCAACTGCGGGAATTTGCGCAGTAGGCTGAACGGGTCCGACTGCTCGAGCACGGCCTCGATCACACAACGCTGCCGACTCATTCGGCTGTAGTCATCGGAGGAGTGCCGGCTGCGGGCATAGGCCAGCGCCTCGTGCCCATCGAAGTCGTAGACCCCCGGCTGAAGGTTGACCACCTCGGTACCTCCGCCTTCCTTCGGGTAGTCAGGGTCGTAGATGCGCTCGGTCACAGTGATCGTCACTCCCCCAATTGCATCGACGATGTCGACGAAGCCATCCAGGGCAACCAAAGCATAGAGATGAACGGGCAGGCCGGTGAGTTCTGAAATCGCACCCTTGATTGCATTGGCCCCGGGGGTGGCAGGCCCGGGAAAGGAGTCGGGTCGTGCTTCCGCATACTGATAGAGCTCATTGAGGATTGGCGGGAAACAATCGCAGGACCAGATCCCGATCTCTTCGGGCAACGGGACACGGGCGAAATTGCGGGGAACGCTGATCAGCGCCAAGTCACCGTTCGCAACGTCGACACTGGCCAGGATCATCGTGTCGGTGCGCACCCCGGTCCTACCCAACCCGGCGTCGGAGCCGAGTAGCAGGATGTTGAGCCGCTCGATGTCGCCCCAGGGACCGGGCGGCTCGGTGGTAGGTGGAAGGGTCGTCGTGGTCGTTGGAGCAACCGTGCTCGACACCGGTGAGCCGTCCGTAGGGTCGGTCACCGTCGTTGGCGGCGGCGCCGAAGTACCTGGCGGCGCCGTCGTGGTCGGCAGTGCGGTCGCCGGTGAGGTGAACACAGTATTGATGAGATCAAACTGGACGCCGTCGTAGTAGGCAAACAGGCCATGGGGGACCAGCAGCAGGGCTCCCACCCCAAGCCCACCAAGCCAGGCCTTCCAATGTGAGAGCGCAACACCTGGCGAAACCCGATAAGCGTCGACAACCACGACAGTGCGGAATATAAACAGCGCAGCGTTGACAACCAGGAGACCGATGAGGACCTCGCGGTCGAACGCAAGTTTCAGAAGCGTTGCCGGGTCGCGCAGAAAGAAGACCCCAATGACTGCGATGATCAGAAGGGCGAACCCAACCAACCAAACTCCGCGCCGCTTCCAGCCCAGGTACAGATGACCTACACCGGGAAAAAGCGCAGATAGCACCGCTGCCGTCAACGCCTGGTTCTCCGCACGTCTGTAGCTCTCCTCAGCCACGGCTCCAGGCTAGGCGCCACCAGGTATATGGAACAGCCTGACTAGTCCCATCGGAACCCCCAGCTATGGGCTGCCTTCTTACTTTATGAATGTGCACCAGATGCCGACAGATAAGGCCTCCCCATGTTGCGGTGGTGGCGATGGCCCAACCACAGAAAGTCAACCGGCAGGGTGGTGCACGTCTCAGCAGGCCGGCACTCGGTGCTCTGATCAGTGCTGCAGTTGCAGTACTGATCGCCGCGCTACTGCACGCCAACTCACTCGCCATCGGCAGCTTTCTCGACGACTCCTCAGAACTAGCCCAGGCCGAGGCAGCCCTGGTCTCCACCCAGTTGAGCCTGCGCACGCTGAGCCAGGCCGTTGTGCTGGCCGAGGACGTCGAGCTCGGTGTTGCCGACTCCGCAACCGCCGCCACCGCCCGATTGGAGGCCCGTCGCGTCATCGACGATCTCGAAGAGCGGCTTGCCCTTCTCGAGAAGGACTTCTCTGACAACGCAGCTCTGACCAACGGCCGGGCGACCATCACTGCGCTCGAACAGGGCGACCTAGCTACTGCCGGCAGTCTGCTCGGGGGAGCCACCCTGGTCTCCCTTCAGGAATTGCACGACGAAGTCGTGGTCCTGCGGGATGATGCCCTCGCCACCCTCGACAATGCACAGAGCTGGACCCACCGCATCGGCACGATCGCCGGCTTCCTGCTCGCTCTACTCGCTCCGGCGCTTGCCGTGTTCGCCTACTGGCGCATTGCCCGTCGTCAGCTCGACACCGCCAAGGTCGAGATGGATTCCAAGCTCAAGGCGGAACGCAGGGTTATCCAGGCCAAGGATGAATTCATCTCAAATATCTCTCATGAGTTGCGCACGCCGCTCACCAGCATCTACGGCTTCTCCGAGGTCCTGATCGAACAGGGACTGATCGATCCCGAGGAGGCACACACCCTCATCTCGGTGATCAACGCCGAGTCGGCCGAATTGAACCGCATGGTCGAGGACCTGCTGACCATTGCTCGCGACGACGCCGGCGAGATCGCCTACAACATCACGGAGTTTGCCATCAGCGAGGAGATCGAGACTGTCGTTCGCCCGCTCAAACGCGCCGGCCTCGCCGTCGAGCTCGCCTGCCCTCCGCTGCTGGTCAACGCCGACCAGCTACGAGTGCGCCAGATACTGCGCAACCTGGTGTCCAATGCGCAGAAGTGGGGCGGCGAGAACGTTTACGTAACGTGTCACCGCAGTGGCGACCTTGCCGTAGTTACCGTTGCCGACAACGGCAACGGTGTACCACCCGAAGTAGAGCATCGCCTCTTCGACCGCTACATGCATGATGGCGACGTTGCGTTGACGATCGGCACAATCGGTATGGGTCTTGCGGTAGTCAAGATTCTCGCCACCGGAATGGGCGGCGACATCCGCTATGAGCGAGATGACGGCTGGACCAGGTTTGTGCTCTCGATCCCCATCGCAGGCGGCTCGGCGCCGACCGAGGTAGCGCCGGTGCGAGAGGATTATCCGGTAGAGGCCCTATGAGGTTTGCCTCCGCCGCTCCCCGTTCCCGCGGCCGAGCCGTGACTGCCGCGATGGCGTTCATACTCTTCCTTACGGCTCTGGCCATTGCGCCCGTACCTGCGATTGCTGTACCCGATGAGACCTTTGCCGACGATTTCTCTCCGGCCGGCTTCGACGGATCCGATGGAACCCTCCCCTGGGCAACCGATTGGGTCGAGACCGGCGAATCCGATGGTTTTGACGCCGGCACGATCCAGGTGCGCAACGAGCCGCACTGCGAGACGGATCCATGTCTCACACTTGGCCGCGCCGCCGGGCCCGACGCATCGGTAGAACGGCAGGCGGATCTCAGTGAGTTCGCATCGGCGACACTGACTTTCTACTGGGATGTGCACCAGCACGGACTGGGTTGGGGCACCGCCTCCCTCTGGATCTCCGACGGCGGGGGGAGCGACTGGGATCACCTGGAGACTTGGGCGCTGACCGATGAGGCAAGCAACCAGACCGCCACCTATGACATCTCTGACTATCTCGCGGCCGACACGCGGATCCGGTTCTCGGTCAACAACAACTGGGACGACTCACACCTCAACATCGACAACCTCGAGATCGGCGTTCAGTACTGGGGCGAGCAGACAACACCGACCAGCGAGGATCTGTGGACGGTGCAGTTCCCGGTCGACGACCAGATTGGGTACGTCGGTGGAGGCAGCGGCGTGATCCTCAAGACGGTTGACGGCGGGGAGACCTGGGTCGAGCAGACCACTCCCGCCACGAGCACCGTCCGGGGCATCGACTTCCCCGTCAACGCCACCACCGGCTATGCGGTCGGCTCGAGTGACACGGTAATGAAGACCACCAACGGGGTCGATTGGGTTATGCAGACGACCCCGACGGATGTCACTCTCGAAGGGGTCGACTTTGTCGACAACGCCACGGGGTTTGCGGTTGGTGATGGTGGCACCATCCTGAAGACCACCAACGGCGGCGCCACCTGGGTTGGGAAGCCCAGCGGGACCAGCGAGAACCTCCGTGGAGTCACCTTCCCAGTCGATGCCCTAACTGGCTACGCCGTTGGGACGAACGGGACGATCCTCAAGACCATCGACGGAGGCGACACGTGGCAGCCGCAGAGCTCGGGGACCAGCCGCAACCTCAACGCAGTCCAGTTCCCCGTCGACCTCAACAACGGCTACGTGGTGGCCAACAGCGGCGAACTGCTCAAGACCGTTGACGGCGGCACCAACTGGACCTCGTCGACACCAGGCAGCGACGATCTGCGGGCGCTCCACTTCCCGCAGGATTCTCAACACGGTCATGTGGCCACCGACAACGGCAAGGTGCTCGCCACCGAGTCGAGCGGATCCATCTGGGCCACAGAGCCGGTTCCGACCAGCCTCGATCTGCTTGGGATCTGGTTCACCGGCCTCAACCGTGGGTGGGTGGTCGGCCGCGACGGGCTGATCTATGCCACCGGGCCGAGTTCGATCGGTCCAGGCGGCAATAGCCCGCCGGTGTTCGACCAGGATCTGCTCGACCGATCCGATGCGGAAGGCACAATCATCGACATCGATGCCCCGACCAACACGAACCAGGCCCCGTCGATCGCCAATCCGGGAAACCAACTCGGGGCCGAGGGATCCCCGTTCAGCGTTGTAGTCACAGCTTCCGACCCCGATGGCACCACGGTTGGGTTCAGCGACGGCGGCACCTTGCCGGCATGGGCAACACTCACCGACAATGGCGACGACACGGCAACTATCTCCGGCACCCCGGGCTACAGCGACGCCGGAACGACAACGGTGACCATCACGGTTTCCGACGGGCCTGAGACCGATGATGCGGTATTCGACATCACCATCAGCAACACAAACCGCGCCCCGGCAGTCGACCCGATCAGCGACCAGATCGTGGCAGAGAACGACCCCTTTGCACTGATAGTGACCGCCAGCGACCCCGATGGGACGATCCCGTCTCTAGCACAGTCGGGGCTGCCCGGTTGGGCTTCCTTCGTTGACAACGGCGACGGCACCGGCGCCATCACGGGCACTCCCGGTTTCGGAGACTCCGGGCTCAGCACGGTCACCATTACTGCGTCTGATGGAACCCTGCCCGGGTTCGCGGTATTCGACTTGACCGTTACCGACACCAACCGCGCCCCCGTGGTCAATCCGATAGCCGATCAGCTCGTGGCAGAAGGAGCGGCGCTGGTTCCACTGATGGTGAGTGCCTCCGATCCCGACGGGACCATCCCCGCATTGGCTGCCACCGGTCTCCCAACGTGGGCGTCGTTTGCAGACAACGGCGACGGGACCGGGACACTTACGGGCACCCCCGGATACGACGATGCTGCGGTCACCGCCGTGACCATTACGGCGGAGGACGGCGGTATCCCCAACCTGGCCGACTCCAAGACCTTTGACCTCACAGTCACCGATACCAATAGGGCACCTTCCTTTGACCAAGATCTGCTCGATCGGACCGACCCCGAGGGGAGCACGATCTCGCTGAGCGCCGCTGCGACCGACCCGGACCTCGACGGGCTCAGTTATGTCGCGGTCAGTCTTCCCCCGGGTTTGTCGATCAATCCGACCTCGGGGCTGATCACGGGCACGCTCACCTACGCGGCCACCGGCGTCTATCCCGTGGAAATCACCGTCACTGATGACGGCACGCCGGCACTTGGCGACACCGACACGTTCCAGTGGACCGTCACCAATACCAACCGGGCTCCGGCGGTCGACCCGATACCCGACCAGGTGGTTGCCGAGACCAACCTTTTCACCCTCACCGTCACCGGCTCCGATCCCGATGGTGACAGTGTCGGCTTCTCCGACTCGGGCACCCTGCCGACGTGGGCAACGTTGACTGACAACGGCGACAACACAGCGACCATCAGCGGGACGCCCGGCTACAGCGATGCCGGAATTGCGACGGTTGTCGTAGCAGTGAACGACGGTTTCTTGACTGCCGACGCCCAGTTCGACTTGCAGGTGACGGACACCAACCGTCCGCCGGTTGTCAATCCCGTCCCGGACCAAGCGGCTGTGGAATTCGAGTCCATAGCGCCCGTCGTGGTGACTGCCAGCGATCCCGACGGGACCATCCCGAGCCTTGTTGCCTCCGGGCTGCCGTCATGGGCGATCTTCACCGATCACGGCAATGGCACCGGCACCCTCGCCGGCACGCCGGGGTCCGGCGACGCCGGAGTCAGCAGCGTCACCATCACCGCATCCGACGGAGATCTGGTGGCGAGCGATACTTTCGAAATCACTGTTGCCGAAGGCAACCGGCCACCCTCGTTCGGGATGAGTCTCCCCGACCGATCGGATGCCGAAGGAGATGTGATCTTCATCGCGGCGACCGCCTCCGACCTCGACGGTGATGATCTCACCTATTCGGCAACCGGCCTTCCCGCTGGGATCACTATCGATCTGGTCAGCGGCGAGATCGCAGGGATGCTCAGCTACACCTCCGCCGGGTCCTACACAGTGGAAGTCGCCGTCGACGATGACGGTGTCCCGCCACTCCGAGCATCCGCCACGTTCATCTGGACGGTTGCAGACACTAACCGGGCGCCAATACTCGCTCCGCTCGCCTCCGTGCTCGGGCCGGAGATGACGGAACTCACGTTCACAGCTGCAGCCACCGATCCCGACGGACACGATGTCGCCTACTCCATCGCGGGAGCACCACCGGGAGCCACCATTGACCCGGCGACCGGAATCTTCACCTGGACGCCGGATGAGGTGCACGGGGAGGGATCCTTTGCCGTAACGGTTGTGGCCACCGACAGCGGAGTACCGAATCTCGCTGACACAAAGACGGTGACCATCACCGTGACCGAGGCGAATCGACCACCCACGGTTGACCCGATCAGCGATCAACAGGATACGATCGGCGACTCCGTTGAGCTGCAGGTCGTCGCGACCGATCCCGACATACCAGTGAACTCGATCACATACGCCGCCTCCGGGCTGCCCTCGGGGTTGAGCATCGACGAGAACACCGGGGCAATCACCGGAAGAGTCGCTGCCGACGCTGCCGATACCAACTACGTGACCGTTACGGTCACCGATGATGGCTCCCCCGCCAAGAGCGGTAAGACAACTTTCAAGTGGGTCGTCGGCGACGAGAATCGCCCACCCGTGATGGATCAGATGAGCGACCGCACAGTGGCCGAGCTGACTCCGGTCACCATCCAGCCGAGCGTCACCGACCCCGACGGGGACACCATCACCTACGAAATCGCCGGCGCCCCACCGGGTTCGTCATTCGACCCGGCTACCGGGACTCTGCGCTGGACACCCAGCGAGGAGCAGGGACCGGGCACCTACCGATTCAGCATCATCGCCGCCGACGATGGGGATCCCGAACTCGTCTCGATAGGAGTGGTCACCGTCAACGTGACCGAACTCAACAGCGCCCCGAGCATCGAAGATCCGCTCGACCGCGCCGATGATGCAGGAGACACGGTGTCGCTGCAGATCGTTGCCGAAGATTCCGACATTCCTGCCAACACACTCTCGTTCGCGGCCACCGAACTGCCCCCGGGTCTCGAGATTGATCCTGCGACAGGGCTTATCGGCGGCCAGATCGAGGTCACCACAGAGGAGGTCACGTCCTACACCGTCACCGTGACTGTCAGCGACGACGGCGAACCTGCTCTCGAGGCAGAAACCGCATTCACCTGGACCATCATCGGCCAGGACGTCGTACCCGAGAACTTCCCACCATCGGTCGATCCAGTAGCCGCACAGTTCAGCGACGCAGGAACGAGCGTCGAGTTGCCGGTCCAGGCCAGCGACACCGACCCATTGACTTACCTCGCTGAAGGTCTGCCAGCCGGCTTGAGCATCGACCCGACTACGGGTCTCATCAGCGGAACCGTTACCCCGGAGGCTATGGGAACTCACGCGGTGGTCATCACGGTCGCCGACAGCGCGGAGCCGCCGCTGCGGACCGCAGTGAGCTTCACCTGGACTGTCACCGATCGCGCGGCTGCCGATCAGAAGGACGACGTGGTTGTCACCATCGTGGATGTGGGCGCTGCGCCGGGAGCAACCGACGATGATCCAAACGACGTACAGGCCCGCCCGCTGCGGCGGGGGCTGGTGGTAATGAGCACCGCCGCGGCTGCCACCACCCAGTCGCTGCAACTGCCGTTTGCCCTTCTGCTGGCGCTAATGGCAGGGTTCGCCACCATCGGCCGAATCGGCCTTTACCCGCTGCTGTGGCGCGGAGAAAGGCACACCGGCACGATCAGCTTCTACGACGACGAGATCGGCTTCGGCCTCATTCACCCAGACGAAGGCGGCGAAGCAGTGTTCGTCCACTCGCATGCCTTCCCCCGCAAGCAGCGCGGCTTGCTGGTTGCCGGGCTGCGCCTCCGCTATCGGGTTCTGTCCGGTGACAACCGGGCCAGCGCCTGGGGCGCCACCCTGGAGGGAGTGGACGATGAGTAGCCAAACCGTGCTCATCGTCGAAGACGACGCCAGCTCCGGGAAGCTGATTGGCAACGTTCTCGCATCGGCCGGCGTCGCATCGGAGCTCGTTACCGATGGCGTCGAGGCGCTGGAACGACTCCGCGAGGCAACCCCGGGCTGCGTAATCCTCGATCTCGCCCTGCCTCGCATCGATGGGTGGGAGGTGCTGAGCACACTGCACCAGGCCGGACGCAATGTCCCGGTGATTGTCGTCACCGCTCACGGTCAGGGAGACGGAGCTAATCGGGCTCGCGCGTTGGGTGCCAGGCGCTTCTTCGAGAAGCCGTTTGTCCCCGCCGAGCTGACCCAGGCGGTGGCCGAGGTCCTCGCCGCCAACAACGGGCACCATCTCACCAGAGACTGATGCCTTCGTACTGGTAACGTCCTGACCCGGTGATGACCAGATGACAGCTGACAACTCGACCCATTTGCGCGTCCTTGCCGTCGACGGCGGCGGTGTGCGCGGAATCATTCCGGTCAGGGTTCTCGTTGCGCTCGAGGAGATGACCGGACGCCGTGCCGCCGACCTGTTCGACATACTTGTCGGCACGTCGATAGGTGGCATCGGGATCCTCGCCTTGATGCGCCCGGATCCTGAAGGCGCACCGATGTGGACGGCACGTGACTTGCTGGTCGAGTACTCGACCAGGGCAGCGGAGATCTTCCCCCATACGTCGCTGTCGTGGCCGCAGAGCATGCAGCAGCTCTCTGAGATGATCCGCAGACCTTCGCCAACCGCGGCACTGCTCGGCTCCAACCCCCGGCTGGGCAATGCTCGCTACGACCCAGCAGGGCTCATCGACATCCTCACCGGTCAGCTCGGCGGTGCAATGCTCAGCGAGGCCCTGCGCCGCACCATCGTTACCTCCTACGACGTTCGGTCGCAGCAACCGGTCCTGTTCGATTCGGTGAAGGTCAAATCCGGCGACCAGGAAGATGTTCCGATGATCACCGCCGCTCGGGCCACCTCTGCTGCGCCAACGTTCTTCCCCCCGATGGTCGATATGGACGCGGCGGGAGAAGAGCGCCTACTGGTCGATGGTGGGATCTTCGCCAACAATCCGGCCTTGCTCGGCTATCAAGCAGCGCGGGAAAGCGGAGCGGCGCCCAGTGACGTCGCCCTCGTGTCATTAGGCACGGGACTCCACGGCCCCAACACGTCGCTGAATCGCGCCGAATACATGGGATCGAGCTGGTTCCGGCTGGCCCAGAGCCTCATGCAGAGCGCCCAGGTAGGCAACGTGGCGGTCATCGATAGCTTCCTCAAAACGATCATCGGCGACCACTATTGGCGCTTCGACGCTCCACTCACCGGGCCGATCAATCACGACATGGACAACACGACGGTCGAGCATGTGAAGTGGCTGGACACCGCAGGCAAAGCCATGGTCGGCGAACGAATCGCCGATCTGAAACAGCTGGCCGACGTGCTGGTGCGTTAGCTGGACTGGTTCCCTCGGCGAGCGGCAAAGCCGGCAACGAGGAACTCGACTGCGTACCAGGTCAGCATCGCTGCGGCAATCGGGCCAACGATCGCCGCTACCGGAATGATGATGTCGTCACCAAGCTCAAAGACGGGGAGGTTGATGGCAGTGAACGCGGCGGCAAACCACAGCACGGCGACTGCGCCGAACACCCACGGGTAAGAGTTGTCCTGACCCCACCCTGCCTCGCTGGGACGGCGGAACATAGTGAGGCGCAAGACCCCAACCGTTGCGACCAAGCCCCAGAACCAATCCATGATGATTCCAATGTCGATGATCACCGGATCACTGCCGAACTGAAGGTCCGGAGAACCCAGGCTCATAATCAGTACTGCAACCCAGACTGCCAGGATCGCCAACCAGATCCAGATGCTGTTCGTTTTCATTGCCCCTCTGCCAGCCGGATCGCCAATCGCCTCCCGCGGTTAACCGCGCAGGCAACACAATAGAGTCTCGCCCGATTTGCGACGAGTTATGCAACGACAGAACCTACTGCAGCCGGGAGCAGTATGGGGTGGAGCAAACCGTCGGCTCAGCTCGCCGGCACCCGGTCCAGGTCGAGCGGCAGCGGCCACGCTCCGACCGGTTCAACTTCCGCCTTCTCCTCAGACCTAGCTTCGATGAGCCGGGCCGGTTCGATCTTCGGTGGCTCCTGCACCGGCTCGGATTCGACAATTATCACTCGTTGTTGGTTCCCAATGTCCACTGTTCAGCCCTCCTGGCCTCACTCGTTACGAACGCCTCCATCGCGATGAGGCGCTCTTCTTCGGTCTCTACCCGCCGCTCCTTGGCGATCCACGGAGTGGGTTGCTCAAACACGGCCGCGATGCACTTGGGATCGCTGGTGAGCAGCAGCCGATGGCCCAGCGATGCACCCAGGGCAATCACGGTGGCAACAGCGCCCCGGTAGCCGTCATCGTGCTCGACGACCTTGCCGGTGAGTGCCACCAACCCCAGAGCGACGTCACCAATCCGTGACACGTCGAACTCCTTGTACAGCGGGTCAACCGTCTTCGACGCATAGACCCCGCATCCCAAACGTCCGCACCGCCCATCCGTATGCGGGATCTCGCTGTCGCCGCCCCGGCTCAAGCACGTGGCCTCCAGGGTGGGCCCGGGCCACCGCATCTTCACCCCGTGCAGACCGTCCTTGCCCACAGCCCACAGGCGGTAGCCGAGCACCGCCGTCGGCGACCAGCCCTCCGCGTGGTCTTCCTTGGCCTTCTGGATGATCGACTCGAGGCAGAACTCGATCCACTGCTCGATGCGATCGATCTCCGACTCCATTGACTCTTTCTGCCTGCGCACCCGGTCGTACTCCTCGACCAACTGGTCGTAGCGGCGCTGCCGCATCTTCATCGCAGATCGTGCCTTGGTCAGGTCGACCATTCCTTCCAGCTTGCCGTACCGGTCCTCATAGCGACGGACGGTCGCCCGCAGCTCTGCGAGCCGCTCGTATCTCTCGGTGCCGAGGATCGGTTCCATTGCTTTCTCCGGGCGAATGGCCTCCGAACGTATCGAGTCGAACACTTGTTCGCAACCCAGTTGCGGCCACATTTTTCGCGTTCTAGGCATAGATTTCGCGATCCGCGCGCCGTGCACTCTGTGCCCGCTAGCGTCGCCACCGTGAGTGACGATGTACCCCAGATCGAGGCGCAGGATGCAGGTGAATTCCGCAGGTGGCTCTCCACCAACCATGAGACTTCACGCGCGGTTTGGCTCGTCTACTGGAAGAAGGACAGTGGACACCCCTCGATCGAGTGGAGCGAGGCCGTCGACCAGGCGCTGTGCTTTGGGTGGATCGACTCCAAAGCCCAGTCGGTCGATGAGAACCGCTTCCGGCAATACTTCACCGTCCGCAAGTCCGGCAGTATCTGGTCGAAGATCAACAAGGACAATGTCGCCAGGCTCGATGCCGCAGGGCTGATGACCCCGGCCGGGACGGCCGCCGTGGAGCGGGCCAAGGCCGATGGTTCATGGACGATTCTCGACGGGCCCGAGGCGGGAGTCGTCCCCGATGACCTGGCGGATGCAATGGAAGAAGCGGGGGTTCGCGACACGTTCGACGGTCTCACCGCGGGGAGGCGAAAGGCAATCCTGGGCTGGCTGGTGATGGCAAAGCGAGAGGCCACCCGAAGCGAGCGGATCGAGAAGACGATTACTGCTCTCCGCAGCGGCGAGGCGCCAATGGGTTAGCCGGAACTGGTGCAGCGAGCCACCAACTCACCGGGCAGCCGGCAAGGCGGCTCCGGTCGGACAGTTCTCTGCAAGTCGAAGCTCAGTTCCGCCGGATCGACCATTTCGATGACGTGGATGTCTTGGATCAGCATGTGATCGGACACCCGAATCTCTAGATCCCCGTTGGGTCCTTCTGTCTGCACACCCTCGAGGGCGGCGACCAGGGCCTCCGCCCCGGCGTCGCCACCGGTGCGTTGCAGTGCGGCAACGAGGAGCAGAGCCGCATTCATCCCCCGGGCATCAAGAGCATCGGGAGACCGATCGGTATGCTCGCGCAAGAAAACCGCAGCGGGGTTGGCGGCGCTGGGAAGCGGCTGCGCAAGTGCGCCCTGCATCCCGGCTGCGTCAGCGAGAAACACCGGGACAAGATCGGTCGGTGGGAGCATCCCGAGCGATACCGCTTCGAGATCGGAACCAGCCGCTACCAGAGAGCGGAGCGCCGTTCCCTCCCAGGCCAGCACAGCAAGATCCGCGTCGCCGAGACTCACGACCGCCTCGGCGAACTCGCCCGTAGCCGAGGGCAGCAAGGTCAGCGCGGCATCACAGATATCTGCGTACGCGGCGCCTCGACGCCGACCTAACGGGTAGTCCATGGCCAATGCGGCGACCTCGGTGTCGCCAAAGTCGCCGCAGACCGCGGCCGCTTCCTGGTCGACCGACTCTGCGACTAGAAACGTGGTGGGGTGGAAGCCAGCTCCGGTGATGCCGGCGGGGGTGTCGAGCACCGCCAGGAACACAATCCCGGCCGTCGCGGCGACCTGCTGGACCGCTGCTGTGGACGACGGAGATGAGGCTCCGATCAGCACATCGACGCCGGACTCCTCGATGAGTTCGGTTGCCGCGGCCTCGGCCTGCTGGTCACTCGACTGATCGTCGGCAACAATTACCTGAACGTCGCAGTCATCGATCCGGTACATCTGCTCATCGGCAACATCGGGCACTTGGTCGCTTGCGTGGGCAAGACCGGCGGAGACCCCGTATGAGGTTCGCTCGCCAAACAGTTGTAGCCCACCGGAAAGATCTGTGATCACGCCAACGGTGATCGACTCGGCACAATCCAGGCGGGGCGCAGCGGTGGTCGACGTCGGGCTAGAAGCCGACGTCATACCCGCTTCGTTGGTATCCGCATCGCTGCTACAAGCCGAAGCGAGCAGAGCTGCCACCAGCGCAACAGGAAGAAGCCTCATTGTCGATCGGGACCGCACCTCTCATGAGTCGGCACGAATGCCATCCCGATTGAGCGTTATGGCCAGGTGATCACGCCGTCGAGATCTGGCGCAGTGCGCAGGAAACGGGCCACTCCCCCAATCGGAGCGTTGGCAACGACGAGCCCGCCCGAAGCGATTTCGACAACGGTCGCTACCGGGAAGACCGAGCCTTCCTCGACGATGTTTATGAGCACATGTGTATCACTCACATCCAGCGAATCGATGAACCCGGCCCCCGGCCGCTCTGGCAGAGCGACACTCAGCAGCACGGCGCCGCTGGCCACGTCTCGCAGCTCGATCTCGGGAATCGTGTAGAAACCGGACGAATTGGGAGCAAGGCGGCCGAGAGCAACCTGGCTTCCATCCGCAGAGAGATCGGCGTAATAGAAGCACTCGGGAAGACAGTCAACCTCGCCGTCGGGCATCGGATTGGCGGGGGAGTCGAAAAGGTTGTCGGCGAGATCGCTGAAGTAAATCCAGAAGAAGGCTTCGCCGGAGCCGTTGCGGACAATGGTGCTACCGCCGACCGAGATCGGAGATGTCCCTGTCTCCCATCCCCCCACCAAGGCGACCTCGGTAACTGTTTTCGTATCGAGAGCAATGCTGCGGAGAGTCTGCTCGGCAGGATCCGGGGTGTCCCCAAAGCGTCGCGTGTAGTAG
>Ga0180435_10001360_pt1 | contig 25597 bp, 18 predicted proteins | sample SS_ome_3_FD_132467 | JGI IMG/M metagenome (GOLD analysis project Ga0180435, IMG submission 132467) | Hypersaline lake sediment archaeal communities from the Salton Sea, California, USA - SS_3_S_1 metaG | ecosystem: Environmental > Aquatic > Non-marine Saline and Alkaline > Hypersaline >... | reverse complement strand
TAAAGTACTCGAATCCATGTTGCCGGGGAAATATCCGCCAGAAGGGTCAACAAATCCGCCAGTCCGTGCTGCAGGCCCAGGTCGCTTCCATAGGCGGTTGATTCCTGTGCCACCAAAACGAGCTCTTTGACACCGGCGTCGATCAGGCTGCGTGCCTCATCGAGAATGTGGGCCACGGGCCGGCTTTTCTGGCATCCCCGCAGGCGCGGTATGATGCAGTAGGTGCAGTGCCGGTCGCACCCTTCGGCAATCTTGAGATAGGCCATGTGTTTCTGGCTCAAAATCCGGTTGCCGTCTGTCTGGTGAAAGCCGATTTCGTCGGGATCGGGCAGCAGGCACTTTTCACTTGGTCGTACCGCCTCCACCGCCGTTACGATGTGGTCGAATGCCCCGGTTCCCAGGAATTGATCCACTTCGGGCAGGGATGCGGCAATGTCCTCCTGATAGCGTTCCGGAAGACACCCTGCCACCACAAGCCTGCGGCAGGCCCCGGTCTCCTTGAGCCGGGAAAGCGCCAGAATGGTGTCAATGGATTCATCTGCAGCCGATTCAATGAAACTGCAGGTGTTGACCACAATCACCTCTGCCTCATCGGCGTCCTGGGTGATGGTGTGCCCGGACGCCAGAAGACGTCCGCTCATGGTTTCAGAGTCCACCTGGTTTCTGGCGCATCCCAGACTGACGAGATGAATTTTCATGACTTGAGGTTGAGCTTGTCGACCTCGTCCGTTATCGCCGGAACAAGTTCAAACAGGTCCCCCACAATCCCGTAGTCGGATTTCATAAAGATGGGCGCCTCCGGGTCCTTGTTGATGGCCACGATGACCTTGGACGAAGACATACCGGCCAGATGCTGTATGGCTCCGGATATACCGCAGGCAACATACAGGCTGGGCGACACGACTTTTCCGGTTTGTCCCACCTGATCGGTGTGGGGCCGCCAGCCTTCGTCCACAGACGCCCGGGAAGCGCCCACAGCGCCGCCAAGCGCATCAGCCAGTTTTTCGATTACAGCATAATCCGAACCGCCCATTCCCCGGCCACCGGATACGATAACGTCGGCTTCGGTAAGATCGATCTTGCCGGTTTCCATATTCTTTTCCATCAGCTTGACGGAAGGGTCTGCCAGGGCCGTTTCGATTTTCTCGACTGCCCCGGCACCATCGGACAAAACAACCGCCATGGCATTGGGTCGCACGGAAATCATCTTGGGACTCCCGGTAAGCGCCACATCCGCAAGCACCTTGCCGCCATACATGGGCCGGGTTGCCGTTGCGACACCGTTTTCCCAGGCAATGGCAATGCAGTCTGTTGCCAGCGCCGCATCACAGCGCGCAGCCAGACTTGCCGAAAGCTCCTTTCCCTGAACCGTTGCGCCGAACAAAACCAGTTCCGGCGATTCCTTTTCAATCAACCCGGAAATCACATCCCCGTAAGCCGCACTTGAAAAGTCCGCCAGTCCCGAATCGTCGGCAATGATGATTCTGTCGGCACCATATTGTCCTAGCGCTTCCGCAGCATCTGCAATATTCGACCCAAGAACCACGGCTGCGAGTTCAAAATTGTTTGCAGAAGCAATTTTTTTCCCTTCACTCAATACTTCATAGGTGACTTTTCGAAACTGCCCGTCGGTTTGTTCTGCTATGGCAAGTATGATATTTGACATCTTTTACTCCTAGCTATTGATCGCTTTTATGTTTGTTTCCTTGAATGCTGTCTAAAATAAGATTTTGGTTCAAGGTCAAGGCGGATTCAAGTTTCAACCCACAGACATACTGGGGTCGTATTTCGAGGAGTTGAAACTCGAACCAACACAGAGATTGAGCCAAAAGAAATTTTAGCACCCATGTTAGATGACTTTGGCTTCTTCATGTAGTGCCTTCACTAGCGCTGCAGCCTTTTCCGCAGCCGACTCACCGTCGATCATCTGCCCGGCCGTTCTTTCCGGTGGAGTTCTCAAAGCCACGACCTTTGTTTTTGGATCACCCACTTCGGCGGCATCCATTCCCAGGTCTGCCAGGCTTTTGGTGTCCAGCGGCTTTTTCTTGGCCTTCATGATCCCGGGCAATGATGCGTAGCGGGGTTCATTCAAGCCCTTCTGGGTCGTCAAAAGAACCGGCAATTCCGCCGCCACCACAACGCTCCCGCCGTCCACGGTCTTGTGACAGGTAATCCGCCCGTCCTGAATCTCCTCCTGAAAAACCATGCTAATCAGAGGCAGGCCCAGCTTGTCTGCCACAGCTGCACCCACCAGATAATTGTCGTCATCCACCGCCCGCTGACCGGCAAGGATAAGATCATAGGATAAGTCCTTCACGGCATTGGCCAGCACCTTGGCCGTACCCAGTCCATCACAATTGTCCAGGGCAGGATCGTTGATCAGAATTCCCTTGTCGGCGCCCATGGCAAGGGCCGTCCGGATGGCTTCGGTTGCCTTTTCCTTGCCTGCGGAAACAATGGTTACACTGCCGCCTTGTGCTTCTCTGATTCGCAAAGCCTCTTCCACGGCAAACTCGTCATAAGGGTTTATGACCCATTTGATATTGTCAGGCTTAATAGACACGCCGTCATCGGCAATTTCGATCATCGATTCTGTCGATGGCACTTGCTTCAACAACACAATGATATCCACTTTTTATCCTCCGCTTATCTGTTTATCCTAAATCGAGTATTTACAATGCACATAAACTTTAATTAAATTCCATTGCCATTATATTGTCAATGGGGATCTTAACTGCAAAGCTGCGTTTTATGGAGTGATACCTCAGGCTATAGAATTTGAGGGAAAAATGATCCTGAAAGAGGATCCGCCGGCGTTGAAGCAATCTTCTGGTGTGTGACAGGCATTGCATAGGTGAACTGCCCCGGGACAGATATCTTTGGACGTTGGGAGGTGCGGGCACCGCTCAGACGTATAATCCAGAGAAAATCCAAAGCGCTCAGAAAAAATTTTCATGCGTAAAAGGTCCGCCCCTTTTCCACCGGCATTAAAATCAAAAGGGCGTTTTGAGGAATATGCATCTGTTCGTTGGGTGGGGAAAAAACCTTGAAAGATCCGTGTCTGATGATCCTGAAGGATACCAACCCCGTAATCCCTTACCTCCAAAGCGATGTCGTCGCCTTTTCGTGTGGTTGATACCTTTATTTTCCCCCCATCTGGCGTGTTTTCAATAGCGTTCTTCACCAGTCCCCGGATTACTTTTGTAATCACCGTTGTAGGCATGGATATTTTCGACAAAGCATTGGCTGCGAAACGCAGATCCAACTTGCGATGTGAATACTCTGATCTGATGGTTTCCAAGGTTGTGGTGACGTATTTGTCCAGGGCAATTTCTTCTGGTAGGGCAGGCTGCACATCAAAGATAGCATCAATTCTTTTCCGCACCCGTTCAGCCACAGGCTTTTCACCGGCCTCATGGTCAATAAGCGTTTCCAGTTCGTCTGAGCACTGGTCCAGAAGATCGCAGATCATGCGGCCACTATCATACGAACGGATCTGCATGATATCTGATGCTTCCTGCTGCAGACCGGACAACCTTTGCAAGCTGCGTTCGGCTCGTACAATAATTCGCTTCCACTTTTTTCCCGGCACTTCAGCCAGCGCCCTTTTCAACAAGCCAAGGGAGCCGCCCAAAAGAGCGATGGGGGTTTTCAATTCATGGGACAGATGGTTGATCACCTTGTCTTTGGCCCGGTTCAGGGTGCTCACCTCTTGGTATGCATCCTTGAGCGCTTCCGTGGCCATGGCATTTTTAAGGGCTGCAATCAGGTTGTTGACCAGCGTCTCCAGCAAATCCAGATCTGCATCACTGAAAGGGTCACCCATTATTTTGGGGCCCAATCCCAATACACCCGTGCAGGAATTGGACACTTCGAATATCATCATCTGATCGATGAATTCCGGGAGGAAGCCCCTGTGGCGCTCTTCTAATATTTTAATGCCGTCACCCTGGTAGGCGTCCTTGATCAGCAGCCGACCCGCCACCTGTTCGAGCAACTTCTGTTCGCTGTCCTGGATACCCACGATCTCGATCGTGTTGGCAGACCCGGCCCGCCGATCATGCAATTGCATGAATCCCTGGAGGATGCCGAAATTTCCGGTAGACATCATTAGAAACACGTGTGCAATCGCTTCGATGCTGTCCAGCCCAATGAGTTCGCGACTCACATCATACAACGTTTTTAAATGGAACAGTTTTTTACTGAGTTCCGTCTCAATCTGATCAGTTACCGGGTGTGATTCTTCACTCATTTTCACTTAATCCAGACGGGCGATAGAGTCGCCGGTGATCATGCGTAAACCGCTAATTGGAACAGATGGTGCGCTTGCCAGAATGCAAATGAAATGTGGGAGTATGAACAAATATTGAAAATCACACCACGCATATCGTGTCAACCTCAATTTAGGGGACGTTCATTAATATTTCAATAAGTTGACATTGGTATCCTAATTGAGTAGGTTAGCCGTATGCCGCGAAAAGCCCGTATAGACGCCCCTGGTGCACTCCATCACATCATTGTCAGAGGAATCGAAAAGAAACCGATCTTTCATGACAATATAGATAGGGATAATATTCTTCAAAGATTGGGGCCTATCTTGGAGGAAAGTCATACCCCTTGCTATGCATGGGTGTTGATGCCAAATCACCTGCACTTACTTCTGAAGACTGGATTGAAGCCGATATCGACAGTTATGCGGCAACTGCTTACCGGCCATGCTGTCTACTTCAACCGTCGCCACAAAAGACACGGCCATTTATTTCAAAATAGATATAAGTCAATTCTTTGCCAAGAGGACGCATACCTTCGTGAATTGGTAAGGTACATTCACCTGAATCCGCTTCGAGGCGGTATCGTTACGAGCATCAAAGAGCTTAAAAGATACCCCTATGGTGGTCACAGTTCCATGATGGGAAAATGCAAACAACCATGGCATAAGGCAAACTACGTGCTTGGCTTCTTCGGTGACAAACCATCCTCAGCAAAAAATGCCTATCATCAATTTGTCGAGAAAGGAATCTCACTCGGAAAGCGCCCCGAGCTGACGGGTGGCGGGCTTGTCAGATCCGCCGGGGGATGGTCGGCTGTTATTGGAATGCGAGCTGCCAAATTGCGAATGGCGTCAGATGAAAGAATACTTGGTGACGGTGATTTTGTTGAAACTGTTTTAAAAACGGCAAATGAACAACTGGAAAAACGATACGAGCTGAAATCCATAGGCTATGATCTACGCCAGGTCGCCGAAAAGGTAGCTGAGTTAATGAACATGCCGGTTGAAATGGTGTGGGAAAAAAGTCGTCGCCCACAAATTGTTAACGCCAGAGATTTAATTTGCTACTGGGCATACGATCAACTCGGAATCAGCATCACTGCGCTGGCGCAACAATTCCAACGTTCACAGTCAGCCATAAGTATTGCTGTCAGAAGAGGTGAAACGTTTGCCAAAGAAAACCGTTTGACGTTGTTGAATTGACAGTTATTGATATATTAATGAACGTCCCCTAAATTCTGGTTTCAAATTGCTGGACAAATAGTTATTTATATATTTATCAGCGTCCCTTAAATCATTCTTCATTTTAACCTTACAGCAAATCGACGAGAATTTTGTTAACCTTTGTTGCTTCCGTGTAGGTTACAGAGTGCCTGGCTCCTTCAACGGGTATTACCTTAACGTGAGGGATGGCATGCTTGACCTTTTCGCTACCCGCAAAAGGAACGACTTCATCATCGGTTCCCCAAATGGCATAGGTCGGGATATTGAGCCTGCCCACGCTTTCATAGTCTTCAGACAAATCATGCATGGGATAATGACGCATGGTGGACAGGAGGGCTTCAAGATACCCCCTGTATTGTAATTGATCTTCTAATTTATCAATCATATCCGACCGGGCCCGACCCGTATCGACATCTTTTCGAATATTGTCCAAAACCCTTTTCCTGCCAACCACGGTCATCAACCACTCGCCGACGACCGGGACAGACGCCAGGGCTGCCAACCCTTTGGGCTGTGGAATGTATCCGGCTGGCGCTATTAGGATCAGCTTCTTTACTCTTTCCGGATATCTCCCAGCAAAACCGACAACATTTCCACCGCCCATGGAGTAACCCACCAGAGTCACAGGCTTGGTGATGTGAAGGGCATTCAATAGATTCAATAGTTCCCGCACATATAAATTCGTGTCGTAGACAATGTTTGGACGGTCTGAGTAGCCCCTGCCATAATGATCGTAAGCCAATACCCTGAAACCAGCTGTTGCCAGTGCATTCACATTACCATCCCACACAAATTTGGGGTTGGAAAATCCGTGCACCAACACCACAATATCCCCGTCTTCAGGCCCCTTCCAGTAATAACTGACCACCCCGTCTTCTAGCTGAACAAACTCCCCTGGAAGCTTTGCACGAACCTCAGGGGTCAGCTCCTTCAAGCTGAACTGAAAATAAAAATAGGTCCCAGTCATAACCAAAAGGAGGAAAACGATGCAGCCCGTCACTGTCAGCAATATTTTTTTAATCATAGTCAATTTCTTAACTTTTCCAATGCTACTTTCCAGTAAGTGTCATGGTGTGTATGGCGTTCTTTGCGACCAAATCCCTGCGAACATGGTCTTGGCGATACTGGTTGGCCAGATATTTTTTTGTCTGATCGCAGTAATACGGGCTAGCCGGCACACCGGAAATACCTGTCGGAATGATCGAAAGGGAGTCATTCCAGTCTGCCAGGGAATAGATGTGGCGCTGGGAAGCCCCGTGGTAGATCTCAAACGGCTTGGTGTACTTGTACATATAGGGGCTTACCGTGTGTGAACTGCCGCCGATGGGAAAGGGGCCCTTGTTCAGCTTGAAAATCCGGTCCAGCATCTTTACACTGCCCAGAGGATGCGCCAGAACGAGTTGATGAATTTTCCCCCATTGCCATTGATCAGGATTGCCGCCCATCTCGACTTCCAACCAGGAGACGGCATCCTTGAAGCTTTTGCGGACAACATCGTTAAAGGTTTCCTCTATTTCCTCACTCCCCTGGTTGTCATACCAGGCGGAAGAGCGGTTGGACCACAAGCGTTCCACGGCAAGGTTGGTTACAAACCCAGGCGTGATAAATTCCTCAAACAATTCTTCGCCCAGCTCATCTGCAAACACGTTGCGTAAAAAGCTGATATAAAACGCTTCAAATAAAGCTGCTGCCTTGCTATCAGCCGTCAGCACACCATCCCAGGCCGCGAGCAAGCCTGCTGCCTGACGCTCCAGGCTGGTCAAATCTCCGGCAGATGAGGCAACCGCCGCCACATCCGGCAGCATATCTTCAACCAGTTTTGACTTCCAATCTGCATGCATCTTTTTAAAATCTTCAACTGAGAATTTTTCTTTTGATGCCAGCATTTCCTTGATTCGCCGGTAGCGGTAGTCTGCCACAAACCAGGCGCTGATGTAGTAAGGGTAGCCGTCCCCAACGGTCTTGTTGTTGGCCGAACATAGGCTGCCGGATGCCGGGTTAAAGCTGTGGGGAAGTTCTTCAAAGGGCACAAATCCCTTCCAGTCGTATTGATCTGTCCAGCCGGGCATGATCCCAACCCCAGCGCCTTTCTCACGGATGGGGATGCCAGCCGCACAGTAGAGGCCGATATTGCCGTCCACATCCGCGTACACGATATTCTGGCTGACGGCTTTGAAGGTTTTGATGGCGCCCTTGAAGTCATCCCAATTTGTGGCTTTGCTCAGAAGATACAGTGTGCGGGACTCATTGCTGAATTCATTTCCGGTCCAGCGCATGGACACGGCAACATCACCCAGCTCTTGAAATTCAGATATGATCGGTCCCCGGTGGGTAAAGCGGATCTCCTTTTCAACCACCTGCCCCCCTTTGACCTTGATCTTTTCTGTGCGCACCTCCATCTTGCGCCATTTGCCATTGAACGCATATTCGTAGGGATTTTTTGGATTGATCTTCTCCAAATAGAAATCCATGTCATCCACCATGACGTTGGTAAAACCCCAGGCAATATGGGCGTTGTGCCCGGCCGTGATCAGCGGCTGCCCAGGCACCACCACCCCGGTGACATTCAGTCCTTTGCCTTCGATCACATGGTGCATCTGGTACCAGATCCCGGGTGCGTTCAGACCCAGGTGCATGTCGTTGGCCAAAATGGGGTTGCCGGTAACGCTTCTGTTTCCCGAAACCACCCAGTTGTTGCTGCCGCTGAACGCGGTTAGCCCGATTTTTTCCAGCATGTCGGCACCCGACAGGAGCGTTTCACCGATCTCCACTTGCGCTGCCCTGTCTGTAAATTCGGGATAGATCACCTGGCCGTATGCGGCTGTATCCGGTAAAATTTCCTTTAGGCGTTCCTCCCCAACCGTCTTCAACATTTTGTGAAACATGATTTCGGTTATCCATCCAGTGGACAAATCAAAAGCCATGAAGCTGATCACGTTGAACGTGTGCTCAGGAATCCATTTTTCAGGTTTGTAGCCAAGTATGCTAAACTCCACCGGCAGACGCTCCTGGTGGCTGTCCACATACTGGTTGACACCGTCACAGAAGGCCTGTACGCCCCGCAGTTGGGCCTCATTGGTTTTTGCAATCATCATGCGCGATTTTTCCGGAATGCGCAGGGCCCGCATGAGATGATCCACCTGCACGGTCTGCTCGCCCAAGATATCCGACAGCCTGCCTGTGGTCGCCCTGCGGATCAGGTCCATCTGAAACAGCCGGTCCTGGGCCATGCACCAGCCCACGGTCATGTACAGGTCCTGCTCGTTGTCGGCATAAATATGCGGAACCGCATGTTCGTCGCGATACACGGTTACTTCAGAGGTGAGACCCTCAAGCACCACTGCTGTATCATAATCGGGAATACCCCGAGTCGCCACATACTGTACATAGGCAAACCCGCCTGCCAGAACAAGCATGAGAACGATAAAAATTCCAAGGCCGCTTTTCTTAAGTAATGACATAGTGAGATTCCATGGGATTCATGCAGGTGTTTGAAATTTCCAGAAAGAAAGATATCGATATATTAATGAACGTCCCCTAAAATATTCATCTGTTTGCCCGGTCATGTAGCGCAGGGTTTCAACCCTGCCAAAGCGGATTACACCACAGCCTCGAAGGCAGGACACGCGGTGAAGCGTCAGCACTATCCAGAAAGCAATAAGCCTAAACACATGCATGCCTGCGGGGGCATGATCAAAAAGCAATCAATGCTCAGTTATTTATGTATTTATCAACGTCCCCAAGATTACATGCGTTGAGATTTATAAATAAAATCAACAATATCACCGATAGTTTGGAGCGCCTCGGCCTGCTCTTCATCAATCGGTATCCCATACTCTTCTTCCAGAAGGAGAACCAGTTCCACCAAGTCCAGGCTGTCGGCACCAAGATCATCCTGCAGGTAAGCCGTTAGTTCGATCTGCTCCGGGGTTGTATTCAACCGTTTGGAAATGATCTTTTTTATAGATGCAAAGACTTCGGTTTTTCTTTGATGCATTTGAACCACCACACCAGAGCAGCGTTTTAACCATTTCTCAACATCTCAGAATTTCAGCGAGATTCTACCACCATTGTTTTTAACACCTTTTGCCGGAGATATTCAATGACTTTACGAAAGGCTGTGATTTTGGTACTATTTTAGGCATACACATCAAACTTGGAACGCTATCGAAAAAAAAGGACAATTTACATTCACAGATGTCATTGCATCTACTCAGATTCATATTTTATTGAACCCAAATCACCATCAGCATCAGCAAAAACTAAGTTCATCTGATCATTAATGGAGGGCATTGTAAGCATATGCCGGACTACCCGCTTCTCGTTGAATCATTCCTTTCCCGCGCAGACGTTCAGATAAACGGTGACAACCCGTGGGACATTCACGTTCATCATCCTGGATTCTACAAGCGCGCCATTTTGGAAAGAACAATTGGAATGGGTGAAGCGTTTATGGATGGATGGTGGACATGCGACCAAGTTGATGAACTGTTTTGCAGGCTGGCTGCCGCACAAATTAATCAAAAATTCGATTTTCCCTTACATGAAAAAGTAAAAATATTCTTAAGTGGCATGATCAATTTGCAAACACGACCAAGATCTCAAAAAGTAATACGCGAACACTACAATTTGCAAAGTGACGTCATACTCTCTTGCCTTGATGCCTACAAGCAATACTCCTGCGGCTATTTTAAAGAGACGGACGACCTTGAAGTTGCTCAACAGCAAAAGCTTGAGATGATCTGCTCAAAGCTTGATCTTTCATCGCAGGACCGGGTGTTGGATATAGGCTGCGGTTATGGCGGATTTGCCAAATACGCCGCAGAAAAATACCATTGCGAAGTTGTTGGCATTACCCCCTCGGACAGGCAGACCTTATTTGCAAAAGAATTCTGCCAAGGACTGCCCGTGAGCATCATTCAAAAGGATTATAGAGACTTTCAGGGTCAATTCAGTAAAATCGTCAGCGTCGGTATGGTTGAACACGTGGGATATAAAAATTACAGAACCCTAATAGAAAAAGTGCATGATTGCCTTGAAGATGGCGGCCTTTTTCTTCTCCAAACCATCGGCGGACATGAATCTGTCACTACCGGTGACGCCTGGCTGATGAAATATATTTTCCCAAATTCCATGCTGCCCTCAGCCAGCCAATTAACCCGAGCGGCCGAGGGTCTGTTTACCCTGGAAGATGTCCATAATTTCGGCAGCGACTACCATAAAACCCTGATGGCCTGGCATCAGAACTTTGTTAGAGAGTGGCCACGTTTCAATCAATCCCTTGATGAAAATTTTTTCCGAATGTGGTCCTACTATCTTCAACACTTTGCAGGAACCTTTAAGGCTAGAATGAACCAACTCTGGCAATTCGTATTCTCGAAATGCGGGCGTTCTCTCAGCTATAACGCCATTCGATAATTGATTGTAAGCTAATGACCGCAAAGATCTGTGATACCATAATTGATTCTGACCCGCCCCATACAGACCAACATCCCAAGGGGTCGCAAGCAACTGTGCTGCTATCCAGCATATTTGGGCCTTATGCTCAAGACGATGAATACGGTAGCAGAACCATCAATCCCATGGAACTGTATCACAACCAGGTCACCCGTTTGCAGGGCCCGTTTTCAATCCGCATGTTCCATCGAAGCTGTGCCTTGAATCTTATCCAGGCCAACATCAATGCGCCCTGCACTGTATTGGATTATCCGAACCTCGAACGATTTACACAAGAACTCAACCAAAACACCTATGACATCATCGGCCTCAGTGCCATACCGCCGAATCTGAAAAAAGTGATGAAGATGTGCCGGCTCATACGGCAGCACCAGCCAAAGGCCAAAATTGTCGTTGGTGGACACATTGCCAATATAGCCGGCGTTCAAAAAAAAATTGACGCTGACTATGTTGTTCGCGGCGATGGCGTCCAATGGTTCCGGGGTTATCTGGGTGAGGATCCTGATCAGCCTACTTGTCACCCACTTATCCTTTCTGCAATCGAACCCCGTTGCATGGGCATGAAACTAAAGGTTAGTAGTCGCAACACGGCTGCCGTACTCTTGCCATCGGTGGGCTGCCCCCTGGGATGTGATTTCTGCTCCACCTCTGCCTTTTTTGGTGGACAAGGTAGGTTTGTCAATTTCTATGAAACCGGAGACGCCCTTTTTGATATCATGCATCAATTGGAAAATGAAATGGGGGTCAATTCCTTTTTTGTAATGGATGAAAACTTCCTGCTGCACAAAAAGCGTGCCCTGCGTTTGCTAGACCTTGTTGAAACCCATGGCAAAACATGGTCTTTTTATGTTTTCAGTTCTGTCAATGCACTCTTGAATTATTCCTTGGACCAGCTGGTCCGCCTGGGCATTGCCTGGGTTTGGATCGGGCTTGAAGGCCGCAACAGCCCTTACCCGAAACTCAGACGTGTGGATACCAAGCAGCTCGTTCAAAAGCTGCAGGCTGAAGGCATTGTTGTATTGGGATCAAGCATTATCGGGCTGGAAGACCATACCACGGACAATTTGGATGACGAGATAGATTGGGCTGTCGACCATAGAACCGACTTTCACCAGTTCATGCTGAAATTCGCTCCTCCTGGAACCCCTTTTCACGATTACCTTAGAGTGAATAAGAGGTTGCTCGAAGAGCATGAAATCGAAATCGCAGATGTGCATGGCCAGTTTCAATTCAATTATCGCCACCCGCATATCCCGCCTGGCAGGGAAACCCAATGGCTTTTAAAAGCTTTCCAAAAAGACCTGGATGACAACGGTCCCAGCGTTGTCCGCCTCATGGAAACCGCGTTAAAGGGCTGGAAAAAGAATAGACATCACCCTGCCAGAAGCGTGCGACTGCGGTATCGCAGCGGCATGGAAAACAATGCTGTAACCTATGCAAGCGCCTTGTGGGCCACCAGGCTTTGGTATAGAAAAAACAGGCAGATGAGAGACTGGGTAACCCGCATTCTGAATGACTACTATGAAACATTTGGTTTGAAAAGCCGGCTGCTGGCCCCTTTTATGGGAGTGCTTATCTTCTTTTTGCTGTATAGGGAAAATCGCCGGCTGGATGGCAATCATACCTATGAACCGCCCACCTATTATGAAACCAACGCCAAGGCAGTCTGCCCCAAAAGCCCTTTATGAAGATTGTTCTTCAGGTATTTTGCGAACAGGTCTGAACATACTCTGTAAAAGAAAAACAACCACAACACACAGGCTGAGACCAACCAGCCAGTCTCCATAGCGTGTGTATATGGTTTTTTCAGACAAGGGAACGATGGATTGCGTTGCCACGCCTTTAATAAAAATATCCCGGCCTGTTTCGTCTTGGACCCGCTTGATAATTCGTCCATAGGGGTCAATAAAGCAGGACACGCCAGAATTCCCGCTCCGTATCACAAAGACACGATTTTCCACGGCCCGGAAAATGTTGATCCCCAGAAACTGGTAGGCTGCGGCACCATCACCAAACCAGGCCTCATTGGTGTGATTGACTAGAAACTGCGCCCCGTTTTTGACGAACTGCCGCACCAAATCCGGATAGATGGTCTCCCAGCAGATGGTGGAACTGAAATCAAAATCCGGACCATTGAAAACAATAAAGTCCCTCCCTGGAATATGACTATGCAGGGTCGGTATTTTAATAATTGACCAGGGTATCAAGTCCTCATGGGGTAGGTACTCGCCAAACGGCAGCAGCCGTATTTTCAAATATTGTTCAATCAATTTCCCGTTTGGTGAAAAAAAGAGGACCGTATTGGCACTTTTCTTTTGCTTCTTTAGTTCCTTGTCAAATTTTGGAAATTCCGAACTCCCCAGCAAAAAATAGGCTTCCATTGATTTTATCAGGCTGCTGATTTTCTTATGCAGCCCAGGCCGTCTTAGCACCATTCCCGGCGTTGCCGCCTCCGGCCATACAATGAGCACTGGCTTATCTGCTTGCCATGCCGCTTGGCTCAAGCCTGCATAGGTTTGCATGATGTAGTCTGCAAACTCGGGATCCCACTTCTTCCCTTGCTCGATATTCCCCTGTACAATGGACACCTTGACCTCTTGACCAGATATGGGAACATTTGTCCTGACAGCGCCGTACACAAGGCTAATGGCCAACAACATGATGGTTGGCCCGAGGAACCAGGCGCCTTTTCTGTTCTTTGCCAGAGGCATGGAAATAGCATTTTTAATGCCCATCTGGTGGATTGATAACAGGCAGAGCGTGAGAGCTGAATTGACCATGACGATCAAAAAGCTGATGCCGTACACGCCTGTAAAAGCCGCGATCTGAATCACCCAATAATACTGATGCTGTGAATGACCCAACAGCGTCGAGGGATAGGAGAGAAAACCCAGGTTGGACCGGAAGTACTCCAGGAAAATCCAAATGAAAGGCGCCAAAAAAAGCCCGGTTTCTATACCCGAACGTTTGGCAACAAATCGGAACAATAAACCGAATATGCCAAAATAGATGCCCAGGTAAAGATGCAGGATGGCGTGATGCAGCCATTGGTAGCCCTCAACGGCAAACATCCAGCTGAATGTACTGCCGAAAAAAAGAACCCCGCTAATGTAGGCAAAGAAGAATGCTCCCTTTGAACTTTTGCGGTTGATTGCCAGAAGGAGCGGCACCAGGCCAAACCACACCAACCAGCCCTGGTCAACACTGGGAAAACACAGAAAGAGAAGGATGGCGGAAAGGATGGATAATAAAAGTGGGTATATTATTGCCAGGAACTTGAGCCTCACTATTCAACCACTGTTTAAAATTAAGAATTTTATCGAATCATACAATTTGAGGGCCACCTCATGATGCTTCAACACTGACAACAATGACCGTGATATCGTCGTGCTGGGCAGCACCCCCGGCAAAATTGTTCACATCATCGATAATGGTTTTTAAAAGCTCCTCTGCCGTCATGGACCTGGCGCCCTGAACGATTTCCTGGAGGCGTTCAAACCCGAACATCTCCTCCTTTTCATTCATTGCCTCTACAATACCGTCGGTGTAGAATACAACCCGATCGCCCGGCTGCAGCTGAACATGGGTTTCCTGGTAATCCACATCTTCGATTATACCCAACGGAAAGGTATCCCCTTTGGTTTCCAAAAGGGTCGCCGTATCATTCTCGGCTGAAAACAAAATCGGCTGGGTCTGCCCGGCACTGCACATGTTGATCGCCCTTTTTTGGGCATCCATGACAGCATATAACAGCGCCACGAACATGCCGGTTTTGATGTCCTTTTTTGTCCGGCGGTTGGCGCGTACCATGATTTCGCCTACGGAATACCCTTCTTCGGACAACATACGGAATATGCTGCGCGAGGCTGACATGACCAGGGCACCGGACACGCTTTTTCCGGTCACATCCCCAATGACAAAGCCCGCTTTTTGGGTCCCCATGTCAATGAAGTCGTAGAAATCACCGCCCACTTCCTTGGCTGATTCCGAGAAGGCTGCGATTTCAAGGCCCTCGATTTGCGGACAATCTGCCGGCAGCATGCTGACCTGCAGGTCCTTGGCAATGCTCAATTCCTCTTCCATACGCTCTTTTTCAATGACCTCCTCGATCATGATGGCATTCTCGATGGCCACGGCCCCCTGGTTGGCCAGGGTGTTGAGCAAGTTGATGTCCTCCCGGCGATAGAATTTTCCCGACTTCTTGGCCCCCAATGATATCAAGCCGATCAAACGGTCTTCATAGATCAGGGGTATGATCAGCAGCGCATTGAGCTGTGTAAAGACTTGTTCGCATGCCTCCCGCTCACCCTCGAAAAACGGGTCTTCCTGGACATCGTATACTGTGATCTCTTTTTTGCGTTCACTGATCTTTTCGATCAAGGGGGACTCACACGGCAATTCCATGGTGACATTTTCAGGAGACAGCTCTTTTGATCCAGACAGCGTTCGCATGGCTTTATCACTGGCTATTGCCATTTCATTCGCACTAGATTCCTCTGGCAAAAAGCACTCGCCGGAGATGGAAATACACTCGTAGTCTTTGGTCTTCTGGTTCATTAATAGCAGGCAGCCGCCATCCACAAACAAAGTGTCCAATGCCGTATCAATGATGCTTTTCCCGATGGCATCCAGTTTTAACAACGACCGCATGGTTTCGCTGATTTTCTGGACCGTTTCCTGGTAGTCGTATTCCAAGCGGTAGAAAAGGCGATCAACAATCGATTGAATACGGTCTCGAAGCGGGTTGAATACCAGAATGACACCCAGAGTAAACACAACAGGGAACGCCGGGGACTGGGCCAGCTGGTATTTGCCCATGAACATGTTCAGAATCAGGCTAACCACAGCATAGATGCCAATGACAATGGTCGTAACGACAACATAGCCCACTGTCCGGCGGATAATCGCATCGGCATCGAACATGTTGTGACGGACAATCGAGTAGGCAATGAAAAGCGGGAAAAAAATGACAAAGATGGGGATAAAATTGAACGGGAAAAAGACCTTGCCCGACAACGCCAGAATCATCAGGATGCCCACCGGCAGAAATGCCACGGCAACCCCGAAAATCATCATCCGCGCCCTTGTTTTCGCCTGGCTCGATGGGGCCATGAAAAAGGAAACCAGGACCAGAATGATAAGTCCTAAAAACCCGGTCAGGGTAAACAGCCTGGCAAAGGAACTCAAGGTAAGGAAAGATGGTATCCAGGGCAGCAGATGGGGCCTTACGATCTCAGGATAGGTGAAGAAATAGACCTGAAAGCCGCTCCCCAAGATAACTGCAGGCACATACACCCAGTATGATATGGACGGAAAACGAAGTATCAATCGCTTTCGCTCGGGGAAAATAAGCCCAAGGTGAATAAAAGTGGCCGGGAAAAGACACATGGCCAGCATGTGCAGCCGCACCAGCATAAAAGTTGATTGTATTTCAAAGCCAGTGATGCCGTAAATGCCCAGGCTGAAGCACATCACCAGGAACACCCAGCCGGTCATGGTATGAGATTTGAGAATATAGACGATAATCCCGAGCGTATAGATGATCAACCCGATGAGAAAGGTAGGCAGGAAAACATAAATAAGGTCCTTGAGATTGAAATCCCTGACAGGTACCGCCACCTCCCTGGTTTCACCCTCGGACAGCACCGTGTATTCCACCACCGTGCCGGCTCCTTTGGAACGCACAGCAGAAAAAATTTCATGACCATAATTGACCGGATTTCCATCCACCTCCAGGATGCGATCTGTGTAACGGATGCCGGCTTCTTTTCCAGGCCAGTCGCGGCTGCTAAAGGAAGCGACATAAGGGGTGGGGTATAGCAGAAAACCAGGAAAGGGTTTGTTCATCCATGAAATGACTTTAACGACAGAAATAACGCTGGACAGCAAAATGACAATGGTGAGGCCATAGAAGACGACGGTTGCCATATGCCTTGGTTCTTTCATGCCTATTTCCTTCTTATCCTGATTTTATAAAGAAGCCTAAGGAAGAATTTTACTGGTGTAAAACATATGCTTGAACAAACGTATCGATATGACAACATTGAATCAAAGATGTCTATAAATCAACAAAAAAATGCCCACTGACCTCATATAGCGTATAAGTGGGCATTTTACTCAATCTAATGCTATACCAATAAAGATCCAGGAAATATTTCTCAGGAAATAGGCGTATCTAAATATCAATCACAGGCATTAGAAAGTCTACTTTTATTGTGTATAATTAAATTACCATAGTTTAACTATTTTCCGACAATTGAGATGTTGATTAGTATTACCTTTTCCGGTAGCCAATTCTGTAAACCGCCTTCATAGTCATCACAGGGAATGTCGCCATCATCTGTAATTGTGCAAAACACATTCTCGGCTGTGTTTATATAATGGCTGTACTCTTTTATATACAACTCATTGAATTTTCCATTCTTAAGACTCCCTTTTACGTTTGTATCAAGAAAGTCATTTACAATAGCCAAAAGGTTTACATCAATAGAGCCGAAACAAATGTCACCATCATACGTATCTTCATTATACACCTTGCTGAAATTCCACGCTTTATTGTTTTTGTGCAATGTTAGATATACACCTATTTCGAATTCTTGCCCAGTAGGAATACATCCTGACCCGCCTACCTTAGCAACAAGGACTAAGGTGCCGTTATATGTTTGCCCGTTTACATCTTGTGTTGGACCAATTGGAGGCATACTGCCAGACATCGCTAGTAAAGCCTGCGGGACTAAGATCAGGGCAATGGATATTATGGCTATTGACAACAAGATTAATTTTAAACTTTTCATATCTGTTCCCTCCTTATCATTTGCATTTTAACAATGCTTTATTAAACAACTATTGAAAGTTTGGGTCCCCTAATCCAGAAGCCGAAAACTCATCGCCAATGTAGTATGTTCCATTACTAAATACTACCGCCGGGCTCATAATAAAATCATTGCTTTCAATATGCAGACCCGGTGTGTTCAATGCTGATAGCACGTGCCATATCTCGTGCGCTGCTATCTTCTTATAATGATGACAAACTGTTTCATTTTCATCATATTCATTTAAATCTCTAAACCCATCTACAGCGCAACCGCCGGTACAGTTCGTTCTGATATTCTGCTGAATTTTGTAAGTCCTAATCCATGATAGTCCTTGACCATCAACCATAATTGAGGAGGGCTGTGAAAGACCGGTAGCATATCCATCGATTATAGATTGCTCTATAAGAACTACTGCCTTCTGAATAGATATATTTGAATCCTGGGCTATCCTGCGTGTTGCTGACCATCCGTCTTTATCTCTGAGAACCCAGACATTGAAATCAGCGAGGGTTGTAGGGAAGTCAAAAATATTGCACTCTATCTCACCTCCCGTATCATCTCCTGCCGCTAAGCTTACTTTTGATGCACCACCTGATAGCGGGATCCAAATGACAAATAAATCTGGTCTCATTGGATCTAGGCACATGGATTCGAAAGAACAGTCTACATCACCAGACCCCTTGAGTGAGATTATGGCTTCATCTTGCTCCTCTGGAAGAATCCACTCTCCGCTAGTCGAATCCCATAGATCAAACTCTAAGGAAAGTATAAACCCGGACATCTCTGATTCATCTGAGAAGCCATCACCATCCCAATCAGCCCCGCTAACTACTGTGCAGCCTTCGTCAATACTCCCATCACAGTTGTTATCAATTAAGTCGTCGCAGATCTCACTTATACCCGGTTTAACAGCAGAATTTCCATCGTCACAATCCACGGCGGAGCCACATCCGCTCGTCGCATAATAGGTATCACCATCATCGTCTGTACATGTGGTGCAAACCTCATCAGTAAATCCATAGCCTGAATTACCCTGGCATTGGTTATCTACACCGTCACATACCTCCACAGCTTCCGGGTAGATTCTAGCATCACCGTCATTGCAGTCTACAGCCGTACCACATCCGCTCACTGCATAGTAACCATCGTCGTCAACATCGTTTGCTTCACAATCGACACATCCTTCGTCAGTTGTTCCGTTACAATCATCATCTATTAGGTTGCCACAGACTTCGGTTGCACCCGGATATGCATCGGCGATAACTGGTTCACAGTCTATGATTGTCCCGCAGTCTACCTCAGCAAAATAGGTGTCCCCATCAACATCAGTACACACGGGAGCCGAGCACTCGAGATCGCTACCATTACAATCTTCATCCACGCCGTTACCACAAATTTCGGGCGCACCGGGGTATATGGCATTGTTTCGGTCGTTACAATCCTCTGTGTTAAAAAAACCATCCCCATCTCGATCTTTTGCCTTGGCTGCTAATCCTTGTCCTGAAAGCATAATTAAAACCAATACCAACGCTCCGAGGAATAGCATCAGCTTCACGCTTTTTGTATTTCTCATGACTGTTCCTCCACAAACCATCTATTTTTAATATTCTAAGTTAACCAATATTGCTTTTTTCCGTCTTAAGTCTAATAGCATCATGAATTATTGGGCTGGAGGCATTGGGCACTTAATGGGTGTAATCGAATCTTGCCCCGCAAAACTTATTAGGCCGTCTTTTGTCACGCCTGTAACCAACCCTGCTTTGTGATCCGAAAATATATCAAGCTCTTGCGTGTAAAAATGAACCACCAGGTCAGGCAAGGAGCTCCCGCTGACATCTTCACAAGATGCTTTATAGTCGCCATTTCCTTTTTTAACAACTGTGGCAGATCCCCATCTTACAGTTGCCGGGTCCAGGTCGCAGGCATCAAACGTGTCCGTGCTGACAAAAGCCACCACCGTTTCCCCGTTGGAGGTGCAATTGATGCTGTTTGTATCGGATCCGGGCTTGATATCTACTGATCCCATGATGGTTTGTTTGTCTAATGTTATTGGATTGGATATAACTTCAAATACTTTTAGAGGCTTACCGCCTTGGGTAGTTCCTGGTATTGGGTTTTGAAGTTTGCATTTGCAGGTGATGCTGCCGGCTGTTTCAAGATCACTTGGATTGAAAGAATCAATCGGAATATCAACACAAACCTCAACACCCGGCGTTATCAATACCGCATCTCTGTCGATATTTATTTCCGAATCAGAGTGGATGGGGATAATTGGATTCCCAGAAGCATCTTCACACTCAACAAGTTCCACAAACAAATGCAGGTCAATGGTCCAGAATTCTTCTTCTTTGGTATCATCAAAAGTAATGCAACATTGGTCAACCGTCGCCTGGTGGGTTGCGTTGTCACACAAATCACCTAAACCATCTCCGTCAGTATCTAGTTGATTCTCTTGGTAATCATTAACACAGTTGTCACACGCATTCCCCCATTTATCTCCATCAGAATTGGTTTGTGCATCATTCGGCACCGATGTACAATTATCACATACATCACCAACAGCATCGTTGTCTGTATCTTCCTGCCCATCATTGTAAAGGTCTGGGCAATTGTCGCATAGATCGCCCAGGCCGTCACCGTCACTGTCTGACTGATCTTCGCTGTTAACGTAAATACAGTTATCACAAGCATCACCGAGAGTATCCCCATCCGAGTTTATTTGATCCGGATTAGAAACATCAAGACAATTATCCTCGGAATCCGGAATGCCATCATCATCTGAATCTGGATCGATTTTTCGCATCACTAAAATCATGTCGGTGAAGTCAAAATCACGATCTCCGGTATTGTCGTCAAACCCGATGACAATATCGCCGGTTTGCAGCGTTAAGTCAGGATGGTTTGGCAGCCACCATAGGTTGGAAGTGCTCTCGCTTAGTTCATATGCTTGAAACCGGCAGCTGCTATCAGTATCCGTACAAAAGCTGTAGGCTACGGGAAAAGGAACATAAAGTTCTCTTGTTAGGTCAACGAATTGATATGAACCATTATCGAAATCAATTGAGATCAATTTTCCCCAGTTGTCAAAACAGTTTCCATTTTCATCCACTTCGGAATCGAATAATACAGATTCTCCCACTTTTTCAAAAATCAATTCATTTCCAGCTTCAAGGGCTACGGCTGTAATCAACCATTCTCCTTCAAAAACATAGCTATCTGAGATTTGTGTATAATCACCAAACACCAAGTGACCATTCTCCAACTCATCGAAAAGTTTAACAGGACCCTCTTCCTCGTTTCCACACTTATTGTCTAAAAAATCCTGGAGCCTATGCAAATTGCATGGAATAGAGTTATCACAAGGGGGGGGAGCCAAGGATGCTAATGCCTGTGTTCCTAAAATACAGCCAAGCATTGTCATAAAAACGTAATAAATAAGGAACTTCTTCATGTTGCCACCTCCTCATAGCCCTTTGATTTTCTCGTATTCTTCATATTGATTGAGAAATTGTAGATACAATGAAAAACTGAATTTCAAATCTATCGAATGTTGACACTGTTCTTGGACAACAGGGGTCGATCTTATAGAGAACTGAAATTCTATAGCCGATTTATTCAAGCGGAGGGGGATGATATCCGCAGTACTTATATTATTGAATAACTATTTGATATTTTTAGTTAATAAGAGCTGTGAGGATTTTGCCGCAACAGAGTGCAACTTCTAGTTTATCTTGGTAGGTGTCGATATGCTAATCAAAAATTAATACATACCAAGCGGTTTAACTAGAATGACCCCCATCTTTGCAAGATCCATGACAATTGTCGCGACCAAATTGATCCAATTAAATATACTTAATATCAAACAGTTATAATACGAACTGTACGGTTCTAATTAAATCAAAACTGATTGTGTAAATTATTTCATAGTTTTTAGGAAAATTATTTCACAACAAACAGATCTCAATCTATTGATTAAGTTCATCCCACTTTGCAAACAGAGAGGAATTCAAATTTTATCTATGTATCAGCCCCTTCTCTCTATTTGTTCAGCCACCCTGCCCCGAAAGTGGCTTCAAAATAATCTTTGACGCGACTGAACCACTTGCCGCGCGTGCCGGCAGGCTGGTCTTTTTCCTCCAAGACATCTTCCAGAATGGTATCGATTTCAAACATTTTGTCCTTGGGCACATAGGCCCTGGCACCGTTTTCCATGGATTTATCAAAATTGTCCTTGGTCAGCGCATGGGCGGTCAGCATAACCGATGGAATTTCCTTCTGGTTGGCAGTCTCGAGAAGTTCGTAGCCGTTCACCCCCATGACGTCCAGGACGGTCATGTCATAAGTGTTCTTTTCAATCATACGGGCCGCAGTCTCAAAGTCCTGGGCCGAATCAGTGACACACATGTCCAGCAGATCACCGAGGGTTGCCAGGATGTCGGGTTCGTCGTCGACGATGAGAATCTTTTTTCCATCCAAATGGTGGGTCGGGGGCATGCCAATTCTCCTCAGTCAAGTGCCATCAGGGGCCTAATCTATCTCACCGCCCGCAGCACTCGAGAAGCAGAGGACACAGAGAATTTCTTTTCTTCTTCGATCGGGAAAAAAACTGATTGAAGAAAACCAACGATTCCATCGGAAAAAATTTCTTATATTTAACAATATGTTCTGCCTTAAAAATTAGAATTGTTTGGTCAGTATAGACAGCGGGCAGATTGCAAAACGGGTCTAATCGTATGGTCATCAGCAGGAACAGAAAGATTCAGATTCTGATGATTTATTCGGCATGCTCAGCATAATGGTAAGTTCATTTAATTTGATTCTATAACCATCAGAAACTTTAACGCAACATTTTTTTTGTGTAGGATGTATTTAGGGAAATTAGGGATATAATGTTTGGTGTTTGGTGTCGGTGGCAATTTGTAAATCGCGATCGGCCTTTTTTACCAAACACACTAATACCCAACTACAGGCTGTCCTGCTACTCGTCATCCCAGCCCTGTTCTTCGATTTAACGGGGGCTTTGACAAATTAAGGGACGCGAGCCGTACACGAAGTTAAGCGTCAGCACCATCCAGACTATACCATAGAAATACTCTTTTACGATAGATTAATGGTATAATTAGTGGCAAAATTTATACCTTGTATTAATTTAACTATTTGCTATTAATGTATAATTAGTGGCGCAAATAGTGGTGTATATAAATGCCTAAGTTGAACGTTTCAAGTTTTAACAATGGTTAGATTGGGAAAGGATAACTATATCATGGAATCTATCAGGTTAATGGAACCTCTTCTTCCGCCTGAAGGAACCAGTGAATTGGACGATCTAGTTGTTGATCTGGTAGCAAAGGCAAGCAGTTTTGCGGGAATGCTTAATCCTGTGGTCAGCAAATCTGTTGGAGGAGTGGTGCGTTCCATGAACTGTTATTATTCAAATTTAATAGAGGGGCATGATACACATCCGTATGATATTGATCGTGCGATAGCTCAAAAATATTCAAATGAGCCGAAAAAACGCGCATTGCAAAAAGAAGCGCTCGCGCATATTTCTGTTCAAAAAATGATTGATGAGGAAAACTCTCCGGATTTATGCCCAATATCTTCGGAATACGGTCAATGGATTCACAAGGAGTTTTGTGAACAATTGCCTGAGGAGCTTCTTTGGGTCGAAAATCCAGACACGAAAGAAAAGATAAAAGTTATTCCAGGGGTTCACCGTGATGGTGCTGTGCAAGTTGGGAGGCATATCCCTCCGTTACCCGAAAATTTAGAGGTTTTTTTACACCGTTTTAATGAGGCTTATGATTCGGAAAGACTTTCCAAACTTCAGCGTATTATTGCTATTGCGGCCTCACATCATCGCTATGTCTGGATACATCCTTTTTACGATGGAAATGGAAGGGTTGTGCGTTTGATGTCTTATGCAGCACTTAAGAAAGCTAACGTTGGTAGCGAACTTTGGTCTGTGGCAAGGGGCTTGGCACGCCAGAAAGAAAAATATAAGTCATTGCTACAAGCCGCAGACCTTCCTCGGCATGGAGATCTGGACGGACGAGGAACTTTATCTCAAAAAGCATTAATCGACTTTTGTTCGTTTTTCCTGCATATCTGCATCGATCAGGTGGAATATATGAGCAAACTTCTTGATTTTAAGTTGCTTTCAGCGCGTATGCGTATCCATATTGAAGAAATGACTGCCATGAAACAACTTCCTAAAGGGAGTTATTCTCTTTTGCGCGAAGCATTGCTCGTCGGTGAATTTGAAAGGGGAAAAGTTGCGGACATTACAGGCTTTAAAGATCGTGCTGCGAGAGAAGCTATGTATGGATTACTTAAAAAAGGACTACTGATTTCAGATACACCGCGTGGCCCTGTGCGTTTAGGCTTTCCTATAGATATGCTTGAACGATGGTTTCCCTTGTTGTATCCGGCAAATCATAATAGCTCCTTTTTATTAATTCGACCCTAATATTGGTCTTAATATAGCTCTAAATATGGTGTGGGGCAAGAACAATTTTTGAATCTTGGGGACATCTTTAATATTTCATTAACTTTTTCCTCCCTTTATAATTAAGTGCCTCCGCGGGCAGGACAATCGGTGATGTCGTATCGGAGAAGAGAAGGGGGTTCGGCGATGAGTTATAAGTCCTGGATAGCGCTGACGCTTCACTGCGTGTCCGGCTCGCGTTTCACGATTTGTCAAAGCAGATCACAAATCGTGGCACTTGACCCGGATGACGAATTGAGGGACAGGCAGTATATCCGCCTCGGGTGGATTCAACCCTGCCGAAACCGGCTGCGAAACAGGGTGCAACGAACTCAAGGGTTGATTCGTTTCTACCGCAATCAATTGTCATTACCGCGTGCCTGCCTTGATAATGTATTGAACCGGGGGCGGGAAACGAAGTGAAGCGTCAGCGCTATTCAGGAAGCTATTAGCTGAATTCCCTGGATCCCCGCCTGCAAGGGGATGACGTTAAAAAAGCCGAAGACTGAACTACCTGACCCAACACACAAAATACCAAATACTAAACACCATACATTAGCCTTAAAACCGCATCACCTTGAGTAGAATCTTGAAATGGATCTTCAGCTCCTGGCGGGCCTCGCGCAGGCGCTCAAGATAGTGCGCGGCCAGGTTCTCCATGACAATCCGCCCGAAACCACTGTCTTTTTCAACGATTGCCGATAGATCGTCGCGGCCGACGGCCATGAGGCTTGCCATTTCCACGCAGCGCGCCGACAGGCTGTACTGAAACGGTTCCACCAGGGCGCCGGTGCCGAAACAGTCGCCGCTGTTCTTGAGCCTGGCCGTGGGCAACTCCACATCGCTTTCGATGGTGGTCAAAAGATCCACGGCCCCGTCAACGAGAAGATAGAGGCACTTGGCCGCATCACCCTCGTGGAACAGCCAGCCGCCCTTTTCCACGGATGTCTCCCGGGCGATGGCAGCCAGTTTGTCGACTTGATGGGGGGACAATCCCTTGAATAAATAGCATGATGAAAGCATGTCCATGGTTAAAACTCCTCGAGCCTCTTGTTGTTCTCTACAAATATAGCTATAAACTCTCGTCACTCCCATGCAAATGGGAGTCCAGTTCAAAACCCTGGCAGGATAACCGATAGAAATATTTCCCTTTATTTCAGTCTATTTTGGATCCCGGCTCGCGCCCCACGATTTGTCGTAGCCCATTGCAAATCATGGAACGTGGCCGGAATGACATATTGCGACACAGCCTTTTTCGCGGGGGTGACAAGTGTAAAACAAATTGCAATAGGATGCCTGAAGATTACAAAAAAACTTTATCAATCTGAAAAGATTGAACTTTCT
>Ga0180435_10001359_pt1 | contig 25608 bp, 16 predicted proteins | sample SS_ome_3_FD_132467 | JGI IMG/M metagenome (GOLD analysis project Ga0180435, IMG submission 132467) | Hypersaline lake sediment archaeal communities from the Salton Sea, California, USA - SS_3_S_1 metaG | ecosystem: Environmental > Aquatic > Non-marine Saline and Alkaline > Hypersaline >... | reverse complement strand
GTGCATTTCGATATCGGCATTCAGACGGCCGTAATGACAGGTTTGGAGCCTCGCTATCTCGAGAAATCTTGGTGGCTCGACGCGAATCTCGACTGGGATGAGATCGACCGGCTGAAGTTCGATCCGGATAATCGCTGGTACCGGCTCTTCATCGGCCTGAACCGGCTGCTCTGGAAGTACTGGGAGGAAGACTACTTCTTCCTCCCCTTCTGGCATCGTTCGCCCCTGGACGCGGCCAACGGTATCCGCGGCAATGAGCTCTTCGTGGAGTTCCACACCGATCCGGAACGCGTCAAGGGGCTCACGGCCTGGTGCGTCGAGACGCAACTCGAAATCGAACGCGGACTCTACGCAGCCACGGAGGGGCCGGAGGATTGTGGAATAGGCCACATGCATCACCTGATGCCCAAGCGCGCGGTGTGGGTGAACGGCGATCCCGTCGCCCTGATCAGCCGGGAGATGATGCTCGAATTCGAGCAGCCCTTCACCGGGAAGTTGTTCACCTCCACGGGCGGCGGGTACTTTCACAACCACACGAAGGGTATCTACCAGGTCGACCAGGTCGCCCGCACACCCGGGATCATCCTGCAGCATTTTAACGCCGACCCGAACTGCCCGCGGGTTGCCGATGTCCTCGCCGGAAACGCCGACGGTCGGGAACGCTTGCTGGCGGCGTCGCGAACGACCCCGATGTACGTCGACGGGGTGAACTACGACGAGCTGGCCACGTTTCGCGATGCGCTGCCGGAGGGGCGTTTCTCGTTTGATGTCGCCTGCCCGAGGGAGAGAATCCCTGAGGTGTTGAATGAGTTCCTCACGGCCTGAACGGATGAAGGCGAATTCCATCATGGACCTTCAGGGCGAATGGGCATTCTCTCTCCACGACCGTTCCCTGGACGATTCCATTCTTCTGCCGGGCACAACCAATCTGCGCTGCAAGGGCGAGCCCGACCCAAGCAGGGAAACCCGGTTCCTCACGCCGGCACATACCTACATGGGCGAGGCCTGGTACAGGCGCGAGATCACGATTCCCGATGAATGGACCGACAAGCGGGTCATCCTCTTCATTGAGCGGACGAAGAGCAGCACGGTCTGGCTGGACGACACGGAGCTCGGCGGGATCCCTGAGCGGCTCAGCACGCCGCACGTGTACGAGTTGCCGGCGGACATGTCGCCGGGCATGCATCTCCTCACGGTGACGATCGATAACCGGCCGCGCCTGCTCAAAGGTTCAACCCACGCGCTTTCCGAAAGCACGCAGGGCAACTGGAACGGTATGATCGGGCGGCTTGAACTGCGCGCCATGTCGCGCGTCTTCATCGACCGCGTCAAGGTGACACCTGACGTGGAAAAGCGGCGTGCCGAGGTGGACGTGACTGTGAGGAATGTATCCGGACATAACTGGTCGGGGCTGATTCAACTCCGGGCAGAGGCGTTCAACACGGAACGGGCGCACAAGGTGTTGCCCCTGACGGTCGATATGACCATAGCGGCGGGAGCAACCGAGGTCGGCACGCTCTCGCTGGAGATGGGTGATGGAGTGCTTCTCTGGGACGAGTTTTCACCGGCGTTGTATCGCCTTGAAACAGTCCTGAAATACGGAGAAGAGGTTCTCGACACACAGGTCCGCGAGTTCGGCATGCGCTCCTTTTCCACGAAAGGGCTTCAGTTCATCATCAACGGCCGGCCCACGTTCCTGCGGGGCAAGCACGACGCGTGCGTATTTCCGGACACGGGTCATCCGCCCATGGACCCGACGGGGTGGCTGCGCGTGATGGGCATCGCGCGCGATTACGGTATCAACCATTACCGGTTCCATTCCTGGTGTCCGCCCGAAGCGGCGTTTACGGCCGCGGACCGTCTGGGGATCTATCTGCAGCCGGAACTCTCCAACGGCAGCCTCATGAATAATGATCCCGAGCGCGAAGCGGCACTGCGCGGGGAGGCTGAAGAGATCCTCTCGTGTTACGCCGATCACCCATCGTTCGTCATGTTCTCGCTCGGGAACGAGCTGAGGTCCGAGGGCGACAACCTGGAGAGGCTTGCGTGCGACGTCCGCGCCATGGACGACCGGCCGCTGCACGCGTGGGGATCGAACAACTTCTTCCGAGATCCGAGAGAGCATCGGCCCGACGATTTCCGGGTGACCTTCCGGACGCGGCGCGACTCCGGCGGGAACTGCCGGGCATCTTATGCGCATTCGGACCCGCCCCCCGGCCACATCGAGACCGGCCCACCCGGCACGCGGCATGACTACACCGCTTGCCTGTCCGGCGTGAGCATGCCGGTGGTCGGTCATGAAACGGGCCAGTTCCAGGTGTACGCGAACTTCCCGAAAGAGGTGCCGGCGTTTCGGGGTCCGATGCGGCCGCACAATCTGCAGGTCTTCTGGCATAGGGCGGTCGAACTGGGGTTCAGCCAGCGGGACATCGAAGCCATGCACGCGGCGTCCGGGGCGCTGGCGGTGCTGTGCTACCGGGAGGACATTGAGGCCGCTTTGCGGACACCGAACTTCGGCGGGTTCCAGTTGCTGGACCTCCAGGACTACCCGGGCCAGGGCACAGCCCTGGTGGGCATTCTCGATTCCTTCATGGAATCCAAGGGCCTGATCACACCCGAGGCCTGGCGCCGGTTCTGTTGCGAAACGGTCCCTCTAGCGCGGTTTGACTCGTATACGTGGACTCGAAAACAACTCTTCGAGGCCGACTTGCAGGTGGCGCACTACGGGCCGACGCCGCTCGAAGACGCCGCACTCTCGTGGCATGTCACGGACGGGAACGGGGCTGTCGTTGCCTCCGGAACCACGGGGCCCCAAAGCGTGGCGTGCGGCGCCGTGGCGGACCTGGGCAGCATTGAACTCAAGTTGGACGCTCTCGCGGCGCCGGCCAAGTACACGCTGTGCCTGGCGTTGGACGGCACGGCTTACCGAAACGATTATCCGCTCTGGGTCTATCCGGGAAAACATCGATCTGACCCGACAAATCAGTTTGATCCGGTCATCACGGGACGATTGGACGCGGACGTGCTCGCCGCGCTGGAGAAGGGCGCCGCAGTCCTCCTGATGCCGGAGAAAGATGAGCTTGTCGACAGCGTGGGCGGAATGTTCCAGTGCGATTTCTGGTGTTTCCCTATGTTCAAGGCCGGCTCCGAGCGACGGGGTATGCCGGTGTCGCCCGGCACGTTGGGCATTCTGTGCGACCCGGCACACCCGCTGTTTGCCGCATTTCCAACGGAGTATTACAGCAACTGGCAGTGGTGGCACATCGTGAAGAACGCCCGCCCCATGGTTATGGATGCGTTACCGCAGGACTTTAAGCCGGTGATAGCCGTGACTGACAACATCCAGCGTGCGCACCGGCTGGGTCTGGTGGTGGAAGCCAAAGTGGGTCGGGGCAAGTTGATCATATGCAGTGTTGACCGGGAGGCGATAGCAAAGGAGCCTGCCGGAAGACAATTCTTGCTTGCGCTCCGTGAATATGCAGGATCGGGCCGCTTTGAACCGCAACAGACTTTGGATGTATCACAGTTAGCGTTGTTGGTCCGTGTGAAAGGGAACGCATGACTAAGTACACTGGTTCACAAATACACTGACGTATTTGCTGTGACACGAGATCCCTCGACTTTGCTCGGGATGACATGGCAGAACTTGTCGTTCCGAGCGGAGCGAAGCGGAGTCGAGGAATCTCTGTGCTGCCATACGTGAGCGTACTTGAGCCGATGGCCACTAAGGCCGTTATCGACCGTCTTGAATCCGAATGGCATCGCGCCGCGCCGGTGAGGAATCTGAAATCCATCAACGGGCGCCGGCAGGCGGACGGGTACTTTCCCGAGAGCCTGACGGGCGGCTGTCCGGCTTGCCTGGGCAATCCTGGAGGCGCGGCGGCTGGTCGGAGGGTACTCGCCGTAAATGGATAGGTTCTGTGATGACTGCAAGCAGGAACAATTCTTTCATTATGAACATACTTCCCATGAGCGTAAGCCGGTTTTTGGCACAAACTCCATTGTTAGTAATGTCACTTGTCTTCGTGGCTTCTTCAGCATCCGCCGGGGATAACCTGGCGCTCGGCAGGCACGCTTCTGCTTCTGATTGCGACAATAAGGCTTACGCAGCCGCACACGCGGTTGATGGAAATGGCAAAACAGCCTGGGCGGCTCCCGGTGCAGATCCGCAGTGGATATGTGTAGACCTGGGGTCAACCCGTAGCATCGGCCGAGTAGTCCTCAATTGGCAAGCCGCATTTGGAGCGTCTTACCAGATCCAGGTATCAAGCAACGCCGTTGACTGGAAAGATGTCTACTGGACTAAAACGGGAGATGGAGGCACCGATGATATAAGCTTTGCACGGGCTGAGGCAAGATACGTAAGGATGTACGGCGTACGACGGGGCACCGGCTGGGGGTGGGTGCTGTGGGAATTTGAAGTCTACGGTGAGCCGGCGCATCAGCCGGCTTCAGCCCCGGAACCAATTCCTGCACCGGTCCCGGGGATTCTCCGCAAGAAACAGTTTGTTGTTCAAAACAAGTACCTTGTCATACCCATCGATGACGACCCGTTTTATCCAAACCAGCACAAACCTGTTCGCCTCTATATCGACAACAGAGAAGTCCTGCGTTATGAGCCGATATTAGCCCATACGGCCCGGGAGGCAGACTGGTATGCTCACTTTGACATTGAGAAGTACGAGGGCAAGCAGGCGCGGGTGGAAACCTGGACTACCGGGGAGGGGCTAGCCCTGATACGGCAGTCTGATACTGTCCCGGGCGAGGAGAGTTTCTACAAAGAGCCGCATCGACCTCAATTCCACTTCACGCAGAAGGTTGGCTGGAACAATGACCTTAACGGTCTAGTCTACCATAACGGCACATACCATCTCTTTTACCAGCACAATCCCGTTGGGTTATACTGGGCCCAGATGACCTGGGGACACGCCACCAGTACGGATCTCTTGCACTGGAAGCAGCAGCCCGTGGCAATTCATCGGGGAACCATGGCCAGGGGGGACGCCTGGTCCGGCAGCGCCGCCGTGGACAAGTTCAACACCGCCGGCTGGGGTACCAACACTCTGGTGGCTTTCTTTACGGATACCGGTGCCGGTGAGAGTATTGCCTACAGTACCGATAATGGTAATACCTTTACCTACTACGAGAATAATCCTGTCGTGGCACCCGGAGGTCGCGATCCCAAAGTGATCTGGTATGAATACGATGCTGCCGATACGCCGCTGAGCACTGGAGCGGCCGCGCTGGGCGGACACTGGGTCATGGCAAGGCACGGTATGTCCTTCTGGGCATCTACTGATATGAAAGATTGGGCATTGCAGAGCGAGCTGCCCGGATACCACGAGTGTCCGGAGATCTTTGAGCTTCCTGTTGACGGAAATAAGGGAAACACCCGTTGGGTCGTCTATGGTGTTGATGCTCAATATGCAATCGGCCGGTTTGACGGCAGGACTTTCATCCCGGAGCACGAGGGCAAGCACAGAGTACACTACGGCCCTTACCATGCCTCACAGACCTTCAACAATACGCCGGATGGCCGGAGGATTCAGATGGGCTGCGTACCGATCGCCGGGCCGGCTCCATACCAGCAGCACATCAGCTTTCCTCACAGGCTCACTCTACGCATTACTACGGACGGTATCCGCATGTTTGCAAAGCCGATCGCCGAGATTGCCAGACTGCACGGTACAAAGCATGCGATTCCAGCCGGGACATTGAGCAGCGGGGTGGCGAGATCTACGTCCGTCCGCGGTAAACAGTTCGACATCCGTGCCGGCTTTAGAGTCGACACTGCCGATGAAGTAGTCATTTCGGCAAGCGGTCTGTCAATTGTGTATGACGCCATTAACCGGAAGTTGAATGTAGGCGGTGAGGAGTACCGCCCGCTCAATCCTTTCTGGAGCACAGTCAACGTTCCACTGGCACCTGTCGATGGCGCAATTGATATCCAGATCCTGGTTGACGCCTCACTCATGGAGATTGTCGGCAATAACGGGCGCGTCTTTATTACCGCAAAACATGGCTATCAAGGACTCGTGGATCGGCTCTCAATCACGGCCAATGGCGGCAGCGCGTACCTGAACAGCTTTGAAGCGTACGAAGTGAAGTCCATTTGGGGCCAATAGACCGGGAACAGTTGACGCAGGAGGACGATATGCGCAGACGAGATTATATTACAGAGAAGACACATTCCATGCTGCCGATCGCCGCAGTCACGATATGTCTCGGCCTGACGGCACGCGCGGCGGAGTTTCCCTGTCATTATCCGAAGACTACCGAGCCGCCGGGACACCATTTCCCGTACGTGGACACAGATTACCAGGAGGAGTACAGGGGACAATTCCATTTCTCGGCAAGGAACGGGCATGTAGGCGATGTAAACGGCCCCATCTATGTCAACGGAGTGTACCACCTGTATTACCAACACTACCCCTACGCCGTTCACACCGTGCATCAGTCGTACATGAAGAATGCTCGGGGCTTCTGGGGACATGCAACCAGTCCCGACCTGATGCACTGGAAGCAGGAGCCCGTTGCCCTGGATCCTCATCACCTTCCGGGGGGATCGGTATACACTCCGTCGATGTACTCGGGAACCAGCGCAATCGACTGGAAGAATACCAGCGGCCTAAAGACGGGGGACAATGATCTGATGGTAATCATGTTCACTGCTTTCGGCTACACGCCGAACATGCTGGTCTTCTGCAATGACAACGGGTGGACCTGGGAAAACTACAAGGGTAACGGCCCCAGTCCGCACGGTATTCTCGAGGACGGAGATCGTGACCCGAAGATATTCTGGTATGAACCTACGCAGGAGTGGATACTGAACATCTTTGATGCCACTCCAACCCCGTATTCTTCAAGTTTCTATGCATCACCGGACCTGAAGAACTGGACCTATCGGAGCGCGTTCGGCGCGGGCCACGTTTTCGAGTGCACCGACATGTATGAGATCAGGGTCGACGGTAATCCCGACAACAAGAGATGGGTCTTTTCCCAGGCCAGCAGCCGATACTTGATCGGCACATTCGACGGCGCCAACTACAATGCCACCGAGGTCACTTTGGAGGAACCTGCGCAGAGACTCTGTCCCAACGGCAGCATCTATGCGGGATTGGTCTGGGGCAACCTGCCCGACGACCGCGTCGTCTACCAGGCATTCATGACGTCTGACGCACTTACAAGGGCCACTGTGGCTGCCGGCCGGAAAGTCATCTGGGAACATGAACTTACCTTCCCCTGGGAAATTGAATGCAGAACCTACCCGGAAGGCCTGAGGCTCACCTGCAACCCGATAGCCGAAATCACCAACATATACGCGTCCACAAGCACATGGACAAAGCAGCTAATAACCCCGACCAGCCGCAATCTGCTGGCCGGCAAGAAATCGAAGTGTTACCGCATAACGGCCGTGTTGGACGTGACCGGTACAACCGCCACTGAGTTCGGTTTCGGATTGCATGAAGGCATCGGACTGCGGCGAGACAACGGTGTTGTTTGCTCCGCTCATAACGCGGACCACGTAGGATATCGGGCATTTGATGGTGATCCAACCGGGGTGAAGGCGGGGACGGGCTGGGAAGGTCCCGGCAGCGATCCTCAATGGATATATGTGGATCTGGGAGAAACGAGGAACATTGACAGAGTTAAACTGTATTGGGAAAGAGCACACGCCAAGGCGTACAAGATCCAGGTATCGGATGACGCAGTGAACTGGAGTGATATCTACAGCACAACAACGAGTGATGGAGGAACGGATGATCTTACAGGGCTTTCCGGCCGCGGAAGATATGTAAGAATGTATGGAATACAACGCGCCACCGAGTGGGGGTATCACTTATACGAGATGGAAGTCTATGATGGAGACTGGAAGAATCGGACATATGCCCCTACGCGCAACGTGGTCTATAATGTGACCGACTCAAAGCTGGATGGCTTCGGAATGCCGCCGGAGAGCGGCAAGGTCATGATCGATATCCTGGTAGACTGGGGCCAACTGGAAGTATTCGGCAACCACGGCAAGCTGACTCTGGCCTACACTGTCCCTTGGGACAAGAATTCACTGGGTATGTCGCTGTGGGCCAACGGAAATGTGACATTGGACTCAATGGAATACCATGACATAGCTTCTACCTGGGTGGTGGACAACAGGGCGCCCGGCAAGACTGCCGCTGCGCCTGTCAAGCTCGCGAAGTAGATTCCGTTGGGGCAAATTAGCGTGACCGAGGGACCGCGGCGTTGACGGAGGATCGCTTCTCGCTGGATGTCGTTTGCCTGAAGAGAAGATCCCCGGCGTGCCGACTGAGTTCCTGTGAACCAGGAAAGGGAGACGAGCAATGAAAGCCGTTATCGAGCGTCTTGAATCCGAATGGCATCGCGCCGCGTTAGCGCGGAATCTTGAATCCATCAACGGGCGCCAGCAGGCGGACGGGTACTTTCCCGAGAGCCTCACCGGGACTTACCCCGGCATGTTCCCGCGGACCATGGGAGCGCTGGCGAGACTCTGGTCGCTCACCGGCGACTGGGATCGCCTGGCCCTGAGCCTGGCGTACGTTTTCCAGTCGCGACGCGACAACCGCTTTGACCGCATCCCGCACATCGTCGACAGGAAGGACGACAATGGCCGCATTCCCATCTACAGCGACGTTGATCAGGTCGACGGCGCCGCCCATGTTCTATTGGCCTGGGCCATCCTGGCGGAGCACGACCTCGAGCTGGCGGAATCCGCCGCGCCCTTCGCGCAGGTGGCGGGGGTTCTGGACCGAAGCACGGATGCCCCCTACCTCTCTACGTGCACGGAGTGGCGAATCCAGCCGGGCCTGGTTCTGAACACGCACTTCGAACACACCCGGGAATGGAACTACTGGCATGCCTATGACTTCCTCAGCCAGTGCTTCGTCGGCGCCGCGCTGGAGCGGTTGATTCCCTTCGCCGAGGCCCGGGGCGAGAGCGGGCTTGCCGGGAAGTGGCGGTTGCGCCACGATTTCCTGCGCGGGCAGGTCGCCAAATCCATGGCGCGCCGCCTTGAGGACGAACGTGAGATTTATGCCGAGATGCTGCTTCCGACCGGCCGCGAACCGGTCCTCTTCGACGGGGTGAGCTGGGCTAACCTGGCCCCGGTCCCGTCGGGATGGACGGGATGCGAGGAGGCGCGTTTCGCCGAAACAGTGCGCTATTGGCACGAGGCAGCGGAAATCCGCTGGGACGGGCCGCGTATCACGGCCTGCGACTGGACCCCCGAGGGGCACACGAACCGCACCCTCGGCAAGGTGATCGGCTGGGACTTGCTCGCCTCGATCCGGACCGGCGAAGTCGAGATCGCCGCGGCCTCCCTGGACTTTCTAGAACAGGTCAACACCAGCGAGCTTTACGCCGAGATCCTCAACTACGACCCGCAGGCGAAAACCTGGTCGCTGCGCGATTCCGGCAACGGCGAGCAGGCCGTCTGGCTGGCATGGGCAATTTTGGAGGCGCGGCGGCTCGCCGGACTGGAAACCGTTCTCTGAGCCTGGGCCCTTCCGACTCAGAAAGTCTCTACGGCTCCATGCCGAGTTGGACAACGGCAGGAAGAGTCAGCACGAAGCAGGCACCGTCGCGCACGGTGCCGTCCGGGAATAAATCGCCTCCCATCTGTCTTGCCAGGCGCCGAGAGAGCGCCAGACCCAGCCCTACGCCGGGCGCAGAAGCCGCGGCGTGCTCGGCCGATTTGTGGAACGGCCGGAAAAGGCGACGCCGTTCCTTCGGCAGAATGCCGGGACCGTGGTCCCTGACCCTGATAGCGACACTCCCCTCCCCGCTTTCACACTCAATGTGTATTCGCCTGTCGACGGCCTTCGCGGCATATTTGCAGGCATTGTCGACAAGATTGAACAGGATCTGTTCCACGGCGCCAACGTCGGCCCGTACCGCCGCGGAACAGACATTCTCGTCCTTAACTACCTCCAACTCCATGCCGGCCTGTCGGCTACGCTCCGCCAGGCGGTCGCGCACACGTTTTAGGAGTTCGCCGGAGCTGATGATCTCCGGGTTGCCCGTCTGTCCGCCCCGCTCGAGACGCGCGTAGGCCAAAACATTTTCCACGAGATGGCTGAGCCGGCTTCCCTCCGCGCACAGCGTTGCCAGGTAGCCGCGCCGCTTCTCCTGGTCCGCCACCATATTCTCGGCCAGCATCTCGCTGTACATGCGGAAGGTCGTCAGCGGTGTCCGCAGTTCGTGCGTCACCGCGGACACAAATGTGGCGCGTCTTTCGCTCAGGTTTACCACGCCCACAAGCAGCACGGCGACCGCTTCGGCCGCAAGCAGCAAACAGCACCAGGCTACAATAAGGGGGATCCGGAGCGGCGAGGCGAGGACCGGCGGCAAGGACGCGGGCGCTCCGGGAACGAGACGGACCGGAAGCGACGCCAGCAGGCGGGATTCATCCGCGCCCGAGCCGCGGGGCGCCGGTGCCAGCGCGGCGGACGGCAGCAGGTCCTTGATCTCGCCGAGCAGCTCGTGCCGGATTCTCTCCCAGTCAAGCCACGCTCCCTGTACGTAGCTTCGGCCGTCAACCTTGACTCGCCGTGCGAGCACCAGGAAGCCCTTGACCCAGACCGGGCGCATGATGGTTTCACGAACGTGCTCGGGCAAACCGGACGGAAACGGCCCGGCAACATTCGCATCCGCCTGTGTCTCCGCCGGCCGCGGCCGATCTGTCTGCTGTCGTCCCGCGGCTTTCAAATTATAGCGCTGTTGTTTGGAGGCTAGAATCTTGCTCTGCGCCTTCTCTGCCTGGTCTTTTCGTGTGGAAAACTCCTCAATATTCCGCGCTGCCTGCCTGACCTGCAGATGCTGGATTTGCTCTCCTGAATTTCTCGGCGATGTATTTACCTGTGCGACAAGATCGTTTGCAGGCTGCCCTTCTCGCTCCCGCGCCAATGGCAGGGCGGCGGGTTCCGAACCGAGGGCGACATAGAGATCTTGTACGGACACCTTTTCGCGGAACCGTGCGAGGTTCAAATCGTTAGCCGCGATAAGATCGTTGAGAGCGTAGTTTGACTCGACCCAGCCCCTCATGAAGTCGGGCGGGACCTGCGGCGAAAGAATTTCGCCCCCATTCCCGTCGCCGCTGAAGCCGTTGAAGTAAAACAGCACGTTCGACGCAGGCGGCTGGATTAACAGCGGCGAAGGAACCAGGTTGTCGTTTCCCTGCCCCTGGACGGTTGCAGGGTTGACCAGCCCGGCCGGGCTGAAGGCCAGGTAGTCGAAGTACGGGCGCGCGCTTTCCTCGATGATCAGGGGCGAGATTGCCGCGTCGTCCTCGATTACCAGCACGCGCTTCTTCATGATCCGCAAAGCCCCAACACCGATTCCGCCGCTCCCCGCGAGGCGTCAAGCCCCAGGAACTCCAGCGCCGTGGCGGCGACCGTCGTGATCGGCACCGCTCTGTCGATCTTGACTCCGGCTTGCAGCCCCGGCCCGATCGCCAGCATCCAGACGCGCCGGCAGCCCTCGTCCGCGCCCCGATCCGTGTAGAAGTCGCTGTGATGAACGAACCCCCAGCGCCCGTTCCCGTCCAGCTCCCGGCCGTGATCCGGCAGGATTAGCATCAGCGTGTTGCCGCGGTATGCCGGCAACTCCCGTACCGCGCGCAAGACACGCGCTGTCAGCTCGTCGGTCCGCCGGATGGCTTCAACGTATCTTGACCACGATCCGTAATGAGCGCAATCAATTTCGCCGTAATCAATCGCCATGACGTCGGGAGCGAACACGCGCATACAGGAAAGGGCGCCGTCCGTGAGGAACGCGTCGTGGCTGGTCGTGCCCTTTCCGCTCTTCCATGCTTCGTATTCCTCCGAAACAAAACGGTTCGCAACGCGCGAACGCAGGCCGGAAAGACTGATCCGGCTGCTTGTCCGGGCCAGTTCCGCGCATGCCGCTGCCGCTTCGCGTCCCGCTAGCTCGGTCCCTTCGGCCGCGGCATTGCTCATAAGCCGATCCATCTCGGCGGACGACGCTCTCGGAATGGTCGGCGGTTCGACGATGTTGGCGCCGAACGAGGGTCCGTAGCCGCCGGCAAGACTTTCCCCCGTCTTGGCCAGTATCGACGCATAGACGAACGCCCACGCCGACGTGTCGGGAGCGCGGCGCGCCCGCCTGTAGATCTCGAAGATCGTCGGGTGCGATACGGGCCTGGACCAGTCGATATCGTCCCATTCCCAGTGCCCCGTCATCATCGAACCGGTCGAGTTCGGATGCACAACCCTGTGCTCCACGCGCATGTTCGTGAACAAGGCGCCCTCCGGAACCATCTCGTTCCAGAGTCGCGGGATCAACTCGCGCCCTTCGGGGTCGATCGACTCGCTGCAGCGCAGCCCGCCTCCGAACTGGACCACGATCACCTTCCGGCGGCCCGGCTCGTGCAGAGCCGGGCCTTGTGCCGCGAACAGGCGGCCGGCGGGGCCGAATACCGATGCCGCCCCCGCGGCCGCCGTCGTTTCCAGGAAATGTCTTCTGCTGAGACACGCTTTCATGTCACCGCCTCGCGGTCTGAACCGCCTCATTAGACGGCCGTTTGATGAACGCGTTGTGCCAGCTCTCCGCACCGACGGCTACGAACAGCTCGCCGCTCTTGTCCTCGACCGTTCCCGTGTAGGTTGCGTAACGCACCGTTTGCCTCGCAATGTTCCGATCGTGCGTGTCCCCCACGGCGAGCGGCACCGAAGCGGCCACCTTCGCCTCGTCGGGCGCTTTGATCTTCAGGTTGATCGGCCCGAACTCTCCCCACAGCGAAGCCGGGTGTACCACGTAGGCTATCTGGTAGCTCTTCGCATCGCGTGTATCGGCGTACGCGTACTGCGAATAGCTGACTGTCACGGTCCGCTCGGACCCGGCCGGGAAGCTCACCCGGTAGTACAGCAGGTTCATTGGAGCGAACGTGAAGATTACGGGCAGGTTTTTCAAAACTGCCTTGCAGGATTCCTTTTCCTCATCCGTCAGCTTCGCGTTTTCGTCCAGGTAGTCCACCCGCGCATAGATGGTCGGGTCCGATCCGAGCACCGCATGGGAGAGCTTGCCCTTTTCTTCATCGGACAATACGACTTCGCGCGGTCTTATCTCGCCTGATGTCATGTCTATCGACCGCTCGCGTATGTCGCCTCCCCAGGCCGTGAAGACGTCCTCGTAACCCGTCCCCTCCCGGGGCTGCAAAAGCCCCGCCAGGTGAGCCAGAAACTGCGTGGCCTTTTGTTCGCCGATGGCGCTTAGCATCCCGAGATTCTCAAGCGCCAGTTCGTTCAACCCCTTATCCCTCTGCCAGTACCAGGGAAAGGGCGGCCTGACCGACGGCGGTTGCCCAAGATCGATTACGGCGTATTCCAACATGAGAGCCGCATCGCGCTCCGTCCAGTTGAGCGTGCCCGTCAAGTAGCCCTTAAGTTCCCGGTGCGCCTTGGCACTTTCGCCGTCGCCGGCGTCCGCAACCGCCTTGACGTGCCCGGTGAGCCGCTCGTCCCCGGCCAATGCCGTGTCGATCACTTCCCTCGCCCTCCGGCGGATAGCACCATAGATCGCCGAATTCGATATGATCCTGACATCGGCGTGTCTACCGTCCACCGTCACGCGCACGTCCGGCCGCGGCAGCATCGAGAGCGGGTTGACGTAGACCCCCCGCAGAATCGGGAAGCCGAAGTCCATCTCAATATCCTCGCGCGTCGGGTTAACAATGCGATACGCCGCTGTCACATTAACCAGCGGCGGATTGCCGTCGAGCGCCGCCCTGCCGTCCATCCCTGCCTCTAACGTCATCGCAAGGTCCTCCGTGACCACCTTAAGACGCTCCTCGCGTCCCGGCATCAAACCGGGATCCAGCCGGGCCAGCACGCCCTTGGCGGCGGGATCGCCGCCGGGGTACTTGACCACGAACGGACCCCCATTGCCCGCAGCCGGCGCGGGCCGCAGCAGGCATACTCCAACAGCCGCGACAACGATCGCCGCTATGCGACAGCATGCCGTCCGCCTCCCCGAACCTACATTCTTCTTCGCCTTCATTGTCCTGTCTCCTGTGCCTTTTCCGTTTTCAATGGCCGTCGTTGACAACGGCCGGCATTTCCATTTCCACCATCAGTTCCTCCCGGCAGATACGCGCTTCCACGCACGTCGACGCCGGGAATTTCCGCAGTCCTACTTCAGTAGAGTAATCATTCTTCAGCACCTCCTTTCGTGACGGCATTCCCTTGAAACCGGCAGCCATTGTCGCACAAAGCTTCGATTCCGTGTGTAAAGGGCATGTAACGGACACAGCAGGGGATACGCACCTGCCGAACATGATGCATGACAAGGCCGAAGGGAGGTGGGGTTCCTGGGCTGTGTCCGGCGGCGGAGGAAACGCTCTGCCGAACACGCTAAAGTAATGGAGTGTTGGTTAAGGAGGCCGTCAAGCAGGGCAATGTGCCAGGCATTCGGCAATCAACCAGCGTCTATACCGGAGGAGTTCGTCGACGCCGAGACCGACGTCACGCGCGACTCGTTGAAGAAGCGGTGAAACTGTGCAGCGCCATCGGCAATTCACTGCCGCGGCCCACACTCACGGCACTCTCCGCACTCTCGCGACGAAGGTTCACGAATAGTCCGCGCTAGAAACGCCAGTTGACAAACACCATTCCTGGCGCAAGCTGGTCGGGCAAGCTCGTGAACCATTCGTTCTGAGGAATAAAATTCACAATCCCGATTTGCACTGCGGTTTCCGCCGTCTCGGCGTAGTTAAGAAACCCGGACTGCAATCCCGTCAGGCTGCCCGCGTAGTTGACAAATCCTCCCTGCCATCCAAGAAAGCTGCCCTTTGTGTAATTGACACACGCCCACTGCAGCCCCTTGTAATCATCGGCATAGTTAAGAATAAAAGCCCCGCTCAATCCGGCGCTCTGACCGGTCGACCCGTTGACAAACCCCAGGGCCAGCGCGGCTTGAGGATTCTCGCCCCATATGGCGAGGCTCAATCCCTCGATCCTCTCACTCCGGTCCACAAGGGATATATCCGGAGTCAAACTCAGCTGCAGCGGCTGGTTCCCGGCCATGGCAACCGTCGCTGACAGAACACCGGCGATACACATGCAGGTCATCCTCATCGCTCACCTCCTTCTATTATGCCGCTCGCGCGGCCGACTGCTACAGCTTGCGCAGAGTCTATGACGGAGAGAGACATGGTCAAGCATTTTCCGCGTATCTTAATCATGGAACCAGCATGCATGCGGTGGAGGTCCGCGCGGCGCTTGATTTGCCGAAACGGGAAGCTGCTGGACATGTTCTTGTCCCCCTCTCACCTTCCAAGGTACAGATCACGACCTTTCACGAGTACCGCGATCTTCCGGTCCGCAACCGAGCGCTTCAGCATCCAGAATCCGCAGTCGGGGTGAATCCAGCTCACGCGCCCCTCCCCCAGAACGGATTCCGCCCGCTCGATACGTCTTGCGATTTCATCCGCCGTTTCGACATGATTGACCTTTACGTCGACAACGCCGATACCGATGCCCATGTCGGGACGAATGGACCTCAGCGCTCTGAGGTCCGACTCCGGACGGTGGGCGAGTTCGAGGACAAGATGATCGCATCGCAGGGCATTCAGAAAGTCAGTCAGAGCTTTCCATGTACCGCTTTGAATGGTCTGCCCGCCGTAGTTACCAAAACAGAAGTGCGTCGCCTTCTCCGTGGCGACCGCATCAAGGACCCTGTTTATCGCTTCAGCGGCTATCGGCCCGTCGGTAACATTACCCGGGATGTTGGCTTCGTCGACCTGAACGCAGGCGCAATCCAGATCACGGACCTGCGCGGCTAAGACATCGGCAACGGCCATGAGCAGAGCCTCGAAACTGCCGTAATGATTGTCCAGCAACGTGCGCGCCAGCATGTAGGGGCTGGTGAGGGTGAACTTCACGTTCTTACCGGCGATCCGGATTAAGCGGCGAGCGTCGGAGGGTAGATCGAGGGTTCCCTCGGACAAATCCGATTCGACCACGCCCGCAGGCCTGGCGCGAAATTTCATGGACCGTTGCGCTGCAAAAGCCTGCACGTCGCGTCGCCCTATTTCCGACCTCACTCCTCCCATAGGGCGGGTGAAGTACTCAATCATGCCGTTTGTATCCGGGTCGTTGACGTCAAAGCGGCAAAGCTCTCCATCCGTCGGCAGGTCGATGCCGAATTGACGTTGCGTTTGCACAACAACGCGTGTTGCATCGATAAGCGCCTGCTCGCTCGGAAGAGCCGCCAGCCAATCCGGCACGGGGTACGATCCAACCGTGGTTGTGCGAATACGAGAAATATTGTTCATATGGTCTCCGTTGGCGTACCTTTACGTATCTCCATCAACTCTTGATTACATCAACCCGCATAAAGACCGTCACGAAGTCTATTGCGGATGCATTGCCGGTCAAGCAGTTTCGGAAAACCTGGGCCGTGAGGCCGTGATTGACCGCGGCACATCTTTGGTGTATGTGTGCACGGCCAATGCGGCAACAGGCCGTTTCAGGAAGGAGAGCAGGTAATCATGCAGAATCTCGTTGAGGCTTATCCGCGTATTGTCCGGACGGACAAACCTGTTGAGGTGATCCTGGAGTTGAAGGGATTGATCGGCAGTGTTCCGGCGTGCGAGATGCAATTCGTCATGCGCGAGGTGTCGGGACGGCGGGAGAACATTGTGCTGGAGCCCCGTCATGACAAAGGGGGACGGCTGCATTTCTCGCACACCTTTTTCGGCGAGCAGGAGCATGTTCTTCTTGTGACGCACGTCCCACCGTCGGGAAAGAAGAGTCTCGTGTCGCGGGTCCCTTTCTACTCGCTGGAAGACGACCTTTTTTCGCGCCTGCCTTTCAAGGGCGATTTCCATATTCACAGCAATCGTTCGGACGGGCGGGAACCGCCCGCATATGTCGCGGCGGCTTGCCGCCGCGTCGGATTCGACTTTATGGCCTTGACCGATCACTCCGCCTACGAACCATCGCTGGAGGCCATTGCGGCTTTCAGGGACAGTCCTGCCGACTTGCGCATCTTTCCCGGCGAGGAAGTCCATCTCCCCGGCATCAATCAGCATATCGTCAATTTCGGAGGTTCGTTCAGCGTAAATGCCCTGGGGCGGGACAAGCCGCGTTTTGAGAAAGAGGTTGCGGCGGTGGAGGCGAAATTGCCGGCCGGTATCGACGCGGCAATTCGTCACGAATACGCCGCCTGTCTGTGGGCGTACCGCAAGATCCGCGAGGCGGGGGGAATCGGCATATTCTGCCACCCGTACTGGGGGTCGGGTTACGTGGATCACACTATGGAAGCGATCGTTGAGATGCATTTTCGCGATATGCCGTTTGATGCCTACGAGCTCCTCGGGGGATTTCTCCGCAAGGATGCGGAATCCAATATCCGCCAGGTCGCGCGCTACCACGAGGAGCGCACGCGCGGCTGCAAGATTCCCATCGTGGGCGCTTCCGACGCGCACGGTTGCGAGCGAGGAGAGCTGTTCGGCTGGTACTACACTATCGTCTTCGCGCGAAGCTGCTCGCTGGATGATCTTAAGGAAGCGATCGGTTCACTGTATTCCGTCGCGGTCGAAGCGCTTCCCGGGGATGTGCCGAGGGCGCACGGTTCCTACCGCCTGGTGTCTTACGCGCAGTTCCTCATCCGGGAATTCTTTCCGCGCCACGACGATCTTTGCATGCGCGAGGGGATCTGGATGTTTGCCCACCTTGCGGGCGACGAGCGGGCGGTCGAGAAAATGACCGAGCTGAAGGGGCAGACTGCTCGATTGACGGAAAGCTTCCGCGGAAAGCCGTCACCGGACCGCTCATGAGCTTAGCCGCGATTCTGCTGCTGATCGTTTCCGCATTTCTGCACGCGGGGTGGAACCTGCTGTCGAAGCGCAATAATCCGTCCCCCTCTTTTCTGCTTGTGGCAAACGCGTTCGGGTGCCTGATACTTTTACCCGCTGTTTGCCTCTGGGGAAAGGCGTATCTCTTTTTTCCGCTGCGCGTTTGGATACTGGTGATGCTTACCGGCGTATGCATGGCGGTTTACTACGCGGCGCTGGCTTTGGCTTACAGAGAGGGCGATATGTCCATCGTCTATCCCCTGGCGAGATCTTCACCGCTCATAGTGGTTACCGTAACCGCTCTGCTCCTTGGACGTAAAAGCGAAGTCGGGAACGCCTGCATCGCGGGTATCGTGTTGATCGTCGGCGGCTGTTTTCTTCTGCCAATGAACAGGTTCCGCGACCTCAGGCTGCGCAACTATACGAATGCCGCATGCCTCTTCGCCCTGCTCGCGGCATTCGGCACGGCGGGCTATTCCATGCTCGACGACACCGCGTTGCGCTGTCTTCGTGCCAGCTCAGACGTAGGGTTGAAGACCGTCCCGGCAACCATGCTGTACAGCTTTGTCGAAGCGCTTTCCGCATCCTTGTGGCTGGGCGGCTTCGTTCTTGGCTCGCGTCGCGGCCGCCGTGAACTTGGAGCGGTGTGGCGTCACCAGAGGAGCAGCGCCTTTCTGGCCGGGGCCGGAATCTATGTGACTTACACGATTGTCCTCGTTTCTTTGGCATTTGTCCGGAATGTAAGCTACGTCGTCGCCTTCAGACAGCTAAGCATACCTATCGGCGCCGTATTGGGAATGCTTCTGCTGAAGGAACCCCGGCCGGCGCCGAAGATCGCGGGTATCGCGGTGCTGTTCGTGGGATTACTGATGGTGGGGCTGGGATAAGGAGCAGTCGGGTATATCGTGCAAGAACCGCCCTCGACTTTGACCTGTGCTTGAAAAGGGAGAAATCGATGACCGCGAACGGTATGAAACACGGCATGCACATGCGCTATCCCGCCACACGCTGGCAGGATGCTCTGCCGACCGGCAGCGGCCTTGTCGGCGCGCTGATCTACGGTCAGATCAGAAACGAAACCATCTTGCTGAATCACGATGCGCTTTATTACCCGAGAGGAAAAGCGGAGCTTGTGGATGTCTCGGACCTGCTGCCGGAGGTGCGCCGCCTGATAAGCATCGGGCGGTACAAAGATGCCGCGGATTTGATGCCCGCCGCGTATGCCGAACGCATGGCGGCCAAAGGCGCTTCCACGAGTTACCTGAGGGACCCCTATCAGCCTTTCTGCACCATTCGACTGCACGCAGTCAGCAGGGCTCCATTCCGCGATTATCGCCGCGGTGTTGATTTTTCGACCGGCCGCGCCTGGGTGCAATGGTCGGAGAATGAAACCGTGTACACGCGTGAAACGTTTGTCTCCCGGATCTCGGATACAGTTTTTCTTAGGGTCCGCGGCAGCCGGCTCGGGGCCGTTTCGTGCCGCGTCGCGCTGGCGGCGCAGCGGAACGAGCAGTCAAATCCAAAGTTGTTCTTTGCGTCCGGAGACGTAGAGGCGCCGGCCGCACGATGTACGGCCCATGATAACGGAACCCTGACTTTTGCCGCCGATTATCCCAACGGGTCTTCTTTCGGGGCCGCGGGCCATGTGGCAACCGCGGGCGGCCGCGTCAGGACCTTCGACAATGAGCTGGTGGTCGAAGATGCGGATGAAATCGTTGTGCGGGTGGGGCTGTATATCGGGGAAGATCCCGACATCGCCGTGCCCCGTCTGCTGACGGAATTCGAGCAGCTTTCGGCGGACTTCGATGCGGCGCTTGAGAAACACTCGGAGCTGCATGCGGAACTGTTCGGCAGAATGACTCTGGAACTCGAGGGCGAAGAACGCCATTCAAATGAAGAAATGCTGATTACGGCCTACGGCGGCGACGTGCCGACATCCCTCATCCTGACGATGTTCGAATTCGGGCGCTACCTGCTGATCTGTTCGAGCCGCCCCGGGGGTCGGCCGGCAAACCTGCAGGGCATCTGGAACGGCGACTACTCGCCGGCATGGGATTCTGATTTCCATACCGACGAGAATGTTCAGATGAATTACTGGCAGGCATTGCCTGGCGGCCTTTACGAAGCAGCCTTGCCGTTCTTCGAATACTTCGAGAAATGCATCGAAGACTATCGCGAGAATGCCGCAAAGATATTCGGATGCCGGGGCATATTGGCCTCCATCGCACAGACTACGCACGGTCGCGAGTATCCTCGTGTGTGGTCCAACTGGACGGCCGGGGCGGGTTGGATCGGACAACATTTCTACGACTACTATCTCTTTACCGGCGACATCGAGTTTCTTCGCAACCGCGCCGTGCCCTGGCTGAAGGAAGTGGCGCTTTTTTACCAGGATTTCCTGGTGGAGGGAGATGGCGGCAGACTGCTTTTCTCGCCGTCGTTATCCCCGGAGAACAGGCCGGCCGGAGACAAGACCCACCTGATTACGATGAATGCGGCAATGGATATCGCTGTCTGCCGCGAAGTCCTGCAGAATCTCTGCTCGGCCTGCGAACTGCTGGGAATGGAAGCGGAGAGCGTGCAACGATGGCGGTCCATGCTGGCCAAACTCCCGCGGTACGCGGTCAACAGAGAAGGCGCCTTCGCGGAGTGGCTGCATCCGGCCTTCAAAGACAACTACCGTCACAGGCATCACTCGCACCTGTATCCGCTGTTCCCGGGCATCGAGATAACCGAGGACACAAACCCCGAGATTTATGAAGCTTGTCGTGTTGTGGTCGAGAAGAAAATGGAGATAGGCATTGAAAGCCAACTCGGCTGGTCCATGGCCCATATGGCCAATATCTATGCGCGGCTGGGGATGGGCACCCGGGCGCTGGAGTGTCTTGAGATCCTTTCGAGAAGCAGCGTCGGTCCGAATCTGTTCACCTACCTCTGTGATTGGCGGGACATGGGCCTGAGTAAACCGGGCGGCGCCGACACGCCTTTCCAGATCGATGCCAATCTCGGCATGTCGGCGGCCGTGCTTGAAATGCTCGTTTTCAGCAAACCGGGGCGGATCAAGCTCCTCCCGGCCCTGCCCGGCAAGTGGGTGGCCGGCCGTGCGACAGGGATTTGCTGCCGCGGCGGCATCAAGGTGGATATGGAGTGGGACATGCGCAAGGGCTCGTTTTCCGCCGCGCTGTCCAGCGGCACCGACCGGGAAATTCTCGTCAGCTTGCCGGGGTTCGCGGAGAATACCGAATTTGACCAGCCGCAGGCGGCGACCCCTTCCGGGAAACCGCGAACAGTCTCTTGGAATGTTGCCCTGCGCGCAAACGTGCCGATCCATGTCCATACCCGCCCTGAAAGCCCCATAAAAGGTTGAAGCAGAGGCTCGTCGGCACAAGTAGAGCATCATATTGTCGTGCCGAGCGCTCCGATTCCGCGCGGGACAGTATTGAGGATAAGTATCGAGAAGCGGACCGTGCCGGGCAGAGCACAAATGGCCCGGCCGGGCACTTTCGCGCTTGTTATTACGAGAAAAGTCGAGGAATCTTTCCCCCTATCGCACACATCGCGGTGTTTCACGGTTGGAAGTCGATTCGAGAACGGGATCGGAAATCACAACTTTGCCAAGGAGATAATCTATCCATGATACTTGATTCTCTACGAAGCGTTATCACTTTCCGCGACGGGTGGAAATTCACGCGCGAGGCCGCAGCAGGCATGGAGGCTGCGGATTTCGACGATACGGCCTGGCAGGACGTCCGCGTGCCCCACGACTGGGCGATCGCCGGCCCCTTTGACCGCGAGAACGATCTTCAGATAACGGCAATCTTCGAAGACGGCCAGATCAAGGAAGGCGAGCATACCGGGCGCACCGGCGGGCTGCCGCACGTCGGCAAGGGCTGGTACCGCCTCAGGTTCGATCTGCCCGAGGACATCGCCTCAAGGCGCGTGCGCATCGAGTTCGACGGCGTGATGAGCCACAGCCGCGTCTACTGCAACGGCGAATTCGTCGGCTCCTGGCCGTACGGCTATACCTCCTTTGCGTTCGACATCACCGCATTGGTGAAGCCCGGAGAAAATATCCTGGCGGTATCCTGCGACAACAAGCCGCACGCTTCGCGCTGGTATCCCGGCGCCGGAATCTTCCGCCACGTGCGCCTCGTGACCCTGGCTCCGGTGCACGTCGGCCACTGGGGAACATTCGTGACTACGCCCTCCGTCGGCAAGAACTCGGCAACCGTTCATGTCCGGACTGAAATATCCTGTGGACTTCCCCGGGAATCGAACGTCGAACTGGAAACTGTGTTGCTGGATCCCGAAGGCAAGCAGATCGCCGCAATCAAGGAATCAAGGCGGATCGCGGCCGATGCCGTCTTCGAGCAGCAGGCCGATGTCCCCTCCCCGGCTCTCTGGTCGATTGAAACACCGCGCCTTTACACCGCCCGATCGGTCTTGCGCGTTGAGGGAGAAGTGGTCGATGTCTACGAAACCCTTTTCGGTATACGCACGCTCGAGTTCAATCCGCTCAAGGGTTTCTTCCTGAACGGCCAGCGCGTCAGGCTGAACGGCGTCTGCATGCACCACGACCTGGGAGCGCTGGGCGCCGCCGTCAACCGCGCCGCGCTGGCGCGCCAGTTGCGGATTCTCAAGGACATGGGCTGCAACGCAATCCGCACCAGCCACAATCCCCCCGCCCCCGAGCTGCTGGAGCTTACCGACGGAATGGGGTTCGTGGTGATCGACGAAGCGTTCGACGAATGGCACACCGGCAAGTGCGACAACGGCTGCCACATCCTCTTCGACGAGTGGGGAGAAAGGGATCTGCGCGCGCTGATCCGGCGCGATCGCAATCATCCGTCGGTCATCATGTGGAGCCTCGGCAACGAGATCCGCGAGCAGACCGATTCCGAGCGGGGCCGCGAAATCTGCAAGTTTCTGCACGACATCACGCACGGCGAAGACCCGACGAGGCCGACGACCTGCGGCTTTAACTGCGCCGATGAAGCAATCGCGAACGGCCTGGCCGAGGTGGTGGATGTTCCGGGCTGGAATTACAGGCCGTACGCCTACGCGCGCTACCACGCCGAGCACCCCGAATGGCCCATGTACGGCAGCGAAACCGCCTCCTGCATCAGCTCGCGGGGCGAGTATTACTTTCCCGTCGAGGACGAGAAGCATCCCGTGCGCGAGAACCTGCAGGTCAACAGCTACGACCTTTCCAGCCCGAACTGGGCAAGCTGCCCGGATGTCGAGTTTCGGGGGGTGGACGAGAATCCCTGGATCATGGGCGAATTCGTCTGGACGGGTTTCGATTACCTGGGCGAACCGACTCCCTACTACAGGCAGTGGCCCAGCCGCAGCTCGTACTTCGGCATTGTAGACCTGTGCGGGCTGCCCAAAGATCGCTTCTACCTTTACCGCAGCCGCTGGTCGAGCGAACCGACGCTGCACATTCTCCCTCACTGGACCTGGCCGGGACGCGAGGGAGAAATCACGCCCGTTCACTGTTTCAGCAGTTGGGATACCGTCGAGTTGTTCCTTAACGGGGTATCGCAGGGCAAGCGTTCCAAGGACATCAAGAACCTGTTGAGCAAATACCGCATAGTCTGGAACGGGGTGAAGTACGAACCCGGCGAGCTGAAGGCCGTGGCCTACGACGCGGACGGCAAACCAGTCGCGGAGACCGCCGTTCGCACGGCCGGCGCCCCGGCCGCGGTGCGGCTTACTCCGGACAGCGGCGCCATGGCCGCCAACGGCCTGGACATGGCCTTTGTCACGGTCGAGATCGTCGACGCCGACGGCAACCTGTGCCCGCGGGCCGACAACCTGGTGCGCTTCGCGGTCGAAGGCCCCGCCGAAATTGCCGCCGTCGACAACGGTAACGCCGCCACCGTCGAGCCGTTTATCGCCGACTACCGCAAGGCGTTCAACGGCAAGTGCGTGGTCTACCTGCGCTCGGTCGCAGGCCGCACCGGCACGGTCAGACTCAAGGCCGAGAGCGAAGGGTTGACGTCGGGCAATACGCACTGGGAGGCGCAGCCACCGGAAGAATAGCGCCACAGCACCAATCGGACGTGAACAAAGGTTTGTCGAACAGTTTCTTGATGTCTTCTCGTTTCATAGCGGCCGCAATGTAATGTAGGGTAGTAGTCGTGTTGTGTCAACACAAGAATTACACCTATAACGTTATCGTGTTTGGCGCGCTCAAATAATAGTCTTCCTCGCGTATTACACTCAAGAATACGTCGCGGTAGTTTACCAGTATTGTTGAGGGCCGCAATTTGCGCCGGGGGGGGGTGGGTGCCACGGCCGCGGCGGGAACGAGCGGGGCTACCGCCAGCCCAGACTGCCGGCAACGGGCTCCGCGGATGTCGACCCAGAAGTCGTCTCCTGGCGCGCCAATCGGTGCTCCCGCGGTCCGTGCCGATGGGTGGGGCCGGCAGGCGCTTAGGATTCCTGCTCCTGCCACAAACCCCGCATTCACCAGCGTTCTTGAGGCGGATCAGCGGCCCGGTAACATCTCAGTAACGAAACGACCGCTCAACACCTCGATAACGGCGCTGAGATACCCGAGGAAGGCACGAAGTCCAAAGGCTGATCCTCTCCACACGCTTTATGAGCGCAAGTGCTTCTGTGGCGAGCCAGAACGGACGCCACGGCGGCCCGAGGGGTGCCGGATTGCCCATAGATGTGATCATTCCTGCAGCGGTTTACTTGCGACGCAACAAACGCAACCTTGCCAAAATCCGCTCCGGCTCCCAGGGTCTAGAGTCTTTTTCGACCCGAAATTGGCCCATTTCGGGCATTAAGACCCGGCGTGGCCGACTTGTGGTACAACAAACTCAACCGTACCACGCAACATTGCGCCGGTTTCTGGATTGTCTGGCTATCCGCGGCAAAGCAGAAATCCGCGGATTTCCTAGGCTTATTGCCGATTTCCGGACTGGTTGTTGGCGGCGGGCGCCAGCGTCAGGTATTTCGTGTAGTACAGATCCACAAGCACCCGCCCTCACTGCATGCTCTCTTCGGCCGATACACAGCCTGGAGCAGCTCAGTGACCCACAATTTCAGCGAAAGAGCCTCAGTTTTCGGCATCCAGTCGCATCGTTCTCTGTGTACTTCATGGTCGCCATTGTTCTGCGCGTTCTTATTCACATAGCATTTCGCCCTCGTACACCTCCTTCTTCCTTGGATTTCTTCTCTCCCTTGGAGGCCTATCAGTCGCTGGCTTCTCCTGCAACAACGCTCAATGGAAGCGTAATCTCCTTCGCCGACTGATGGTCGGTTGTTATCAGGATCTTGGCGCCGTCCAAATTCTTGGCCGGGGTGATATTGGAAAATGTCAGGCGCCAGACACTGGGGGAGATTGAACGGATATTTGTTTTGATGTCAGGTTGGGATTTGGGAGGCTGGACCTTCAGGATCTTGAAAGGCTTGTTGCTTCGGGAGCGAACGGCGGCGTAGCGGGTCACGGGTTTCGGAACCACAAGCTGCTCGACCAGAACAATCTCGCTTGGCACAATGGTAAGATCGCTGGTCACATCGGCACTGGCAAAGATCTCAATCTCCGGGCATTTCTTGCTGTCTGTCAGGACTCGTATCTTGCCGCGAACCTTGCCCTGTGGCATGGGCGGGACAGTGCGGACGGTAATGACGTGATTGCTGCTCGTGCCTGTTTCGGCGTATGTGCCTGAGAACTGCGCCGCTGTCGAGACCAGGCCGGTAATAGAAAAGGCAGACCCGGAACCGCAGGCGATTCTGACCTGCTTTTCGTCAGTGCCGTCAGG
>Ga0180435_10001358_pt1 | contig 25614 bp, 24 predicted proteins | sample SS_ome_3_FD_132467 | JGI IMG/M metagenome (GOLD analysis project Ga0180435, IMG submission 132467) | Hypersaline lake sediment archaeal communities from the Salton Sea, California, USA - SS_3_S_1 metaG | ecosystem: Environmental > Aquatic > Non-marine Saline and Alkaline > Hypersaline >... | reverse complement strand
TTTACGCTATTGCAGCTATATAAAGAAATTAGCTAGAGAAATGGAGTTGCCATGAGCCACGATATCTACCGAGAACCGCTGGTAAGTCGATACACCAGCACGGAGATGCAGTATTTATTTTCTGATCAGAAAAAATTCAGCACCTGGAGACGATGCTGGATCGCATTGGCTGAGGCACAACTCGAACTTGGACTCACTGATTTGATCAATGAACAGATGATTTCCGAGATGAAGGCACATGTCGATTCGATCGATTTCGATGTCGCCAGGGAGAAAGAAAAGCAGATCCGTCACGATGTCATGGCGCATGTCTATGAATTCGGAACGAAGTGCCCCACCGCCGAACCTATTATCCATCTTGGCGCTACGTCCCAGTTTGTCGTCTGCAATACTGATCTCATTATTCAAAAAGAAGCTTTTAAACTCATCAGGAACGGCCTGATCAGTGCCATATCTCAGCTTGCAGACTTTTGTGCAAACTACAAAGCGCTTCCGACCCTTGGTTTTACCCATTATCAGCCGGCCCAACCAACCACCGTAGGCAAGAGAAATTGTATATATATCAATGACTTAATTACTGACCTGAACGCACTTGATCATTTCGTTTCAGGCATGCTGGCCAGAGGGGCCAAAGGTACGGTCGGAACCCAGGCAACGTTTCTGGAATTATTTAGCGGTAATCACGAAAAAGTACGCAATCTCGACCGGATCGTTGCCAACAAGCTCGGATTTGAAAATTCGCTGCCGGTTACCGGCCAGACGTACAGCCGGAAATCCGACATAAAAATGGCTGAAGTGCTTGCCGGTATCGGCTCAACCGCCCATAAATTTGGAACCGACCTCCGGCTGCTCTCCAACCTGAAGGTGCAGGAAGAACCATTTGCGAAAAACCAGACCGGATCTTCAGCCATGGCCTACAAGCGTAATCCGATGAGGTCCGAGCGCATGACCGGTCTGGCCAGAAAACTGATGGGACTTGTTCCGAATTTCTACGCGACCTATTCCAACCAATGGTTTGAACGTACGCTCGATGATTCTGCCATTCGCCGGATGGATATCCCTCAGGCGTTTCTGCTCTGCGACGCTATATTAAAGCTGCTTGTCAATATAACCTCAGATATGGTCGTATATCCAGAACAAATCAACAAAAATTTGCGCGCCGAATTGCCGTTTATGGCCACTGAAAAAATACTCATGGAAGCGGTCGCAAAAGGAAAAAGCCGCCAGGAGATGCACGAGGTAATCAAGATTCATTCAATTGATGCTGGCAAATCTGTCAAGAATCATGGTAAAGACAACGACCTGTTCAAGCGGCTCGGAGATGATGACCGCATACCTTTTACAAGAGAAGAGCTCGAAGCCCTGACCGGAGACCTGCTGCAATTTACCGGCCGGGCTGAACAGCAGACGGAAGAATATCTGGACGAGATCGTTTATCCGCTCCTGGAGAAAAACCAGGACGCTTTCGTACCGGTAGATTCTGCACTGCATGTCTAGATGACAAAAAAAACCGACAACCTGATTGACACCTATTACCGGATTGCACCCGAACGGTTTCATTACGTGAAGTTCGTCCTCGAGGGCTACGACAATCTGACCGTTCTCTCGTCAATCTCTGGAAAAAAAGGGATAATCCGCCTCAAATGCGTCCGGGAAGCACTACCGGAACTGATCAATCTGCTCGCAGACCTGGCGCCCGATATTAAAAAACATTCCCTGTAACCTCCCATTCATACCCGACGATGTCTCACTCGACCTTTTATATAAAGACGTTCGGCTGTCAGATGAATATCCGCGACAGCGAAATCATGGCCCAAAAACTCAGCGAGAGCGGCTATATCGAAACCGCCTCGCCTGATGACGCCGGTTTGGTAATTCTCAATACCTGCTCCGTAAGGGGCAAGGCGGAACAGAAAGTTTTCAGCCTGCTTGGCTCGCTGCGTAAAAATAAACAGCAGAATCCCGACCTGAAAATATGCGTGGCCGGTTGTGTCGCACAGCAGGAAGGGCAGCGCATCATAGACAGAATGGAGCATGTCGATCTGGTTATCGGTACTCAGCAGATCTATAACCTGGTCGAATTGCTGAACAGGGCAGCGGAGGAGCCGGCCGCGATAAACCTCTCCGATCGCTATGAGATCCCATCGTACATCCCGAATCCGTACCAGGCTGAATCCAGCGAACCGGCCGGCAACGTACCAGTCCGCCCCTTTCAGTTTTCGCGGTTTGTCACGATTATGCAGGGATGCAATAACTTCTGTACCTATTGCGTCGTCCCCTACACGCGGGGCAGAGAAGTATCGAGGCTCGCCGCTGACATTGTCGAAGAAGTGCAGACGCTGGTTTCAACAGGGGTGTGTGAAATCACCCTGTTGGGACAAAATGTAAACTCTTACGGAATTACGAACCGGGTAAGTGCACACGGACTCCCCTACTCTTTCGCCGATCTCCTCGCTGAGGTTTCCAGGATTCCGGGTTTACAGCGGCTCAGGTTTACGACCTCCCACCCGAAGGATATATCCGCTGAGCTCATCGAGTGTTTTGCCGCTGTTGAAAACCTGTGCCCGCAGATTCACCTGCCGGTGCAGTGCGGCTCCGATCGCATTCTCAAGCGGATGAATCGGAAATACACCATCGCTTCATATCTTGACACAATCGATAAACTGCAGGCCGCGTGCCCGGACATTGCGATCACGACCGATATGATCATTGGCTTTCCCGGAGAGACGGAACGTGATTTCGCCGATACGATGGCGCTGCTCGAACGGGTCAGATACCATGGGTCGTTTTCTTTTAAATACTCCGACAGGCCCGGAACTGCCGCGGCCCGTTTTGACGGAAAATTGACCGAGCAGGAAAAAGGCGAGCGTCTGCAGCGTTTTCAGAAGCGTCAGGACCAGATCAGTCTTGAACGAAACCGGGAATATGTCGGCAATTCCCTGTCAATCCTGGTCGAGACGAATGAACAGGGCAGCATGAGGGGAAGAACGGAGACGAACCATATTGTCCATGTGGATGACGCACCGGAACAGATCGAACGCGGTGCTTTCGTCGATGCGACCATTTATCACGCCGGGCAGCATTCGTTAAAGGGAAAAATCAGCCGGTAGTTTCGTTTTCTTCCGGGGCATCCCCTTCATCGGCGATTCCGGGCAGAACGGCGTTTGCCCGTTCCTTGATGACGCGCTCGGTTGATTCGACCACCCTGCGCGCTACCCGCGGTGACACGCGTTTTCCTTTTGCCGATGCATTTTTGATCAGGTATTCACTGAAATCCACTTCCACGATGTTGCTGCGCGCCCTTTGCGAAGGCACCAGGCTGACCCGGGCATGCTTGTCTTCCCCGGTCAGCAGCAGCAATATCCGCGAGCGTTTATGCGGCGTGAAGAGGTGATACGCTTTGTCGAGGATGAATTTCGGGGACTTGAAGCGCTTTACATAGGCAAGATTTTCACCGCCGTCACGGTAAATTACGTTGAATATCTCACCTTTTTTATAAACCGCCGCATACGCCAATTCCTCGCCGACGAAAAGCTTTTCCGGGACCGGTACCACCCGATATAGTCCGGAGCGATCGATCAGCAGCAGACGGTCATACTCGGAACAGGAGAACGAGATATCTTCCTGTTCGTCTTCGGTCTTGATGCTGTGGCCGATAAACCCGCTGGCCCGATGATACCCGACATTCAGGTTCGACAGCGCGACCTTGCGGGCCTTGACTTCCGAGAATTCGGTAATTTCGGTTTGCCGGGGATAGGCATCGCCATAGGTTTTCAGCAGCCCCTCTATATAGCCGATCGTATAGCCGATCGGGTCTTTGAGACTGGTCTCGATCGCCTTGATATCTTTCCTGATCGCCCGTATCTCCTTGGCCTGCCGTTCGATATCGTACCGGGATATACGCTTGATCCTGATCTCGAGCAGCCGTTCCACATCCTCCCTGGTGACGGGCTGTTCGAGCCGGTCCAGGTAAGGTTTAAGCGATTTGTCGACGGTCTTTACCACCTGCTCGTACGTGGTTACTTCCTCGATCTGCTTATAGAGCCGCTCCTCGATAAAAATCTGTTCGAGCAGGCGGGCATGCAGTTTCTGTGACAATCGCCCCAGTTCTATTTCCAGTTCCCTGGTTAGATCACCGACGAGTTTGTCGGTATTGAACCTGAGTACATCGTTGACGGTACTCGTTTCCGGCATGTTGCCGCGAATCAGGGTCAGGTTGGCGTTGAGCGAAACCTCACAGTCGCTGAATGCATACAGCGCCTTGATCGTGTCTTTTGCATAGATGTTGCGGGGCAGTTTGATCTCTATCTCAACGTCTTCCGCGGTGTAATCCGAAATGGACAGGATTTTTATCTTCCCCGCCCGCGCCGCCTTTTCTATGGAATCGATCAGCGTTGACGTCGTTGTGCCATATGGAATCTCGGTGATCGTAATGGTCTTCTCGTTTTTTTCGGTGATGCGGGCCCGGCACCTGATTTTTCCGTTTCCCTGCTCGTAGTCGGTTACGTCAATCAGTCCCCTCTTCTGGAAATCGGGATATATCTGGATATCTTCACCTTTCAAGAGGGCGATCTGGGCCGCGAGGAGTTCGCAGAAATTATGGGGGAGTATTCTGGTTGCCATGCCGACGGCGATCCCGTCGGCTCCCTGGAGCAGCAGCATCGGGATTTTCGACGGCAGCGATACCGGTTCGGTCGTTCGGCCGTCGTAGGATTCGATAAATTCGGTCAGGTCCCTGTTGAAAAGGACTTCCCTGGCAAGCGGCGACAAGCGGCATTCGATGTAGCGGGCGGCGGAGGCCTGGTCACCGGTGAAAATGTTGCCGAAATTTCCCTGGCGATCGATCAGGTATCCCCGGTTGGCGAGATGCACCAGGGCGGAGAAGATGGACGCATCGCCGTGCGGGTGGAGTTTCATCGTTTCCCCGACGACGTTGGCGACCTTGTGGAAGCGGCCGTCATCCATATTGTTCAGCGTCTGCAGAATGCGGCGCTGAACCGGTTTCAACCCGTCCTCTATGGACGGAATCGCGCGTTCCTTGATGACGTAGGATGTATACTCCAGGAAATTGGTTTCGAAAAGTCTGTGTAGTCTTCCTGCCTGGTCGCTCATGTAAATTGCCTGTATCTCTCATGTCCTGCATGCGAGGACATGTGTCTAAAGGTCGCCTAGATCAGATGTTCCATGATGTACTGCTTGCGTTCGGGGGTGTTTTTCCCCATATAAAAGGACAGCACCTTCGGCACTTCGCTGACCCGGTCTATGGTCACGTTTCTCAGGCGGATCTCACCGGAAATAAATTGCTTGAATTCTTTCGGACTGATTTCTCCGAGCCCTTTGAAACGGGTCGTTTCAACGACGCGCTTCTGCTTCCCGCGTCCCTGGAGCTTTTTCGTGCCGGTTTCCTTTTCGGCCTCGGAATAGCAGTAGATGGTCTCCTGTTTCGTTCTTACCCGGTATATCGGTGTTTCCAGAATATAGATATGACCGAGCTTCACCAGGGGCTCGAAGTAGTGCAGGAAAAAAGTCAGCAGCAGATTCCTGATATGCAGGCCGTCCACATCGGCGTCAGTGGCGATGATGATTTTGTCATAGCGCAGATCGGAAATGGATTCTTCGATGTTGAGCGCCTGCATCAGCGAGTACATCTCGTCGTTCTTATAGAGCAGATTCAGCTTCTGCCCGAGCACGTTGAGTGGTTTCCCCTTGAGGGAGAAAACCGCCTGCGTCATCGGGTCCCGCGAAGACACGATCGAACCGGCGGCGGACTGGCCTTCGGTAATGAAGATCATGTTTTCCTGCCCGGGCTTGGACGGCTTTCCGCGGGACGGGTGATATTTGCAGTCCTTGAGCTGCGGAATCTTGATCGCAACTTTCTTGGCTTTTGCGCGCGCCTCTTTACGCACCGACTGCAGTTCCTTGCGAACTTTTTCGTTGCGCAGGATCTTCGAGATCAGGACCTCGGCCCGCTCGCTGTTTTTATATAACTCGCTTGAAACCGCATCCTTGACCTGGTTCACGATCCATGAGCGAACCTCGGTGTTGCCGAGCTTGTTTTTGGTCTGCGATTCGAAAACCGGGTCTTTTATTTTAATCGCCAGCGTTCCGACAATGCCGTCGCGAACATCCTTGTTGATGAATTTCTTGGAAGAAAATTCGTTGATTCCTTTTAAAATCCCCTCCCGAAAGGCAGACAGATGGGTCCCTCCTTCGCTTGTAAACGTTCCGTTTACGAACGAAAAATAGGAGTCTCCATATGAATCGGTGTGGGAAAACGCAAATTCGAGCGTCTGGTCCTTGTAGTAGACCGGCTCGTACAGGCTGTTGCCGTCCAGTTCGTTGGTGAGCAGGTCAAACAGTCCGTTCGTGGAGTGATAGAGGAATTTGTTGTAGTTGATCTTCAGGCCGGCATTGAGGTATACGTAGCGCCATAACCGTTTGTCTATATACTCCTGATCAAAGCGGTATTCCCCGAACAATTGCGGGTCCGGGATGAATTCTATCAGGGTTCCGTCTTTTTCGTCGGTTTTGCCTTTCTTCTGCCCGGTCAGGACCCCCTGTTGGAATTCTGCTGACGCGAAATTTCCGTCGCGAAAAGCGGTTACCTTGAAATAATCGGACAGTGCATTGACCGCCTTGGTGCCAACGCCGTTGAGCCCCACAGAAAACTGGAATACGTCGGTATTGTATTTTGCCCCGGTGTTGATGATCGACACGCATTCGATGATTTTGCCGAGCGGGATGCCCCTGCCAAAATCCCTGACGCTCGTGCGCCCGTCTTCATCGATCTGTACGTTGATACGCTTACCGGCTCCCATGATGAATTCATCGACGGCGTTGTCGATCACCTCTTTTAACAGGATGTAAATGCCGTCGTCGTGGTGGGACCCGTCGCCGAGCCGGCCGATATACATTCCCGGCCGCTTCCTGATATGCTCAAGCGAACTCAGCGTTTTTATCTTGCTTTCGTCATAGATTTCTGCGGGTTTGGTCATGGTGATTTCTGTCTGTAATTTTCACAATGGATGGGCGGCATAATATGTTATTTCGGTGCAATCCGCAAGCTGACGAGCGGTAAAAAATTCTGGTGCGGTCCGGGAAGAGCGATCCTGCTTCAGAGAGTTATGCAATCCGCATCACCCGCTCGCAGTCGGGACAAATCCAGGTGGGCCCGTTGCTGATTCCCCATTTGTTCTCTTCAAAACACTCGGGGCATATCTGGAAACCGCAGGGACAGTTCCAGCAGAACGGTTTCTTCTCTCGGCAGCAACTGCAGATGTATTCGCCGAGCCTTCTTTTTCGGTAGCCTTTTTTCTTTACAGGTGTCATGGCTCGATAACGCTCCATGCTATTTCATCGACTGAACCATCCAGCGTGCGTATGGTTCGTCTATCGCGACAATATCGACGGCGGCTATTTCCGGTACATCGTATGGGTGAATTGAGCGGATCAGGTCGGCCAGTTCGGCAAACAACCGCTTTTCTGTTTTAATGCTCACCACATATTCACGATCTTCGACCACCTCGCCCTGCCACCAATACATGCTTTCGACCGGTGCAGAAACCTGGATGCATGCGGCAAGTTTGTTTTCGAGGATCGCGCGCGACAAGGTGCTGCACGTATCTTTTCTGTCGCAACTGGTGACGACCAGTATCGGGTGTAATTCCGGTTGCATGGTTCACCGCTTCAGTTTAGTTTTTAAGGCGACCTTGAAAAATTGTCTTTTCGCCCAAACTCTGCGTTGCGGATGTCAATTTTATCCTCAACATATTGATATATGCCTGCGGGAAAATTTCCATTCGCGCCTTGATTTTGAACGAAAATCCGAATTTTTCAAGGTTGCTTTAAGTTATCTTGAAATTAGTAAATTCGTCCTCTACTATAACGCAGAATCTTTCGTTGGGTTATATTTTTGCCCCCCGGACCATCACAACCATCCTGTCTGCAAGGTGAGGCAATGCTTTTTGTTATCGATATCGGCAACACCCATACCGTGACCGGCATGGTCGACAACGGCACGATCATCCACCAATGGCGGACCAAAACAGATCCGGCCATGACCGGCGACGAACTGGCTGTCCAATTCCACAACCTTTTCAGCCTCGCTTCGCTCGCTCCGTCGCTGATTGATGGAATAGTGCTCGCCAGCGTCGTCCCCCAACTCGAGTCATCCTACTACGACTGCTGCGGCAGGCTCTGCGGGCAACACCAGATTCCCGGAATCATCAGCGTCAACAGCGAGACTGCCGCCGATATCGTTACGGTCAAGCTGGAACACCCGGCTGAAATTGGAGCCGATCGCCTGGTCAACGCAATCGGCGCATTCCATCAGTGCCGCGCGAACGCCATTGTCATCGATTTTGGAACCGCCATTACATTCGACTGCATTTCGGACCAGTGCGAATATCTCGGCGGACTCATACTGCCCGGCATGCATGTGGCCATGAGTGCGCTGAGCAGTAAAACCGCCAAGCTTCCGCAGATCGATCTGCACACGCCGCCTGAAAAAGTCATCGGCACCAGTACCGTTGCCGCAATGAAAAGCGGAATCATGTTCGGCTATGCAGATATGATCGAAGGACTGCTCAGCCGCGTCAAGCATGAAATGGAACACTCCGGCTACGCATCCCCGCACGTGTTTGCGACCGGCGGCATGGCCCAGGTTCTGCACGAAAATCTTCCCTCTATCGATACGGTGGACCCGGACCTGACGCTCAACGGCCTGGCCATCATTCACCGGAAGCTGAGCGCACGCTGATATGTCTGTCTTTCCACCACCGCTTGCTCCCGGAGATCTGATCGGCGTTGCCGCCCCGGCAGGATACCTGCAGGAACCGGAACGCTACGTCGAAGGCTGTGCGATCATCCGCGATATGGGATTTGAGATCTACGAGCCCGGCAAGCAATGGCCCGGCTATGGTTATCTTGCCGATTCGGATGAAAATCGCGTAAGGGAGCTGCACCGGTTGTGGGATACCCCCGACATCAAGGCGGTTTTTGCGCTCAGGGGCGGGTACGGTTGCTTGAGACTCCTGCAGCATCTCGATATCGACTTGTTCAAAAAAAATCGCAAATTGTTTGTCGGGTTCTCCGACATTACGGTCCTGCACAGTCACCTCTACGAAAGAACCGGTTCAATCTCGCTGCACGGCCCCGGTCTGGCTACCCTGGCTAGTTCCGACCAAAAGAGCCGGGAAAGACTGTACCACTGTCTGCGAGGCCACTGGCACCGGACCCTGAAAGAAGATATTGAAATTGTCCGGGGCGCCGCCCCGGCAACCGGTCCGCTGCTCGGCGGCAACCTGTCAAGCCTCGTAACGATGCTCGGTACTCCATGGTTTCCTGATTTGAGCGGTTCGATCCTGCTCCTCGAAGATGTCAACGAAGTATTTTACCGGATAGACCGCCTGCTCACGCAGCTGCAGCTCAGCGGTACGCTGGACAGAGTCCATGGCATTATCCTCGGGCAATTCTGCGATAATCAGACCGATCCGACCGAACAGTTGCGAATCAATGAATTCGTCTGGCACCGCACCCTCGAATTGACCCGCTCTTCCCCTGTCGCGGTGTGGGGGAATTTTCCGGTTGGACATTGTCGCAGAAATCTTGCACTCCCGCTTGGAGCGATATGCACCATGGATTCGCAGGACGGGTGCCTGCACTTTTCCGATCGCAAATATGATGATTGACGAACAAGCCGGTTAATTGTATAAATACTGATTAATCTCAATGGCTCGATAAATCTTCAACTACAGGTTATTATTGTATGTTTACGACGATTAGAAAATTCACGGTTTCTGTTTCAGGCCTTGCAGCCTTCCTCTTTTTTATGGCCGTATCCCACGCTGTTGCGGCTGATTTCGTGAGCGTCAAGGGCGACAATGTGAACGTCCGGACCGGCGCCGGAACCAACTACGAAGTTTCGATGGAGTTGTTCGAGGGACACCCGCTTAAGGTGGTCTCAACCCAGGGTGACTGGTATAGAGTCGTCGATTTCGAAAACGATTCCGGATGGATTCATCGATCCCTGGTGACCGACGGCAACACGGTTATCGTCAACGGCAATAAAAACGTCAATATGCGCGCCGAGGCGAGCACCAACAGCTCGATTGTTGCGACCGTCGATCGCGGCGTCGTGATGACCGTACTTGAAACCCAGGGAAAATGGGCCAAGCTCAAGCATTCGAGCGGGCTGATCGGGTGGATTTATAAACCGCTGCTGTGGCCTTGATTCACCGGCTTAGCCGCTGCCGGCGCCAACGATTTCATGAATCCGCCTGTCCATGTCCAAGGGCAGGCGGACCGTTTTTCCGGCCTTGTTCCTGAACAGAACGTGGGCATGCTCTAAGGCGAATAAGAACAGATTTCTGGTTAGTTCCACGTCTTTTCTACAATAATTCGCGATTTCTCTGAATTTCCCTTCCCTGAACCACGCCAGCGCCTGCAGGCCGTCGCCGCTTTTCTTTTCACCGAGGGTGAATTCCACCAGCCGGTTGAGGCTCAGCCGGTATCCAAGCCGGTCCTTGATCGCTTCGAGCAGGTCAAGAGTCGGCAGTTGCTGCAGGTTCTGGGTCGAGTAACCGGACAAAACCTGGTAGTCAAAACGGCGGTTATTGAAGCCGACCACCATCTGGCAACGTGACAGATGCTCGATGAGACGTTCGGCTTCATCTTCGAAATACGTCACGAAACCGTCCAGCTGCGAGTCGTAGACAACGGCTACCGATATTCCCATCCGGGCGGCGTTGCGCCAGCCGCCAACCTCCTCTGCCGAGCGTTTCGTCTCCAGGTCAAAAACGCAATAGTGGTCAGGCAGCGCTGCAAGGCCGGTGGGAAAAACCGCCGCATAGGGGGCCGCTTTTTCGGTAACAACCGCTCCGGGGGCCGGTGCTTCCGGTAAAAGATCAGATCCAGCGGAACTGATGATATGCTGCAGCAGTTTGAGGCTCGCAGCCTTGTCGAGCGGCCGATTGCCGGACCCGCATTTAGGCGAGTGGACGCAGGACGGGCAGCCGGTTTCACATGAGCAGGCCCTGATGGTCTGTTCCGTCTGCCTGAGCAGGTCTTCAAAACACTCATACGCCGATTCGCAGAGCCCCGCCCCTCCTGCATAGCCATCGTACACGAAAATCGACGCACAACCGGTCTGTTCATGGTGGGGGCAGGAAATACCGCCGATATCGTTGCGATCGCAGAGGATCAGGAGCGGAAACATCGCGATCATCGCGTGCTCCACCGCATGGATGGCGCCCATGAAATGCATGTGATCGTCTTCGAGTCGGCGGCGATATTGTTCCGGCAGATCGAGCCATAATCCCTCTGTCTCTATGATCTGTTCCGGAAGATCAAGCGGGGTGGTGGAAATAACTTTCTGCGTAAAATTGTTGACCTTTGTATACCCGGTAACCTGCTCGGTAACTTTCAGCGCTCCCCAGGAAACCCGGCAGTCGAACAATTGTCTCGATCTGCGCCGCTCGATTATTTCCGTGTCCTTGGTGACCTTCGCCCTGGTATGAAAATTGACCTTTGTTTCAGTAACGACAACTTCCCTGGCTTCGATATCGAGACGCTCGACCTGCAGTATCTTCGAATGATGGATATAGATCGCCCCCGGGTGCGCCTCTTTCGTCGCCCTGCCGGCATCGATTTCGCCGATGACTTCCCCGCTGCAGCTGTCGATGATCGACAGCTGCAGCCCGCCGCCGCGCAATGAGACCTGGTTCTGCGGCCGTTTTCGGCTGGCGTACCAGCGTTCTTTCGATACGTCCTGGTGAAGCACGGATTCCATGGACAACGCGGCAACAGCTTCAACCACCCCGGCGCACGCGGTCATCAGCGTTTCCTTGATCTCGAGAGGGCGTTCGGCCGCCGCGCAATGTAGGTGCTGCTGCATGATCCTGGTGTTAACCGGATTCAACGGTGCGTGTTCGGGATCTCTTCTGAAAAAGTCTTCGGGGTTACGCATGAAATGCTGATCGAGTGCATCTTCGACACCGATCAGCACGACTGCGGACTCTTTCATCCCCCGCCCTACCCTGCCGCTGCGCTGCCACGTAGCCATGATCGATCCCGGGTAGCCGACCAGGATGCACAGGTCCAGATCGCCGATATCGATACCCAGCTCCAGCGCCGATGTTGAGATGACCCCGAGAAGCCTGCCCGAAGAAAGGTCGGATTCTATACTTCTCCTCTCCTCGGGAAGAAAACCGGCGCGATAGGAGCTCAGCTTGCCGCCGAGTTCTCCGAGCCTCGGTTTCGTCCACAGCGTGATCAGTTCGGTGATTTTCCGGGACTTGGTATAGACGATTGTTCTCAGCCCTCTTCTGAGCGCCGCCTCGAGAAGTTGGGCGGCAGTGTGGGCCGCGCTGTCGAACGGATTGAGAAAGAGCATATGCTTCGTGTTCGAAGCCGCTCCGTTGGTGGTGACGAGTTCGACGTCCCTGCCGATCAGTTTGCTCCCGAGTTGCCGGGGATTGCCAATCGTAGCGGAAAGCATGATAAAGCTCGGCCGGGCGCCGTAGTGCTCGGCTATGCGTTTGAGCCGATTGACAACCCAGCTCATGTGCGCGCCGAAAATGCCGCGATACGTGTGAATTTCGTCGATGACGATAAAGCGCAGGTACTTGAAAAATGCGCTCCAGGTTTCATGATACGGGAGCAGTGACAGGTGGAGCATGTCCGGGTTGGTGATCAGCACGGGCGGCGGTGCTTTGCGCAGTTTACTGCGCTGGTGCGTTTTGGTGTCGCCGTCATAAACCGCGGCAAAGGATTTTCCCCTGCCGGCCCCCGCAACACCGGCTGCTGCCGTGAACTCGAGAAGGGTCCTGCGTTGATCCCGGGCCAGGGCTTTGAGCGGGAAAAGATACAACGCGTGCGCTGACGGGTCTTCAATATACGATTCCAGCACCGGAATATTGTAGATCAAACTCTTGCCGGACGCTGTCGGGGTCGCAACGACGATATCGGCCCCTGCGGCGATATGGTCGAGGGCCTCAACCTGGTGGCTGTACAAATCGCTGATCCCGAGTGCGGACAGCGAGCGGATCGTTTCGGGCCGCAGCGGTGTGGCAGGGCTCTGGTACGACGCCTTCCGGGCCTCGAATGTCTCGTGACAGACGATCTGGCTGCCGAACTTGCGGGACGTCTTCAGTGCGGCAATATATTCGTTGATATCAGTTTCTCTGCCCACGACTCCCAAACCATATTCGTGCTTTGATCCACCGCTGCTTGCCTAATGGACGGTAAGGATATATTATCTTGACCGGTGCCGGAAATGCGGCCACGCCGGTTTTACAAGGCCGCCCCATTTTATACTTACACGAGACACGGATCAGACCATGACCACCATTGCCACGCTCGGCCCTGACGGATCAGATGCATGCGAAGCGGCCCGCCGTTATGATGCAGGCGCGCACCTGATACTGTCCAACCACATCGGCGACATCATGGACGACGTTGCAGCGGGCAGGTCGGACCTGGCATTGATTCCTGTTTATAATACCCGCGAAGGCGAAATCAAAGAATATTTCCGGGTCCTGAACGAACTCGAAGCGTGCTGCTGGGTCGATAATATCGTTCTGCCCATTCACCTGTCTCTGGGCGGTACATCCTCTGATCAGCCGCTGGATCACGTTCAGACGATCTACGGAAGGAGCAGTGTCCTGCGGCAGTGTTCGGCGTATATCAGCCGTCATATGCCCGATGCAACCTTGATTTCCGTCCACGATATCGACGCCGCTGCCGCACGGGTCAAATCCGACGACGGCGGCAGCGTGCTGATAGAGACGGAGGCGATCATCCACGGAAATGGTTTATCGATGATCGAGCGGGAGCTGGTTCCGCACAACCGGACCCGGTTCGCGCTTATCGGCAAAAAGCCGCACCCCCGGACCGGCTACGATGCGACCTCGGTTCTCACCCGGCCGCTTCCCGACCGGGTCGGTCTGCTCGTTGATACGCTGAACGAGTTTGCCAAACGCGGCATCAACATCATCGATCTGCGCTCGGAAAACGACATCGAAACGCAGAAACTGCGGATCTACCTCGAAATCGAGGGACATCGGGACGATCAGCTTATCGGCGAGGCTTTGAGCAATATCGAGACGCGGGTTATCCAGGAATCCGACTGTCTGCAGATTCTCGGCTCGTTTCCGCGCATCGACATGCGGGTCAAGAAGATAAAAACTTTCGGGTTTATCGGTTCCGGCGATATGAGCCGCTGGTTCTCCGATCAGCTGCAGAGTGAAGGATACGATACGATCATCACTGGACGCACGAGTGAATTGACCCCCGAAGAAATGATCGGCCGGGTCGATGTCGTCATGATCTGCGTTCCGATCTCCGCCACCTCCGCTACCGTCGCCCACTACGGACCGCTGCTGCAGGACGGGCAGGCCCTCATCATTCTCGCCGGAGAATCGGAAAATCCGCTGCAGAAAGCGATCGAAATTACCGCCGAAGGCGTAGAGATCATGCTCGTGCACAACCTCTGGGGCCCCCAGGTCGTCACGATGAAGGATAAAAATGCATCGGTCGTGAAAACCAGGCGCAGCGGCAGTCTCTGTGACGAATTTGTTTCCTTCCTGTACAAATACGGTGCGGATATTTACCAGGACTCTGCCGAAAAGCATGACCTGCTGATGGGCGTCAGCCAGAAACTGCCGACGACGATCTCGGTAGCGCTCGCCAAAACCCTGACCGACCACCAGCTTGATTTCACCGATATCGATTCCCACTCCACTCTCACGTCTTTATACGGGCTGCTGGCGATGAGCCGCGTGCACAACCAGAATGCCCGGACCTATGCAGAGATCATGGCGACCGGGGGCGAAGGCAAAAAGATTGTCGAGAGCTTCATCGCCAATCTGCAGGAGGTTTCGGCCATGGCGGCACGAAAAGAAATTGATGAACTCGCCCGATTGATAGACCAGAGCCGGACGCGGATTCCGCCCCGCTTTATCGTTACCAAGATGAACCAGGCCCAGGCGGTTGACGCCGTCCTGAGCGATATAGGATTCAAAGGTGAATAAAACCAACACAGGAGCATCATGATTACCGATTACAAACGCTATTTTGAAAACATCCCCGAATGTCCGAGCTGCGGCACCACGCTCTCCGTGTGCGAAGCCCCGCCGATTCACATCGGCGACGGTCTCGGCTGGGGGTCGGAGGTCCTCTATATCTGCCTCAACGACGAGTGCCCCATTTTCGTTAACGGCTGGAAACAGATCGAGGAGCGCTACGGACACAGTTCATCATATCGTCACATGCAGCTGCCCGGCAGTAACGAAAAAAACGTGATGATGGTCGGTTCGGAGGATGCATTCAAAGGCAGTGTTATCGACCTGGAGGTAGTGGAAGCGCAGAACGTGCGTCATCAAAAGGAAAAACAAGCCCTTGCCGCGCTTGATACCGCGGCAGCCGAAAAAGACCTTGGTCCCGTGCTGCACCTGATCCTCGATGAGGCAGCCGCCCTGGAAGGCCGCAAGAGAGCGATAGCGCTGCTGACCGTTATCAACGATGTCGACTGCATCGATCCGATCCGGAACCATACATTCCGGGATACGGCTCTTGAAACCGAATGCAATATCGCAATTTCCCAGGTTTTAAAAGCGAACTATAAAAAGGAGTGTCCGCACTGCCTGGAGTTGGTAAAGCTTCAGGCAAAATTCTGCAAACATTGTCAAAAAGAACTCGCCTGAGTTTTTTATGCTTGAAAAACTCACGGCGTGCTATTATAAAAGTCGATTCTGACTTCACTGCTATCAGTTCCTGTGGTGGGTGTAGCTCAGTTGGTTAGAGCGTCTGGTTGTGGCCCAGAAGGTCGGGGGTTCAAATCCCCTCACTCACCCCAGTTTTTAACTCCCCGTATGTTGCCGACATCGGGGAGTTTTTTTCTTTCACCCCAGCGTCATTTCGTATATGTTGCGACGTGAATCGCGCAAAACGAACTTTTGAACCATCACTTTTATGTAATTATGGATAAACCAGCTCTATCGAAACTTGATCGACCAGAAATTCTTGCAGCCATTTTCCATCCGCGCAAAGAATCCAGAACTCCGCTGCCGGCGTCATGTTCTGAATTTGACGTCGAGATCCCCGATGAATCGGTCATGATCGGCTGTCGGTTTTACCTCGCGGATGCAGCGGCTTCAAGTATCGTTTATTTTCACGGGAACGGTGAAACTGTCGTCGATTACGACGCTATTGCCCCGTTCTACCTTGAAGCCGGGCTCAATATCCTGATTGCCGGATATCGCGGCTACGGCTGGAGCACCGGCGAGCCGAGCGTTACCAGCCTGTACCGGGATGGAGCAGTGGTGCTCGATACGTTCAGATCCCATTGCCAGGCCAACGGGATCTGTGAAGATATTTTCGTGATGGGGCGTTCCCTCGGGTCGGCCGCCTGTATCGATATGGCGTATCGTACCCCCGAAAAAATGAAGGGAATCATTATTGAAAGCGGTTTCGCCTATACGTTGCCGCTGGCAAATCGGCTGGGGTACGACCCCGGGGCTGCAGGCCTGGAAGAAACCGATGGTTTCAACAATCTGGCAAAGATCGAGGAAATAAAGATCCCGACCCTTATTCTGCACGGGGCTGACGATCAGCTGATTCCGCTGAACGATGCCGTCAAGCTCCAGGCGGAAAGCGGCGCTAAAACCAAACAGCTGTTCGTTGTTCCCGGGGCCGACCACAATTCTCTGATCTCCCGGGGCGGTGAAATATATTTTGAAACCATCAAGACCTTCACCGATACGGTTACGAACCGAAATACGTGGCGCGAGCGAAGAAGAAAATTTAAAAGCCGGAAATCCGGAAAATGATGGACCTCCTGCGAATCATATCCATTGCCGCGATCGTATCAGCGGTTCTTGCCATAACGTCCTGCCGTCCCGACTACCCGACTGACCGTGCGGCTGCACCAGATGAACCGGAACTGCGGGTCGGCATTACCGCAAATGCGCCGCCGTTCGTGTTTAAACAGGCGGGCTCTGTTACCGGACTCGAGCCGGCCCTCGCCGAAAAGCTTGGCGCTTACCTCGAAAAAAAGATCGTTTTTGTCGAGGTCCCGTGGAATGAACAGTTCGATTACCTGAACGATGGGAAAACGGATATCGTGATGTCCGGGATGACCATTACCAGGCAGCGCGCGGCTGCGGTAAATTTTTCAAAACCGTATCTGCGCTCCGGCCAGATCATGCTGGTGCGGGCCGAGGATCGTCAACGCTTCTCCTCCGGCATGGATACCCTGCTCAACACCAATTATCGCATTGGCACCGTCGCCGGAACCGTCAGTGACCTGTTCATCTCGACAACCATAAATGGGGCGGATGAAACCCCGTTTGCCCAGCCCCAGGACGCCGTTGCTGCGCTGATCAACGGTACTATCGACACGTTTGTCTATGACGCGCCGATTATCTGTTACTACGCCGCGAGGCACCAGCAGGACAAACTCATACCGATCCTGAAGATGGGAACCGAAGAGTATATCGGCTGGGCAATGCGCAAGAACGACACGGCTCTGAACGCCCGCGTCAATGAGTTTATTGATGCGATCAACGAAGACGGCAGCCTGATAAAGGAAATCGACTACTGGATCCCGTACCTTAACCGCACGCAAATTTAACATGGATACAACGAGTAAACGAACCGATTATTTGAGCTGGGATGAATATTTCATGGCTGTAGCCCTGCTCTCGGCTGAACGCAGCAAGGACCCGAGTACCCAGGTCGGCGCCTGCATCGCCAATTCCCAGAACAAGATCGTCGGTGTCGGTTACAACGGATTTCCGCTGGGCTGCTCTGACGATGAACTGCCGTGGAACAGACAGGGGGATTTTCTGGAAACGAAGTATCCGTATGTATGCCATGCGGAACTGAATGCCGTGCTCAACGCCATTTCAACGGACCTCACCGGCTGCAGGATTTATGTCGGGTTGTTCCCGTGCAACGAGTGCACAAAAGTGATTATCCAGTCGGGTATCGCCGAGATTATCTACCTGTCGGATAAATACAGGGATACCGACCAGACCCGGGCATCAAAGCGCATGCTCGACATGGCCCAGAACATTTCATACCGTCAGTTCACGCCAAGCCGCGACTCGATTCTGCTCAATTTACGGCTGGATGGCTAACAAGGCGCCGGTCACGCACCGGAGTGCTGGTAGCCCTGGAAAGAAATTTCCCGTGAAGTCCCGCCCTGCAGAAGACGAACGCCGCATCCTTCGACAATTCTGCCGATTTTGTAGACGGGACCAAGACCCTGCTCGTCGATGCGGGCAACAAGGTCCGAATCCGCTCCGTTTTTTACGGTAAACAACAGCTCGTAGTCTTCACCCCCAGAAACCTGCAGGTCCGTCGGCGACGTTCCCAGTATGGCACATACCGCTGCCAGTCCCTCTTCTGACGGTAGCGCGGAAGCGTCAATTTCCGCACCGACGCCGCTCTGGTCAGCGATATGGGCCATGTCCGTGGCCAGGCCGTCGGACAGATCCTGCATCGCTCCAACCAGGCCGCCCCGCCGCAGAAAAGCCCCGAGCGAAAGGCGCGGTTCCGGGTCCAGGTGGCGGCTGCGAATCTGCTCGGACACCCCTGCATCCAGGGGAACAAATCGTGAAGCCTGGCGGCAGATTTCCAGGCCGGCGGCGGCCGATCCGAGTGGTCCGCTCACGTAGATATGCTCCCCCGGCTGGGCGCCGTTTCTCATCACCGCCTGATGCTGCGGTACACTGCCGATGATGACGATATTGAAAGTCAGTACGTCACTTTTGACGGTATCGCCGCCGATCAGCACGCACTCGTGGGTATCGAGCATCTCGGTTGCACCGTCATACCACGCCGTAATCCAGTTTTCTTCAACGGATGCCGGAATGGCTATGGAAACCATTGCGAAATGCGGAATTCCCCCCATCGCGGCAATATCGCTCAGATTTACGGCAACGGATTTGCGGCCGAGCAGACGCGGCGGATGCCAGGCATATCCGAAATGGACATCTGCCACGAGCATGTCGGTGGTGGTGATCCAGTCCCTCCCTTCCAGATTCCTGAATACCGCGCAATCATCGCCGATTCCGGCGGCTACTCCCGGGTGGGCTGCAGCACCCGGGTTATTCTTGAAAAAAGAAATCAAATCCCGTTCTGACCAGGCTGTCATGGCATCCCTATTTTATTCTCTTCAACGAACCTTTTCTGGAAACGGTTTGTTTGAGCGGTTCGCCCGTTTCAGGGACTGGCGGCAGATCTATCGTAATCGCTTTAAAAAAGCGCTTTTCACCGCCCATCGTAAAGATCTCCTGACCGGTCATCTGGGCGGTACGCAAGGTCCAGACTACTTTCTGCAGCGGTACGGTGAAGAACGTCAAGCCGATTTGCCACCATTCCTCCTTCTTGTTGCTGTCCCTCGTAATCGACGTAACGGCGCCGTAGAGAATCAGGCGGGGCTCCTCGGAGGCGATCAGGACAATATCGCCAACCTCCGTCGAATCTTTGAACGGAGTTATCGTCCGGAGCTCTTCTACGAGTTTTTCAAGGCTGTTGCTTTCCATGATCAAGTACGGTTTGAGATTCGAAAATTATTGTATTGTCTTGCATGTATTTTCTCGACGCAATCGTTTCATACATCGACAGCCCGTCGAGCAGAGGATTTACCAGTTCATCGATCACCACTTTCGAAGTTTTGGCAAGTTCGCGGTCCTTGATCGCTATCATCGTCCCGCCCCAGCTCGCCATTTCACTCATCATCTCGGTCAACTTGTCGAACTCGACATACGTCACCGTCTGTGACGGCTGGATCAAGCCTTCCTGAACTGACGCGAAGCGTTGTTTATCCGAGAGAAATTCGCGATCTTCGCCGTCGATATAGTCCTGCACCTCATCCCTGTTGCTCGAAATAATCAGTGAATTCTCCTGGAAGGCGAATGCGGGAAGTACGGAGCCGATCCCGATGATGCCGCCCCATGAGATCAGCTCACCGCTTTCTCCGATTTTTTTCCGACGTACTGGAATATCGTATCCTGCGATCAGTTTTTCTACGGTCGATTTGAGCAAGGCGATGTCGGCACTTTCCAGCGCCAGCAGGAAACGGGGCAGCGGCACGAGCTGGCTGTCGGTGAGCCCGCTGACCGCCAGGGTCAGTTCCCCGCTGAACAGGCCGGCAATCTGTTCAGGCGATAAACCGGTAACTGCCAGCAGCTTCTGAAATTCATGAGATGGTTCGGCAGAAGACGAATCAGGCCGGTTGAACGAATCGAGCAGGTATGCAGGGTCGAATTGATTGGTCCAGTGATAGACGATGGTGCCCTGATCAACGCTCTGGTACGTTTGCGGGCTCTGGGCGGGCATGTTCAGTCGTTTTCGCGCATGCTTGTCGAGATCGTCGGGGGAAAACGTGATGAGCGCCCGGTCAACAATACGCTGCGGTTGACGCCATACACCGAACAGTCCGGTGCGATAGGCGGCGACGGCGCTGTCATCGTAGCTCCACGAAGCGTCCTCGGGCAGCGAGCTTTCGGTTATTTCCGCGATACCGGCAGACAGTTTCGGAAAATCGGCATAACCGAGCAGGGATGCGCCCGAAAATTGATCGATATGCTGCCGGTACGTATCAATGTCGAGAAGACCGTCTGTTTCACCGTCGAAGACATCGAGGCTCTTTCTAACCATCGCCTCGTTAAAGCTGAGCACCAGCAGATCGCCCATCCTGATGCCGCTGATCCGTCTTCCGTCCTCGAGGTCGTAGCGCGTAATCTCGTGACTGCCGTATCGGCTGGCCGAGGTCGTTTCGCTGGAAAATTTAAACCACGATACAACATCGATGAGTTTTGCACCATGGCGCGGGCGGGCGACGATCAAAAGATGGTCCAGCAGCTGGTCTTCAATGGGAACATCAGGACGGTACGCAAACGGAAACAGCGCTCCTGTCACCTCTTCCCCGAACAGGGTCTGCAGCAGCGGATTGTTGAACAGCTGGGCGATATCTCGTTTGGCAATGCGGATACTGTCAATTTCAGCTTCGCTCAGCCCGAGTTCGCCGCCAACCAGTTCATAGTCGATTGAATCAAGTGCGATACCGAGAGGCGATTCCTTGAATTCAGCGATCCGTTTCTCCAGGTCGTAATGGGTAATTACCAATTGGGCGTCGTCTGCAATAAACGACTGGTACGAATGTTTGAGTTCGGTTTTGGGCAGATACAGATATATACCGCCACCGATGCCTGCAATGACCAGCAGCAGGAACAGGGATATTGTCAGTTTTTTCATGGTTTCATGATCTCAGATCTGAAAAATAATCATACCACTTCATGCCGGCGATATTGAATCGCCTCCGCCACGTGGACGGATCCTATCATGTCTGCACCGCCGAGATCAGCGATCGTGCGAGCGATTTTTAAAATTTTGTGATACGCCCGCGCGGACAGGTTAAGCTGCTTGACGCTCCGGGACAGCAAACGCTTCGAGTTATGATCGATCTCGCAGTGTTTTTCAACCGCACCGGCCCGCATCTGGGCGTTGCAATAGGTTTTCGTCTCTGTTCTGAATCGCGCAGACTGGATTTTATGGGCCCGGTCAACCCGTTCCCTGATCATGGCAGATGTCTCAGTATCCGGTGTTTTGCATAATTTGTCAAAATCTATTCGCGCAACTTCGATATGCATGTCGATTCGGTCGAGCAGCGGTCCGGATATCTTCGTGCGATAACGCTGTATGTGCATCTCGTTGCAGTTGCAGATGTTGGAGTGGTCACCGTAATATCCGCAGGGACACGGATTCATCGCAGCCACCAGCATGAACCGGGCCGGATACGTCAGGCTTGAATGCGCCCGGGCGATGGTAACGCAGCCATCCTCGAGCGGCTGTCTCAGGACTTCCAGGGCTCGCTTCTTGAATTCCGGCAGTTCATCGAGAAATAAAACCCCGTTATGGGCAAGCGAAACTTCACCGGGGCGCGGATTCGAACCGCCGCCGATCAACCCTGCATCAGAAACCGTATGATGCGGGGCCCTGAATGGCCGGTGTGACATCGGGGAGGTATTGGTCCCGGTGTGTATCGTCGAGTGTATTCTCGTGGTTTCGATACGTTCCTCAAAACTCCAGTCCGGCAGTATCGACGGCAGTGCCCGGGCAAGCATGGTTTTACCGGTTCCGGGCGGACCCTGCATGACGATATTATGCATACCGGCGGCGGCGATTTCCATGGCCCGTTTGACACTGCTCTGGCCTTTTATGTGTTCGATGAGGACCGGGTAGTTCGTATGGACTGCCTGTTCCGCCTCAGGCACGATCCTTGACGGACCCCGCAACCCGGTGAGAATTTCGACGACTTCGTAAAGCCGGCGGGCCGCGATGACGTCTACATTTTTGATCAGCGCTGCCTCCGGTCCGTTGTCAAACGGGATGATCAATCCCCTGCAGCCCCGCTCCGCCGCCGCAAGCGCGATCGACAATACCCCGTTTACCGGCATCAGGGATCCGTCAAGGGACAGCTCTCCTGCCACCATCAGACCGCTGAGTAAAGCGACGTCAAACAGCTCCGTGGTCGCCAGAATACCGAGGGCTATCGGCAGGTCGAAAGACGGTCCTTCCTTCTTTATCGAGGCTGGAGCCAGGTTGACGGTAATTTTTCTGGTTGGAAACTGGTAACCGCTGTTTTTAATTGCCGCCTTTACTCGATCCTTGCTCTCGCGCACGGAACTGTCAGGAAGTCCGACCGTCGTGAAGGACGGCAGCCCGTTGCCGACATCCACTTCCACCGAAACCGGCACCCCTTCTATACCGACCAGGGCGGCACTGTCGACTTTGGCGAGCATGGGCGATCGCAGCCAGGCGACTCACGGATCGTACAGCCGTTTAGCACGATCGGAATAGGGACCGTTCTTGTATTGATAGAGATAAAACGGAGCCCGCACGGTACAGCCGGCACCACCATTTTTAACGGCCTCGACGAGCATCAGGGTGGCCTGCTCGCTTTCGGGGTAGGAATACAGGTATTGGACCGTTTTGGGCGTCAATCGGTGCCTGGTCAGAAGTTCTATGAGCTGTATGGAAAATACCGCCGGAAAAACAAAAATAACCCTGCCCCGATTCTTTACGCAAAATGAGGCTGTTGAAACGAAATCTTCAAGTTTTGTCTCATTTTGATGGCGGGCCTTCCCGGATTCTGCATCATCATTGATTCTGCCGGTGCCCCGGGCAAAAAACGGCGGATTTGAGATGACCAGCGAAAATGATTCTGGTTGGAACATTCTCCGATGGTCCGTCAGGTCGCCCTCGATAATTGAAAACGTATCCTCATAACCGTTTTCGGCGATATTGATGCGGGCCAGTTCGGCCAGATCACGCTGGCACTCGATACCGGTTACGGCAAACGGGACGGACTGGTGTCGATAGCATAAAATAAGCCCGACAACGCCGCAGCCGGTTCCAAGCTCGAGGACGGTATCATTCTTTTTGATTTCGACAAAATCAGCGAGCAGCACCGAGTCAACGGAAAACCGGTATCCGGATACGTGCTGACGACAGGAGAGCGAACCATCAAAGATCGCGTCAGTCGTTGTATTTCTGGGCTGGGTGTTCATATCTGTCTTTATCTGTTTAACCTGCTATATGCAACGGCAAAACCTGGCGAGACCACTCCAATTTCCCTTACCATCCATTTTGTTTCAATGTATACCGCGGAGCTGACATTTAGCTGACTGAAATATACGTGCCTCATGCAGGCAGGCTGATATCATCGCAGCAAGATAAAACTTCGGACTGTATTTTTGTCTCCTTGTAAGGTATAGAGATCGTTGTTAATGTTGCGTTTGATGAAAACCGGCGATGACGCCTGCACCAGGTCCGCCCCCAAAGCAGAACCGCGGGCGGTACCGCACAATCCGCCTTTACCCTGCACCACGATATCAGTGAGAGTCATATCATGTATGATATATTTGTAAAAACACATTTTTCAAGCGGCCATCATCTGCGGGATTACCCGGGCAGCTGCGAATTGCCGCACGGGCACAACTGGCGGGTTACCGTTACGGTCCGCGCCACTGAGCTCGACCACCTCGGCATGGGCATTGACTTCAAAGTGCTGAAAAAACACGTCTACGAAGTAATCGATGAACTTGATCACCGCAACCTCAACGAGATGGAAGCATTTGCGGAGCTCAATCCATCCTCGGAGCATATCGCCAAATTCATCTGGGACCATCTCGAAAAACCGCTGACCCATGATCGTTACCGGCTTTATTCCATCAGTGTATACGAGACCGACACGTCGGGCTTAACCTACTACGGTCCCCGGGACTGACAGCAGACCATATGACGATGAATCACCAGCAGCCAGTAAAAATCGGCATCATCGGCCTCGGCTACGTCGGCCTGCCGCTCGCGGTGGAATTCGGCAAACAGTATCCTGTCGTCGGCTACGACCTGAACGCCAGGCGCATAGCGGAGCTCAAGGACGGCGTCGATGCGACGCTGGAGGTACAAAAAGCCGAGCTCCAGGCCTCCGCTTTGCTCCATTGCACCGCGGACAGCGGCGATCTCGCCGACTGCAATATTTTCATCGTCACCGTGCCCACCCCCATCGATTCCGCGAAACGACCGAACCTTCATCCGCTCGAATCCGCGTCGAGAACGGTTGGCGCCTGCCTCGAACCGGGCGATGTGGTCATTTATGAATCCACGGTGTTTCCAGGAGCCACCGAGGAGGTATGCGTGCCGATCCTCGAAGACGTATCGGGGCTCACATTCAATACAGATTTCTTCTGCGGCTACAGTCCGGAGCGCATCAACCCGGGTGACCGGGAACACCGGGTCGTCGATATCGTCAAAGTAACGTCGGGATCAACGCCGGAAATTGCCCAAAGAATTGACGAACTGTATCGCTCGATCATTACCGCAGGTACGTTTCCGGCCAGTTCAATCAAAGTCGCCGAAGCCGCCAAAGTTATCGAGAATACCCAGCGCGACGTGAATATTGCGCTGGTAAATGAGCTCGCGCTTATCTTTCACCAGCTCGGTATCGATACCCCGGAAGTACTCGAGGCAGCCGCAACGAAGTGGAATTTTCTGCCGTTTTACCCGGGGCTTGTCGGCGGTCATTGCATCGGTGTGGACCCGTACTACCTCACCCATAAAGCCCAGGAAGTCGGCTACCATCCGGCCATGATTCTGGCCGGCCGGCGGCTCAACGATGAAATGGGCAAATATGTGGCTGATCGCGTCATCAAACTGATGCTGCGCAAGAAAATCGACGTGAGCAATGCGAAAATTCTCGTGATGGGACTCACCTTCAAGGAAAACTGCCCCGATTTGCGAAATACCAAAGTTGTCGACATTATTGCCGAGTTCGCGGATTACGGATTGTCGGTGGATGTCTACGATCCGTGGGTGAGTGCTGAAGATGCGCGCACTGAGTACGGCATCGACATGATCGATGAGCCGCAGCAGCACGGCTACGACGGCGTTGTTATCGCCGTCGGTCACCGCCAGTTCGTGGAGATGGCAGATGGCCGCATCAGGTCGTTCATGAAGCCCGAATCGATCCTCTTCGACGTGAAGAACGTGATTGACAAGGATTTGCGGGACGGTACCCTCTAGCATCGAGAAGCGGCCGCAGTTTTT
>Ga0180435_10001357_pt1 | contig 25615 bp, 21 predicted proteins | sample SS_ome_3_FD_132467 | JGI IMG/M metagenome (GOLD analysis project Ga0180435, IMG submission 132467) | Hypersaline lake sediment archaeal communities from the Salton Sea, California, USA - SS_3_S_1 metaG | ecosystem: Environmental > Aquatic > Non-marine Saline and Alkaline > Hypersaline >... | reverse complement strand
GTCTGGGCCCACCACGCCCAGCGCGCCCGCGGCATCCTCGAGCCCGGCGACATCGAGGAGGCCCTGAACGCCGCCAGCGCCATCGGCGACGACCGCCTGCAGATGAAGGCGCGCGGCTACGTGGTGCCGGAGTCCTTCAACCACGGCACCTCCGAGCAGCGCGTGCGCTGGTTCAAGCGGGGGTTCGAGACGGGCGACCTTTCCCAGGGCGACACCTTCGCCGCGCGGGATCTCTGAGCCTCAGTGGAAGACCACGTGCGCCGCCACCAGCAGCGCCCCCAGCACGACGCCGAAGCGACCGATCCCGGGCGAGGCGATCGTGATCAGCCGCCCCTCCCCCGACCGCCAGCCGTTGCGCGCGATCGTGGGCACCGCCACCACCAGGAACGCCGACACGATGATCACGCTCGTCAGGATGAGGTACGGCGTGTCGGCGAAGACCAGGTTCAGCGCGACGGTGATGGGGATGGTCAGCACCAGCGCGGACCAGACCAGGCGCCGCGACGGATTGGCCAGGAAGACCGCCGAGGCGATCAGCACCACGAAGCCGTTCTTGATGAAGTAGCTCGCCTTCTTGAAGAAGGGATCGAGGGGGAACGCGGGGTTGTCCAGCTTGACGTAGGCGAAGACGAAGCCGAAGAGCACGCCGACCGCCAGGGTGGCCAGGATCGACCGGCGGCCCGTGGCCACCACCTGCGCATCGGTGGCCTCTGGACGTAGTCGCCGCTTGTAGATGTCCACCGACCACAGGGTGGAAATGGAGTTGAAGATCGAATCCACACTGCTCATCAGGGACGCGAAGAGCCCGCACAGGACCAGCCCCTTGACGCCCGGCGACAGCAGCAGCTCCACAACGCGCAGGTAGGCCCGGTCGGGATCGGCCAGGGCCCGCTCCTCGCCCAGGATTCCGACCAGCGCGATGCCCGGCAACACAAGCATCGCCGCGGTGACGAACTTGAAGGCGCCGCCGACCAGCAGGCCGATCTGGGCGTCGCGCAGGCTGCGCGCGGCCAGCGCGCGCTGCAGGATCACCTGGTTGCAGCCCCAGTACTGGAGATTCAGCAGGTGCATGGCCACGATGCCCAGCCACGGCAGCTGCTTGTGCGTGTTGGGAAGGTGCAGGTGCATGCGGTCGCCGACCCGGGTGTACAGCTCGCCGAAGCCGCCCAGTTCGCCGACGGCCAGCAGCGTGACGGTCAGCCCGCCGCCCAGCAACAGCACGAACTGGACCAGGTCGGTGCGCACCACAGCGCCGAGGCCCCCGAAGTAGGTGTACGAGGCCGAAAAACCGCCCAGCAGGACGATCATCACGCAGATGCGCAGGCCCGGCGTGCCGCCCACGGCCGCCTGCAGGGCGTCGCCGTAGAGGATCTCCAGGGAATAGCCGCCCCAGAACAGGGTGCCGCCCAGGTACATGGTGCCGTAGAGGAACATGGTGAGCAGGGAGTAGGTGGTGGCCACCCGCGCGCCGAACTTCCGCTCGAAGAACTGGGTGATGGTCACCACACGCGCGCGCAGGTACAGGGGTACGAAGACGAAGGCCGCCACGATCAGCCCCAGCACGGCGTTCAGCTCGAAGTTGGCCTGGGCCAGGCCGTAGGCGTAGGCCGAGCCGATGACGGCCAGGAAATGGCCCGCGTGAAGGTTGGTGGCGATGGTCGAGGCGGCGACCGACCACCAGCGCAGCTTGCGGCCGCCGACGAAGTACTGCTCCGGCGTGGCGTCCCGGCGCAGGCGCGCGCGCACGGCCACCGTCATGACGATCGTGAAGTAGCCGAGGATGATGAGGGCATCGAGCATGGCGCGTGGGTCTCCCGTCGTCCGCCGTGTCTCCGGTCCGCGGGACCGCCATCATAAGGCAACCCCGCTTCCCGAAGGAAGCGGGGTCTGCCGTCGGTCTAGGCGACCGTCGCTACTTGGCGTCGCAGGCGCAGGCGTCTCCGCACTGGCAGCACTCGCAGGCCGCGCAGTTGCACACCTCGCAGGTGCAGCAGCTGCACTCGGCCGCCGTCTTCGACGCCACGGCGTCGTAGCCGAAGTAGCCGCCGCCCAGGACGAGGGCGCTCACGGCCACGATCATCACGGTACGCTTCAGATTGCTCATCGGTCTGTCTCCTTGTTCGTTCGGATGTACGGACGCCGGTTCGCCGGCGTCGTGACGATTCGATCGGATCGGAATCAGACCGCGATGGGAGGCGGCAGCATGGGCCGGACGGTGCGGGACTCGAAGCGGTCCCCGGCGATCACGAGCGGGGACCAGGCGGCGGGCGGCCGAAGATCGACCGGCACCGCGCCGAGTATGGGCGCAGTGGGGGCGCATGTGATCGAGCAGGTCGAGGATCCACAGGCGTCGTCGCCACCGGTACAACAGCAGTCGCCGGGACCTCCGCCCGCGTTTGCGCAGCAGCAGTCAGCTGCGCCGGCCGCGTCCACGGCCGTCGCGGGCGGCGGCACGGGCAGCGACGCCGCGTAGGCGAGCATCGCCAGGACGGCCAGCGCCGACAGGACACGGGATGCCGAATGTGGGATTCTGCATTTCATGTCATATATTCTACTATTATAATAGGATTTCGTCAATCCCACCGCTGAGCGGATGTCGGCGTGCTGGCGGGGAAGACCGGGATCAGGACGCGCCGAGCGCGTTCGCGAGGACGTCCCGCAGGAGATCGGCGTCGTAGGGCTTCTCCAGCCGGCCCGCCAGGCCGTGGCGGTGGTAGTCCGCGAGGACCGGATCGTCGGAGTACCCGCTGGACACGATGCCCCGGACCTCAGGATCGATCTCGCGCAACCTCGAGAAGGCCTCCAGGCCGCCCATGCCGCCGGGGATGGTCAGGTCGAGGATGGTCGCCGCGTAGGGTCGCTTCTCGGCCCGGGCGCGCTCGTAGGCCTCGATCGCCTGGCGGCCCTCGGCCACGCCGTCGCTATCGTAGCCCAGCTCCGACAGCATGCGGGCCAGGAGCAGTCGGATGTCCTCGTCGTCGTCGAGCACCAGGATGCGGCCCGTGCCGACGACGGCCGGACCGCGGCGCTCCGTGGCGGGCCGGGGCCGCTCGTCCGTCGCGGGCAGATAGATGACGAAGGTCGTGCCCCGTCCCGGCTCCGTCTCCACCTCGAGCCGGCCGCGGTGTCGTTCGATGATCGAGTGGACGATGGCCAGGCCCAGGCCGTTGCCCGTCTCCTTGGTCGTGAAGTAGGGATCGAAGATCCTGGGCAGATCCTCCGCCGGAATGCCCGGGCCCTCGTCGGCGATCGCGATCACGACCTGCGCACCCTCGCCCGACGGATCCCGGTTCCGGCAGGACACGCGGATCGTGCCGCTGTCGTCCATGGCCTGCCGCGCGTTCATCAGGATGTTGCCGATCACCTGGGAGATCTGGGCGGGATCCACCTCGATGCAGCGGAGATCCTGATCCCTCTCGACCTTGCAGACCACGCCGGAGCCGCTCATGACCAGGCCCACGGAATCGGCCACCACGTCGTCGACCGCCGAGATCTGCAGCTTCGGCGTGCCGCCCTTGGCGAAGGTGAGAAGCTGCTGGGTGAGCAGGCTCGCGTTCCGTGTCGCCTGCATCGCCGTCCCGTAGAGTCGGTCCTGCTCGACCCGGTCGACGGTGTGCGCGGAGGCCAGCGCCAGGTAGCCCTGGATCACCGTCAACAGGTTGTTGAAATCGTGGGCGATCCCCCCCGCCAGCAGGCCCAGGGACTCCAGTCTCTGGCTTCTCGCGAGTTCGGTCTCGAGCCGGCGACGGGCGGTCATGTCCCGGAAGGCGAGCACGAGGCCCGGCTCCGAACCGTTGTCCTGCCGCATAGCCGTCGCCGAGATCTCGAGATCCCGGGACAGACCCTCGTGCGAGACGTACCTGAACACGCGGGGCGCCCGGCCGCACATGTCCGTCAGCAGGGCGCGGCTGTCGCCGGCCGGACGCCGACCTCCGTCCGTTTCCAGCCGGCCCTCTAGCACCGAAGCGATCGGCCGACCCACGATCTCGCGGCTCTCGACGTCGAGCAGCGTCTCGGCGGCCGGGTTGGCCAGCAGGATGTCCATGTCCCGGTCCAGCGCCAGCACGCCGTCGGAGATGTTCAGCAGGGTCGCCTCGAGCTTGCGGGACTCGTCCCTCACCGCGCGCTCCGACGCCTGCAGCTTCAGCGTCCTCGCCCGCACCTCCTCCTCCAGGTCCTCGGCGTAGAGGCGCCGTGTGCGCAGGGAGAAGACGGCCCACAGGACGCCCAGCACCAGCAGGACGTAGATCACGTGGGCCCACCAGCGGAGCCAGAACACGGGGTGGACCTTGATCAGACCGGTCGTCGCCACGGCGCTCTCGCCGCCGTCCGCGGCGACGGCCTGCACGTGGAAACGGTATTCGCCGGGCGGCACGTTCGTGTAGCGGACCTCCTGGAGCGGCAGGCTGCGCGCCGGTTCGAAATCCGGCTGGAAGGGATCCAGCCAGGTGCGGTAGCGCATCCGGTCCTCGTCCAGGAAGCTCAGGCCGCGGAAACGGATGGAGATCTGGCCGGCGGGCGAATCGAGCGCGAAATCCTCGTCCACCGGATACGGGCGCCCGTCCACGACCAGCTCGCGGAACTCCAGGAGGGGCGCGGCGAGGGGAGGCAGGTCGAATTCCTCCCTGTACACCCAGACGCCGCTGTCGGTGCCGATCCAGACGTCGCCGTCGGAGGCCAGGAGAAGGGCGTCGCGGTTGGTCTCGCGGCCGTACAGGCCGTCTTTCACGGTGAAGTGCTCGAGCCGGCGTCCGTCCCAGCGCAGGACGCCGGCGTCGGTGCCGAACCAGACGCGGCCCCGCTCGTCCTCCAGGATGCTGTAGATCGGCCTGTCGATGACGGGGTCCGGCGCGACCGCCTTCGCCAGCTCGTCGCCCGCGACCGCGGACAGGCCCCCGGCGGTGCCGACCCAGATCCGGCCATCGGCGAAGGCGTGGCCGCAGTAGATGTCGTTGCCGACGGGCCCCCCGGGATCCTGCCATAGGGTGACCTCATCCCCCCGCAGGCGGTAGAGGCCGCCGAGACGGGTGGCGACGTAGATCGCGTCGTCCGGGCCCTCGCTGAGCCGCCGCACCGGGAGGCTCCGGCTGGAGCCCGTATGCAGGTCCGGCAGTTCGACGCGCACGAAACGCTCGCCCGATCTCCGGAAGAGCCCCACCTGGGTTCCCACCCACATGCGGCCCGCGCGGTCGAAGAGGATCGCGTAGACGCTGCCCTGGAGGCCGTGCGATTCGCGGTGCCACGTGATGCGGTCCCCGGCGTCGAGCCGGCCCAGGCCGAAACGGTCGCACGCCAGCCACAGATCGCCGGATCCGTCCTCCTCGATGTCGATGATCCGGCTGGTCTTGCCCGTGTGCTCGTCGAAGATCAGCACGCGGGGCTCGTCCTCGAGGAAGGTCAGGCCCGCGGTGTGTCCCAGCACGATCCGGCCCGACCGCCGTTCATGGATCGCCGTGACCTCGTCCTTGTAGAGTCCCTGCCGCCGGCTGTAGCCGGCAAAGCTCCGGCTGACGATCTTGCTGACGCCCCGCTGGCTCGCGATCCAGATGTTGCCCTCGCGATCCAGCAGGAAGTCCGACACGCCGTCGCTGCTCAGCCCGCTCTCCCGGGTCAGGATCTCCAGAGGACAGGCGTCGCGGTGGTAGTACACCGAGACCGCATCCCCGAAATAGAGCCCGCCCAGCTGATCCTCCAGGACGGACACGCCGTAGCGCATCGTCGTGAACTGCACGTCCAACGGTTCGCGGACGAGATCGAAAACGCCGTCGCCCAGCTTGCCGAGCCAGGTCTCGCCGACGATCCAGAGCGCGTCTCCCGCCAGGCTCCCGGCCACGCCCAGCACCGGCCCCGCGGGCATCCCGGCCGACGCCCGCTCGACGAGGGCCCCGTCCGAGGGATCCAGGCTGACGAGTCCGGCCGGGGTCGCCACGTGGCACAGTCCGCCGTGGAGCGCCAGGGCCGTGATCCTGTCCGGCGTGGAGACGAGCCGGGCGGTATGCCAGGACCGGCCGTTCCAGATGCTGACGTGTCCTCGGGCCGTGGCCACCGCCACGTATTCCCGGCCGTCGCGGCCGAGACCCGCGGAAATCTCGACGACTTCCCACCATTCATCGCTGTCGGATTCCGGCTTCGGGATACGCGACCAGGCCTGGCCGTCGAAATGGGAGAGCGCGATGGGCGTGCGCACGTCGACCGCCCAGATCCCGCCGTCCGCCGAGGCGACGGCATCGCGATGCCCCTTGCGCCAGAGGCCCTGCTCCTGGGCGTGGGTCGTCCACTCCAGACCGTCGTAGCAGACCATGCCCTCGTTCGTGGCGAACCACATGCGGCCGGCGCCGTCCTGGGCGACGCCCATGACGGCGTAGCAAGGCAGGCCGTCCTGCTCCGTGTAGGTCCGGATGTGGTAGCTCTGGGCGCGGAGCGAAACGGGCAGGACGACCAGGACGGTGAGTAGGGCCAGGGCCGGCACGATCGCCTGACGGATGGAATCGTTCGGTGCGAAGCGGCGTCTTGTCATCCGGATGTCCGGCTCGGTGACGGGTATCGATATCTATGTCTCTCGACGACCCTCCGACCGGCCGCCCAACACGTTTCTAGCGCACGCCACCGATCGTGTCAACGGGACGGACCCGTCCCTCGCGTATCACCTCACGAAGCAGGCATCCCCGCATCCCGGTCAGCTGAACACCCCCTCGCAACATCCGGCGATCGAGTGCGTTCTATTGCAATCGCGTCCGATGACGGGAAGACGGGATGCGATGCGGAAAACCGGGGAGAAACCGTAAATGAGAGCAACAACCTTCGCGGCCGCGATGATCCTGGCGGCGTCGGCCGGCCTCGCCCGCGCCGAATTCGTACCCGTCTACCATCCCGAACTGACCGTCGCGCGCACCGCCGGCCCCATCGAGATCGACGGCCGCCTGGACGACGTCGGCTGGCGGGACGCGGCGCTGGCCGACAACTTCGCCGAGCATTCGCCCGGGGACCAGGTCCAGCCGCCCGTCGCCACCGAGGCCTACATCGCCTACGACGACGAGAACCTGTACGTGGCCTTCGTCTGCCACGACGACCCCGCCGAGATCCGGGCCTCGCTCTGTCCCCGGGACAGGATCTTCCAGGACGACAACGTGTTCATCTGTCTCGACACCTTCGGCGCCGCGGCCAACGCCTACGAGTTCGTGGTCAATCCGTACGGCATCCAGGGCGACCTGTACTACTCCTCGTCGACCGGCGAGGATTCGCGCTACGACATCGTCTTCGACAGCGCCGCCCGCATCACAGACGAGGGCTGGGTCGCCGAACTGGCCGTGCCCTTCTCGAGCCTGCGCTTCCCGGACACGGCGGAACAGGTCTGGCGCGCCGATTTCTGGCGCAACCATCCCCGCGATGTGCACGGCCAGTATTCCTGGGCGGCCTACGACCGCGACGAGTCGTGCTGGCCGTGCCAGTGGGGCACGCTGTACGGCATCCGCGACGTGTCGCCGGGCCGCGGTCTCGACGTCCTGCCCGCGCTGGTGGGCCACCAGTCCGGCTCGCGCGGCGAGACGGGCGATCTCGTCGACGGCGACGTGATGGGCGATCTCTCGGTGAGCGCCCGCTACGCCCTGTCGTCCAACAGCATGATCGAGGCCACCGTGAACCCCGACTTCAGCCAGGTCGAGTCGGACGCGGCCCAGATCGACGTGAACACCAACTTCGCCCTGTACTACTCCGAGAAGCGGCCCTTCTTCCAGGAGGGCGCCGACCTCTTCGGCACCTGGTTCGAGGCCGTCTACACGCGTTCGATCAACGACCCCTCGCTGGCGGGCAAGCTCACCGGCCGCAGCGGCGGAACCAGCTACGCCCTGCTCACCGCCCGCGACGAACACTCGCCGATCGTCGTCCCCTTCGAGGAGCGCAGTCGTCTGGTGCTCAACGGCGAGAGCCTCTCGAACATCCTGCGCGTGAAGCACGACCTGGGCGACCAGACCCACATCGGCCTGCTCGCCACAGACCGCCGCTACGACGGCGGCGGTTCGGGCTCGGTGGCCGGCCTGGACACGCGCGTGCGCTTCGACAAGATGCACCAGGTCGAGCTGCAGGCCCTGGCCTCCTTCACCGAGGAGCCGGACGACACGCTCATGACCGAGGGCTTCAACGAGACGACCTTCGACGTGGGCCGTCACACCGAGGGCTTCGACGGGGAGACCTTCAGCGGGCACGGTCTCTACGCCAGCTTCGAACGCGACGGCGACCGCTGGAGCTACGACCTGGACTACTGGGACCGCAGCCCCACCTTCCGAGCCGACAACGGACGCGAAGTGAGCAACAGCCGGCGCTCGGCCTTCGTCAACACGGACTATCTCTTCCGCTTCGAGGACAGTCCGCACCTGGACTGGGTCCAGCCGCTCCTCGTGGTGGGACGGATCTGGAACTACGACGGCCGGCTCAAGGAGGAGAACCTCTCGCTTAACCTCTCGTTCCGCCTGCGACACGCCCAGACCAGCTCGCACGCCCGCTACCGGGCGAGTTCCGAGGTCTTCGAGGGCGTCTCATACGATGGGTTGTGGCACTGGCACATCTGCGCCAACAGCCGTCCCAGCGACCTGATCGCCTACGGCGGCTCGGCCAACTACGGGAACCAGGTGGCCTACGGCGAGCGGGCAGTCGGACGCCAGAGCGACTACGCGGTCTGGTGCGACCTGAAGCCCGCCGACCGGATGCTGCTCGAGGCCTCGATCAGCTACGCCCACAGCAAGGCCCTCCACGACGACATGTTCTACTACAAGGGCTACGTGGCCCGCGCCAAGCTGACCCTGCAGTTGACGCGCGAGTTGTCGACGCGGCTCGTCGTGCAGTACAACGACTTCGCAAAACGTTGGGAGGCGGACCCCCTGCTGACCTACCAGATCGATCCCTTCTCCATCTTCTACATCGGCTCGACCCGGGACTACGGCCTTGTCTCGCCCGGCGCCGCGGACGAAGAGACCTGGCGCCTGACCGACCGCCAGTACTTCATGAAGCTGCAGTACCTGTTCAGGATCTGATCTGGAATCGAACGACGAGGGCCGGCGCACGGGCGCCGGCCCTTCGTTCGCCATCGATCGGTCTCAGCGGCGCATGATCTCGACTTCGCCCATCTTCTCCTGGCGCGTGAAGCGGAGCGTCGGCACGGGGACCTCGGACACGTCGGTCCGCAGGCCGGTCTCGAGACCTTCGACGCCGGTCACGGCCACCTCGTCGGGCACGCGCACGCTCATGCCGCCCATGCGCACGGACAGGTTCACGTCGCAGTCGCGGGACCAGGGGCCGTCGAGATCCAGGTCGGCGCCGCCCATGCGGCAATGGACGTCCAGGGCGCGCGGGCTGGCGTTGCCCAGGCCCGAGGCCTCGAAGCCGCCCATCGACCCCTTGATCGACAGGCGGTCCATGGGTTCGCGCAGGGGCTCGTCCACGCTGAACTCGAAACCGCCCTTGTTGTAGACGATGTCCGCCGAGGTGATCCAGAGGCCGCCGATGTCGGCCTCGAAGCCGCCCTCCTCCACCCCGATCTCCAGGGCGATGGGCACATCCGGTGGCAGGTAGATGTGGACGTAATTCTCGGTGTCGGCGCCCATCAGGGCCCTGAAGATGGCCTGCAGTCCCGGCATGGTCCGGTGGAAATCCAGGCGGTAGACCCAGGTCCCGTCGGGAGCCTTCTCGAAACTGTCCAGCAGTTCGTAGGCCTCCTTGTCGTAGCGGGTCTCCACGCGGAGGCCCTCGTCGGGCGCGGCGGGACGGATCCTGAACTCGCCCTGACCGAGGGCGAGCACCACGCGACCGGCGGACGCGGCCCGGGTTCCGATTTCCGTCGCGGCCACAGGCGCCAGCGCCTGCTCCGTCATCTCCTGATCATCGAGTCCCCGCCAGGCCAGCAGGGCCGAGATGGCCGCGAAGAGGAAGCCGAAGACCAGTATGCCCAGGCAGCCGAAGAGGCACGACTTGAAGATACCGGATTTGGTTGCCATGACGTTAACGCCCTTTCGATGCGCTGGGTCGCCCGTGTGATCGATGCGAAGGTAGCAGGTTCCACCGTCCGGCGCCGCCGCGGAAACGGCCCGCCGCTCAAACGTGGTTGCGGAGCATGAGCTCCTTGGGATGCGGGCTCAGGTACGTCTGGTCCGACACGTAGGGTATACCGTTCAACTCGACGTAGTGTTTCAGCAACGTCATGGGAACCACCAGCGGCACGAGCCCGGACGCGAAATCGTCGATCACCGCGCGCACGCGCTCGCGCTCCATCGGCGCGACATGGCCGCGCAGATGTCCGGCGATGTGCATCAGGGCGTTGACGTGGCGCCGCGTCGTCGCCTTGACGGCGAGCGCTTCCATGTACAGGTCGACGTACTTCGACTTGAACTCGGAGGGCTTGTGCATGGCGATGGCCGCGACGAGCCGCCCCAGTTCCTTGTAATGGCGGGGGCTGTGGGAGAGCAGCAGGTACTTCTCGCGGCTGTGGAAATCGACTATGGACCCGCGTCGCCAGCGCCCCGCGAACACGCGCTTCACCCGATGATAGGCGAAGATCCTCTCGAGGAAGTTCTCGCGCAGTCTCGCGTCCCCGAGACGCCCCTCCTCCTCCACGGGCACCAGCGGGTTGGCCTTCGTGAAGACCGCCGCGAAGAGCCCGCGGCCGGTCAGGATCGCCTGGCCGTGATCCTGGACCACGCCGAGACGGAAGAGACCGCAGCTCGGCGACTTCTTCTTGAACACGAAGCCGTCCAGATCCTGCATATCGGCGTCGCGCAGACGCCTGCGGGCGTAGGCGTTCATGCGCGCCGTCCAGTCGGCGCCGGATTTCGGGGCGACCATGCGCGGCGCCTCCACGTCACCCTCGAGCCGGACCGTCTCGCGGGGCGTGCCCATGCCCACCTCGGCCTCCGGGCAGACCGGCACGAGTTCGAAGTGCTCGGAAAGCACGCCGGTCAGGTAGCGGGAATGCTTGTGACCCCCGTCGTAGCGGACCTTCTGGCCGAGCAGGCAGGCGCTGACGCCGACCCGGATCGTCTCCTCGCTCATCTTGCGTCCTCTCCATCGGCGGCGCCGAAACGCCGGGCGATCTCGCGACGCCGCATCCCGAAGATCGCGGCCAGCTGGCGTCTGACGGCCACGACATGGGCCAGACGACCCAGCGCGCCCAACGGCATCAGGTATCTCACACGATCGGTGATCACGGTGCCGCCGCGGCGGTCGGCGAACTCATGCGTGTGATGCCAGTAACTGTACGGCCCGAGCAGCTGCTCGTCCACGAAGCGATGGGGCGGTTCGAAGGCCGTGATCATCGTTCGCCAGCGCAAGGGGACGGGACCCAGCCGGATCCTGTAATCGATCAGCGCGCCCGAATGCATGGGCACCGGCGACGGGGTCAGCATCTCGAAACCGAGCCAGGACGGTGTGAGCGTCGCCAGGTTCTCCGGCTTGGCGAAGAAGGCGAAGACCTCGTCGCGGCCGACCGGAACGAATTGCTCCCGGTCCAATGTGTAGAGTGGCATGGTGCTCCGGTCTGTGAATGTTTATTTGTGGACAAAACCTATACAATGTATATATAGTAACTTCAACAAGGATAAACCGCTCGATCGACCCGAACAGGAGCGCACCGAAAGACATGGGCCGGAAATCGACAACCCGCGTCAAGCCCGACGCCCATCACGGCATCGCCGTGGTCGCCCGGAGAACCGGACTCACCCAGCTGGTCCTGAGAGCCTGGGAGCGTCGATACGGCGCCGTGCACCCGGCCCGCACCGACACGGGCCGCCGTCTCTACACGGATGAGGACATCACGCGGTTGACGCTGCTCGGGACCCTGACCGGGGCCGGACACAGGATCGGAGACATCGCCCCGCTCTCGCTCGACGACCTGCGGACGCTCGCCGGGGAGATCACCGCCTCCGGGTCGAAAACGGCAGCATCGACCGCACGCCCGCCGCGGGCCGCGGCCCTGCTCGACCAGGCCATGGCGGCCATCGCCGACATGAATCAACGGGTCCTGCTCGAGATCCTGGACGAGGCCTCCTTGACGCTCAGCAAGCCCATGTTACGCAATGACTTGATCGTCCCCATGCTCGACGGCATCGGCGAGAGGTGGCACGACGGCGACCTGCGCGTCGCCCACGAGCACATGGCCTCGGCCGTCGTGAAGACGTTCCTGCTGGCCATGAACGCGAGGCACGTGCCCCCGCCGGGCGCCCCGATACTCGTCGTCGCCACGCCCAGCAAGCATATCCACGAACTGGGCGCCCTGCTCGTCGCCTCCCTGGCCCAGGATCTGGGCTGGGACGTGCTCAACCTGGGCGCGGATCTGCCCGCCGAGGAGATCGTCATGGGCGTTCGGCGTCGCGGCGCCCGGGCCCTCTATCTGGGCCTGATTTACCCCCTCGCCGATGCGACGGTCGCCGAGCAACTCCTCACGATCCGCAAGCTGGCCGGCCACGATCTGCCCATCCTCGTCAGCGGCCAGGCCGCCGAGAGCTACACGGAGGTCTTGACACGCGTCGACGCCCGGATCATGGACACGCCGGACACACTTGAACAGCATCTGACAGCCCTCCTGAACAGCTGACAACTTATTGAAATAAAACGACCTGAAGCAGCGGCGGTCTTCATCGTCCATGTTCGTATATATTATGTATATATTTATGCTTGACAAAATATGTACATATCTTATCCTGTTTCAACACCCGCCGACTGGGCGGACAGATCGACCCGACACCCCCAAGAAGAGGTAGAGACCATGAAGACCTTCAAGACCCTCATGCTCAGCACGCTGACCGCCACCTTCCTCGTCATGCCCTTCGTGGCCCAAGCCCACTGCGGCGGATGTGGCGGGTGCGGCGACAAGACCGAGACGACCCGGGCCAAGGCCATCTTCCCCCTGGCCGAAGAGGCCGGATTCACCACCCTGACCGCCGCGGTCAAGGCCGCCGGCCTGGCCGAGACGCTGACCGAGAAGGGGCCCTTCACGGTCTTCGCTCCCACGGACGAGGCCTTCGCCAAGCTGCCCGAGGGCACGGTCGAGGCGCTGCTCGCCGATCCCGAGTCCCTGAAGAACGTGCTGCTGTACCACGTGGTCTCCGGCACCGTCATGGCCGAGGACGTCGTGGCGCTCGAGTCCGCCGAGGCCCTCAACGGCGCGAAGCTGGCGATCAACACCCAGGACGGCGTCATGATCAACAGCTCCAACGTCATCAAGACGGACATCTCCGCCAGCAACGGCGTGGTGCACGTCATCGACACGGTCCTGATTCCCGGGAACATGTGATAAAGGCCGGGGCCCGGCCCCGAAACGTTGCAGACAACGATCCGGCGCCCCGGGTGCCGGCGACAAAAAAGGGAGAGACCCATGAATACGAAGTACCTCAAGATGATCGGATTGACGGCCCTGCTCGCCATGTCGTTCGCCCTCGCCGGTTGCTCGGACGATGACGACGACGGCATGATCACCGGCCCGGACATGGGCGACGGCGTGATGCTACGCGTCGTTCACGGTTCGCCCGACGCAGGACTGGTCGACGTCTACGCCGAGGGCGTGGCGGCGCCCCTGCTGGCCAACGTGCCCTACACCGCCACCAGCGCCTACCTGGCGCTCGACGCCGGCACCTACAACATCCAGCTGCGGCCCGCCGGCGCGGACCCCGCCTCGATGCCCGTGTACGAGACCGGCGACGTGACCGTCGCCGACGGGGACGTGTACACCGCCGTGGCCACCGGCCTGATCAGCGCCAAGGACGAGACCTCCGCCTTCCGTGTCCTGCTGCTGAGCGAGTCCTACGACGACCCGGGCGCCGGCAGCGCCGCCGTCCGCATCCTGCACGGCTCGGCCGATGCGCCCGCCGTCGCCATCGACGTGGGCAACGACGGCACGCCCGAAATCGCGTCCCTCGCGCGCTTCGCGGACACCGGCGCCGCGGGCGTGGCCCTTCCGGCCAACACCCCCCTCGCGATCGGCATCTGGGCCGGCGATCCCCTGAGTCGCGTCACCGCCTTCTCGGCCCCGGCGCTGCCCGAGGCCGAAATCCTGCTGATCGCCACCGGCCTGCTCTCCGAGCTGCCTCGCGACGAGCACGGGTTCGGCATCCTGGCCGTGGGCCCCGAGGGCACCATCGGCCTGATCCGCCAGGATCCCGTGGTCTTCGTGCTGCACGCGTCCCCCGACGCGCCGGCCGTCGATGTGAAGGTCGGGGGCACGGACGCCGTGCTGGTGGACGCTCTGTCCTTCGGCGACCTCTCCCCGGCCGTCCAGGTGCCCCCGGCCGCCTACAGCCTCGACGTGGCGTTGAGCGACGGCGGCGCGCTGGTCCGCACCGTGGACACGCCCGAGCTGGCGGCCGGCGAGCGATACCTCGCCGTGGCGTCGGGCTTCGGCGACAACCCGCTACGCGAGTTCACGCTGCTGGCCTACCGGGACGGCTTCGATGCGTCGATGGACGCCCAGGTGCGCGTCGTGCACGCGTCCCCCGACGCGCCCCCCGTCGACGTCGGCGTCTGGGACGGCATGACCCTCACGCCCGTCGCCGACTACCTGGACCTCGATTTCGGTGACGCCTCGGGAAGCGGCGGCACCGGGATCGCGCCGGGCGGTTTGACCATCGGCGTGGCGGGCGCCGGGTCCCCCGCTCCGGTCGCGACCTTTGATCTGATGCTCGGCGCGGAACTGCGCGCCTTCGCCGTGGCCAGCGGATCGCTGACCGGCATCGGCGAGAGCTTCAGGCTGACGGTCGTCGATGCCACGGCCTTCCCCTGGCAGGCGGTGGAGGTGTTGCCCAACTGACCATCGTGTTCCCCGGTCGGGCGACATCGGAGGGGCCCCGGCGCAAGTCGGGGCCTCCTTTTGTTGCGTCGACACGTCGGGATGCCGCGAATGCCTAGGACATTACTGCGTTTTTAGGGCGCCCGTACGGATCTATGATGTCCCGGTACGAACGACACACGAGAAGGGAGGCCACGATGGCCCAGAAAAAGGACGGATGCGTCAAGCCGGCTGCCGGTCCGCTCTCCGCGGCGGAACCGGAAGCCACAGAAACCACAGCCGAACCGCCGGAGGTACCGAAGATGATCGCACGCGTGGGACACGAGGCGCCCGATTTCGAGGCGACGGCCTACATCCCCGAGACCGGGGATTTCCAGCCCGTGAAGCTGTCGGACTACCGGGGCAAGTGGATCACCCTCTGCTTCTATCCGGGCGATTTCACTTTCGTCTGACCCACCGAACTGGCGGCGGTCGCCGCCATGCACGACGAGTTGAAGGCCCTCGGCGTGGTCGTCCTGGCCATGAGCACGGACAGCCGTTTCACCCACAAGATCTGGCAGGAGGAAGAACTGTCCAAGATGGTCGATGGCGGCGTGCCCTTCCCCATGTTATCCGACGCCGGCGGCCGCGTCGGCGCCGTCTACGGCGTGTACGAGGAGGCCGCGGGCGTCGACATCCGGGGACGCTTCATCATCGACCCCGATTTCGTGATCCGGGCCATGGGGGTGCTCACGCCCGAGGTGGGCCGCAACCCGAACGAGCTCAAACGCCAGATCCTGGCCTTCCAGCACGTGGTCTCAACCGGCGAGGTCACCCCCTCCGGCTGGGAGCCCGGCGACAAGACCCTCAGCCCGGGCCCCGACCTGGTCGGCAAGGTCTGGGAGCAGTGGAAGCCCTGATCGACGCCTTCCCCGGATGCGGCAGGCCCCCGGACATCGCTCGACGCGTGTCCGGGGGCCGTCGTTCTTGACGTCGCAACACCCGTCGGGCTCAGAAGGCGACTTCCAGGGCCTCGCCCGGCCGGATCGCCAGCTCGCTCGGCAAGGCCACGTACACGGCCCGTCCCCAGCTCGCCACGCCGGGCGACGGCACCAGGCGATCCGGCACGGAACACAGACCGGCGTCCAGGGCGGCGACCGTGCTGCGGAGGCCCCGTCCCCGGTCGGCGACACGCCTCACCCGGACCTCGTCGCCGGGCTGCACGTCGAGCACCCTGTCCTCGGGCAGATAGGCGATCGCCTTCCGCGCGCAGGGTTCCACGATGGTGACGACCGGCTGGCCGGCGGCGATCACTTCGCCGGCCCGAGCCACGACATCCGTGACGATCCCGTCGGCCGGAGCCCGCAGCAGACGTCCGTTGATGGCCAGATTCACCTTCTCGATGCGTACGCCCTGCACCTCGATCGCGTACTCGTGGGGTTCGAGCAGGGCCGACAGCTCGAGAGACTGTTCCTTGTACACGGATAGCTGGGCGTCGCGTCGGGTCCTGGCGTGTTCGTAACCCAGCTCCAGGGCCTCGACCAGATCGGTCTGCTCGGCCACGCTCGCACGCAGGGCCTCGCAGGCGATGCGATCCTCGTCGTACTGGTCGGCGGACGTCAGCTCGCTCTCGTGGAGCCGGCTCGTGCGCTCGAGTTCGATCTCCAGCCCCTGGAGTTCGATGCGATCCTCGGCCAATCCGGCCAGGGCGTCCAGGTAGTCCACATGGGCGCCTTCCACGTCCCGGGCGAAACGACGCAGATCGACCTGGCGGTCGAGACGTCGTCCCTCGATATCCTCTGCCAGGAGCAGTGTTTCGCTGGCGAGTTCGGCGGTCAGACGCGACAGCTCCGCCCGCGCCTCGCGCAATTCGAGCCGCAGGGCCTCGGCGTCCAGGGACGCGACCATCTGGCCGCGCGTGACGGCCTGGTTGCGAATCACGTGCAGGGCGTCGAGGCGCCCGTCGGTCGTGGAGGCCACTTCGTAGCGGATCTCCTCGGCCACGCCGGCGACGACGATGCCCCCTTCCCGCCTGGCGTAGAGGACCAGCGCCACGGAGAGGGCCAGGAGCCAGACCAGCAAAGGCCTCGATCGCCGCAACCGGATCTTCAGTCTGTCGCGGGAGAGCCTCCGGATGCGATCCGACCGGGAAACGTCGGGAGACGTCATGGCATCGCCTCCTCGTCCTTCATCAACAGCGAGATGTGGCTCACGTCGTCGATGCGTTCGATCTCCGCCACGAGGTCCGGCACGTGGTCGGCGTCGAGCATCCTGATCTGGAAGGCGTACTCGAGGGCCACGCCCGGCTCGGCTTCCCGCGCGTGCAGGAGGCTGAAGTCCTCGCAGAAGAGGGCGAGCACGTCGCGTATCTCCGTCTCGCGATCACCGCCGAAGGGCTGCCTGAAGCGCAGGAGCCCGTCGTGATCCAGCCTTCTCCCGAATCCGGTTTCCGCGAGGTAATGGAAACCGAGACAGATGAACACGGTGCCTATCACACCGGCCATGATGTTGCCCGTACCCGTGGCGATGCCGATGGCGACGGCCAGGAAGAGGAACACGGTATCCCGGGCGTCCTTGACCGGTGTCCGGAAACGGATGAGGGCGAGGGCGCCGAAGAGACCGAAGGCGCGCGCCACGTTGTTGCCCACGATCATCATCACCAGGGCCACGATCAGGGCGAGCATGATCAGCGCCTGGGCCAGCGAGGCCGAATAGGAGACGCCGCGGTGGGTGCGCACGTAGACCCAGGACACCACGTGCCCCAGGACGAAGGTCGACGTCAGGCAGAGCAGCACGGCTTCGGCCGTCAGGGCGCCCGAGCCTTCACGATATACGAGCATGTTGTCGAGGAACGATCCCATGACATTGCCAACTTTCGAATCCGACTTACGAGTTCAGCTTCCGAGGGCGGCGGCCGCGCGATCCTGGCCGCCGGGTAGGCACCCGCCGCCCAGGCCATGCAGCACCGCGTTGCAGTACTTCGAGTAGGAGCGCTGCCGCAGATCGAAGCGCTGGACGAGACGGCTCATCCACGACGGATAGGAGCCGGTGAACTTGAGTTCGAGGACGACGCCGCCCGCCTCGAGGGAATGCCAGTCGCAGTCCGGCAGGCGGCAGCTCACGCCTTCGCTGGGCGCACAGACGAGATCGCGATCCAGGGTGATGCGCACGTCCGGGTCCTGCGCGCCCACATAGGCCTCGCGCCGGTACCGGACCCAGACCACGGGTTGCGCGATCCAGCGGGCCACCCAGGCCATGAACTCCTCGAAACAGGCGAGCTCTCCCCCGGCGAGGGCGGACGTGTCCGGCACGCCCCCCGAAAGCATCGCCGCGACGGCGTCCTTCCCGAGCCGGGCCCGGCCCTTCAGCACGAGCCGGTCGTAACGACGCTTGATCTCGACGAAGGCCGGCGCATCGTCGCATTCGCTGTACCGCCGGATCCGCAGCTTGATGCGCTTCTTGAGCCCTTCCTGGGTCTCGCGGAAGAGCCGCAGGTCGGGTGCGTCGAGGTAGACGCTCGCGATCTCGTAGCTACAGTCGGCGCTTCCGGCCGCGTGGGGATCCACATCCATGAAGGGTCGGATGCTGCGCGCGATATCCCGCGCCAGGGCTTCGCTCACGAGGTACTTGCACTCGTACCTCCGCAACCTGAAGCTGGGATCCCCACTGTTGTTGTTCCCGAAGACCATGGGCGTCCATCCGTTCCGAGACTCAGCGCAAGAGGGTCAGCCTGCCCGTGCAGACCGTATCCCCGCAGGTCAAACGCGAATAGTAGACGCCGGACGTCTGGTCCCGGCCCGCGTCGTCGCAGCCCTTCCAGACGACTTCGTGCGTGCCGGCGATCAGCGTCTCGTCGGTGAGCAGAGATACGCGCCGCCCCCTGGCGTCGAAGATCTCCAATCGCACGACCCCGTCGCGCGGAATCTCGAAACGCAGCGTCGTCATCGGATTGAAGGGATTGGGATAGTTCGGCAACAGGCGCGCGCCGAGAATCCCGGCCGACGGCGCGTCCGTCGAGCCGTCGTTGCTCGCGCCCGGCGTCGGCTCGGAGAACGTGGTCCACGTCGCCCCGCCGTCCGTCTCCCGCCCCTCGCTCACGTTCTCGGTCTGGGCGCCGAACACGACGCTGTCGATCAGGAGATTGCCGGCGGCCAGGCGGCCGTACAGCCCGATCTCCTCGCCGCTGGCGCCCAGCTTGAACGTGGTGTGGAGCGGACCGTCCTCCTCGTCGTTGTCGCACCAGACCAGCATGAAGGACCCGGCTCCGAGCAGGGTATCGGGGAACGCCCACTGCGTCGTCAGGGTCAGATCGTCCGTCAGGAACAACCCGCCCATCTCGACCGCATCGGGGCCGGGGTTGTAGATCTCGACCCAGTCCTCGTACGAGCCGGCCTCGTCCTGGATGCCGGCGTTGTTCTGGGCCACGAATTCGTTGATGTACAGAACGACCGTCTCGGGCTCGTCCGGATTCAGGTTCTCGGCGCCCGGCGTGGCCAGGGACAGCATCTGCCAGTCGCCCGTGCCGTCGGCCCAACGGCCCCAGCTGACGTCGCCGGCCAGGCTGGGGAAGGTCACCTGATCGATGATCACCGCGCCGTCGGTGAGGTAGACGTCCTCGCCGTCGCCGTCGAGCTTGAAGGGGGCGTGCAGGTCGCCCTCGCCGGTCTCCTCGTCCGCCCAGACGACCACGTACTCGCCCGGAGCGAGGGTCATGCTCGGGAACAGGAAATCGGGCGTCCCCTCCAGGTGATCGGTCAGACCCAGGCCGCCGAGCGCGATGCTCGAGCCGCTGGTGTTGGTGATCTCGATCCAGTCGTCGTAGTCGCCGGCGTCGTCCGCCACGGTCGAGTTGTTCACGGGCATGACCTCGTTGATGACCAGACCCTCGATGGGCGTCCAGCTGCCGAGCAGCCCCTGCAGGTAGTTGTAGCGCTGGGTGACGAAGGTCGCCAGGGCAGGGATGGGACGTCCGCCCGGGCCGCCGCTGCCGGCGAAGACTTGCGAGTACATGCAGACGTTGAAGTCGGAGTCCGAGAACATGGTATTCGGATCCGCGTAGACCCAGGGCTGGATCAGGGTCCGCAGTTCCTCCATGCGGGCGATCAGCGTGGTCGGCTCGGCGGGGCCGGCCATGAGCTTCTGCATGTGGCCGTAATAGACATCCACGTAGCTGCTCACGTCGAAGAGGTTCTCGGCCAGGGGCCGGTCCTCGCCGTACTGGGGATTGGTCCAGAAGGGGCTGAGCTGATACATCTGCGTGGTGCTCAGGTTGTACTGGTTGAAGATGCCCCAGGACTCGTTCTGGTCCCACTTGGTGAAGACGATGCGGTCGTCCAGTTCGCGATGGTAGAAGTAGAAGTTGGCGCAGCGGCCCACGTAGCAGTCCAGGTTGACCGTGTAGTTGTCGATGGCCAGCATGGCCAGGGCGCTGTTCACGTCCAGGCGGTTGTGCAGGCTGTCCTGCAGGACCGAGACGCTGTTGTTGTTGAGGGCATCGACGAAGTCCACCAGGTCGGACCAGTCGTTTTCCTCCTCGTTGGTCTTCAGATCGTAGTTGCCGAAGTAGGAGGACTCGCTGGACCCCATCCATTCGAGGGTGCTGTTTCCGTCGTTGGTGCACTTCCAGAGGTTGCCGTCCTCGCTGGTGCCCCAGCGGCTCTCGATGAACTCCTGGTCCTGCTGCTCTACGATCAGGTAGAGCCCCCAGTAGGAGCCGTTGATGTAGAGGGCCGCGTAGTTGGTCCGGCAGGTGGCCACGCCCATGGATTCACAGAGCTCGTAGGTGGCCTTCTCGCGCACGTAGCTCGGGTCCAGGAAGCAGTTGTTCAGGCTGAACTTGTCCAGCCCGTAGATCTCCTGCCCGGGCACGAACTCGTCGATGTCCAGCTTGAAGGACTTCTTGTCGCCGTAGTAGCTCCAGTAGCTGCTGTTGCCCTTGAAGCGCACGCCGATGGTCATGCTCGTGGTGTCCCAGTCGAAGGTGGCCTCGATGTAGGGGATGTCTTCGTAGTTCTCGTAGTTGTAGGTGAGCTGCGACCAGTAGTCCGGCTGATCGAAGGTCAGGTAGATCTCGTGGACCGCGTCGCCGTCGAAGAGCGGGTGGTCGGCCGGCGTCAGTGCGGCGCAGGCGGCGAGAGGGATGACGAGAAGGGACGCCGCGACGAGAACTGGGACGGATGCCTGTTTCATGTTGGTCGACCTCGCTGTTCGATGCACATCTGGCCATACGGGTTCATATGCAGCCGAACGCGCCACGACGGGATACCTTTCAGCCTTTTTCACAATTTTTTAACAATTCACCGGAAGGCGGGCGAGACGGGTCCGAAAAGGACCGGGGAACCGATTCCCTGTCGGCTCCCCGGTTCGAATGGCGATCCGGATCGGCTATCTCCGCCGTCCCGGGCCTCCGGAGCGGCCGTGACGACTCGCGGAGAACTCGTCGAAGGCCTCCTGCTGCGCGTCGGTCAGCAGGTCCTTCATGTCCGCCTCGAAGTCCTGGCGCAGGTCGTCCATGGCCTCGCGGGCGCCTTCACGGTCGCCCCGGGACGCGCCCAGCACCTGTTCGGCCGCTGCGAAATGGGCGAAATGCAGTTCGGCGATCCGGTCCTTCTGGTCGTCGGTCAGGGAAAGCGCCTCGGCCATCTCATCGACGATGTTCACGATCCCGGTCGAGTCCGGCAGCGCGGGCGGCTGGCCCGGGCCGCCGTTCCCGCGCGGCGGGCCGCCCTGCGCGAAGACCAGGGTTCCGCCGACCGTGAGCAGGCAGAAGACGCATATGGCGATCATGGTTTTCTTCTTCATGGCTTGCCTCCGTTTCCATTCCATCACCGTGCCGTGACGTTCATACACAACCGAACCCGCGACGCCGGCTCCTCTTTCGCCCAAATCTCAACTCCGGGGAACGGAATGCTTGGCCAGGCGCATGCCGCCGTCCTCCCCGCGGCTGATCTTGATCCAGGCCAGCCATTCGTCGTCGTCGCGCTCGGGATAGTCCTCGCGGTAATGGCTGCCGCGCGATTCGGTGCGCAGGAGCGAGGCCCGCAGCTTCATCTCGGCGTTGAGGATCATGTTGGCGGTCTCGTGGGCCTGACGCAGCTCGTGCAGATCGTCCGCGACGAGCAGGGGCACCTGGTGGTCGCGCAGGTACTCCACGTAGGTCAGCGCCGCCTCCAGGCGGGCCGCGCTCTTCACGTAGAGGATGAAGTTCGGAATCATGACGCCCTGGAGGGTCTGGGTGACCCACTGGGGCGAGAAGCCCTGCTCCCGCTGGAGCGGGGCGTAGATCTCCGTGTTGAGCTCGCGGAGGGTGTCGGCGGATACGCGGCCCTGTCCGATCCCCAGGACGTATTCGGCCGCGCTCTCGCCCGCGACGGCCCCCTGCACCGCGGAGCCGGCCAGGGAGGAGCCCACCTGGGTGTAGACACCGCCCGACTGCATGGAGCCCAGGGCGTCGCCCGCGGCGTACAGCCCGGGAATGTTGGACGCGCAGCGGTCGTCCGCCGGGAAGAGGCCCTCGGCCTTGTGCTGGGACATGCCGGCCGACACGCCGCCCACCAGATTCCCGGGCGGAGGTCCGCGCCGTTCGCCGTCCCCGCCAGACGGGGGTCCGCCCGGACGCTCCCCGTTCCCGTCCGAAGGAGGTCCGCCCGAGGGCGGCCCATCCGGCCGATCCCCGTCCGCGCCGGGCGGCGGCCCCATGCCCTCGGGAACCCCGTCCCGGCTGACCTCCACGTTCACCTCCACGCCGAGCATCGGAGAGATCGCGGGCTCCGAAACGATGTGGGTCGAGCCCTCGAGGCCGGGATTGGTCATGGCGTGCCCGTCGCACCACTCCTTGCCGGTGATCTCGGCGCCGATACGGTAGGCCATCGCGTCGCCGTCGCTGGTGAGGGAACCGATCTGCCAGCCGGTGGGCTTGAAGCCGCTGGCGCCCGTGCACAGGATCACGCTCTTGGCCCGGATCGCCAGGCTCCCGTTCTCGTCGAGGAACACGCCCGCCGCCCCGGCGATGCGGCCATCCGCCTTCAACAGGTGCGTCAACGTCACCCGCTCGTAGATGGGGATGCCCCGCTCCTCCAGCGGTTTCCGCAGGCTGCCGGCGATGGCGACCGAGTCGAAGAATCCCCACCTCTGCAGGTCGTCGCAGCGGGCGGCCGAGTCCTGGAGCAGGAGCGACGTATAGACCGGATTGTTCATGTTCTCGCTGGCCTCGGCGACGGCGGCGAGGACTTCGTCGCGGCTCATGCCGGAGGTCTCCGGATCGTAGCGGAAGATGCCCCGGGCGAAGGGCGTCTGGCCGGACCGGCCGACCGAGCCCTTGTCCACCAGGACCACCTCGGCCCCGGCGTCGTGGGCCTTGACGGCCGCGAAGACGCCCGCCATGCCGCCGCCGACGACCAGCACTTCAGTGCTGATCCGCCGCATCTCGCCTACCGGAAGCTTCTCGACCGACGGCCGGCGCCGGCGGTGCGGTGGCGGCTCCCTGCGATCGGCCCGCGCCCCGCGCGGCACCAGGCCGGCCGCGCCGATCACGGCGCACGACCCGCCGACCAGGGCGACGAAGTTTCTGCGGCTGAGTTTCTTGTCGAAGGGATTCATGATCCGCTCCCTCGCGTGTTCGTTGCGAGACGCTGGCCGACGGGCACCCTCTTCAGCACGAGCGCCGCGACGGCCAGGGCGGCCAGGGCGATCCAGTAGACCGGCATGACCCCGCCGCCGTGGCGACCCACCGCCAGCACGTGCCAGGTGGCCATCCCGACGAAACCCACCGACGCCAGGTCGTGCAGGAGACGCCAGCGTCGGGCCGGCAGGCTCCGCCGGCTGGGCGGCAAGGACAGCAGGACGATCGCCGCCAGGAGGATCCAGGCGATCACGGCCGGCAGCAGCGCGGGCGCCTGCGTGGCGAGCAGCAGGTTCGCGAGCGGGTCGGTCTCGTCCACCAGGAAACGCCGGCCGACCATCAGCAGCGGGTGCACCAGCAGGATCCCGCCGATGACGTATCCGAGGCGCCTGTGCCAGGCCATGATCACCGACGGCTTCATCGACTCCGGGGCGCGCGGACGCAGCCCGGACAACCAGAACTGTCCGAGCGCCAGGCCGAAGACCCCCAGGCTCACGAACAGCACGACACGCTGATACGCGAAGTGCACGGGAACGTCCTGGACCAGGGCCAGGTAGATCGGGACACCCCCGAAGAGCGCGACGTGACGGAGACCGAATGCGACCTGTCTCATCCCGCTCACCCCCAGGCGACGATCGCCGGGATCGTCCGCTCGTCCGTGATGGTGATCGCATCCACCGGGCAGTACAGCTCGCAAAGGTGGCAGGCCTGGCAGTCCTGCGGATAGCGGATCTCCGCCCGGGTCTTCTTCTCGTTCAGCCGCAGCACGTCCATCGGACAGGTCATGACGCACGTCCCGCAGCCGATGCAGCCGTCGAGCCTCTCGAAACCCATGATCATCCTCCCATTTCCGGGCTACGGACCCGGAGGCTGCGGTTCACGCACGCACCGCACGTGGACGCGCCCTATTTGCTGAGCGTGACCTTCACGGTCATCACGCCGCGCGTATGGACCAGGCGCGCCAGGTACACGCCGCTCGGCGCCTTCTGGCCCCGGTCGGTGAGGCCGTTCCAGGCGATCTCGTGCTCGCCGACCGGCAGCGATTCGCTGACGAGTTCGGTCACCAGGCGGCCGGCGACGTCCAGGATCATGACGGTCACCGGACCCGGCTCCTGCACGGAGAAACGGATCGTCGTCTGGGGGTTGAAGGGATTCGGCACCGCCTTGAGACTCCAGCCCGGCAGCACCTCCGGCACCTCTTCGCCATCTTCACCATCGTCCTCGACGCCCACGTTGGTCCCGGCGTCGCGCACGCAGCGCACGTGATTGTAGATACGGACCACGTCACCCTGGGGACCGTTGCCGTAGGGGTAGTCGGCCGGATCGCCGTCCTTGGGATCGCTGCGCTGGCAGCCGGCGCCGTGCACGTCCATGAACGTGTAGTCGAAGGGGGGGAAGGGATCCTGCATCCACCCGTAGCCGGATCCGAAGGCGACGTAAGCCCCGAAAGCGCCCGGGGCGTCGGTCCAGTTGGAGTGGGTGGTGCCGCTCCAGTAGAAGGGGAAGTCCGAACCGCCGTCCTCGTCGGATATGGCGGAACAGGTGAACACGGTGTCGACGGCCGCGGTGCCGGTGGTCTGGGGCGACCGCGTGTAGTCAAGGATGCCCTGCAGTTCCTTGGCGTTCGGCAGGCGCCAGTCGTCGTGGCCGGCGAAATCGAGGCCCTCGGCGTAGGCCAGGGCATCCTCCCAGGTCATGCCGGCGCCGCTGTCGTCCTGCATCCACATCAGGCCGGTGGCCGCGTCGGTCACGGTGCCGTCGCCGTTCGCGGCGAAGTCGTTGACGCCGTAGACGGCGTTGCCGCGGCAACAGAGCACGAAGGAGGTCTTGTCGCTGCCCATCAGCGTGGTGCCGTAGCCCTTGATGCGGCCGTCGGCGAAGTTCACGCCGAAGACGGTGTGGTCGCCGCCCATGGTCGTACCCACGTACGCGTCGCTCGACCAGTACTGGGAGTCGATGATGCGCTCGCCGGCGCTCTCGTCGCCGTACACGAAATCGAAGACGTCGGTATCGATGAACGGGATCAGCCCGGACGTGTCGCCCGTGAAGCCGCTCGGATCGACTCCGCTGAAGAGGATGAGCGAGTAGAGTTCCTTGATGGACGGCAGGCGCCAGTCGTCGTAACCGCCGTAGCTCTGGGCGTTCAGCGTGGCCGGGAAGTCCAGGGCGTCCCAGAAGGACAGCTTGTCCTGGGGCGACTCGAGAACACCGTCCAGGTCCGCGTCGGGGGACACCATCCAGGTCAGGCCGGT